>ERZ761603.133-NODE-133-length-65045-cov-92.520419_pt1 | contig 65045 bp, 49 predicted proteins | sample MGYA00511879_ERZ761603 | MGnify/ENA primary metagenome ERZ761603 (study PRJEB28899, sample SAMN02850040) | bioreactor sludge metagenome | biome: EBPR Sludge; feature: EBPR Bioreactor; material: flocular biomat | place: Australia: Thorneside Wastwater Treatment...
CGGCCGTCGCCAGGCGGCGCCGATAGCCACTCCAGTCGGCCGATTGCGCGATGACCGTCCGCCTCGCTTCTTCGCGCGGAATCGCCTGCAGTGCATCTTTGTCAGGAACCGAGAGGACTTTTCCGGCCTTCAGGCGATTCATGTTGCCGCGATCGAAGGCATCAGGGTTGGCGCGATACAGTCCAGCCAGCATCTGATCGAGCGACACTCCGTCCGGTCGCAACTCGCTGGCGATCTGACCCAGCGTTTCACCGCGCCGCACCTCACGCGCAGTTGCACCGGCGCCCGCCGGAATCGGCGGTTCGCTCGGCCGGGGACGCGGGCTCGCCATACGCACCGGCCGCTCTGCGCGCGCCGGCGCGTCGGCAAACGGCGGCGGCAAGGCCACGGGCTTGGTGACTGCCGTGGCGGCATTCCTCGCCGCATAGTCGGGCGGATCGAGCAGGAAGGTGTACTCGCGAATCAGGCGGCCGCTCGACCAGTTCAATTCAAGCAGCAGGTCCACGAACGGCTCATTGATCGGCCGTTCCGAACTCAATCGGATGACCGGTTGCCCATTGGCACGTCTGATCAGGGAAAAGTTGATGCCGTGCAAGGCCGGAGCATAGTCCACGCCGGCCTGTTTGAAAGCGTCCGCCGCGGCAAGCTGCGCTTTCATTCCGGCGAGTTCCTCGCGCGTCGCAAAGACTTCCACTTCGGCCCGCAGAGGCTGACCCAAGGCGGAGAGGACCGTCACCTTGCCCAAGCCAGCAGCGCTCGCGTACTGCGGAAAAGCGGCGAGCGCCAAAGACGAGGCGACTAACCAGGCGGAAGTCCTCAGTCTGAAAGCCCTTGGTGTGTAATGTTTGTTCTTGGCCACGCCGCCACCCTGAGCGTCGAAATCGGGATTATTAAAATAACATCATGAAGTTAGCCATGCAAGCCATACTTTTTGCCGACCTGCTGCCGATCATTTTCCGCGCCCCCCTGCACGTAAAATACTTATTACATTTTTTCAACTAGTTATCAATCAGTATACGAAGCATGCGACGGAGTGGTTCGGCAGCCCCCCACAAGAGCTGGTCACCGACTGTGAACGCCGCCAGATACTCCGGACCCAGCGCCAGCTTGTGCAGCCGGCCCACCGGTATGCTGAGGGTTCCAGTCACTGCCGCCGGCGTCAGTTCCCGCTCACTCAGCTCGCGTTCGTTGGCGACGACCTTCACCCAGGGGTTGCCTTGCGCAATAATCTCCTCGACTTCGTCCAACGGTACATCGCGGCGCAACTTGATGGTCAGTCCCTGAGCATGGCAACGCATCGCCCCGATGCGAACACACAGGCCGTCCACCGGTATGCTGCCGGCTGTGCGGAAAGCAGGACGTCCGAGGATTTTGTTGCACTCGGCGCCGCCTTTCCATTCCTCTTTCGACTGGCCGCCGTCGACCGGCACGTCGATCCAAGGAATCAGGCTGCCGGCGAGGGGCGCCTGACGGAAGTTTTTCGTCGGGAAAGCCGGCGAGCGCATCGTCTCGGCAACCTTGCGGTCGATCTCGAGGATTGCCGAGGCTGGCTGCGCCAGTTCGCTTTCGACCGCCTGGTACAAGGCGCCCATCTGCAGCAGCAACTCGCGCATGTTTTGCGCCCCGGCGCCGGAAGCCGCCTGGTAGGTCATCGCGCTGACCCATTCGACGAGGTCATGGTGAAACAGGCCGGCAAGGCCCATCAGCATCAGGGAAACCGTGCAGTTGCCGCCGATCCAGTTGCGCCCGCCGTTTGCTCGGGCGGCATCGATGACGCTGCGATTGACCGGATCCAGGATGATCACCGCGTCCTCCTGCATGCGCAGGGTAGACGCCGCGTCGATCCAGTGACCCTGCCAGCCAGCAGCGCGTAGACGGGGAAAAATCTCCCGCGTGTAGTCGCCCCCCTGGCAGGTCACGATGATGTCCATCGGCGCGAGGTCGCTCAGCGACATCGCATCGTGCAGCTTGCCCGCGTCCTTGCCGGCGATCACCGGGGCTGCTTCCCCCACTGCCGAGGTCGAGAAATACCGCGGTTCGATATGTTGAAAATCACCCTCTTCCAGCATGCGCTGCATGAGCACCGATCCAACCATGCCGCGCCAGCCCACCAGACCCACTCTATTCACCGATTTGCTCCTCCAGTTCTTCTCGTCCGAATCACAGGGCGGCGAGAACCGCATCACCCATCGCGCGCGTTCCCACCTTGCGCGTACCCGGCTCGTAGATGTCCGCCGTGCGGTATCCTTGCGCCAGAACGGCCTTTACTGCCTGCTCGACGCGCTGTGCCGAGGACTCCAACGCGAACGTATAGCGCAGCATCATCGCCGCCGAGAGAATCGTCGCCAGGGGATTCGCCACGCCCTCTCCGGCAATGTCCGGCGCCGACCCGTGGCAGGGCTCGTACAGTCCCTTCCGATTGGCGTCGAGCGAAGCGGAAGGCAGCATGCCAATTGAGCCGGTGAGCATCGAAGCCTCGTCCGACAGGATGTCGCCGAACATGTTGCCGGTCACCACGACATCGAATTGCTTCGGGTTTCTGACCAGTTGCATGGCGGCGTTGTCGACCAGCATGTGGCTCAGTTCGACATCGGGGTATTCGGTCGCTGTTTCTTCGGCAACGTCCCGCCACAACTGGGTGGTCTCCAACACGTTCATCTTGTCGACCGAACACAGCTTCTTCCTGCGTTGGCGCGCTGCCTCGAAGGCAACGCGCAGGATGCGGCGAATCTCGCTCTCGCTGTAGATCATCGTGTTGAAGCCTACTCGCTCGCGCTGGCCAGCCAGCTCGCGTACTTCGATGCCGCGTGGCTGACCGAAATAAATGTCGCCGGTCAGTTCCCGGACGATCAGGATATCCAACCCGGCGACCACTTCGCTCTTCAGCGTCGAAGCATTTGCCAACTCGGGATAAAGAATCGCCGGGCGCAGGTTGGCAAACAGGCCGAGATGCTTGCGGATTCCCAAAAGCCCCCTTTCCGGGCGCTGCTCGCGCGGCAGCTTGTCCCATTGCGGGCCGCCGACAGCGCCGAGCAGGACCGCATCAGCATCCTGCGCAAGCTGTTGCGTCGCAGCCGGATACGGATCGCCGGTAGCGTCGACGGCGCAGCCGCCCAGCAGGGCCTCGTGCATTTCGACATCCAGGTCGAGCGCACGCAGCACGCGTACCGCTTCGGCCATGATTTCCGGGCCAATGCCGTCCCCTGGAAGAACACAGATTTTCATTCGCATTTCCTCAAAGCACGCGATTATGTCACAGCCCCTGCTTCTCGTCAGATCGTGCCGGCGCTTCGCCGATCTGCCCAGCGCCTAGCGAGCGCGTCGCACACCGGCATACAAGGAGTACACGCGCTCGGCATAGACCCGCAAGTCGGCGATGCGCGACGCGTGCGACGGATGCGTAGACAGCCACTGCGGCGGTTGCCCACGCACGGTGCGGCCCATCTTCTCCCATAGGGCGATCGCCGCAAAGGGATCGTAGCCGGCGCGCGCGGCGAGTTCGACGCCGATGCGGTCTGCTTCCTGTTCCATCTCGCGCGAGTTCGGGCGCATGAACGCGAGATCGCCGACGGTTCCGATGATGCTCTGGCCGAGACCGGAATCGACACCGAAGTAAGCCCCGATCAAAGCGCCGCCAATGCTGGCTGCCACGTTTACGCCAGCCGCCCGACTCGCCTTCTCACGCCCGTGCTCGCGCAGCGCATGCGCGATCTCGTGTCCCATCACTCCGGCAAGTTCGTCATCGGTCAACTGCAGTTGCTCGAGCAGGCCGCTGTAGACGGCCATCTTGCCACCTGGCATGCACCAGGCGTTCAACTCCGGAGAGGTGATGACATTGACTTCCCACGACCAGCCGGTCGCGTCGCTGCGGAAGGCTGCGGTGACCGGGATCAGCCGCTGGGCAACCAGGCGCACGCGCTCGAACTGTTGCGGGCTGCGATTGAGGCGGTTCCTCGCCTGCGCCTCGCGCATGGTCTCCTGGTAGGCCTTGGCGACCGAGCGATTGATCTCGCCCGACGAAACGAGCATGGTTTGTTCGCGTTGAACGCCGACCGCTCCGCCAGCGGTCGTGCGGGTCGTCGCACAGCCGGTAGTCAGTCCGGCAAGCAGCGCTGCCAGGCAGCAACTGCGCAAGAGACCGATGATCATCGCGCTTTCCTCACGATCAGTATCAACTTCGGGCAACACACCGGGCGCGCTCAGCGCCGACGTTGGCCAGATCGCTGTGCTGGATCCAGCGGGCAACGAACAGGAGACCGACCACCGCAAAGCTCGCGCTGATCGTGTAGGTCGGCGCCGCCCCCAGCCGTTCCCACGACCATCCGCTGAGCAACCCGCCGAGCAGGCCACCGGCACCAAAAGAAACGCTCGAGTAGAGCGCCTGCCCACGGGCCTGACAGTTTCCGGAAAACCAACGATTCACCGCAGCAATAGCCGCTGCGTGGTAGGCACCAAAGGTCAGTCCGTGCAACAGTTGGGCAAGAAGAACCAATGGCCAGTGCTCGACACACCAGCCGATGAGCAGGAAGCGGATGGCGGCTGCGGCAAAACAGACGAGGAGAATGGTACGCAAGCCATAACGGCGGAGCAAGTCGACCATGAAGAAGAAGACAGCAATCTCGGCGAGTACGCCGAGCGACCACAGACTGCCAACGGACAGCTTGCTGTACTGATGATTGGCGAGGTGTATCGAGTAAAAGACGTAAAGCGCGCCGTGCGCCGCCGACATGGCAAAGCAGGCGGCAAACAAAGCGCGCACACGCGGCTGGCGAAGAATGTCTCCGATCGCTTGCTCCGATGCCACTCCGGCAGCCGTCCCGGCCGGCTCGGGGACCAGCGCGGCGCACAGCAGGGTGCTGCTCAGCAGACCCAGCATCACCCAGAGCAGGGCCGGCAGGTCCATTCTATCGAGTAGCGCACCCGTTGCCATCACCGCAACGATGAAACCGATCGATCCCCAGAGGCGGATCCGGCTGTAACCTTGGGGCTCATCACGCAGATGAGCAAAGGTCGCGGTTTCGACGAGGGGTAGCGCGGCGCTCCAGAAGAAGGCGAAAAGCGCCATGGCGAGCAACACGGCGGCGAAACTCCGCGTGAGGAAGAAGGCGGAAAAGCAGATCAGGCCGAGGGCTGCAGCGAGGCGGACGGCCGGCAGCCGGCGTACCAGCCGGTCGGCCAGTGCACCCCACAGGTAGGGGGCAAACAGCCGCATCAAGGGCAACTGGGACATCAAAAGGCCGATGTCCCAGGCGGAAAAGGCGAGCGACTCGAGGTAAAGCCCGAAGTACGGTGAAAAAGCGCCGATGCAGGCAAAATGGAAAAAATAATAGCCCGAAAGCCGCCAATAGGGCAGAAGCTGCATCAGGCGCTTCTACCGGACGCCTGCCCGCGGGCCGGCACGCGCCGGCTCAGTCGCCGCTCTTGTGCGCAACGAGCATCCGGTACATCTGGTCCTTCAGACGAACCCGCTGCTTCTTCAGATTCTCAAACGCGAAATCATCCACCGGGACATCATCTTCCTCGAGCCGTTCGACTTCCCGCGTGAGCTGATGGTACTCGTCGTACAAGTTGCCGAATTTCTCGCTTGCCGCCTTGAGCGCGTGGATCGAGTCAACATACTCTGGGAAGTCAAGATGAAGGTCGTGGTGCTCAACTTGCATGATCATAGCCTCAGGAGACTCCGGCCGGCCGGATGCGCGACCAGACGGCGCGATTATACTGGCTAGTGCCGCCGGTCGTCACTTGCCCGGGACGTCCGGCAGATGCCCGGCAAGGCGCGGAGTAAGGCAGCGGACGTCGGCGCACTGGGCGCGATGGCGCAGGGCCAGATCGATCAGGACAAGCGCCAGCATCGCTTCGGCAACCGGGGTCGCCCGCAGACCAACGCAGGGGTCGTGCCGGCCGTGCGTCTCGACGATCATCGGCTGACCGTGCACGTCAATCGAGCGACGCGGCAGGCGGATGCTCGAGGTTGGCTTGACCGCCAGCCTGACGATGATCTCCTGTCCGCTCGAAATGCCACCCAGCACACCTCCGGCATGATTGGAGAGGAAGCCTTGCGGGGTCATCTCGTCGCCATGCTCGCTGCCCTTTTGTTCAACGCTGGCGAAACCGGCGCCAATCTCGACGCCCTTTACCGCGTTGATACTCATCATCGCATAAGCGATCTGGGCATCCAGCCGATCATAAACAGGTTGGCCCCAACCGGGTGGAACGCCGCTGGCGCTGACCGTGAGCAACGCACCGACCGAATCGCCCGCCTTGCGCAAGCGATCCATATAGTCTTCAAGTTGTGGAACGATCGTCGCGTTCGGTGCGAAGAAAGGGTTGCCGGCGATGTCTTCGCGCGCAACGAAGGGAATATCAATCGGCCCCAGACGACTCAACCAGCCGCAGATCGCCACGCCATGGCGTTCGGCCAGCCACTTGCGGGCAATCGCTCCGGCCGCTACGCGTACGGCGGTTTCGCGCGCCGAAGACCGCCCGCCACCACGTGGATCGCGCAGGCCGTACTTCTGCAGGTAAACATAGTCCGCATGGCCGGGGCGGAAAGTCGTCGCAATCTCAGCGTAATCCTTGCTCCGCTGGTCCTGGTTGCGGATCAGCAGGGCAATCGGCGTTCCCGTCGTCATGCCCGCGAAAACGCCAGAGAGAATCTCGACCTGATCCGGCTCGCGACGCTGCGTCACATGGCGTGAAGTTCCAGGCCGACGCCGGTCGAGATCGGCCTGGATATCCGCCGCGCTGATTGGCAAACCAGGCGGACACCCGTCCACCACGCAGCCGATAGCCGGCCCGTGCGACTCACCAAACGATGTCACGCAAAACAGGGTGCCGATGGTGTTGCCGGACATAACTGCCTCGTCGAAGATGTGGTTGCCGGGTTGCGCATGCCGGCGGGCAGTCTACCACAGGGGTAGCGGGCCGATGCTCGCCGCCTGCCGCCGGCCAGCGGCGCCGGCTCAACCTCTGCCACCAAGGTCCTTCTGGTCCTCCGCCACCAGCTTTGCCGTAAGCCCGAAGTAAGTATTGCTGATTATGATCGGGCGCCAGTCATGGCAAGTGACTCGATCGACAACAGTCTCTTTTGGAGGAGGATAAGCAAAGTGAACGACGACATCGTTGCGCGGATTGAGGCCAATCCGAAGTTCCACCAGTTCGTGCAGAAGCGCAATTCCTACGGCATCATCATGTCCATCCTGATGATCATCGCCTACTACGGCTACATTCTGCTGATTGCTTTCAACAAGGAATGGCTGGCCACCAAGCTCGCACCCGGGATGGTGACTTCCATCGGAATTCCGCTCGGCGTCGGGGTCATCGTGTTTACGATCATTCTGACCAACATCTACATTCGGCGGGCCAACACGGAATTCGACGATCTCAATGCCCAGATCCTCAAGGAGGCGAACAAGAAATGATCAGCCAATCGACCCGCAAAATTCTCTTCGCTACGGCTGCTCTGCTCGCCACGGGCAGCGTCCTGGCGGCTGGCGCCGACCTCGGGAACACGACCAAGCAAGCCACCAACTGGGTGGCGATCGCCATGTTCGTCGTCTTCGTCGCAATTACGCTCGGCATCACCAAGTGGGCAGCGGCGCGCACCAAGACAGCAGCCGACTTCTACACGGCCGGTGGCGGAATCACCGGTTTCCAGAACGGCCTGGCCATTGCCGGCGACTACATGTCAGCCGCTTCCTTCCTCGGAATTTCCGGCCTGGTCTTCGCCAACGGCTTTGACGGCCTGATCTTCTCGATCGGCTGGCTGGTCGGCTGGCCGGTGATCACCTTCCTGATGGCCGAACGACTGCGCAACCTCGGCAAGTTCACCTTTGCCGACGTCGCGGCGTATCGCTTTGCCCAAACGCCGATGCGCACCTTCGCTGCGACCGGTTCGCTGGTCGTCGTGGCGTTCTACATGATCGCCCAGATGGTCGGCGCCGGTCAGTTGATCAAAGTCCTCTTCGGTCTGGAATATACGGTGGCGGTGATCCTCGTCGGTGTGCTGATGATGTGCTACGTGCTCTTCGGTGGTATGACCGCGACGACCTGGGTGCAGATCATCAAAGCGATCATGCTGCTTACCGGTGCAACGTTCATGGCCCTCGCCGTGCTCTGGAAGTTCGGCTTCAACCCCGAGGCGCTGTTTGCCAAGGCGGTCGAGATCCATTCCAAACACGATGCCATCATGTCGCCTGGCGTGCTGATCAAGGACCCCGTATCGGCCATTTCCGTCGGAATGGCGCTGATGTTCGGTACCGCCGGCCTGCCACACATCCTGATGCGCTTCTTCACCGTGCCCAGCGCCAAGGAAGCGCGCAAGTCGGTTGGCTGGGCGACCACCTGGATCGGCTACTTCTACATTCTCACCTTCATCATCGGCTTTGGCGCCATCGTCATGCTCACGCAATCGCCCGAGCTGTACTACGTTGATGGTGATATCACCAAGGGTCTGAAGGGTGGCGGCAACATGGCCGCGGTACACCTGTCGAACGCCGTCGGCGGCAACATCTTCCTCGGCTTCATCTCGGCCGTCGCCTTCGCGACGATTCTCGCCGTCGTTGCCGGTCTGACGCTGTCCGGTGCCTCCGCCGTCTCGCACGACCTTTACGCAACGGTGCTCAAGCACGGCAATGCGGACTCCGCGTCGGAACTGCGCGTCTCGCGGATCACCACCATCTGCCTCGGCATCGTCGCGGTGTTCCTCGGCATCGCTTTCGAGAAGGAAAACGTCGCCTACATGGTGATGTTGGCCTTCGTCATCGCGTGCTCGGCAAACTTCCCGATTCTCTTCATGTCGGTGCTGTGGAAAGACTGCACGACCAAAGGCGCGGTCGCTGGCGGCGTCGTCGGACTGGTCAGCTCGGTCGTTCTGACGATTCTCTCGGCGTCGGTTTGGGAAGCGGTCCTGAAGAACCCGAAAGGAAGTGCGTGGTTCCCGTATTCGTCGCCCGCCATCTTCTCGATGACCGCTGCTTTCGTGGTCATCTACATCGTTTCGAAGATGGATAACAGCAAGCAGGCGCAGCTCGAGCGGTCGCTTTATCCAGCGCAGCGGGTTCGCTCCGAAACCGGTGTTGGCGCGGCGGCTGCCTCGGGTCACTGAGCGACGCTGAAAACTTGCTGTTGGACGGCGTGCATAATGGTTTCCGGCATCCCACCCGATGAGCGTCGACTGGCCCAAGTGACCTACACCGGGGATACGTAGCCGCTATCGGCACGCTGGACAACACAACGGCTCGGGGGGAACACCTCCCGAGCCGTTTCTTGTTGGGATTGACCGATAGCAGGGAAAGCCGCTCGGCGCCTTGCTGCGCGGGCGCGCAGAACTGGGGCTCGACCTTACTCGACGGTCACCGACTTGGCCAGGTTGCGCGGTTTGTCAACGTCAGTTCCGCGGACCAGCGCAACATGATAGGCCAGCAACTGCAGCGGTACCACATGCAACAGGGGCGACAGTGCGCCGTAGTGCTCGGGCAGATGCAGGACATGCACGCCGTCGGATTCCTTCATTTCGCTGTCTGCATCGGCGAAGACGTACAGTTCTCCGCCACGCGCGCGGACTTCCTGCAAATTTGACTTCAGCTTTTCGAGCAGGACATCATTTGGCGCGACGGCGATCACCGGCATCTCACGGTCGACCAAGGCGAGAGGTCCATGCTTCAGTTCGCCTGCCGGATACGCTTCAGCGTGAATGTAGGAGATTTCCTTCAGCTTCAACGCGCCCTCGAGCGCGATCGGGTAATGTCGACCGCGACCAAGGAAGAGCGCGTGCTGCTTCATCGAGAAGCGTTCCGACCACACGCGAATCTCCGGCTCCAGTTCGAGAGCGCTGGCGACCGCCATCGGCAGATGGCGAACAGCGTGCAACTCGGCCGCTTCTGCCTCCGGCGTGAGGCGGGAGCGTACCTTGGCGAGTACCAGCGTCAGCAGGTAAAGTGCAGCAAGCTGAGTGGTAAACGCCTTGGTTGAGGCAACGCCGATCTCCGGACCAGCGCGAGTGATGAAACGAAGGGCGTTTTCCCGCACCAGTGAGGACTCGGGAACGTTGCAGATGCATAGCGTGCGCGACATGCCGAGCGCCTTGGCGTGCTGCAGTGCCGCCAGCGTGTCGGCCGTTTCGCCGGACTGGGAAATGGTCACGACCAAGGTGCGCGGGTCGGGAACCGATTCGCGATAGCGGTACTCGCTCGCCACCTCCACAGCGCACGGTATTCCGGCAATCGACTCGAGCCAGTAACGGGCCACCAGGCCCGCGTGATAGCTCGTACCGCAGGCGATGATCAAGACCTGCCCAACTTCCTTGAGCAAAGCTTCGCTCTCGGCACCGAATAGCCCCGGTTGAATGCTGCGCGCCGCGCCAAGCATTTCCAGCGTATTCGCCAGGGCAACCGGCTGCTCGAAGATTTCCTTCTGCATGAAATGCCGGTAATGGCCCAACTCGATTGCGTCGGCCGACAGGTGCGACTCGGTTTCTGGTCGGTCAACCAGCGTACCATCGACTCGGGCAATCGTGTAGCGACTACGCAGCAGCTCGGCACAATCGCCGTTCTCGAGGTACACCATGCGCCGCGTCACCTGGACCAGAGCCGAGGCGTCCGAGGCTGCGTAGCAAGCGTCGTCGGTCAGGCCGAGGAGCAGCGGCGCCCCCTCGCGCGCAACGACGATGTGCTGCGGATCCTCTTCGCGCAGGACGGCAATGGCATAAGCTCCCTGCAGTTGGCCGACCGCCCGGCGGACGGCGGTCAGCAAGTCGGGTTCGACTTTCAGTTCGTGCGCAACCAGATGCGCGACGACCTCGGTATCGGTATCAGAATCGAAGGCGTAGCCTTCGCTCTTCAGATACGCTCGCAAGGGCTCGTGGTTCTCGATGATCCCGTTGTGGACGACGGCCAGTCCATGCGAAACATGCGGATGCGCGTTGCGCTCGCAGGGAACACCGTGCGTCGCCCAGCGTGTGTGCGCAATGCCGGTGTTGCCCGCAGCCTGCGAGGCTTCAACCTGTGCCGTCAGTTCGGCGACGCGGCCAACCGAGCGCAGCCGCTGCAGACCAGCTTCGTTGATCAACGCCAAGCCAGCCGAATCGTAGCCACGATACTCCAACTTGCGCAGGCCTTCGAGAAGGATGGGAACAACATTGCGGTCGGCAACCGCGGCGACAATACCACACATGGCAGATCACTTTTTCGTTTTTTGGGGCCGTTGCCAGCCCGGGAGGGAAACCTGTCGAACACGCGAGAGGGTCAGCGTGTCCGCCGGTGCGTCCTTGGTCAGGGTCGTACCCGCACCGAGAGTCGCGCCGCGGCCAACCGTAACCGGTGCGACCAGTTGTGTATCCGAGCCGATGAAAGCATCGTCCTCGATCACGGTCTTGAACTTGTTGGCGCCGTCATAGTTGCAGGTGATCGTTCCGGCGCCAATGTTGACCCGGCTGCCGACGACCGCGTCGCCGACGTAAGCCAGGTGATTGGCCTTCGACTGTATGCCGAGTTTCGTATTCTTCAGTTCGACGAAATTCCCGACATGCGCGCCGGCAGCGAGCTCGGTTCCTGGCCGCAAGCGGGCAAACGGACCGACGACAGCATCCGGCCCAACAACCGCATCTTCGATGTGGCTGAAAGCGGCCACGCGCGCACCGGCACCGATCTGCGCATTCTTGAAGACGCAGGAAGGACCCACCTCGACAGCTTCGTCGAGAACCACCCGACCTTCGAAGACGCAGTTGACGTCGATGAAGACGTCGCGCCCGCAGATCAGCTCGCCGCGCACATCGAGGCGCGCCGGGTCGGCCAGGCGAACACCGCTTTCCATCAGACTCTCGGCAATTCTTCGCTGGACGATGCGCTCGAGTTCGGCGAGCTGTACCTTGCTGTTTACCCCCATCACTTCCCACTCGCCTTGCGGCTGAGCGGTGGTAATCGGCAAAGCCGCAGCAAGCGCCATGCCGACGATGTCAGTCAGATAATACTCACGTTGCGCATTGTCGTTTGACAGGCGGGCGAGCCAGCCGACCAGGCGATCCGTTGGCAGGGCGATGATTCCTGTGTTCACCTCGCGGATTGACCTCTCGCCAGCACTGGCATCCTTGTGCTCGACGATTCGCTGGACGGCGCCGGATGCGTCGCGCACGATACGCCCATAGCCGGTCGGGTCAAGCAATTCGACGGTCAGGATGGCCAAGGCGTTCCGTGCAGCGTGTACCAGTCTTTGCAGTGTCTCGCCCTGGATCAGCGGCACGTCACCATACAGGATCAGGGTGGTTCCGCCCGGCGCCAACTGCGGCGCCGCCTGCATCACCGCATGTCCGGTGCCCAGCTGCGGATCCTGCAGGACCCAGGTCAAGTCTGGTGCGGCGAGTGCTGTGCGCACAGCATCGCCGCCGTGTCCGTAGACGACACACATCGTTCTTGGCGCGAGGCTGCGCGCCGTTTCGATGACGTGCCGAACCAATGGCTTGCCGGCCAGTGGATGCAGGACCTTGGGCAAATTCGAATGCATGCGCTTGCCCTGACCGGCAGCGAGGATAACGATGTTCATGGGCTTGAAATACCTGCGCTGAAGGTTGCTCCGACGCCTGCCGACGACGCGCGCAGCGCGCGTTCGACCAAGGCGGTACGGCGGGAAAGGAGGCAGGGCATCTGATCGCTTGCGGGAATTGTTCCACAACGGCCTGCCGACATCCGGAACAATATCACGATCGCCATTGTATCAAGTGCGCACGCGCTGCAGAGTAAACGTACAGCGCAGTCTGTCGGCAGGCGACGTCCGCTGCCTGCCGCTCTGCGCTGACGGCCCAAGCGCGCCGATTCACCGTGGCAAGGTCGAACTGCCCATCAGGAAGGCGTCGACCTCACGTGCGCATTGCCGACCTTCCCGAATCGCCCAGACGACGAGAGATTGTCCACGGCGCATGTCGCCGGCGGCAAAAACCTTGGCGACGTTGGTCGCGTAACAGCCGACGCCCTCGGTCGTCGCCTTGACGTTGCCGCGCGCATCGAGTTCGACCCCGATGTGCTCGAGCAAACCTTGCTGCACCGGCGAGACGAAACCCATGGCAAGCAACACCAGGTCGGCGCCGAGCTCGAACTGACTGCCGGCGACCTCGCTCATCCGGCCACCCTGCCACTCCACGCGTACGACGCGCAGGCCGGTAAGCTTGCCTTCCTTACCGAGAAATTCCTGCGTCGCGACCGCGAAGTCGCGCACGCAGCCCTCTTCGTGCGACGAAGATGTGCGTAACTTCAACGGCCAATACGGCCAGGTCAGACTCTTGTCTTCCTGCTCCGGCGGCTGTGGCATCAGCTCGAACTGGATGACCGAAGCAGCTCCCTGGCGGTTGCTCGTGCCGACACAATCCGAACCGGTATCGCCCCCGCCGATGACGACGACCCGCTTGCCGGTCGCCCGGATCTGTCCGCTGAGCCGATCACCCGCATTGACCTTGTTCTGTTGCGGCAGAAAATCCATCGCGAAATGCACTCCGGCAAGGTCACGCCCCGGCACGGGCAGGTCGCGTGGTGCCTCGGCACCGCCAGCGAGAACCAGCGCATCGAATTCGGCGAGCAACGTGGCAACCGGTAGCGCACCGGGTCCACTACCACCCACCGTCTGGTTGACACGAAAAGCGACGCCTTCCGCCTCCATCTGGCGAATGCGCAGGTCGATCAGCGACTTTTCCAGCTTGAAGTCGGGGATCCCGTAGCGCAGCAGACCGCCAATGCGATCATTCTTTTCAAAGACCACCACGGTGTGGCCGACACGCGCCAGTTGCTGGGCTGCCGCCAAGCCAGCCGGTCCGGAACCGACGATGGCCACTTTCCTACCCGTTTTCGCCTTGGCAGGCTGCGGGCGAATCCACCCCTTTTCCCAACCCTTGTCGATGATCGCGTGCTCGATCGACTTGATGCCAACGGCGTCGGTGTTGATGTTCAGTGTGCAGCCGGCTTCACACGGGGCCGGACAAATGCGGCCAGTGAAGTCGGGAAAGTTGTTGGTCGAGTGCAGAACGGCCAGCGCCTGCTCCCAGTTGCCGCGATAAACCAGGTCGTTCCAGTCCGGGATGATGTTGTTGACCGGGCAAGCGTTACTGCAGAAGGGAATGCCGCAGTCCATGCAACGCGCACCCTGCATCCGCGCCTGCTCATCGTTCAGTACGTGCACGAACTCCCGGTAGTGCTTGAGCCGCGATTGACTCGGCTCGGCAGCTTCCGCCAAACGTTGGTACTCGATGAATCCGGTGGGCTTTCCCATGACTATGCTGCCTCCAGTTGCTTTTTCGCGGCCATTTCCGTGAGCACGCGCCGGTATTCGTGCGGCATGACCTTGACGAAGCGCGCGCGGTAGCGCTCCCACTCGGACAGCAGGCGCCTGGCCTGGCGGCTGCCGGTAAGGCCATAGTGTCTTTCGATCAGTCCTTTGAGCAGCGCCTCGTCGCTCTGACCAAGATGACGCAGATCGACTCGGCCGTGTCCCTCGAGATCCTCGCCGGCGTCGCTGTCCTTGCGCGCGGCGAACTCTTCGGCAATCGGTTCGAGCGAGACCTGTGCCATATTGCAGCGCGAGGCAAAGCTTCGCTCCTCGTCCAGGACGTAGGCTACGCCGCCCGACATCCCGGCCGCAAAGTTGCGGCCCGTCTGCCCGATGACGACCACCGTTCCGCCCGTCATGTACTCGCAGCCGTGGTCGCCGACGCCCTCGACGACCGCCGTCGCACCCGAGTTGCGCACGGCAAAGCGCTCGCCGGCGACGCCTGCGAAGAAAGCTTCGCCCTCGATCGCACCGTACAAAACCGTATTACCAATAATGATGTTGCTCGGAGTCTCGCCGCGAAAGCCGTGGTTCGGACGCACGATGACCCGCCCGCCAGACAAGCCTTTACCGACGTAGTCGTTGGCCTCACCAATCAGGTCGAAACTGATTCCGTGCGCCAGAAAAGCGCCGAAAGCCTGTCCCGCCGTACCCTTGAAGCGAACCTCGATGGTTCCGTCGGGCAGACCGGCGTGCCCGTAACGCTTCGCCACTTGCCCCGAAAGCATGGCGCCAACGGTGCGGTTGACGTTACGCAGCGGCAGTTCGAGGCTGACCTTTTCGCCTCGCTCGAGCGCGACCTGGGCCGCCTCGATGAGTTGCCGGTCGAGCGCACCGGCCAGGCCGTGCTCCTGCTCTTCGCAGTGAAAAGCCGGAACGTCGGCGGTGTTCGGCGGGCGCCGGAAGATTCGGCTGTAGTCGAGGCCGCGTGCTTTCCAATGCGCGATTCCCTTCTTCATCTCCAACAGATCGAAGCGGCCGACCAGGTCGTCGAAGCGCTTGATCCCGATTCGCGCCATCGCTTCGCGCAGTTCCTCGGCAACGAAGAAGAAGTAATTCACGACATGTTCGGGTTGACCGGAAAAGCGCCGACGCAGAACAGGATCCTGGGTCGCCACACCGACCGGACAGGTGTTCAGGTGGCACTTGCGCATCATGATGCAACCTTCAACGACCAGTGGCGCGGTGGCGAAGCCGAATTCATCGGCACCGAGCAGGGCACCGACCAGAACGTCGCGACCCGTCTTGATCTGGCCATCGACCTGGACGCGAACGCGTCCACGCAGCCGGTTGAGCACCAGCGTCTGTTGCGTTTCGGCCAGGCCCAGTTCCCATGGCGACCCGGCATGCTTGATCGAGGACAGCGGACTGGCCCCGGTTCCACCATCGTGACCGGCGATCACCAGATGATCGGCCTTGGCTTTCGTCACGCCGGCGGCCACCGTGCCAACCCCGACCTCGGAGACCAGCTTGACGCTGATCGACGCGCCGGGGTTGACGTTCTTCAGGTCATGAATGAGCTGTGCCAGGTCTTCAATCGAGTAGATATCGTGGTGCGGCGGTGGCGAAATCAGCCCGACGCCGGGCACCGAGTGGCGCAGGAAGCCTATGTATTCGGAAACCTTGTGGCCGGGCAACTGGCCGCCTTCACCGGGCTTCGCGCCCTGCGCCATCTTGATCTGGATCTGGTCGGCGTTGATCAGATATTCGGCGGTTACGCCGAAGCGACCGGATGCCACCTGCTTGATCGCCGAGCGCAGGCTGTCTCCGGGCTGCAAGACCAGGTCGCGCTCGATGCGTGACTTGCCGACCACATCCGAGAGCAGTTCGCCTCCCTGGAGCAGCTTGAAGCGCGCCGGGTCTTCACCGCCTTCCCCGGTGTTCGACTTGCCGCCCAGACGGTTCATGGCGATCGCCAGCGTCGAGTGCGCCTCGGTCGAGATCGAACCCAGCGACATCGCGCCGGTGGTGAAGCGCTTGACGATTTCCTTGGCCGATTCGACTTCCTCGAGCGGCACCGGCGGGCCTGCCGGCTTGATCTCGAACAGGCCGCGCAAGGTCATATGACGCGCCGTCTGATCGTTGATGATCTGGGCGTACTCCCTGTAGGTCGAGAACTGACCGCTGCGCGTCGCGTGCTGCAGTTTGGCAATCGCCTCGGGCGTCCACATGTGTTCCTCACCGCGCACGCGGTAAGCATATTCGCCGCCAGCGTCGAGCATGCCGGCAAGCACCGGGTCTTCGCTGAACGCCTGCTTGTGCAGACGAATAGCCTCTTCCATGATCTCGAAGACGCCAATTCCTTCGACCTGCGTGGACGTCCCGGTGAAGTACTTGTCGACGACGCGCTGCTGCAAGCCGACAGCTTCGAAGATCTGCGCCCCGGTATACGACATGTAGGTCGAAATGCCCATTTTGGACATGACCTTGAGCAGTCCCTTGCCCACCCCTTTGACGAAATGCTTGGTCGCCTTGTCGCCCTTCTCGGCGTCGCCGCCGACCATTTGCTGGATCGTCTCCAGCACCAGGTACGGATGCACGGCTTCAGCACCGTAGCCGGCGAGGACCGCGAAGTGATGCGTCTCACGCGCAGCGCCGGTTTCGACGACGAGACCGACGCGCGTACGCAAGCCCTTCATCACCAGGTGCTGATGGACTGCCGAGGTCGCCAGCAGGGCGGGGATGGCGACGTGCTCACGGTCGATCCGCCGATCGGAAATGATCAGGATGCTCGAGCCTCGGAGCAGCACGTGGTCTTCGGCCTCGTGGCAGAGCGAGGCCAGGCGCGCCTCGACGCCTTCGTTGCCCCAGGCGATCGGGTAGCAGATATCGAGCTCGGCCGAGTGGAACTTGTTGCCCGTGTAGCTCGCGATGCGGCGAAGCTTGGCCATCTGGTCGAAGTCGAGAACGGGCTGCGCCACCTCAAGACGATAGGGGGGGTTGATCTCGTTGATTCCGAGCAGATTCGGTTTCGGGCCGATGAACGAGACGAGCGACATGACGATCTGCTCACGGATCGGATCGATCGGCGGATTGGTTACCTGCGCGAAAAGCTGGCGGAAATAGTTGAACAGGGGCTTGTTCCGATGCGACAGGACGGCGAGAGGCGAATCGTTGCCCATGGAGCCGGTCGCTTCCTCACCCGAAGTGGCCATCGGGTCGAGAATGAACTTGAGATCCTCCTGGCTGTAGCCGAAGGCCTGCTGCCGATCGAGCAACGAAGCGGGGGCGGCGCGCATCGGCGAGGTTTTCGGCGCCGGCAGGTCGTCGAGCTTGATGTTGATGCGGCTCAGCCAATCCTGGTAAGGCTTGCTGCGCGCCAGCGTGTCTTTCAGCTCGGCGTCTTCGATGATGCGACCCTGGTCGAGATCGATGAGGAACATCTTGCCTGGCTGCAGGCGCCACTTCTTGACGATTCTCTCCTCGGGAATCGGCAGGACACCGGCTTCCGACGCCATCACCACCAGATCGTCGTCGGTAATCAGATAGCGCGCCGGCCGTAGCCCGTTGCGGTCGAGCGTCGCGCCAATCTGCCGCCCATCGGTGAACGCGACGGCCGCGGGCCCGTCCCAGGGCTCGATCATCGCGGCGTGGTACTTGTAGAAGGCGCTGCGCCGTTCGTCCATCAAGGTATGCGACTCCCAGGCTTCAGGAATCAGCATCATCATCGCGTGCGCCAGCGAGTAGCCACCCATCACGAGCAGTTCGAGCGCATTGTCGAAACACGCCGAGTCCGACTGTCCCGGATAGATCAACGGCCAGATCTTCTCGAGGTCGCGCCCGAGAAGTGGCGAAGAAGTCCCTTTCTCCCGCGCCCGCATCCAGTTGTAGTTGCCGCGCAGTGTGTTGATTTCGCCATTGTGAGCGATCATCCTGAAGGGATGCGCCAAACGCCAGGTCGGGAAGGTATTGGTCGAGAAGCGCTGGTGTACCAGCGCGATCGCCGAAATGCACTGCGCCTGCTGCAAGTCGGTGTAGTACGCGCCAACCTGGTCGGCCAGGAGCAGACCCTTGTAGACGACGGTGCGCGCCGACATCGACGGTTGATAAAAGTCCTTCCCGTGCTTCAGGCCCAGCGCCAGAATGGCATTCGCGGCGCGCCGCCGGATGACGTAGAGCTTGCGCTCGAGCGCATCGGTAACCATGACATCGGCGCCACGGCCGACAAAGATCTGCCGGATCACCGGCTCACGCGCCCGCACCGTGGGCGACATCGGCAGACCATGATCGACCGGTACGTCGCGCCAGCCGAGAACGACCTGGCCTTCGGAACGTACCGCACGCTCGATTTCTTCCTGACAAGCGAGGCGCGACGCCGACTCCTTCGGCAGGAAGACCATACCAACGCCATAGTCGCCGACGGGCGGCAAATGGACACCCTTGGCAAGCATTTCGGCGCGATACAGTTCGTCCGGAATCTGGATGAGAATGCCAGCGCCATCACCCATCAAGGGATCGGCACCGACCGCACCGCGATGATCCAGGTTCTTCAGGATGAGCAGTCCCTGCTCAATGATCGAGTGACTCTTCTTGCCTCGGATTTGTGCTACAAAACCGACGCCGCAGGCGTCGTGTTCGTTGGCCGGGTCGTAAAGCCCCTGCCGCTCGGGTATGGCTGAATCGATCACACTCAAATCCTCACAAGACAAAGACGTTTGCCCGACAAGCGCTTGCGGGCAAGGCGCGCGCGACGCCCGCAAGCACGCCCCCAGGCCTCCGCGCGGGACTGGCGACTATACCCGGAATAGCCAAGCCGTTCAAGATGCTGCACCGCACCAAGGGAGTGCGCACGCTCGCTTCCGATGCTTCAATAAGGGGCGAAGGGGTCGCCAGGAAGCAAGCTTACGCAAATCCTGGGGCTCGACCCAAGCGGCGAGCAAAATGTATGCCGTCCCGGGACTGGACGCGGACCGCCCGCTCTCAGCCCGGGCGAGCATGCTCTCCTTCTGCTAAATGCCCTTGCCGTGCTAAAGTGCGCCTCCAGTCCGTGTGGCCGGGGCTGCACGGCTGCGACGCGCGGCAAGAAGCGCATGTTACCTGGGGCGCAGCAGTCCGGGTGAGGGGTGCCGCTGTGCGCACGTAAGGTTTGAGCAAGATGTTGCCTTCACCTCGCCGTTTGTGCACCGTCGCGGCCTGACTTCAGCACGCAGTCGAGGTGTGGCGAGCGTTGCCGCTGTTTGGCGGAGCAGTTTCAGAAGAGTTGAGACAAAAAATCATAGATGGAGGACCAAATGCCGCTGACAATTGGAGTTCCAAAAGAGATTGCGCCCGGGGAAAAACGCGTTGCAACCGTTCCCGAAGTCGTCGAGAAACTGATCAAACTGGGCTTCGCCGTGCGCGTCGAAACGGGCGCGGGGGACGCCGCGAACGTTGCCGACGACGTTTTTCGCGCCGCCGGAGCCGAAGTGGTGGACAACGCGACCGCGCTGTGGTCGTCATCGGACATCATTTTCAAGGTGCGCGGACCGACCGCCGAGGAAGTGAACCTGCTGCGTCCGGGCAGCACGCTGGTCAGCTTCATCTGGCCCGCGCAGAACCCTGAACTGCTGCAGCAACTGGCCGCGCGCCAGGTCACTGTGCTGGCGATGGATAGCGTACCGCGCATTTCACGCGCACAGAAGCTCGACGCGCTCAGCTCGATGGCCAACATCGCCGGCTATCGAGCCGTCATCGAAGCGGCACACCATTTTGGCCGCTTCTTTACCGGCCAGATTACCGCTGCGGGCAAGGTGCCACCCGCCAAAGTCTTCGTCATCGGCGCGGGGGTTGCCGGCTTGGCGGCGATCGGTGCCGCTTCCGGCCTCGGGGCCATCGTTCGCGCCAATGACACGCGTCCGGAGGTGGGCGATCAGGTCAAGTCGATGGGCGGCGAGTTCGTCACCGTCGATTACCAGGAGGAAGGATCCGGCGTCGGCGGCTACGCGAAGGTGATGAGCGAGGGCTTCCAGAAGGCGCAGCGCGAGGTCTTCGCCAAGCAGGCCAAGGAAGTCGACATCATCATCACGACCGCCCTGATTCCGGGCAAGCCAGCGCCTCGGCTGATTACCAGCGAAATGGTCCAGTCGATGAAGCCGGGCAGCGTCATCGTGGACATGGCGGCCGAGCAGGGCGGCAACTGCGAACTGACCGAGCCGGGTACGGTCACCGTCAAGCACGGCGTGACGATCATCGGTTACGCCGACCTGCCGAGCCGCCTGGCAAAGCAGTCGAGCACGCTCTACGCGACCAACCTGCTGCGCCTGACCGAAGAGCTGTGCAAGAACAAGGACGGTGCAATCGACGTCAACATGGACGACGAGGTGATTCGCGGAACAACGGTGATCAAGGAAGGCACGATCACCTGGCCGCCACCGGCACCCAAGCTGTCGGCCGCGCCGCCGGCCGCCCCTGCGGCGGCAGCCAAACCACCGGTTGCCGCGAAGTCGCATGGGCACGGCAAGGGTGGGTCACCGATGTCGGGCCCGGCAATGGCCACCCTCTTCGCCGCTGCTGCCGTCGTCTTCTGGTTCATCGGGGCGAACGCACCGGCCGCGTTTCTCGGCCACTTCACGGTCTTCGTCCTTGCGTGTTTCGTCGGCTACATGGTGGTCTGGAACGTCACTCCGGCGCTGCACACGCCATTGATGAGCGTGACCAACGCGATCAGCAGCATCATCGCGATTGGCGCACTCGTTCAGATCGCACCCCCGGTGGACCCCGGCGTGAGCCGACCCGACGAATGGATCCGCTGGCTGGCGATCGGTGGCATCGTTCTCGCGACGATCAACATGTTCGGCGGTTTCGCCGTCACCCAGCGCATGCTGGCCATGTTCCGCAAGTAGGAGGAGTGCAAGATGTCTGAAAGCCTGGCAACCGTCTCCTACCTCGGAGCAACAATTCTCTTCATCCTCTGTCTCGGCGGCCTGAGCAACCAGGAGACCGCCCGCCGCGGCAATCTCTATGGCGTCATCGGCATGACGATTGCCGTGCTGGCGACGGTCCTCGGACCGCATGTCGGCACCTCGGGTTACGCCTGGTTGATCGGTGCCATGGTGGTCGGCGCGTCGATCGGCCTGTACGCGGCGCGCACCGTGCAGATGACCCAGATGCCTGAACTGGTCGCCCTGATGCACAGCATGGTCGGTTTCGCGGCGATGCTCGTCGGTTTCGCCAACTACATCGATCCAGTGGCCTCAGCGCACATGAGCGGTGCCGAGAAGGCGATTCACGAGGTCGAAATCTACGTCGGCATCCTGATCGGCGCCGTTACCTTCTCCGGCTCGGTGATCGCTTTCGGCAAGTTGTCCGGCAAGATCTCCGGCAACCCGCTCCTACTGCCCGCCCGACACTGGATCAACCTGGCTGGACTGCTGGTCGTCATCTATTTTGGACGCGAATTCCTGCGCGCTGGCTCGGTTGGCGAGGGGATGACGCCACTGATCGTGATGACGGTGATCGCGCTGCTTTTCGGCATTCACATGGTCATGGCAATCGGCGGTGCCGACATGCCGGTGGTCGTCTCGATGCTGAACAGCTACTCCGGCTGGGCGGCGGCGGCTACCGGCTTCATGCTGTCTAACGACCTCCTGATCGTTACCGGTGCACTCGTCGGTTCAAGCGGCGCAATCCTCTCGTACATCATGTGCGCAGCGATGAACCGACACTTCATCAGCGTCATCGCCGGAGGCTTCGGTACCGGCGGCGGAACGCCAGCGGCCGCCGGAGCAGCGCAACCGGCCGGCGAAGTGGTCGCGATCAGCGCCCCGGACACAGCCGAACTGCTGCGTGAGGCGAAGAATGTCATCATCGTTCCGGGTTACGGTATGGCGGTCGCGCAGGCGCAACACACGGTATACGAGATTACCCGCCTGCTGCGCGAGAAAGGCGTCAATGTGCGGTTCGGCATCCATCCAGTCGCCGGTCGGATGCCTGGTCACATGAACGTACTGCTGGCGGAAGCCAAGGTGCCTTACGATATCGTGCAGGAAATGGACGAACTGAACGATGATTTCCCGCAGACCGACGTCGCGATGGTCATCGGCGCCAACGACATCGTCAACCCTGGCGCGCAGGACGATCCGACGAGCCCGATCGCTGGCATGCCAGTGCTCGAAGTGTGGAAAGCCAAGACCTCGATCGTCATGAAGAGAAGCATGGCCTCGGGCTACGCCGGCGTAGACAACCCATTGTTCTACAAGGAGAACAACCGCATGCTGTTTGGTGATGCGAAGAAGATGCTGGACGAGGTTCTGGTCGCGCTGAAGGCCTGACAGGCGGACGGTATCTATCTGATAGAATTTCGCCGGCCGGCGTCAGACGCGTCGCCGGCGAGCAAACCAATCTCTAGGGGGTGACATGGAGGTCAAAGAAGTACTGCAGGTCAAAGATGCCAGGCTGTTCACGGTGCGTCCGGAAACGCCGCTCTCAGAAGCGGTGATCATGATGGCCGACAACGACATCGGTTCTGCCATTGTCATGGACGACGGCAAACTGGCGGGCATGCTGACCTTCCGCGAGGTTCTGGTGATCCTGGCCAAGCGGCAAACCGAGCGGCGGGTCGGCCCGACGCCACCGATTGCCGAAATCCTTGTTCTTGAGGCAATGGACCGCGATCCGCCCACGGCAACCCCTGATATGGACGTGGACGAGTTGCGCCGCATGATGGTGGACTCGCACACGCGCTATGTTCCTGTCATGGAGGACGACGCGGTGGTCGGCATCGTCTCTTTCCACGATGTCGCCAAGGCAGTGCTCGAAGAGCGCAACATGGAGAACAAGTTGCTCAAGGCGTACATCAAGGACTGGCCGGCCCCCTGAGCGGCGGCCGGTCGCTGGTCGGCAGGCGCTACGCGAGTGCGGCCGGCCAGCGCTCTACCGTGTCGACGGCAAACAGCCGTCGGTGCTCCTTTATCGCGTAGCGGTCGGTCATCCCGGCGATGTAGTCGGCAACCCGGCGCGGCGATGCGCCCGCGTGAGTCTGATACTGCGGCGGCAGCAAGCGTTGATCGTCGGTAAATGCCGAGAAGAGATCGGTAACGATGCGCCCCGCCTTGTTCGCCATTCGAAGCACATGGTAATGGTGGTACAAGTGTGTCCGCAGGAAGCGCTTCATGGCCTGCTGCTGCGCCGACAGCTCTTCGGAAAAAGCGACCAGCGGCGGGGCAAGACGTACGTCCGCCAATTCGCGCGGCGCGTGGCGAACGATATTGGCCCTGGTAGTTTCGATCAGGTCGCATACCAGCGTATTGATCACACGCCGGATGGTCTCGTGGATCAAGCGGCGCCCGGCAAGCTCGGGGTAAAGTTGTCGGACCTGGTCAGCATGCCGAGCGAAGAGAACAAGCTCTTGCAACTGCTCGAGGCTGATCAATCCGGCGCGCAGCCCGTCGTCGATATCGTGGTTGTTGTAAGCCACTTCATCCGCCAGGTTGCAGATCTGAGCTTCCAGCGATGGCTGCCGGCGGGTAAGAAAGCGCTCGCCCAGATCACCAAGCTGGCGTGCGTTTTCCGGTGAGCAGTGTTTGATGATTCCCTCGCGTGTCTCGAAGCAAAGATTCAGCCCTGGGAAGGCGGCGTAACGCTCCTCGAGAACATCGACCGTGCGCAGACTCTGCAGGTTATGCTCGAAGCCACCATGCTCGCGCATGCAGTCGTTGAGCGCTTCCTGTCCGGCGTGGCCAAACGGGGTATGCCCCAGGTCGTGCGCCAGCGAGACGGCTTCCGCCAAGTCTTCATTGAGCCTCAGCGCACGAGCGATCGCGCGCGCGATCTGCGCCACCTCGAGGCTGTGGGTCAGACGCGTGCGAAACAAGTCCCCTTCGTGATTGACGAAGACTTGCGTCTTGTACTCCAGGCGGCGGAAAGCGGTCGAATGGACAATGCGGTCTCGGTCGCGCTGGAATTCTCCCCGGTAGATCGGCTCCGCATCCGGGTGCAGACGACCGCGCGAATTGACCGAGGAAACCGCAAAGGCTGCGAGCTCAGGCATTCGCGCAGCGCCGGCGGATGGCCTGTTCGATCGCGCCCAAGGGAACGCCGCTGACCAGTTGCGCTGTCCCCAGCTTCGGTAGAAGGACCAGCCGAAGCTGTCCGTTGGCGACCTTCTTGTCGTGCTGCATCAGCTCGACATAGCGGTCAACTGCCAGCGGAGCGCCATAAACCGGCAAGGCCGCGCGTAGCAGCAGTCGCTCGATGCGCTCGACATCATTGCTGGCCAGCCACCCGAGAAGTGCTGACAGCTCGACCGCCATCATGATCCCGGCAGCCACTGCTTCCCCGTGCAGCCACTGGCCGTAGCCTACACCTGTTTCGATCGCGTGGCCAAAGGTGTGTCCCAGGTTGAGCAGCGCGCGCTCGCCGTTCTCCCGCTCGTCGGCGGCAACCACCTGCGCCTTGTTCGCGCATGAACGGCAGATCGCTTCGGCAAGCGCCTGCGGGTCGCGCGCCAGCAGCCGCTCGACGTTGCGCTCAAGCCATTCGAGAAACGCCAGGTCGCGAATCAATCCGTACTTGATCACTTCCGCTAGTCCGGCCGACAGTTCGCGATCCGGGAGCGTATTGAGCGTGTCGGTGTCGGCGAGCACTACCATCGGCTGATGGAAGGCCCCCAGCATGTTCTTGCCGAGCGGGTGGTTGATTGCAGTCTTGCCGCCGACCGACGAATCAACCTGCGCCAACAGGCTTGTCGGCATCTGCAGGAAAGGGACGCCGCGCTGGTAGCAGGCGGCGGCAAAGCCGGTAATGTCGCCGACCACTCCACCGCCAAGTGCGATCAGCGTCGTCGAACGCTCACACCGCTGTCGGAGCAGCGCATCGAAGATGAGGTTGAGGGTTGGCCAGTCCTTGTATTGCTCACCATCGGGCAGGATGATCTCGATCACCTCGACACCCGCTTGCCGCAGTGGCTGGGCTACCTCCTGCAAGTACAAGGCGGCAACGGTCGTATTGGTTACGATTGCCGCTTTCGCCTGGCGCAGGTGCGGGATGATCAAGGCGGCGTCCCCGAGCAAAGCCTGCCCGACATGGATGGGGTAGGAACGGTCGCCCAAGGCAACAGTCAAGGTTTGCATTACGTTACGCTCTCCTTCCTGAGCGCGCGGCAGATCGCGTGCAGGGTAATGCGACTTCCGCTGATCACCACGTGAGCCACCTCTCGATATAGCGGGTCGCGCTCCACATGCAACTGCTGCAATCTAAGCAGCGGGTCGGCGACCTGCAGGAGCGGCCGGTTTCGGTCGCGCCGCGTTCGTTCCCAGAGCGTCGGCAACGGCACGTCCAGGTAAATGACCAGACCGCTGCTCCGCAAGCAGGCGCGATTTTCGCGCCGGAGAACCGCACCACCGCCGGTGGCCACGACGCACCGCCTGAAGTTGGCCAGTTCGGCGATGACCTGCGCTTCGCGTTTGCGAAATCCTTCCTCCCCTTCGATTTCGAAAATCGTCGCCAGGCGAACACCTGTCCGCGCCTCGATTTCATGGTCCGAGTCCACAAACTGGTAGGCCAGACGCTTGGCCAGCGCCCGCCCTAAAGTCGTTTTCCCAGCGCCCATCAGCCCAACCAGGAAGATGTTGTGTTGATCGTCGAAAGTGTTCACGCTTGCGGCAACTCACCCCATGGCCCGCACACTTGGCACCATGAGCAGCTCGGACAACAAAAAGCCGGCTGATCGCCGGCTTCCTGCTGAGTTCACCGGGGGTGCTCAACGCACCGACAGATTCTCGGAAATGATCCGCGGGGTAACGAAAACCAATAGTTCCGTCTTGTCGTCGATGACTTCGCGGTTCTTGAACAGCCAGCCAATATACGGCAGATCACCAAAAAATGGAATCCGCTGCGCGCTAGTACGCGTCGTCTGGGTGTAGATGCCGCCAATGACGACCGTTCCACCGTTGTCGACCAGAACCTCGGTCTTCACGTGACGCGTGTCGATCGCATATCCGCCCTGTGTCGAGAAGCTCGGGCTCGGCGTGTCCTTGTTGATGTCGAGGGCCATGGTGATCTTTCCATCAGGCGTAATCTGAGGCTTGACCTTGAGCGACAGGTTTGCCTTGCGGAAGGCGACCGCTGTCGCGCCGGAAGCAGTCGCCATCTGATAAGGAAGCTCGAAGCCCTGCTCGATGATCGCTTCAACCTGATTCGCCGTCATCACGCGCGGACTCGAAACGACCTTGCCTCGCCCATCGGCCTCCAGGGCGGATATCTCGGCTGACAGGAACTGCGTAAAGCGCTGGTTGTACAAGGTGAAGGAGAGCAGACCGGCGCTTCCGACACGCGGCGTGGAGGGCAGGTTGACCGACGCGACCGTATTCAGGTTGCCGCTGAGCGCTGTCCCGTCGCTGCCGATACGCGCGGTGTCCAGGCGGTTGGCCTGATTCCACGACAAACGGATGCCCAGGTTCTTGGCGAAGCTGTCGCCTGCTTCAACGATGCGCGCTTCGATCATCACCTGTCGGGCGGGCATGTCGACCTTGGCAATCATCGCGCGCACGTCGTCCAGCCGGCTTGGCGTATCCTTGACGAACATCATGTTGGAGCGGTCATCGAGCAACGCACTGCCCCGCTTCGACAGCAGCGTCTGTTTCGGATCGACCAGAAGCTTCTGCACCGCTTCCGCCCGAATGTAGTTCATCTGAAAACTTTCAGTGAGCAGCGGCTCGAGGTCGCTGATCTGCGCTTTCGCCTCAAACTCCAGCTTCTCCTTCGTGGCGAGTTCCTCTCGCGGCGCAATCAGGATCACGTTGCCGTTCTTGCGCATGTCCAGGCCCTTCTGCTGCATGATGATATCGAGCGCCTGGTCCCAGGGAACATCTTTCAGAATCAGCGTGATGGATCCGCCAACAGAGTCGCTGACGACCATGTTCATGCCGGTAAACTCGCCGATCACCTGGAGCAGGCGGCGGACATCGACGTTCTGGAAGTTTAGCGACAGCTTTTCGCCCTGATAGCCGCCGCGCGTCCCTTGCACCAGTTTGTTCGGATTCTCGATGATCGGCTTGACTTCGATGACGAATTGCGTGTCGGTCTGATAGGCGTTGTGCTCCCATATCCCGCGCGGGGTGATCGTCATGCGTGCGCCCGATCCTTTGCTCACCGTGTTGACGGTCAGCACGGGCGTCGCGAAGTCGGTGACGTCAAGCCGCTTGCGCAGGTTCTCAGGAAGCGACACCTTGACAAAATCGACGATCAGGCTGGCTCCCTGCTGGCGAATGTCGATTCCAGCGTTGGCGTCGGTCAGGTCGACTGTGATCCGTCCCTCGCCGTCCTTGCCACGTCGGAAACTGATGTCGCGTATTTCATTCGGAACATCCAACTGACGGCTCTTGGCGAAATGCTCGACCGGTCCGGCACTCTCCGCCGTAGCCCGCGGGGCAAGCGTGAGAAGCAGGCTGCGACCGTCGATGGTTGCTTCGTGGTTCATCGTTTTCAGCAGATTGAGCACGACGCGAGTGCGATCTTCGACCTGGACGATGTTGGCGCTACGCAAGTCGCCTTCGTTGTACGTCTCGCTCACCTTGCCGAGGCCATTGGTCGTATTGGCGAAGTCGAAGGCGATACGTGGCGGCGTCGCCACACTGAAGGCCGGCGGCAGCGCCCTCAGCGGCTCCTTGAACGTGATCCGGACGTTGACCACGGAACCCTGTTGCGCGACGCTCATCGCTTCGATGGTATTCGTGCCGCCTTCCTGCGCATTCGCCAAACCGAGCGCCAGCAGCACCAAACCAACAAGGCCGAGCAGGTGTTGCCTGATCTGTTTCATTCACTTCGCTCCCTTTTCCTGCAGCAGCAAGCTGCTCGTTCTCTCCACCCAGTCGCCGGCTGAATCCTGGACCAGTTCACGCAGAGTCACTTCGGATTCGGACACGCCAACGATGACGCCGAAGTTCTGTCCCATGTAGTTGCCGATGCGGACCTGGTACAGGGAGCCGTCGACCTGGATGAGTGCGTGCGAAGTCTTGTTCCGGGTCATCACGCCAACGTAGCGCAAGGTCTCGAGCGGGTAAGCCTCCAGCGGTTCTTTCGGGCGATCCAGGTCGGGCCGGAAACCGCCACCGCTACTCTTCTTCTCCTCGGGCGCCATCTTCCCCGGCCGGAACGGATCGATCAGCTTTCCTGCATCATAGGGGACCGGTTCGTAGGGCTCGACCACCGGGAGCGGCGGAATCTTGCCTTTGGTATCAAGGGCGACCGTCTTCATCCACTCCTGCAGGTCCTCGTGACCGCTGGTCGAGCAGGCCGCCAGAAAGATCGCGCACAAGACGATCGATAGTCGCCTCATTTCTTCGCCCCCTTGGCCGCTTGCGCCGCTTTCCTCTTCGCCGCCAACTCCTCTTCGTCGAGGTAACGGAAAGTCTTGGTCACGGCGTCGAGCGCCAAGGTACCGTCCTTGCTCTGCGCGCCGGCAACAATCGAGATGTTGTTCAAGGTGACAATTCTCGACAGCTTGCCGATGTCCCCGGCGAAAGCGCCGAAATCGTGGTAGGTGCCGGTCAGGCGAACATTGATCGGCAGTTCGGCGTAAAAGTCCTTCACCTGTTCGACGCCAGGTTTGAACAGTTCAAACTGGAGACCCCGACCCATGCCAGCCTGATTGATCTCGACCAGCAGCGCCTCGACCTCCGACTTGTTGGGCAATTGCTTGAGCAGGGCGCCGAACGAGCGATCGATATCGTTCAACTGCTGCACGTGCAGGTCGAGATTGACCGCCTGCTTCTTCTTGTTGACAAATTCGTCGCGCAGTTTCAGTTCGGCTTGCTGACTGGTTTCGAGAACCGCCATCTGGTCCAGCCAGAAGAACCACCAGCCACCGAGCACGATCACCAGGAGCACACCAACAAGGACGGCGATGCGCGGTGCCAGCGGCCACGCGCCGACATCCCGCGGATTAAGATTCTGGAAATCGCGCAGGATCGCCTGGTAGTCGAACGTTGGAAGCGTGGGCGCCTTCAGTGTGGGCGCCTTCATTTCTGTTCTCCCTTCGCCACCACTGGAGTCCGCTTGATCGAGGCGTTCATGCTGAACTCGTTTACCCTGCGCTTGTCGACCGTAGCTGCCTTGATCTCGATCAACTGCGGCTTCTCAAGCCACGGCGATGCCTCGATGTTGCGCATCAGTGTCGAGACGCGCGCGCTCGACTGAGCCAGGCCGCCCAGGCTGATCCTCTGGCCTTCCTGCCTGAGCGAGCGGATATAGACTCCTTCCGGCATCTGCTTGGCCAGCTCGCTGAGCAGGCGAACGGCCTCGGCGCGGTCGCGCTGCAGCGATTCGATGATCTTCTTGCGCTCCATCAGCGCGTCACTTTGCTCCTTCAGTCGCTTGATCTGGTCGATTTGCTTGTCGAGGACGGCTATTTCCTTCTTGAGGAACTCGTTCCTGGCTTCCTGCGCGGCGATCTCGCGTGCGATCAGCAGATAGACGAGAAAAACCGCCAGCCCAGAAATGATCGTGACCAGACCGAAGAAAGCCCAGAACTGCTGACGTCTCGCCCGGCGCTTCTCTTCCCGGTGTGGAAGCAAGTTGATGCGGATCATGTGTCGAACCTCCGCAACGCCAGGCCGCAGGCGACCATCAAAGACGAAGCATCGGCGAGCAGGCTCTTGCTCCGGACGCGGTCGGCGAGCACCATGTCAGCGAAGGGATTGGCGATGATCGTATCAATCTGCGTGCGCGACGCGACCACTTCATCTGCCCGCGGGATGACCGCACAGCCACCAGCCAGGACGACATGATTGATCCGGCTGAACTGCGTCGAGGTGAAAAAGAACTGCAGCGCACGCGAGATTTCGAGAGCCATCGCCTCGCGAAACGGCTGCACCAATTCTGTTTCGCACTGTTCGGGCAAGTTGTTGCGGCGCTTCTCCGCCTCGGCCTCCTCAAAACTGATGCCAAGCGAGCGAGCGATGTCCTGGGTCAATTGGTTTCCCCCGAAGGCCTGCTCACGCGCGTAGATCTGCTGCCCGTTGCGCAGCACCGTCAGGTTCATCACGTTGGCACCGACATCGACCAGCGCGATGATGTTGCCCTTGCCTGGATCCGGCAGGCGCTTTTCGATCAGTTCGAAGGCGGAAAGAACGGCGTACGACTCGACGTCGAGAATGACCGGCTTGAGCCCGGCCGATTCGGCAACGGCCACCCGGTCTTCGACTTTCTCCTTGCGGGAGGCCGCAATCAGGACCTCGATTTCGTCCGGTGAGGAAGGCGCCGGGCCAATCACCTGGAAATCCAGGTTCACCTCATCGAGCGGAAATGGAATGTACTGGTTGGCCTCTGACTCGACAACGACTTCCAGTTCCTCCTCGCGCTGACCTCCCGCGACGATGATCTTCTTGGTGATGACGTGCGAGGTCGGAAGGGCGATTGCGACATGCCGCGTCGCCGTGGCAAGCTTTTTCCATGTCCGGCGAACGGACTCAGCGGCCGCTTCGAGGTTCACCACGTTGCCGTCAGAAATGACATCCCGTGGCAGGACCTCGATCGCGTAACGCTCCACACGATAACCGCCTTTGTTATCGCTGCCCAACTCGACCATCTTGACCGACGACGAGCTGACATCCAGGCCGATCAGCGAGCGAGCCTTGGGATTGAAGATCGAAAGATCAATCTGCAAACTGCTACCTCGTACCAAAAAACCCTTCAATAATTTGCAGTTAGCGCCACAATAAATATTCCACTTTAGATGCTAGCAACAAGCTCAGAGAGTGTAAAGTCATTTCTGTTGCAGCGCTATATAATATTGCAGATCTGCTTTCGCTGCCGGACACTGTCTTGCCTACTCTGCTGCGCTGGTTTCTTTACCCGATTGTCTTCGTTCTTGGTCTGGCCGGTATCGTGCTCGCCCTGGCGGTGGTCGTCCTCAGCCTGGCCTACCCGAACCTGCCGTCGCTCGACATCCTGACTGACTATCACCCCAAGATGCCGATGCGCATCTATACCGCGGACGGCTATCTGATCGGCGAGTTCGGTGAGGAGCGGCGAGCCTTCGTCAGCATCCAGGAGGTTCCGGAAATCATGAAGCAGGCCATCCTGGCGGCCGAGGATGAACGCTTCTACCAGCATCGGGGCGTCGATACGCTGGGCGTATTGCGCGCATTGCACGCCAACCTGATCGGCGGCGGCAAGCGGCAGGGCGCTTCGACGATCACCCAACAGGTGGCGAAGAACTTCTTTCTCTCGTCCGAGAAGACCTACACGCGAAAACTGTACGAAGCGCTGCTCTCCTTCAAGATCGAGCACAACCTGAGCAAAGACCAGATTCTTGAGCTTTACGTCAATCAGATCTTCCTGGGGCAGCGCGCTTACGGCTTCGCTGCTGCCGCCCAGACCTACTTCGGCAAGCCTCTCGGCGACCTGACGATCGCCGAGGCAGCCATGCTCGCCGGTCTGCCGAAAGCGCCATCGGCCTACAACCCGGTGATCAACCCGACGCGCGCGCGCCTGCGACAGCAGTATGTCCTGCGTCGCATGAACGAACTTGGGTTCATCAGCGCGGAGCAGCAGGAAGCTGCCCTGGCGCAGGCGCTGGTGATCAAACGCGAAGTTAACGAGATTCCTGTGCACGCCGAGTACGTCACCGAAATGGCGCGGCAGATCGCCGCCGAACGTTTTCCGGATGACGTCTATACCCGCGGCTTGCGGGTCTACACGACGATCCTGAAGAACGATCAGGAAGCGGCCTACAACAGCCTGCGGCGCGGCGTCCTGGAGTATGACCGGCGGCACGGCTATCGCGGTGCGGAAGCCTATGTCGACCTGAACGAGATCAAGTCGGAACAGGACGAGGCGCTCGACGAACTACTGCAGGATTTTCAGGATGCGGAAGACCTGCATCCGGCGATCATCCTGCAGATCGATCCGCGCAAGGTCCGCGCCTACCGCCGTGGCGGTGAGGTGGTGACGATCAGCGGCGACGGCCTGCGGTTTGCCGCCCGCATGCTTGACGACAAGGCCCCGCCGACCAAGCGACTGCGGCGTGGCGCGGTCATCCGCGTGCAGACCGACGAGAAGAATAATTGGCGGATCGTCCAGATGCCGGAAGCGGAAGCGGCTTTTCTGGCCGCCGATCCGCGCGACGGAGCGGTGCGCGCCCTGGTCGGAGGTTTCGATTTCAACCGCTCGCAGTTCAACCATGCGACACAGGCGTGGCGGCAACCGGGTTCGAGCTTCAAGCCGTTCATCTATTCGGGCGCGCTGGAGAAGGGCTTCACCCCGGCCTCGGTGATCAATGACGAACCGATCAGCTTCCCGGCGTCGGTAACCGGCAGCCAGTCGTGGGAGCCGAAGAACTACGACGGCAGGTACGAAGGGCCGATGCGCATGCGCACCGCACTCGCCAAATCGAAGAACATGGTCTCGATACGCCTGCTGCAGGCAAGCGGCGTGCGCTTCGTGCAGGACTACGTGACGCGTTTCGGTTTCGACGCCGACAAGCATCCGCCCTACCTGACGATGGCGCTGGGCGCCGGTTCGGTGACGCCTTGGCAGATGGTTACTGCCTATGCCGTTTTTGCCAACGGCGGCTACCGTATTCGGCCGTACATCGTGAGCGAAATCCAGGATGACAAGAAGCAGGTGCTCGCCCGGGCCGAGCCGATCACCGCTGGCGACGACAGCCTGCGCGCCATCGACGCGCGCAATGCCTACCTGATGGACAGCATGCTGCGCGACGTAACCATCTATGGCACTGCCGCGCGCGCCTCGGCAACGCTCAAGCGCAAGGACCTGGCCGGAAAGACCGGCACGACCAACGAGCACGTCGATGCCTGGTTCTGCGGCTATCAGCAAACCGTCGTTGGCTGCTCGTGGATCGGCTTCGATCAGCCGCGCAATCTGGGCAGCGGCGAAACCGGCGGCACTGCCGCTTTGCCGACCTGGATCGGCTACATGGCACGCGTTCTGAAAGATGTCCCCGAGTCCTTCCTGCCGCCACCGCAAGGCGTCGTCGCGCGGACTACGTCTGGTCGCAAGAAGGGTCCGTCGGAGGAGTTCTTCTACGAGGAGAATGCGCCCGATGAACTCGAGCCCGAGCCCGCCACTGACGAAGCGGCCAAACCCGAAGACTAGGAGCACGGCGGAATGAAGGACAGGCCAGGCATGGCAGTGCACGATGAGATCGCCTCGCTCGTGCGCAGAGCGGCAGAAATCGTCGTCTTTTCCGGTGCGGGCCTGTCGGCCGACAGTGGCATCCCGACCTTCCGCGATGGCGCAACCGGCTTGTGGAACAATGTCGATCCGGACGAGGTCGCCAGCATCGATGGTTTCATGCGCAATCCCCGCGTGGTCTGGAACTGGCTGCGCGAACTGAAAAACCTGGTCGACGACCGGCAGCCCAATCCTGGACATCAAGCAATCGCCCGGCTGGAAAGGATAGTCGCCGACAAGCGCCTGACGGTGGTCACGCAGAACATCGACGGTTACCACTCGCGCGCCGGAAATGGCGAGGTGCTCGAGGTGCATGGAACGATTCACCGATTGCGTTGCCACGCGCGCTGCGGTTTCGCCGACCAGTGGGGAGACGATCTGCGCGAACCGTTTCCCTGTCCGCACTGCGGTGCGCCGGCGCGGCCAGACCTGGTGCTCTTCGGCGAAGCGCTCGACCCGGAGGTGTTCACCGCCGCCGGGCGGCGCAGCGCGACGGCAGACGTCTTCTTCTGTGTTGGCACATCGTTTACTGTCCAACCGGCAGCGCACCTGCCGGTCTGGGCGAAAGCCTCAGGCGCCACGGTAGTCGAAATCAATCCACACCGGACGCCGCTGTCGGAGGTTGCCGATTACTCGATTAGAGCGGGCGCCTCGCAGTTCTTCGCCGCTCTCTGCCAGACGCTGGCGCCAGGCGCTGTGGACGCAGCTGACGCCTGAGCACGCCCGGCGGCGCCTGCCGGCCAGGCTATAATGCGCGCCTTTCGCCCCGTGCGCGCCGCGCCCTCCGCGGCCGCCACTTACCAGCCAAGCCAGACCAGCGAGTCGTCCTTCTTGCCGCTACCGCTTCCCCGAATGCCCCTGCCCGAGCCTGGCGAAAGGCGACAGCTTCCCCCTTTCGCCGGCTCAGCGGATGCACTGCTGCTCGCCGAACTGGCGAGCCAGGCGAAACGCGGCGGCACGCCGCGCCTGCTCGCCGTGCTGACCGCGAGCGCCGGCGACGCACAGCGCTTGCTGAACGAGATCCCCTGGTTCGCGGCGGACTTGCGCGTGCGCTTGCTGCCCGACTGGGAAACCCTGCCCTACGACGTCTTCTCGCCGCATCACGACCTGATTTCCGAGCGCTTGGCGACGCTTTACGCCGTAACCCAGGGCGATTGCGATGTCCTGCTGGTGCCGGTGAGCACCGCCGTCTGCCGTTTGCCACCACCGGCTTATCTGGCAGGCTACACCTTCTTCCTCAAGCAGGGCGACAGACTCGATGCGGAACGCTTCCGGGCGCAGATGACGGTGGCCGGCTACGCGCACGTGACGCAGGTCGTTGCGCCCGGCGAATACGCGATTCGCGGGGGTCTGGTCGACCTGTTTCCGATGGGATCGCCATTGCCGTACCGCCTCGATCTGTTCGACGAGCAGATCGAAACGATCAAGACTTTCGACGCCGACAGCCAGCGCACGCTGTATCCGGTCGCCGAGGTTCGCCTTCTCCCGGCACGTGAGTTTCCGCTCGACGAAACAGGACGAACGCGCTTTCGGCGCAACTTCCGAACGGCTTTCGAGGGTGATCCGCTGCGTGCCGGAATCTACAAGGACGTGTCCAGCGGCATTCCGGTACCGGGTCTCGAGTACTGGTTGCCGCTTTTCTTCGATGAAACGGCGACGCTCTTCGACTACCTGCCGGAGCGCAGCGTGGTCTGCCTGCACGCGGATGTTCCGGCTGCCCTCCGTGCTTTCTGGCATGAGGCGCAGGGCCGCCATCGGCTGCTTGCGGGCGACCGCAGCCGCCCGCTGCTGGCGCCGGAAGAACTTTTTCTCGCCGAGGAGACTTTCTTCGTCGCTGCCAGGTCTTACGCCCGGATCAGTCTCGACCGCGGCGACGGCGGCCCAAGCGGGCGCCTGCCATCGGTCGCCATTGACCGGCGCGCCGACGATCCGCTGGGTCGACTGAAGACCTTCGTCGAGGGCTACGCGGGGCGAGTCCTGCTGCTGGCGGAGAGCCCTGGGCGGCGCGAAACGCTTGCCGGCCTGTGCGCAGAGTTCGCCTTGCCGCTTGTTGCGTGTCCGGATCTGGCCAGCTTTCTCGCCGCCGACACCCGCCTCGCGCTCGCCGTCGGGCCGCTCCAGGAAGGTTTTCAGATCGGCCAACTCGCCTTGGTCACGGAAGCCGAGCTTTACGCGGACAGCCCATCGCGCCGTGGACGCCAGAGCGGCCAGCGCCGGGCCTCGGTCGACAACTGGCTGCGCGACCTGACTGAGCTCAAGGTGGGCGCGCCGGTCGTGCATGAGCAGCACGGCGTTGCGCGCTATCAGGGCCTGGTCCATCTCGACCTGGGCGAGGGCGCAATGGAGTTCCTCGAACTGCACTACGCCGACAACGCCAAGCTCTACGTCCCGGTGGCGCAACTGCACGTCATCTCGCGCTACTCGGGCGCCGATCCCGACGCCGCACCGCTGCACACACTAGGTTCGCCACACTGGGAAAAGGCCAAGCGCCGGGCCGCCCAGCAGGCGCGCGACACGGCCGCCGAACTGCTCGCGCTGTACGCGCTGCGCGCTGCGCGCCAGGGGCATGCCTGCCAGTACAAGGCGCACGACTACGATGCCTTCGCCGACGGCTTCGGTTTCGAGGAAACTCAGGATCAGGCAGCAGCCATCGCCGCCGTGCTCGAGGACATGAAATCGGGCCGCCCGATGGATCGCCTGGTATGCGGCGATGTCGGCTTCGGCAAGACCGAAGTGGCGCTGCGCGCCGCCTTCTGTGCGGTTGCCGGCGGCCGGCAAGTGGCAGTCCTCTGTCCGACGACGCTGCTCTGCGAACAGCATTTCCAGACCTTCCAGGACCGCTTTGCCGACTGGCCGGTCAACATTGCCGAGCTCTCACGCTTCCGCACGGCGCGCGAGGGGGCGCAAGTGGTCGACCGGCTGGCTGCCGGCAAACTCGACATCGTCATCGGGACGCATCGGCTGCTGCAGAAGGACATCCGGTTCAACCGTCTGGGCTTGGTCATCATCGACGAGGAGCACCGCTTCGGCGTCCGTCAGAAGGAGGCGCTGAAGGCCTTGCGCGCCGAGGTCGACGTTCTGACGCTGACGGCGACGCCAATTCCGCGCACCTTGGCAATGTCGCTCGAAGGCCTGCGCGACTTCTCGGTGATCGCCACCGCGCCGCAGAAGCGGCTGTCGATCAAGACCTTCGTCACCCGCTACTCGGAGGGCATCATTCGGGAAGCACTGCTGCGCGAGTTCAAGCGCGGCGGCCAGGTCTATTTCCTGCACAACGAGGTCGCCAGCATTGAGCGGATGCACGAGCACTTGCGCAGGATTCTGCCGGAAGCGCGCATCGTTGTTGGACATGGCCAGATGAACGAACGCGAGCTCGAACGCGTCATGCGCGAGTTCACCCAGCAGCGCGCCAATGTCCTCCTGTGCACGACGATCATCGAAACCGGCATCGACAACCCGCACGCGAATACGATGATCATCAACCGGGCCGAGAAGTTCGGCCTCGCCCAGCTGCACCAGTTACGCGGACGCGTCGGGCGTTCACACCATCAGGCCTATGCCTACCTGCTGACGCACGACGAAGGCGCGCTCAACAAACAGGCTCGCCAGCGGCTGGAAGCCATCCAGATGATGGATCAACTTGGCGCCGGCTTCTATCTGGCGATGCACGACCTCGAGATCCGCGGCGCCGGCGAGGTGCTCGGCGATAACCAGTCAGGCGAAATGCAGGAAGTCGGCTTCACCATGTTCAGCGAAATGTTGACGCGCGCCGTCGCCGCGCTGAAGCAGGGCAAGGAGGTCGATCCGGCAGCGCCGCTGGCGCTTGCCTCGGAAATCAACCTGCATATGCCGGCGCTGCTGCCGGCGGACTACGCCTCCGACGTCAACGAACGTCTGACGCTGTACAAGCGACTGGCCGATTGCAGCGACGCCGACGAGCTGACCGCGTTGCACGAGGAACTCGTCGATCGTTTCGGCGAATTGCCGGAGCCAGCCCGCGCGCTGCTCGACGGCCACCGTCTGCGCCTCCTCTGCAAGCCGTTGGGGATAAGCAAGCTCGACGTCACGGCCGGGCAAGTTGTTCTTCAGTTTTCGCCCGAAACGCCGATCGAACCGATACGGATCATCAATCTTGTCCAGAAGGACCGCAACTGCCGCCTTGCCGGTCCGGACAAACTCATCCTCAAGCGGCAAAGCACGACGCTCGCTGAGCGCGTAGCGGCCGTGCGGGATCTTGTTCAACGCCTAGCCAACTGAATCTGACCTTCCATGACGACCATCGACCTCGACAACATCAACGTTACCGCATTCGACCCGATGCCCTCTCCGGAGGAGATTCTCACGCATCTGCCGCTGACGCCGAGCGCCGCCGGCACCGTCCGGCGTGGCCGGGCCGTGTTGAGCCACATTCTCGACCGCCAGGATCATCGTTTGTTCGTCATCGTCGGACCTTGCTCGATCCACGACCCGGTTGCCGGGCTGGACTACGCCCATCGTCTGCTCGAACTGGCGCGCGAGGTCGAGGACACGCTCTATCTCGTCATGCGCGTCTACTTCGAAAAACCGCGCACGACGACCGGCTGGAAAGGCTACATCAACGATCCGGACATGGACGACTCATTCCACGTCGACGAAGGAATGCGCAAGGCACGCAGCTTCCTCCTGCAACTGGCCGAACTCGGACTGCCGGCGGGCACCGAAGCGCTTGATCCGATCTCGCCGCAATACCTTGGCGACCTCATTTCGTGGACGGCGATCGGCGCGCGCACCAGCGAGTCGCAGACGCATCGCGAGATATCGTCCGGCCTGTCGACCCCGGTGGGGTTCAAGAACGGCACCAACGGCGACATCGGGATCGCCGTGAATGCCATTCTTTCCGCAGCGCACCCGCACAGCTTCCTCGGCATCAACGAGCAGGGCAGGACGGCGATTGTACGTACGCGCGGCAACCGCCATGGCCACCTGGTTCTGCGTGGCGGCGGCGACCGGCCGAATTACGACACCGTGAGCGTTCAGATGGCTGAAATCGCCCTGCGCAAGGCAGGCTTGTCGAGCAACGTGGTGATCGACTGCTCGCACGCCAACAGCTACAAGAAGTACGAACTGCAGCCTTTGGTGATGGCTGATGTGGTCAATCAGGTTCGCCTGGGCAACCGCTCGATCGTCGGCATGATGATCGAATCGAACATCGTAGCCGGCAACCAGCCGATTCCCGAGGATCTGTCGCAGTTGATCTACGGCTGTTCGGTCACCGACTCGTGCGTCGATTGGGCCACCACCGAACGGATGATTCGCGACGCGGCCGGTTTGTTGCGCGAGGTGCTGCCCGCCCGCCTCGCGCGTGCCTAGCGCGCGACGGGCGGCCTTTGTGCGGGCAACAGCCTGCGAATAGCGGGCGATCCTGAGCGCTGCCACGCACCGGCGGGGCTGACCGCCGCGCCTTGCGCCAAGCGCTTGCCGCACGCCAGCAGGCACGGCCGCAGCGCCCGGCAAATGCCGCATAATCGCCCCTGTCGGTGCAGCCGCGGTGACGCACCGCTCGGTGCAGGAGCAGGAGGATACGGATGGATATCATGTTCGGTATGCTGATCGGACTGCTTGCCTGGTTGCTAGCGCGCTACGGGCTCAACTGCTTGTACACGGTGGACCAGAACGAACGTGCCGTGAAGACCGTCTTCGGTCGCGTGCAGCGTGTTGGTGAGACAATGACCGCGCAGTCGGCACTCGGCGAAAGCCTGAGCGATGACGACAAGGCGCGCTACAACTATCCGCAGCTGCGCGTCATTCCGCCCGGCGGGCCTTACTTCAAATGGCCCTGGGAAAGGATCTACAAGGTCTCGATCGCCACGCAGACGATGAACATGGCGCACGACCCGGAGGATCCGACGGCCAACGCGCACGGGACGGTACTCGATGCGGTGACCAAGGACCAGCTCGACACCGGCCTGACGGGCCAGATTCGCTACCGCGTTGCCGAAAGCAATCTCTACGCCTACCTTTTTGGCGTCAAGCACCCGATCTCGCACGTCATGGGCTACTTTGTTTCGGTGCTGCGCGAGCGTATCGCGGGTTTTGCTGCACCAAATGGCGCTGAAGCCGCACGCGGTGGCGAAATGAGTGCCGTCACCGGCGTTTCGATCAACGATCTGCGCAAAAATCTACGCGACCTGAACGAACACATGGAACGTGAGTGCGCCTCGTCGGCTGCGCGCTACGGGATCATCCTCGATGCCTCGCTGATCACCGGGATCGACCCGCCGGGCGAGGTGGAAACCGCGCTGGCGGCAATCAACACAGCTTATAACCAGGTTTCTTCCGACATCAGCCTGGCGCAGGCACTGGCCGATCAGAAGATCGTCCAGTCGAGGCGTGCGGTCGAAATCCAGACACTCAATGCGCAAGCGGAAGTAGAGCCGCTGGTTGCGCTGGCCAGAGAACTCGGCGTCTTGCGCGAAAGCGGTCCGGATACGCTGCGCGCGTACTTGCGCAACGTCCGCGTGCCTCTCTTTTCGCATGCGCGCAGCGTCATCCGCGAGGTGAAAGAATGAGCGCCTGGATCGGCTTCCCGACTGCTGCCGCAGCGACCTTCATTGCCTTATGGGCCGTCGTCCCGCTGACCCTGTTGCTCCTCCAGCGTCTCGGCTTGTACACCATCGTCCAGGAGGGAACCTGCCAGGTCTTCGTTCTCTTCGGGCGGGTGGTCGGGATTCTGAACGAGCCGGGGTTGCACTTCCTGCCGCTCAGCATTGGTCTGCCTGCATTCCTGGTGATGTGGCTCGGCCGGCGCGAGGTCCTCGACATGCGGCTCGACCAGCAATACCTGCGCAGCAACCCGGTCAACTCGGAAGAGGGCGCGCCGATGGGCGTTGGCATCTGGTACGAGATGTACATCAGCCAGCCGTTGGCCTACCTCTTCCGCAACGCCGACCCGCGCGGCTCGCTGGCGGCGAACGTGAGCAATGCGGTCGTCCGTTCCTTGAGCAACATGCCGCTCGAACAGATGCTGATCAACCGGCATGGAATGAGCAAGGCGGTGCGCGAGGAAGTGTCGCCGCGTTCGCACGAATGGGGCTATAAACTCGGTTCGGTCTATATCCGCAAGGTGCATTTCCGCGATGCGGGAATGACCCGGCACATCCAGGAGAAAGTCGTCAACCGCCTGCGTCAGGTGACTTCGGCGATCAAGCAGGATGGCGCCAACCAGGTGAACATCATCACCAGCACTGCCGAGCGCCTGGCGGCGATCGAGTTCGCCAAGGCGGGCGCGACCCGGCCGCAGATCGTCGGCCAGGCGATCCAGGTGATCGCCGCCGACCGGGAAGTCGCCGATGCGCTCTTCGAGATCCTGGAGGTTCAGCAGTTGCTTGCCAGCAAGGGCCAGCTCACGCTGCTACCGCCGCATGATGAACTGCTCAAGTCCTTGATCGCCGCCCGCCATGGACCGCAGCCGTAGTGCACAGCCGCACGCGACGAACGCGATGATGCGCGCCGCCCTGGTGGCCGGCAGGCGCGGCTGGCCCGAGTATCTACTGTCCGGCCTCCCGTCATGCCCGCCTGGAAAGCGCTGCGCCGAGCTGCTCGCAGTCGCGACGCGGGGCAGCACGATGCGTTACGCGCTTGCTTCTCCAGTGCGCCGCGCCGGAAGCGCCGACCACTTCATTGCTGCCACCTGGCGGTGCCGCGCAACTTGGCCTTGCCGCTTGCGCGGCGAATGCTGCGCACGGCTTCAGTGGACACGACAAGGAGCTTGCCGCCGGGAGCGCGCGCTTCGTTCGAGGTGGAGAGTACGACCGATGATCAACATGCTTCTGGTAACTTTCTACGCGCTGGCCTTGTCGGCCAGTGTGCATGCCGGCGGGCCTTGGCGAGCGAGCGAAGCGAACACGCGCGGGTGGCAACTGATGACGCCTGAGGAACGAATTGAGCATCAGGCGCGCATCCGCGGCTTTCGGACGTACGAAGAATGTCAGCGTTACCGCCTGGCGCACCACGAACAGATGGAAGAACGTGCCCGCCAGCGCGGGCTTGAATTGCCGCGTGGCAAGCGCGACATCTGCGAGCACCTGCAAGCGGACAAGCCGTCCGGCTGACTTTGGGCCGTCTTCCGTTTCCGCTCATGAACCTGATTCGCCGCCTGTCGATTCCGCTGCTTGTCGTCGCGTGCACGGCTGTTCCCGTCTGGTGGGCGTTTCCCGATGGACTGTCGCTGGCGCGCAGCCTGGGTATCGTGCTTGGCTGGGCGGGCTGTGGACTGCTCCTGGCCAGTCTCTTCCTGATGTTGCGCGAGACCTGGCTGGCGCCCTGGCTGGGCGGCCTGGAAAGAATGTACCACTGGCACCATCGGATCGGCGTGGCAGCCTATCTTCTGCTTCTGGCGCATCCGCTGGCGCTCGCCGCGGATGCCTGGATGGATTCGCCGCAACTCGCCTGGCAAATCCTTTTCCCTGCCCCCCAGCTCTGGCCGATCTGGCTCGGCTGGCTTGCGCTGTTCCTTCTCATGCTGGGCCTGGCGGCGACGTTTGCTCAGCGCCTGGCCTACCGGAGCTGGCGCCGGCTGCATTTCGTTCTGGGTATCGGCGTTCTTTGCGGACTGCTGCACCTCTTCCTGCTCGGAATCGACGGGCCCGTCCTGCCACTGCTCGCGCTGTGCGTCCTGTTGCTTGGCTGGCGACTGCTCGGCGAGGACTCGGCACGGACTGCACGGCCCTATCTCGTCCGGGCCGCCGTGCACGTCACCGACGATGTGCTCGAGATTGCCCTGTCACCACTGGCTCGGCCGATCGCCGCCAGCGCTGGGCAGTTTGTTCTGGTCGCCTTCTTTTCCGGCGCCGGCTTCCGGGGCTGCGGCGAGTTTCACCCGTTCACGGTCAGCGCCGTCGATGCTGACGGCGATCTGCGGATTGCTGTCAAGGCACTCGGCGACTGTACACGGCGCATGCAATTGATCGCGCCAGGCGTGCCGGCGCGTGTCCACGGTCCATTCGGATCGTTCCTCGCCGACCGGCCGGTCGCACGCCAGCTCTGGTTGGCCGGCGGCATCGGCATTACGCCATTCCTGGCGCTGCTACGCTCCTCCCGGCTAGTCCAGCCGACGACCCTGCTCTATCTTTATCGCAGCACAGCCGACGCGGCTTTCGTCGATGAGTTGCAGGCGCTGGCCGCCGCTGACCCGAAGCTTGCCCTCTATACCCTGGCAACCGGCGATGAAGCACCGAATCTCGAGCTGCTGCTGGCCGAAGCGGGCGCGCTGGTGACTGGCCAGGAGTGCTACTTTTGTGGGCCGCCGGGAATGTTGGCGGCGGCGCGAAGAACCCTGCTCAAGCGGGGAACAAGTCCGCGACAGATCCACTTCGAAAGCTTCGGGTTCCGCTGATGCAGCGTTTGTACGTGGGTGCAACCGTGGCCTTCTGGCTGTTCGTAGCGGCCTTCTGGAGTAGCACCTACTGGCGGCCTGAGGTTCCGCTACCGGCGGTTGCCGTGCGCGAGCGACAGGTCTCGCCGGTTGAGCTGGCGCGGCACGCGACGCCGGAGGATTGCTGGATGGCCATTCGCGGCAGCGTCTACGATGTCAGCCCGTATCTTCCCGAGCATCCTTCGCGTCCCGAGCTCGTTCTCCCCTGGTGTGGCCGGGAAGCAAGCCAGGCGTACGCAACCAAGAACAAGGGACGCGCCCATTCCGAACGGGCGGACGAGTTGCTGGCGCAATACCGGATTGGCAGTCTTGTTGCCGACTGATTCCAGCGAGCAGCACGAAAGCGGTCACGCAGGCCTGCGCAGCGGGGCAGTGCGCCCCTCTTCTACGCTTTGCCACTTCGTCGATGCCCTGCATGGTTCAGGTCGCGGGCTGTAAACAGGCAGCGGCCCGCGCGCCCAAGCACGCTGATCACGCGGGGTCGCCTGAGTTTGTGCCGCAGGTCGGGGGTTCCGGCCTGGATCAGGTCGGCGATTGCCCAGCACAGGGCGTGCGTCTGACCAGGCGTACAGGATCGGCCGCAACGGCCGCTGAAGCAGTTTTTTCCTAGAATCTGTAAGCAATTGCCGGATGAACGCGTCTAAGCAGTGTCGGAGGCCTCGCCGCATCGCTGCGGACTTCGGCGTCTTCCACACCCCATTACGAGGAGAGACTCATGTCGAACAAAATGTCTGGTGTTGCCCTCGCGACCGCTGCCGCCGCCCTTTTTGCCGCCGGAACACTGGTCGTACCGAGCGTTGGCGCAGCCGAGAGCGCGGCCGTTCACTGTGCCGGGATCAACGCCTGCAAGGGCCAGTCGGAATGCAAGACGGCAAAAAGCGAGTGCAAGGGAATGAACGCCTGCAAGGGCCAGGGTTGGGTCAACAAGGGCAGCGCCAAGGAGTGTACGGACGCTGGCGGCAAGGTCGTCAAATAGGGTAGGCAAGGCACGCCAGCACGTCAGGCTGGCGTGCGTCAGCCCACCATCGTCGCCCCTCGACACCCTGGGCGGCCATGGGAGCTGCGTGGAAATTGGCGAGGAGCTTGTCTTGAGTGAAGCGATTGCCGGGTTCGGTCTCGGCCTGCGCAGCGCGCATTATGGTGATTTCATCGCTGCCAGGCAGCCGGTCGACTGGCTGGAGATCATCTCCGAGAACTATATGGTCGCGGGCGGCAAGCCGCTCCATTTCGTCGAGCAGATTCGGCGCGACTATCCGATGGTGATGCATGGTGTGTCGCTGTCGATCGGCAGCCTCGACCCACTCGATCCGGCTTACCTGGGACAACTCAAGGCGCTGATCGATCGACTGGAACCCGCCTGGGTATCCGATCACTTGTGCTGGACGGGGGTTGCCGGGGTGAACCTGCACGACCTCCTGCCGCTGCCTTACACGGCGGAGACGCTGCGTCACCTGACGGCACGTATCGATCAGGTGCAGGAGTTTCTTCGCTGCCAGCTCGTCCTGGAAAATGTTTCGAGCTACGTTTCCTTCCTTGCCGACGAGATGAGCGAATGGGAGTTCATCGCTCAACTGGTCGCGCGAACCGGTTGCGAGCTCCTGCTCGACATCAACAATGCCTACGTGAGCAGCGTCAATCACGGCTTCGACGCACGCACCTTCATCGATGCGATACCGCCGGCAGCCGTGCGTCAGATTCACCTGGCCGGGCACGAAACGCACCCCGACATCCTGATCGATACACACGATCAGCCGGTATGTCAGGCGGTCTGGGAGCTCTACGCCTACGCGCTGCAGCGGCTCGGAACGGTGCCGACGATGATCGAGCGCGACGACGATATTCCGCCGCTCGCGCTGCTGATCGGCGAGTTGGTGTGTGCGCGCGAGCTTGCCGAGCGCAGTCAGGGGCACGCGGAGCGGGTGCGATGAATTCGCTGGAGGCGATCGAAAACGGCTTGCAGGCTGCCATTCTGGTCGACGCTTCGGCGTCTGACCTGCTTGCCAACGCGGCGCAACGATCCGCGCGCGGCCTGGAGGTCTATCGTGTGGCCTACCGCGCCCGTCTGACAGCCGCTTTGCGCGACAACTTTCCGGTTCTGCTGCGCGCCCTGGGCGACGATGCCTTTGCCGCGCTGGCCAGCGCCTACATCGATGCTCACCCTTCGCGGCAGCGCTCGATCCGCTGGTTTGGCGATTCGCTGGTCGATTACCTGAGCCGCACCAGCGAACAACTACCGCATCCGGCGCTGGTCGACCTGGCGCGTATGGACTGGGCGATGCGGGCGGCTTTCGACGCTGCCGATGCGCCGTGCCTGACGCGCGACGAGCTCATCGCATTGGCGCCGGAGGACTGGCCCGGCCGGCGCTATCGGCTGGTGCCATCGCTGCAGACGATCGACCTGCAGTGGCGCGTCGAACCCGTCTGGCATGCGCTCAACGACGATCCGGCAGCGCTCACCGAGGCGCCGCAGCGCCTGGCGCACACGCTGCTCGTCTGGCGCCGCAAGCTCGACTGCTTATGGCGTTCGGCGGATAATCGGGAAGGCGCTGCCTTGCGTGCCTTGGCCGACGGCGCCACGTTTGCCGAATGCTGTTCGCTGCTCGCCGAGGACGGCGACGCGGCGGCCGTGCAAGGCGTTGTCGCCGTTCTTGGGCGGTGGCTGGACGAGGGCCTGCTGGCCAGGGATTGAGCGCAAAGGAAAGGAATCAAGTCGTGTCGGAAGAAATATTGCGCAGCATCTGCAGCGCCTGCGGCGCATCCTTCGTGTGCGGCGCCGCCGCCGGTCTGGCGTCGTGCTGGTGCATGCAGCAACCGCCATTGGCGTTTACCCCGCTGCCCGGTGGCAGTTGTTACTGCCCGGACTGCTTGACCGAAAAAGCTAGCCAGGAGAACGTCGCCGCTCGTTCAGCATGAGAATGGCGTCACGGTTGCTCCACGAAAAGCACTTGGCGGCTGCTTCACGCTGCGCCAACCAGCAGTAGGCGAGATGCTCGTTGAGCGCCAGACGGATTGGCTGGACGACTGGCAACTCGAGCGAGAACACGTGCTCGGTATTGTGCGTCACACCCGGTGCATAGCGCTGCCGCCACTCGGCGAAGATTTCGTAGGTGTTGGTAAACTGCCAGTCGAGCAGGGCGGCCGGATCGGCTTCGATGCCGGTCTCCTCGGCAATCTCGCGCAGTGCCGTCTGGACCAGCGTTTCGCCGGCTTCCTGGCTGCCGGTGACCGATTGCCAATAGCCGGCGTGTGCCGCCCGCTCGAGCAGGAGAACCTGCAGGTCTGGCGTGTGAATGACGACGAGTACCGAAACTGGCCGTTTGTACGTCGTCACGTCAGCGTCGGAAGCGTCGCCAGCCCGTTGGTACGCAGATCGTAAAAGACCCACAGCGGGAAGCCTTGCTCGCGCCATTCGTCAATGGCCGCGTTGAACACCTGGTTGAGAGTATGAAACTTGTCGGGGTTCTCGCGCTGCAGCACTTCCGCGTGTGAAATGATCAGCACATAGCCAGCGGCTTCGCACCACGAGAAATCGGTCAGGCAGTCCTTCAGGGCGTCGAAGTTGCTGCCATACCATTCCGGAAAATCAAGGTCGCGCCCGAGTCCGGCAAGGACCGCATCGATCTGCGCCGAGTCGGCAAAACTGACTTCGAAGCAGACCATGCCGCCAGCTTCGGCGGCATGGCGTACCGCCGTCCGGCCGCTTTCGGGAAGGTGGAAAATGCCGGTTTGCCCGGCGTCTTCGAGCAGTTCTTGCAGCCTGGTATGTGTCATGGGCGTTCGCGTATGCGGCGGAAGCTGCGGTAGTGGTCATCGGTGTAGTAGTACTCGCCGCGTGCGATCTGGCCGGCAACGATCCGGCGAGCCCCGCGATCGCGCCGGCCGGGCGTAGGCACCGTGTATTCGCGGTAATAGCCACGCGCCTGCAGCGGAAGACGTCGCTCGAAGTTCCCGAAAATGCTGCCATCCTTGCGCGGGTAAGGAAATGGGCCACCCTGTTCGATCAGGCGCAAGGTGGCCTGCGCCTCGGCCGGCAAGTCGGCGAAGAGAACGCTTGGCAGCGAGTCCGCGCCGCGGGCGTACGCCGGCGAAGCGAGGGCGAACAGGCCGAGAAAAGCGGCGAGCAGTATGGAGCGACAGAAGGCGGCGACTTCCTGCATGGCGCTTCAGCTCCGGCCGACGTCGACTTGCGTTTCGATCTTCTGGCGCAGGCGAATATGCAGCTCGCGCAACTGTTTCTCGTCTACCGCGCTCGGCGCATCGGTCAACAGGCACTGCGCGCGTTGCGTCTTCGGGAAGGCGATCACGTCGCGAATCGACTCGGCACCGGCCATCATGGTGACAATCCGGTCAAGCCCGAAGGCCAGGCCGCCGTGTGGCGGAGCACCATACTTGAGGGCTTCGAGCAGGAAACCGAACTTGCTGCGCGCCTCCTCGTCGCCGATGCCGAGTGCCTTGAAAACACTCTCCTGGACGCTTGAACGATGAATGCGGACGGAACCGCCACCCAGTTCGCTGCCGTTCAGGGCGAGGTCGTAGGCCTTGGCCAGGCACTTGCCCGGATCGCTGTCGAGCAACTCCAGGTGTTCGTCCTTCGGGCTGGTAAATGGGTGGTGGCAGGCATTCCAGCGCTTTTCGTCTTCGTCGTATTCGAACATCGGGAAATCGACGATCCACACCGGCTCCCAGGCCCGCCCGTTGAGGAACGCTTTCTCGTGACCGATCTTGACGCGCAACGCGCCGAGGGCGTCGTTGACCACCTTGCGTTTGTCCGCACCGAAAAAGATCAGGTCCCCCGATTGCGCGCCAGTGCGCTCGAGGATCGCCTGCAGCGCCGTTGCATGCAAATTCTTGACGATCGGCGACTGCAGACCGTTTTCGTTTGGCTGCCTGACGTCGTTGACCTTGATGTAGGCCAGGCCGCGCGCACCGTAGATGCCGACGAACTGCGTATAGGCGTCGATCTCGCTGCGCGTCAGGCTGGCTCCGCCCGGCACTCGCAACGCGGCGACCCGCCCGCCCGCGCTGTTGGCCACGTTGGCGAACACCTTGAACGCGACGTCGCGCAGAACGTCGGTCACCTCAACCAATTCCAGCGTCACGCGCAGGTCGGGCTTGTCCGATCCGTAACGTGCCATTGCCTCATCGTAGCTCAAACGCGGGAAGGGATTCGGCAACTGCACAGCAATCACCTCGGCGAAGACCGAGCGCATCAGTTCCTCCATCAGCGCGATGATCTCGCCTTCGTGCATGAACGAGGTCTCGATATCCACCTGGGTAAACTCGGGTTGCCGGTCGGCGCGCAGGTCTTCGTCGCGAAAACACTTGGTAATCTGATAGTAGCGGTCAAAGCCGGCGATCATCAGCAACTGCTTGAAGAGCTGCGGCGATTGTGGGAGGGCAAAGAAATACCCGGGATGCACGCGCGAGGGAACCAGGTAATCGCGCGCACCCTCCGGCGTGCTCTTCGTCAACATCGGCGTTTCGATGTCGATGAAACCGGCCTCGTCGAGAAAGCGGCGGAAAGCGCGTGCGGTACGGTAGCGCAACTGCAGATTGCGCTGCATCTGCAGTCGGCGCAGGTCGAGCACCCGGTGCAGCAGGCGCGTGTTCTCCGCCAGATTGTCCTCGTCGAGCTGGAAAGGCGGGGTCAGCGAGGGATTTAGCACCTCGATCTCGTGACAGAGAATCTCCACTTCGCCGCTCGCGATGTTGCGGTTCACCGTGCCTTCCGGGCGTGGGCGAACCTGGCCGACGACCTTCAGGCAGAACTCGCTGCGCACGACTTCCGCTGTCCTGAACATCTGCGGCCGATCCGGGTCGCAGACGATCTGAGCCAGACCTTCCCGGTCGCGCAAGTCAATGAAGATGACACCACCGTGGTCGCGCCGCCGGTGAGCCCAGCCGCAAAGCGTGATCTGTTGGCCGATCAGGCGGCCATTCACTTGTCCGCAATAATGAGTGCGCATACCTTTGTCCGCGGTAAGAAGGTCAGGCGACGGCGCTCCGTCGGCCGGGGCGATCGCCCGCCGGTGCTGGCGGCGGGGCGACGACGCCCATCGAAATGACGTACTTGAGTGCCGTATCGACGCTCATGTCGAGTTCAATCACATCCGCTTTGGCGATCATCAGGAAGAAGCCCGACGTCGGGTTGGGCGTCGTCGGCACGTAGACGCTGACGAAGTCGCCGTCGAGGTGTTGCAGGACATCGCTGCCCGGCTTGCCGGTGAGAAAGGCAATGGTCCACGCTCCGCGCCGTGGATACTCGATCAGCAACGCTTTGCGAAACGCGTTGCCGGACGACGAAAACAGCGTATCCGAAACCTGCTTGACGCTGGTGTAGATCGAATTGACGACGGGGATTCTGGCGAGCAGCCGCTCCCACCAGATGACCAGGCGTTGCCCGATAAAATTCGTCGCGAGCAGACCGGTGAGCACGATGATCAGCAGCGTGAGCACCGCGCCGACACCCGGCAGGTCGAAGCCGAGCAGATTTCGCGGGTGGATGGCTGCCGGCAGCAGGTGCAGCGACTGGTCCATCGTGCTGACGATCAGCACGAGCACCCAGGCGGTGATCGCCAGGGGAACCCAGATCAGCAACCCGGTAAGAAAGTAGCGCTTGATCAACTGGCCGTGCACGGGCCGCTTTCTGCTGTGCCGGCGCTTTCTGCGGCGGGTTGCTCAACTTTTTCCGGTTTCTCGGTGGCGGTCGGCGGTGGCTTGTTCCCGCCTTTGAAATCGGTGACGTACCAGCCGCTACCCTTCAACTGAAAACCGGCCGCGGTCACCTGCTTGCTGTAGGTCGCCTGGCCGCACTGCGGGCAGACACGCAACTCCGGGTCGTTAAGTTTCTGCAGGTGATCTTTCTCGCAGCCGCAGGCAGAACATCGATACGCGTATATCGGCATGGCCAAGCTTCAGACATTACGGGGAAAAGGCGGATTATACGCCACGCGCGCGCGGCCGACGCCACCAGCGACACCGGCCTGAGCCAGCGGCCAGTTGCGCTCAGCCCGACACTGCACACGCGATGCGCCATCGCGGTGCCGACCCTGGCCCGCCGATGACGGACAATCGGCTGATCCTGGCTGAAGGAATTCGGGATTCGCTCGGCGCCTCGCGCAGCAGCCCCGGCAAGATGCCACCTCAGTCTCGCGCAGCCGTCGGGAATAGCCACGCCCGCCGCGCAGTCCACCGCTGCCCGGCGGGCGATCACACTGCGTCCTGCGCGAGTCGTTTCACCGCCAACGCGCCGCATTTCGAACAAACCGGCCGCAAACATTGGCGCACTCCAGAAGACGGCGCACCGCGACATCCGTCAACACGGCGGTTGACCGGAAACTCTTGTCGGACGCGGGCGCCTTCCCCCGGCCTTGCTCGCCCGCGACGGCCATCGCGTGCGAGCAAGGCAAGCGCACGGCGCGGCTGCAAAGCCTGCCCGCCCGTGGGCTTCGCCCCCCGCCAGCCGAGCGTCGACAGCATCGCGCGCGCTTTTGCCGACCGTGTGCATCCAGGCGGGCCAGGCAAGCGTAGTTCTCAGCAGGTGGCGTCTTTCGGTTGCCGCCCGACTACCTTGGACAACGAATGGAGGAATGCACGATGAAAAGCAGAAGAGGAAACGCGCTGGCACTACTCGTCGCAGCGTTGACGATCGGCCTGGCGGCGCCCGCCGCGAGCGAGGAAGCGACACTGTACAAGCGCCTGGGCGGCTACGACGCGCTCACTGCGGTTACCGACGACTTTCTCGGCCGCCTGGTGCAGGACCCGAAGCTGGGCAGATTCTTCGTCGGCCACAGCAGCGCCTCGGTGGCGCGGATTCGTGGCGATGTGATCGACTTCCTCTGCGTGGTCAGCAAGGGTCCGTGCTCTTACCGTGGACGCGACATGAAGACCTCGCACAGCGGGCTGAAGATCACCGACGATGACTGGGAGATTTCGCTCAGGGCCTTGTCGGCGACGTTCGACCGCTTCAAGGTGCCGGCGGCCGAACGCGGCGAAGTGCTGCAGGCGATCTCCGGGCTGAAGAGCGATATCGTCGGCCGCTGAGTCGTCAACCGGAGAGGCGCACGCGCCGGCGCCAGCCGTCCTGCCCTGGTCACACTTGAGCAGAGGGTACAAACGCTCGTCTGCTCGAGCGAAGCGTCGCCGCCAAGCGGGACGCCAAGCTGCGAGGTGCAGCAGATTCGCGCCTGCCGGCCAGTATTTCCCCTTGCTACCTGGCCGGCAGTGCGCTGGCGGTCGCCTGCCTTCAACGGTTCTCCAGCCGGCTGTAGTCGAGCAATCCACCGGCGATCGGCGCCAGGCGCAGGTGCTCGTCCTGCAGCGCATCGCTGATGCGCCAGAAATCGGCCTGTGTGCGGCGAACGGCGTAGCGGTCGGCCAGTGCGCGGTAGTCGTCCTCGCGGGCGAGCGTGCGCAGCGCCGCGGCCAGCGCGCCGATTTCCTTGCGCTGCACGCGGAAGATGGCGTTCGGATACGAGCCAAGGATGCCGGCGACGACGGTCAGCGTGTTTTCGTCCGGCTGCAGCTCGCGCCCTTCGCGCAGCAGGCTGGTCACATGGCGATGACCGGTATTGCGCAGCACGGTGAAGTAGCGCGTCACGTGCGCGGGATCGTCGACGCGCAGGATGAGCACTTCCGGCAACCATGACAGCGACGCGCCGCGCACGCCGGCGAGGTCGGCGAGAGCTTGGCGCAGACCGACATCGGGAACGCTCGCCAGATCGCGCTGGCCTTCGAGCACCGGCGCCAGCCGTTGGCGCAGCATGCCATGCAACTCGGCCAGCGGCGCCTGCGTCTGAAAGCGAATTCCGCTGTCGACCTCGAAACGCGCCAGGGTGCCGTAGACGTGCTCTTTCACCTCGTCGTCAGCGTCCCGGTACCAGTGGTCACGTACGGCTCGCCGACTTGTCAGTGGCAGGAAGACGAGCGCGTTGAACTCGGCCTCCATGCGCATGAAGTCCATGTACAGCCGCGACAGCGCCTGATGACCGACGTTGCCATACACGTCGAAACCGGCGACGAGCAGGTAGTGGATACGTTCGAGCAGCGGGTAGCTGAGCACCCAGACCGTTTTCGGTGGCTCGCCGAGCAGTCCTTTGCTGACCGAAGCGCTGTCGTAGTGACGAAAGACGGTCAGCGCAGCGTTCGGGTTGACGCCGTCGCCGTCCCAGATCCAGTCGAGGGCCGGGCGCCCATTCGCCTGCGCGTGTTCGCTCAGCGCCGCCGACTTGTGGCGCAGGTATTGCGCTTCGAGCCGCGCGTACTCGCGCCAGGGACCGATGATTCCGCTCGCGCTGCCGGCCTCCGCCGGCAGGCGGAGAAAAGCGGCTTCGCGGGCGAGAAAGTCATCACGCTGTTGCGGCAACCGCTGGTCGGCGAGAAAGAAAACCCAGAAACGGTCCTGGATCACGTCCAGTGCGACCTGCCCACGACAGACCGGACCCTTGATGAAGCCCATGATCGTGAACTCCGCTTCGTCGATCAGAAAGCGGTAGCGCGCGCTGACCGGCAGCGCACGAAAGGCGAGGAAGGGATTGGCGGCGACCACCGCATCGTACGAGGGTAGTTGGTCGACCACGTAATCCGGCGTGAGGAACCACGCGCGCCAGCGCGCCATGCGCTCGGCGCCCAGCGCGTAGGGCATGTGCGTCTTGTCGACGATCGTCTCCTGCTCGCGTTGCAGGCGGTAGTAGACGCGCTCGCCGCCCGGGTCGTCGTAAGGCCGGCGGGTGGCGATCGGCTCAGCCGCCACCCCGGGCGGCGTGCGCGAGCGGATCAGGCGGAAATAGTGGCGCTGCGCATCGTCGTCGAAGTAGAGGTGGGCGAGAAAGAGGTGTTCGTAGAGGTAGCGGCTGACCAGGCGCTGCTTGGCCGAATCGCCGTTGAAAAACGCCTCCCATTCGGCAAGCTGGCGCTCGACCTTGTCCGGCAGCGGCGGTAGTCCCTCGAAAGGCGCGCCGGCTTCCAGCCAGCGGCGGACCTGGTCCATTTCGCCCGCGCTCAGGCCGGGCAGGCCGAAAGGCATTCCCCACAAGGGATGCTCGTGCGCGAAGCGATCGAACTCGGCCAGTTGCGGGCAGCTCTGCGCACGATCAAGCGAGAAATCGAAAGTCGGCGGCAGGATCGCGACCTGCGGCAGTGGATGACGCTCCTTCAATTGCAGACTGCGATAGAGCACGCTGCCGGCGAGATTGAATTCGGCCGTCGCCTGGCGTTCGTTGAGTACCGGCGAAAAACCGAGCTGGCGCCACTCGGAAGCCTTGCCTGCGTCTTCGAAAAGCCGCGTCGGCGCTGCTTCGCCCAGGCGCGTCTCGTACACCCGCTGCTTGCTGCTGCCGCGCGCGATTCCTTCCCAGGCGCCGAGCTTCTGCTGACACGGCGCGTCGTAGCACGCATGGCAAAGCACGCAGCGCCGCTCGATAATCGGCTGCACATCGCGCCGGTAGGAAATCTCACCCGTGCTGGCAAGCGGCACGTCGTGACGCGTCGGGTCGGCCGCCCCGAACTGCTGGTCGAGCGCATCGCGCGAAAGCGCTGCGCAGCCGGCGACGAGCAGCGCGCCGAGCAGTGCCACGATGCCCCGCGCGCTCATCGACCGGCTCCCGGCACGCGGCGATAGCGCGCTGGGGTCGTGGTCGGATGCTCGGGAGGATCTGCGGCAGGAGCGGACGAAGGAGGCAGCATGGCAGTTCGACGGGCGGGAGGCAGGTGGGCGGGCGACCGACAGCCCTGGATGGCGCAGTGTCGACCGGGCGAAAGCCGGGCCGGCCGCGCGGTGCGTGCGCGAACCAGGCGCCAGATCGGCTGCACAGCGCGCTTCGATGGCCCGACTCGGCACGCCCGGACGCGGCCATTGTAAAGGATCGGCGCGCACACGGGCGCCCCTGGAAGCTGGCTCGACGACCGTCCAGGATCGATCGTTTCGAGCAGCCAGCTGGCAAAGAAACTGCCGAGAGAATTGACCGTGTTTCGCTGGGAAGCGGATACTATCTGGAAGTTCGACTACCGCGCAGCGCGGCCGCGGGAACCGCCACGCCGCGGGCGGGCAGCATGCCCGGGTTGTGGCCGTCCAGACGAGCGGCTGGCTCATGGCCGGGGCACGCGGTGAGGTTCACCCGACGAACGTATGCTGCCGTTTTCTTGACTGCTTTTGATGAAAGGATTCTTCCATGAGGCGTGCCCTGATTATCTGCCTTGCCGCACTGGCCCTCTTTGTCAACACGCCTTCCTTCGCCACCGAGTCCACGGTAGCGCAGGAACGCGCGGAAATCAGAAAGACCTCGCAGAGCATTCTGCGCCAACTCTACCGAAGCTCTCCGGCGGCAAAGAAGCGGATCGCGGCAAGTGCCGGCTATGCCACCTTCAGCAACTTCGGAATGAAGATTTTCCTTGCCGGCGGCGGCGCCGGCAGCGGGGTGGCAGTCAACAACCGCACACAGCGCGAAATCTTCATGAAGATGGTCGAGGTACAGGCCGGGTTCGGTATCGGCATCAAGAAGTTCTCGCTGGTCTTCGTCTTTGACAACGAAGATGCCCTGACGAACTTCGTCGACTCGGGCTGGGAATCGAGCGCGCAGGCGACTGCGGCGGCAACCGACGGTAAGCAGGGCGGCGCCTTCGAGGGCGCGGTGCTCGTGGCACCCGGTGTCCACGTGTACCAGATGACCGACAAGGGGCTTGCCCTCGATGCCACGCTGAAGGGAACGAAGTATTATCGGAACAACGACTTGAACTAGTCGGCTGGGGCCAGCGGGGAGGCCGCCAGCGGTTCTGCCGAGGCCGCAAGGCAGGGCGGCTGGGCCTGCGGCTCCCGGTGTTCGTTGCCAATAGCCAGGATTTCCGGCAGGTGCTCCTGAAAGCAGCGCACCACATCCGGATCGAAGTGGCTGCCGCTGCTGTCGATGACGTAGGCCACCGCCTCGTCGACCGACCACGCCCGCTTGTAGGATCGGCTCGAGCTTAGCGCGTCAAAGACGTCGGCGACGGCGACGATGCGCCCCGCCTCGGGGATGTCGCCACCCGCCAGGCCGGCCGGATAGCCGCTGCCATCCCACTTCTCGTGGTGGGTGAGCGCTATCGTTTGCGCCAGGCAGAGCAGTTCGGAGCGGTCGCCCGCCAACAGGCTGGCACCGATTTCCGGATGCGTCCGGATGATCGCCATTTCGTTCTCGTCCAGCCTGCCCGGCTTGAGCAGAACCGCATCGGGAATGCCGATCTTGCCGATGTCGTGCATCGGGCTGGCATTGAGCATCAGATCACAAGCCGCCTTGTCCCAGCCGAGGCGTTGCGCGAGAAGAGCGGAGTACTTGCTCATGCGCAGAATGTGGTAGCCGGTCTCGTTGTCGCGGTATTCGGCCGCACGGCCCAGGCGGCGCACGACCTGCAGGCGGGTCTGATTCAGCTCTTCCGTACGCTGGCGCACCATCTCTTCAAGCATGCCCTTCTGATCGTGCAGCATGCGGTGCGCCAGGTGAGCATCGAGCAGGTTATTGACCCGCATCATGAGTTCGGCCATGTCGAACGGCTTGCCAATGAAATCGCGTGCACCCGCAGCCAGCGCCTTGAGCAGCGTGTCGCGCCCATGCTGAGCCGTGAGAATGACGATCGGCGGGAGCAGCGGATCGGCCAGCGCCTGTAATTGGGCCATCACCTGATAGCCGTCGAGGTGTGGCATGTTGATGTCGAGCAGAATCAGGTCCGGGCGGTTGGCGCGATAGGCGTCGATGACTTGCCGCGCGTCCTGGAGGGGCACAAGATGCTCGTACTGGCGGCTCGCCAGCATCTTGGTCAGGAGCTTCAGATTCGCCGGCTCATCGTCGACCAAGAAAATGCACGCGTTCTTGCGCAGCGGGTCGTTCACACATCCTCCATTGTCGCCTCGGTCGTCGATGCAGCAGTCGGCAAGCCCCCGGCGCGCGAAGGAGCTCGCCTGACAACGATATCGCTGATCGTGTGGCCGATGTGCGCTGGCATTTCGATCGCGGCTACGGCTGATCCTGCAGCGCGTCCTCGACCACACGCAGGAAAGCGGTGACATCGATCGGCTTGATGATGTAGTCGCGAAAGCCGGCCGCCCGGCCACGCTCGATGTCACGGGCGAGTGCGTTGGCGGTGATCGCGATCACCGGCGTTCGCCTGGTGAGGGGTTCGTGGCGCAGGATGGCGAGCACCTGGTAGCCGTCCATTCCCGGCATGTTGATGTCGAGCAGAATGAGGTGCGGGCGGTGCGCCAGCGCCAGCTCGATTCCCAGGTGCGGTGCGTGCGCTGCCAGCAGGCGAAGATTGGTGCGCCGACCGAGTATCTGGGTCATCAGTTTCAGGTTCGACGGGTTGTCGTCGATGCACAGGACGCGCCGCTCGTCGCTCGCCGCCAAGGCCTGCGTCCGCGCGCCGAGGCTGACGTTGCTCGGGTCATCGTGCCGTGCGACGCCGGCACTGGGAAGATCGATCCAGAAGCGACTGCCAACGCCGAGTTCACTTTCGGCACCGATTTCGCCCCCCATCAGCTCAATCAGCCTCTGGGTGATCGTCAGCCCGATGCCGGTACCCTCGATCTCGCTTTGCTCGCCGACCAACCGGGTGAAGGGCTGAAAGACTGCGTTCAGGCGCTCGGCAGCAATACCGATGCCGGTGTCCGCGACACTGATGCTGATGCGCGGTCCACCATCGCTCTGGCGCGCCTGGGCGACGAGGTGAATCCTGCCCTGCTCGCGATTGTACTTGACGGCATTCGACAGCAGGTTGAGCAGCGCCTGCTTGAGGCGGACGCGATCGGCAGTCACCCAGGTACCGTCGGGAACGTCGGTGACCAGCACGATGCCGTAGGGCGCGGCGAGTGGCTCGACCAGGTGCCGACAGTCGTCGACGACGGCGGCAACGTTGGTGGCCTCGAGCGACAGTTCGATGCGCCCCGATTCGATCCGCGAAAGGTCGAGGACTTCGTTGATCAGATCGAGCAAGTGCCGACTCGCCTTGAGAATCTCATGCACGCTGTCGCGCTGGTTAGCGTTCAGTTCGCCATCGTACTCGAGCATCTGGGCAAAACCGATGATCGCGTTCATGGGCGTGCGCAGTTCGTGGCTCATGCTCGACAGGAAGTCGGACTTGGCGCGATTGGCGGTTTCTGCCGCTTCCTTGGCCGCCGACAGCTCCAATGTGCGCTGCCCGACGAGAACCTCCAGGTGCGTGCGGTAGCGTTCAAGTTCTTCCTCCGCCGCCCTGCGTTCAGTAATGTCGGCGCCTGAGCTGAGCGTACCGACGATATGCCCGGCGTCGTCGATCAGCGGCGCCGTCTTCCAGCCAATCAAGCGCTGCGATCCGTCGCGACAAATCACCATATCCTCTCCGGCCAGGTTGGCCTTGAGTTCGCCAGCGATGACTCGCCGAAAGAGCGGCAAGCTGTGCTTTATTCCCTTGTCTTGTGGCAGGCAGGTGGTGAACCAGTATCGGCCGAGCAGCTCGTCACCGGTGTAGCCGAGCAACTCGCGCCCGGCACGGTTGATCATCGTGATCCGCCCCTCGGAATCGAGTGCGAGCATCAGGCTCTGCACCGTATCCAGGTAGAACTGTGCCAGGTCGCGCTGCTGCTGGACGAGCAGTTCCGCCGCCTTGCGCGCGGAGATGTCACGCAGCACGAGCAAGACGTGCAAACCACCGCCGGGCGGCTGTACAAAGGTCGTATGGACCTGCAGCGTCCGCCGCTCGCCACTGCCGCTACGTATCGTCCACTCCTCACCGCGCAGATGGTCACCGTAGCGCATGCGCTCAGCCCGCAGGCGAGCCTCCTCTCGCCTTGCTTCCTCAACCGGTAGCGCGCATTGCCAGCCCACTTCGTTGACTTCGCTCAGGCTGTATCCGGTGAGCTTCTGCATTGCCGGATTCCAGACCGTGAAGCGCACGTAGGGTGGCGTTGCGGTGTCATGGCAGACGCCGATGCCGTCGCCCATCGCCTCGACCAGACAGTTGGTGAACTCGGCCTGCCGCTTGAGTACCGATTCCATCTCAACGAGCGCGCTGACGTCGCGCGCCGAGTAGAAGTACAGCGTTTGACTCTCTATCGTCAGCGGCACGCCATTGACATCAACGTCGATCAGGCTGCCATCCTTGCGCCGATAGACGCTGCGCACGAGGCGGCGTTGCGTACTTGTGGCGTCCGGTCGCCACGCCGGTCTCCCTTCGTCAGGGACGTAGCGCGTGTCCCAGCGCGCGATGTTGCTCCCCAGGACTTCGGCGCGCGAGCAGCCGAGCATGGCGCAAAAGGAATCGCTCACCTCGACGATGTTGCCTCTACTGTCAAGGACATGCACGCCGTCGCTGGCCGAGCGGAGCAAGGCCTGGTTCTTCTCGCTTTCGCGCTTGAGCTCGGCCTGCGCACGGCGCAGCTCGGTGACCTCCGAGATCAGGTGCAGGGCATTGGTCGTCCGCGTCGCATTGAACGACGGGACGAGATCAGCCAACAGGCGCGATTCCTTGGCCATCCGCGCGCCCGCTTGCTGCCGAGCTTGCTCGCGGCCAAGACCCGCACGCAGCGCAAGCACCACACCGGCCATGTAGCGGTCGCCCTTAAGGATGTGCGAGATCAGCCAGCTCGCCAGAAAGGCCAGCGTTCGCTCCGCCGCACGTGTCGTCGACGGCGAGCTCTGCTCCGCACGCAGGCGTTGCACCTGGTCGACGAAGCTTTCGTGCGCCTGCCGATGATTGGCTTCATCCTCGTCGCCAGCCAGGTACTCGTACCACACGCTTTCCTCTGTCTGGAAGTGGTAAACCGCATATTCGGCCAGTTCGTCGAACATCGCATCGAGTTGCGGCACGTCCGTCCGGAACGCGACGTGGCTGGCGAGCGCGTTGATCATCTGCACCAGGTGCCGGTGCTGCGCGTCGACCGCCGGCAGTCCACAGTCGAAGCTATCCTCCCAGGGTAGAAAATCGATTGAATGCATGACTTGGCGGCTCCGCAAACGTTGACAGGTACAGCCCGATGCCTGCATCGGATAACGGCAATGCACTCCTGAGCTTTAGTCTGGCGGCCGACGAGCTGCGACAGCGGCCGAGCGGCATCCGAGTGAGGCTTCGCCGGTTGATCAGGGCCTCGCGCCGAGCCGGTTGCTGGGCAAGAATCCCCCTGTCCACGCTGCCAGTCGATCGGGCTGGCAGCGCCGCGTGCTGCCGCTGGCCGGAGAACACGAAGGCAAGCAACTTCCGTAGACTGACGCCACTCGCTGGGCGCTGCCCAAGTGTCGGAATTCTTTACAGATGCTGGCGCACGCCTGCGCCCAGTCGGCGGCAACGAGTTGCTATAAGTAGCGCTTTATTCTCTGGCACGGAATGTGCGTTCGCGTCAAAGACGTCTGCTGCGGAAACGCCGGTCGATCGGTGCCGCGGGCCTTCGGTGACTCGACTTGGAGAACTCGGTATGCTCAAGAAATGCCTGGCTGCGGCCTTTGCCTTCGGACTGGCCGCTTCGGCAACGGCGACGACGATCACCGTTCCGGGAACCGCCGACATCTGGCTCGCTGGAATGCCGAACGGCTCGACCGCCTCCCTGCAGGATTCCGCTCCCGGGCAATCGCCCGTGCTGGTCAGCGGGATCTCTTTTGCCGCCGGGGATCGGCTCGTGTTTTCGGCGTCCGGAACAACCGATCATTGCCCCGCCGGTAGCTGCGGCTACGCCGGCGCCGAGGGCGACGCGAACGAGACGCCAACCAGTCACAACAGCGGCGCCGAGAATGGCATCGGCAACATCATCGTGCGGATCGATGCATTGATCGGCGTCTTCCTCGACGGTACGCAGCCCAACCTGACGCCTGCGCCGTCGACCTACCTCGATTTCAGCACCGACGCCGCACGCGATTTCGCCTCGCTGTCGCCGCTCCTCAAGCAGCCGTTCCTGATCGGTGACGGACGGCGCAACGACGGCACCACGGTACAGTCGTTTTTCGTGCCGACCGGTGCCACCCGACTGTATCTGGGTACGATGGACGGCTACGGCTGGTTCAACAACAGTGGCAGCCTGACGGTCGAGGTGGGCATCCGGAACGCAGTTCCCGAACCCGCAACGCTGCCCATCATCACCAGCGCGCTGCTCGCGCTCCTGCTCGGCCGACGTCGCAAGCTCGTGCACTAACCGGAAAGCGCGCCCGCGCGGCGCCTGCTACGGCGACCGGCGCGGCGCGCAACCACCGTGCCCCTGCGCGGTCAACGCGCGTTCGCGGCGTGTGAAGCTCCGTTGCCGGTGCCTGGCGTCTCCCGCTCAAGGACCGATGAGCAGTTCTTGCGGGCGTAATACCAGATAGCGCGCGTAGTGCCCAGCTGCACGATTGCCGTCGTCGCTGACCACGACGATGCGTGCTTGTCCGTCGAACAGCGCCTGCGTCACGCCTTCCGCATGCTCCAGACCGGGCAGACCGGCGACATGGACACGGCGCGGGCGATCTTGCGGCGCGCCGCTCCAGAACCACAAGGAAAAGTCCACCTCCTGGCGCGCCACGGGACCGCCGATCAACAGATAGCCTGCGAGGCAAGGCGCATACGCCATTCCGCGAATCCCGTTGCCGGCCAGATCGAGCGTCGTCAGCGTGCTGGCGATCTGCGGCTTGGCGCCCTCGTCGAAAATGGCCCGCGGATTCTCCAGACTGGCGACGATTGCACGGCCGCCGAGCAATGGACTGCGCAAGCCAATCAGCAAGCGACGCTGGTCGGCGCTCATCTCCAGGGCCTCGATATTCAGACCGCCTTCGCGTTTGACCTCGCGGATTTCGGCGGCCGTGGCCAATGCCGGGTGCGCCGCAGTCAGCGCGCGCTTGAGGCTGTCGACGACCCGCGGTTCGACGACAGCGTCGCCCTCGATGCGAAAGCGCACCAGCCGCTCGCGCGCCTCCTGCTCCTCGCCGTCACCATCGCGCGAATGCGAGGTGATGGCATAGACGTAACCTGCCTGATCGGCGGTGACGCCTTCCAGGTCGTCGAGGTGCCAGAAGTCCCCCCTGCTCCACGGCCAGAACGGTGCTTCCAGCGGCTTGCGGTGAACCTTCCCGTCAACGATGCGAAGCAGGCTGAGCGCGTGCTTCTCTTCGTCCTCGATGACGATGAAGCGTCCGTCGGCGAGTTGCTGAATACCGGAGGGCTCGTAGACGCCGGTCAGGGGCTGAAAACGGGGGACGGCTTGTGCTGGCATGTGGAAAAGTCTCCGAGACGATTGCCCGCGCCGCGTCCTGTACCGGAGGCAGGTCCGCTTGCGCTGTCCATCATCTTAGCCGATCTCGCCGCTCCCGCGCGCAGAGCAGCGCACGCCGACGCTCATGCACTCGCCGCCAGGCGGCCAGCCGCTTCACTGGCAGCGCAGTTGGCCGCCTGCAGCAGTGTCATCAGTGCGTCGTAATCGTAAGCGCGCGCGCGCTCGCCGAAGGTAGCAGCGAGTTCCGGCTTATCCTGCGCCATCGTTTCGATCAAGGCTTCAAGGCGCGCGCTGTCCAGTTCGAGCAAGGCCACGCCCAGGGCCTGGCGCAGTGCGTCGGGCAGCGCGGCGAGATCCGCCGTCATCTGGCCCGTGGCAGTGGCGGCCTCGTCAACCGTTTCGTCGCGCAGAAAACGCCATCCCTGCAAACGTTCCATGCAGGTGAAGATCTGCTCGGAACGGAAGGGCTTGTGCACGATGTCGTCGAAGCCGGCGGCGACAAGTTCGCTGTCTTCCTCCTTGAAAGTCGAGGCGGTCACCGCGGCGATCCTGACTTGCGCGCCACCGGGCAGCAACCGGATACGACGGGTTGCCTCGACGCCGTCCATCACCGGCATCCGCCGGTCCATCCAGATGAAATGCGGTTGCCAGTCGGCAAATATGGCGAGTGCCTCGACACCGTTCTGCGCCGAGCGCACGCTCAAGCCAGCGCTCGCCAGCAAGTGGGTCAACAGGAAGCGGTTCTCGACCTGGTCCTCGACCACCAGCACCCGGCACGGCGCCTGTCCAGGTGCCAGGCCGGTCACTTCGCCCTGCGCCACGGATGCCTGCGGAACGTCCTCCGGCTGCGCCGCGATCAGCGGCAGTTCGACCCGGAAAACGCTGCCCCGCCCAGGGACGCTGTTGAGCGAGATCTGACCGCACATCATCTCGACAAACTGGCGCGTGATGGCGAGACCCAGGCCGGTGCCCTGCTGCTTGACTGGCGCCCCGACCTGCACGAAGGCGTCGAAGATTTTGCCCTGATCTTCCGGCGTGATCCCGCAACCCGTATCCTCGACCTCAAAGCATAAGCGGGTCGATTCCCGGACACCCAGACGCAATGTCACGCCTCCGTCCTCGGTGGCCTTGATCGCGTTGGCCATCAGATTGACCAGAATCTGGCGCAGCTTGGCTTCGTCGCCGACGATGTAGCGCGGAAATTCTGAGGAACCGTCGACCAGCAGTTGCAAACCCTTGTCCGCGGCGCGCACGCGCAGCATGTCGGCGACATCGATGATCATGGCGCCGAGATCGAAAGCCTGTGCGTCCAGGACTATCCGTCCCGCTTCGATCTTGGAGATGTCGAGCACATCGTTGATCAGCGCCAGCAGGTGATCGCCGCTCTTGTGAATGATGGCGAGGGTTTCCTTGTGCGGCAAGGAAGTGGTCGCATCGCGGCGCAGAATGTCGGACAGGCCGAGGATTGCATTCAAGGGCGTACGCAACTCATGGCTCATGTTGGCCAGGAAGAGGCTCTTGGCGCGATTGGCGGCCTCGGCGGCTTCCTTGGCTACTGACAGCGCTGCGGTACGCTCGTTGACCAGCGTTTCGAGATGATTGCGGTGCTCTTCCAGCTCGCTATTCTTGCTCACCAGTTCCTGCGAGCGCTGACGCAATTGTCGTTCGCTTTCCTGGAGCTCCCGCGTGCGTTCGGCGACCTGCTGTTCCAGATCCCGCTGCCACCCTTCGACGCGCTGCGCCATGGCGTTGAACACCGTCGCCAGTTGACCGAATTCGCCGCTTTCCGTCAGCGTAACGCGCGCTGCGAGGTGGCCCGCGGCGATCTCCCGAGCTGCCTCGGACAAACCTTTCACCGGTTTGGCGATCTGCTGCGCAAGCCAGAAAGCAAGAGCCATACCGGCGATCAGCATGCCAAGCCAGACGACCAGTTGGCGGGCAAGATCGCTCCAGGCCGAGGCCAGAGCGTGCTGACGCGGGATGCTGAGGACGATCGCCAGCGCGACGCTGGGATCGATCTTTACCTGCCGATGAAAGGCGAACACCGCCTGCCCTTGCCAGTCCGGACCCTCGTAGGAAGCATCGATACCCGCCAGGGCAAGCGCCGTCGGGCGCCAGGTCGCGGGCCCGACGGGCAGATCACTTGCCACTTCGCGGCGATCGCGAAAATCGCCGAAAGGCACCGCCACCCCGCGCGTCGCGCTGGCCACGATACACGTCCAGTGGCGCGAAAGCGGCCCGCGAATCGACGAGATCAGGCGCAGCAACGGCTCGTCGATTGCGATCTCGGCCACCAGCAAGGCGATCGGCACGTCCGCGCGTGGCATTGCGAAAACCTGCCGGATGATGCGCAGGACACGCTTCTTGCCAACCTGATCGTGCGCCGCCAGCGTTTCGGCGTAGCCCGGCTGGACCAGCGTGGCCAGGTGTTCCGGCGAAATAGCGAGGTCGCTGGCCGTGCGTGCCCCGGCAAAATCACCCGCGCCAGCGAGCAGCGATCCACTCGCCGTATCGAGCAACGCCAGCCCGGAGATGTCCGGATAGCTCTGCCGCCAGCTTTCCAGCGCGCTGCTCAGGGCGTCGACCGACGGTGCCGGGCGGGCGACGATCGCCTGCCCGAGGAAGGGTGAGGCGCCAATGCCGCGGACATGCTCGCGACGGACCTTGAGCCAGTTGGTCAGGTGTTCGGCCAAGGTGCCAGACATCAGCTCGAGGTCGCCCAGCGCCTTGGCCCGTGCCGCCCCGAAACGGCCCGGGTTGCCGCTGCCGGGAATGCCGGCCACCTCGACCGCGACCATCACTCCCATCAACAGCAGGATCAGGACAGAGAAACCAAGAATGATCCTTTGCCGAAAGCTGGCGGTACACAGCCGCGACATGCGCGCGCCCAAGTCAGTGCGGATAAAGAACCTCCGGCGCATAGTCGGCGCGGTCCAGTTGCCACCTGTCGCGCTCGCGAACGACATCCTGCATTGGCTGGTGGAGGATCCTGCGGCTGATCGTCGGCCAGTCGCCAGCGGTGGCCGGAATCAGGCCGACTTCCCGGCCAAAGGCAAACAATTGTTGCAACCGGCCGTTGTCGTTGGCGACATCAGGCGGCAGCAGCGGAAACGAGGGGTTCTCCGTCGTGTCTTTGCGCATCAGGCCTATCCATTGCACTTCCGACTGGACTTGCGTCTTGCCTGAAAAACGAATGTTCGACTGGCGGGTCCAGGCCAGCGCCGTACGCATATTCTCTTCCGATGTGCGCGACCAGTGCGCGCCGCGGTAAACCGAGGCCAGCATGGCTTTCAACTGCTCAGGGTACTGCGTCGCGAAGTCGATGTCGGCAAGGATATACGTCGACGTACCGGCACTCAGGATGACTTCGCTGCCGGGAACGCGCTCGACGATATTCATCGCGAAATGATCCCAGGAAGACACCGCATCGACCTTTCCATCGCGCAAGGCCTGTTCCATGTCGTTCGAGTTGACATGCACCGGAACGATGTCGGCCATGGACAGACCGGCCGCCCGCAGCGCCTGATGGAGCATGAAGTGGGCACTGGTTCCCGGCGGATAGCCAATCCGCAAGCCCTTTAACTGGGCAGGGGTGATCTTGCGATTGGCGACGATGGCATTGGTGTTGATGCGCGCGACGGCGATGATCGCGACTCGCTTCTGTGCCAGCGCGGTGATCGTCGGCAGATCGCCCATCACCATCACGTCGAGACGTCCGTCGCAGTACGGCTGCATTTCCTTGCCGGTCAGATAACCGTGTTCGCGCAACGTCCAGCCTGCGTCGGCGAGTTGTTTCTGCAGAATACGGTCGTGCAGCAGGCCCCCATTGGCGTAGCCCGAACCGGGCTGAGTGGCGAAATCGACCACCTTCGCCTGGTCGTTGCGCGTGTAAGGATACTTTTCGTAGTCACGTACCATAGCTGCAGGTGCCGGCGGTACGGGCCGTTGTCGCGCGTAGTAGCCGACAACCGCCAGGGTAAGGAGGAGCAGGGCCAGGCCGAAGATCCACATCAAGCGCTTGTTCATCGTGATCTGCTCCAG
>ERZ761603.136-NODE-136-length-64055-cov-18.682719_pt1 | contig 64055 bp, 59 predicted proteins | sample MGYA00511879_ERZ761603 | MGnify/ENA primary metagenome ERZ761603 (study PRJEB28899, sample SAMN02850040) | bioreactor sludge metagenome | biome: EBPR Sludge; feature: EBPR Bioreactor; material: flocular biomat | place: Australia: Thorneside Wastwater Treatment...
CTGACCCGCGACGGCAAGCTCAACCAGGACAGCCGGCGCAAGCTCAAGCAGGTCCACCACCTGTTCCACTTCATCGAGCCACTGCTCGCCGAACTCATCGCCACCGACAGCCACCTGACCCTGGCCGACCATGGCGCCGGCAAATCCTATCTCGGCTTCATCCTCTACGATCTCTTCTTCAAGGCCAGGGACAACGGCCACATCTATGGCGTCGAAGCGCGCCCGGAACTGGTCGAACGCTCACGCCAGCTGGCCCGGCGACTCGGTTTTGCGCGCATGTCCTTCCTCAATCTGTGCGTCGAGAACGCCATCGACTCACCGGCCTTGCCCGAACGAATCGACATTGTCACCGCGCTGCACGCCTGTGACACCGCCACCGACGACGCCATTCGCTTCGCTTTTGAGAAGCAGGCGCGGTTCATCGTTCTCATCCCCTGCTGCCAAGCCGAAGTCGCCGCGCAGCTACGCAGCAAGAAGAACGAGTCCTTCGCCAAAACGCCGCTGTCGGAAATCTGGCGCCATCCGATCCACACCCGCGAGTTCGGCAGCCAGCTGACCAACGCCCTGCGTTGCCTGCAACTCGAAGCGCGCGGCTATCAATTAACGGTGACCGAACTCGTTGGCTGGGAACACTCGCTCAAGAACGAGTTGATCATTGCCAGGCATACCGGACAGGCACGCGGCAACGCCGCCACGCGACTCGAACAGATCCTGCACCAGCTGAATCTCGACGAACTGCGCGATCGCTTCATTTATTGACCACTCATTGACCACTTCGGGGAATGTCGAGGCCGCCGCCACCTTGGCGAATCGTCAGAATGGTCAGCAAGGAACTTGCATGGAAAAATGGATCACCCGCGTCGTCGCAGCCCTCGTCGCCTGCGGCAGCCTCGCCTTGTTCTGGACCTTCGGCGTCTTTCTTGCCGTGCCCTGGCATGAGAGCCGCATGCGCTCGCTGAACAGCGTCGAATGGCAGGTCCTCGGCATTCCGCTGCTCGTTGGGCTGGCCGTTACCTGGGGCGCCCTGCACATCCTGGCGATCGCCGACCGCGAAACGCGCCCGCGGCTATATTTCACCACCTGCGCGCTACTAATGATCGTTTCCGCTCTGGCCGTTCTCGGTGGCATGGCGTGGACCATCGCACGCATTGCCTGAACAGGCCGCCTCCCCCATCACAACTGGAACCCATGATGAATATAAAAAACAGCGACTTACTGGTTCAAAAAGCAGTTTTCCCGGTCGCCGGGCTGGGCACACGTTTCCTGCCGGCCACCAAGGCCAGCCCCAAAGAAATGCTGGCCGTGGTCGACAAGCCACTGATCCAGTACGCGGTGGAAGAAGCCTACGCGGCTGGAATTCGCGAGATGATCTTCGTCACCGGCCGCAACAAGCGTGCCATCGAAGACCACTTCGACACCGCCTACGAGTTGGAAGCCGAACTTGCCAGCAGCGGCAAGGCCGAGCTGATGGCGCTGGTACACTCGATCAAACCCGACGACATGGACTGCGTCTACGTGCGCCAGCCGCGCGCGCTGGGTCTCGGCCATGCGGTCCTGTGCGCCGAGCGTCTGGTCCGCGGCGAACCCTTTGCCGTCCTGCTCGCCGACGACCTGATGATCGGCGAACCACCGATCATGCAACAAATGACCGAACTGTTCGCCGAGCACCAGTGCAGCATCCTGGCCGTCCAGGAGGTGCCACGAAACCAGACGCAGCGCTACGGAATCGTCAAGGGCCAGCCACAGGGACCCGACCTGCTCGGAATCAGCGGCCTGGTCGAAAAGCCACAGCCGAACGTCGCCCCTTCCAATCTGGCGGTAGCCGGCCGCTACGTCCTGACTCCGGCGATTTTTGACCTGATTCGCCAGCAGCCACGCGGCGCCGGAGGCGAAATCCAGCTCACCGATGGCATCGCCGCGCTGCTCAACGCCGAACAGGTACTTGCCTATCGCTACCACGGCACGCGTTACGACTGCGGCAGCAAGCTGGGCCTGATGCAAGCCAGCGTCGTACTCGGCGAAACACACCCCGAACTCGGCGCAGACTTCTCGGCCTGGCTGCAGAACCGACAGGCCGCACAGAAACTGAGCGCCTGACCCGCGTTGACTGGCGGAAAGGATGCGCGCCAGTCAGCCTGCCAGCGGCGCCGGCTCAGCCCCTGTCGATCGCCGTCGTCTCGGGGCTGGCACGCCACAGCCGATAACGGACTTCGACACCTTCCGGCGCGTACACGACGATCGGCAAACGACTGTTGTAGCGAATGAGATAAGGTTCGCCGCCGAGAGCGACGAAGCGCCGGACTTTCGCTGCGTCCGGACCGGTCGCCATCAAGGTGCCCGCCAATGGCCCCAACTGGCTGACAATGTAGCTTGGAAATCCCCAGCCGCTGACCGTTTCCTTCGCAATCTGGCCGCTGAAGAAATAGCGATTGCCGGCGTCGATCTCGACCGTTCTGCCGACAAGCAGTTCGACTTTCAAATCGGCTTCCTCGGCCTGTTCCGGCTTTGGCAGCGGCAGGACATGGCGAACCATTCCCTGCTCGGCCGCTGGAAAGGCTTGCAGATTGTCCACCGCCTGGACCTCCGGCAAGACGAAAATCAGGCACAGCACAGCCAGTAGACGAATCGCGTTCACATTCTCTCCCAAGGGCAGCTCCTTGCGCGGCAGCCCGGACGAGCTGATCCGCCAACTATAATTGCAACAGCAACGAGCGCTGTGAAAGCACCCGCCCCGACATCTGCAATGGTGTGGTCAAACGATAAAGTGCAGACTTTATACTACCGGAGCCGGCTCCTGGCGACACACGCACTGGTCGTCGCACTGCTGCTGTCCCTGGTCGGATGCGCGGCTCCCGAACCTTCGCCCGAACGGGATTCACCTTTCCATGTATCCGCGGCTACCTGGTGGCAGATCGATCACGACATTGCCAACGCCTCGCTGGCCGCAGAAGAAGCGGCCGAAAACTACGCGCGCGGCCTGATGGACGGATGGATGCGCAGGGTGGGCGAACTCGGCGAAGAAGACTTCATCCCCTGGTATACGGGCTATTGGACCCAGCAATGGCTGGCGATCAAAGTGGCCTGGTACAAGATGGGTGATGGCGACGACGATGGGGACGAACCGGCCGTGCGGCGACTGGCCGCGTATCTGCAGGAAGAGTACCAGGAGCGGGTCCTCGGTCCGGCAGCGGAGGAAGTAGACCCCAACGCGGTCAGTGAACAAGCAACGAAACTGTATGTCAAGCTGCTGGCGGAACAGCTGCCGGCCATCCCGCGACGCTACGAGGTACCGCTGGCTCAATTCGATCGCCGGCTGCAGGCCATTCCGGCGATTTCTGCCGCGACGCCAGGCGCCCAGAACGCTTCGCTCTATCGCCTGGTGCACAGCGACCCCATTGCCGCCCTGCCGGCCTATGCAAGCTTGCTGGCGCACCTGCGCGAGCTGCGTGCCGGCCTCGGCAGCGGGCCGTCGGACGCCCGCCTATCGCCAATCGCAGAACGCGCCGCAGAAAGACTCACTGATCAGCTGGCGATCAAGAGTGGCGCCAGTGCTGCGGCTGCGGCGCTTGGCGGTGTCGCCGGGATGGTCTTCTCGCTGGGCGCAGCGGGCTTCGGTGCGATCGCGCACGCACAGGAAAAAGCGGCGCTGGAGGCGCAGCTACGCGACATCCTGGCGGTGGCTCAGGAGGAAATGTGGCGGCAGCTGGTGGAAGATCGGGCGAGCGGTGTGCTGGCCGGGATCCAGCATATTGCTGAGCAGATCGAGCACGGCCTCGCCAGCGCAAGAACCGAGCGCTGGCCGTTAGGAGCAGCGATGTCGGCACCCGAGATCACCGGCAACAGACCTGAAGGCGACCATCAGCTGCAGCCCTTGCGTGCCGATTTTTCGGGCGGCGGCTAATCCTTGCATGCTGACGTGGCGCACACGGGCAAGACCTGCGCTCCAGCCGGAAACTACTTGCCTGGCGACAAACGCCAATCCGGAAAAGCCGCGCGGAAGGTGCTGCCTGCGCCGACTTCGGACTCGATGCTCAAGTTCGCCTGATGGCGCAAGAGAATGTGCTTTACGATCGCCAGACCAAGGCCAGTCCCGCCGGTGCCGCGCGAACGACCGCGGTCCACCCGGTAAAAGCGCTCGGTCAGGCGTGGCAGGTGTTCGGCCGCGACACCGACCCCGGAATCGCACACCGAAAACACGCCACAGCCATCGCTCGCCGCCCATTCGATACGGATCTCGCCGCCTGCCGGCGTGTAACGGATGGCATTCGACACCAGATTGCCAAAGGCACTGTGCAGCTCCTTGCGGTTGCCATGCAAGGCCGGCCCCTGGCAAATCACCTCAAGACGGTGGCGACCGTCACTGAGGCTTTGCCCTTCCGCCCGCAGTTGCGCCAGCAGGTCAGCCATGTCGACATCCTCCTCGCTCGCCGGAGCATCTTCTGCTTCCAGCCGTGACAAGGTCAGCAGATCGTCGACCAGGGTCAACATGCGCGCTGTCTGGTCACTCATCAGGCGCGCAAACTGCTTGCGCTGTTCGGCATCCACCGCGCCTTCGTCGTTGAAGTACTCGAGAAAACCGCTGACCACGGTCAATGGCGTGCGCAGCTCGTGCGAAACGTTGGCCACAAAGGTACTGCGCATCGATTCGACGCGCCGTGCATCGGTCACATCCAGACTGACGACCAGCTTGTTGGCATCGCCGAGGGGAACGACGCGGATCGTGTAGACGCGTGTTCGTGCCGCCGGTACCTGCAGCACGAAGGGGCTGGACGAGTCCGCATTGGCCAGATACTCCGCGAAGCCCGGTGTGCGCACCAGGTGCTCGATGATCACGCCGTCATCGCGCGGCAAGCGGATTCCCAGGTGCGCGCCGGCGGCGCGGTTGCTCCACTGGATGCGATGCCCGGCGTCGAGAATCACCAGTCCGTCAGGGACCGCGTCCATGGCTCCCGTAAACGAGCCTAGCCGTGTTTCAACTTCCTCCAGACGCCGCGCCTGATCATTCTGCCGCTGCGCCAGTTTGCCCAGCACTTCGCCCCAGACACCGCCAGCCTGCGGGAATTGGCACCTCTCCGTGCTCTCCACAGAATCGAGCCAGGCGGCCAGTGCTGCCCACTGCCTGCGGTGCATGAAAACGAGCAGCAGCCATCCGAGCGCAGCGATCGCCCACCCCCAGGCCGGACCATGGCTGAACCCGGCCAGCAGAGCGAGACCGCCAATCGGTAGCACGCTGCGCAGCAGGAATTTCGCAAACCACGCCCAGGGACCGGTCACGAGGCCGAAAACGTCGGGCCCGAGCGGGCACTCATCTTGTAGCCAGCGCCCCGAACGGTTTCGACCATCTGCTCGGCCGCCGGTCCAAGAGCGACGCGCAAACGCCGGATATGAATATCGACGGTGCGATCTTCGATGTAGACATGATCCCCCCACACGTTGTCGAGCAGTTGCTGACGGGAGTATACACGTCCGGGGCTGGCCATCAGAAAGCGCAGCAAACGGAACTCGGTCGGCGTCAGGCTTATCGGCTGGCCGTCGACACTGGCTTCGTGACTGACCGTGTCGAGTGTGATCGGTCCCGCGCTCAGGGACCCCTTGACGTGCTCCGGCGAGCAACGCCGCAGCACCGCCTGTACCCGAGCCAGGAGTTCCTTCGGACTGAAGGGTTTGACGACGTAGTCATCGGCACCGCCTTCGAGGCCGGCCACCCGGTCCGGCTCTTCGCCGCGCGCCGTGAGCAGGATAACCGGCAGGCTGCGCGTGCGCATATCCTTGCGCAACTTGCCGATCAGAGTCAGGCCGGACTGACCGGGCAGCATCCAGTCGATCAGAGCAAGATCGGGCAGCGTCTCGCGCAGGAGGGTTTCGGCGTGCTCGGCACTGTCGGCGCAGAGCGGCTGATAACCACCGCGCAGCAAGGCAAAGCGCAACAATTCCTGAATACCCCTGTCGTCCTCGACAACGAGAACGCGCGGCAGGCTATTGGTCTCCGGTCGTGTCACGCGTCGTCCGCCTTCATGCGCGCCGCACCAGTGTGCCGAACATCGTCGCCGCTGACGACGTAGATCACGTTTTCGGCAATATTCGAGGCGTGATCGCCGATACGTTCGATGGCCTTCGCGATCCAAATGATATCCAGCGCTTCGCTGATCGTCCGTGGGTCCTCCATCATGTAGGTAATCAACTGCCGCAGAATGGCGTTGAAAGCGGCATCGATCGCCTTGTCGGCGCCGATGACCTCGCGGGCGGTATCGACATCCATGCGCGCCAGCGAGTCCAGTGCACTCTGCAGCATGTCCGTGGCCAGCCGCCCGCAATGCTGGATGTCGGACAGCCGCGGAATACGTTGGCTACCGGCGGCGTGCAACTTGCGGGACATGCTGGCAATTTTCGCAGCCTTGTCGCCGACCCGCTCGAGGTCGGTGACAATGCGCGAAACAGCCATCACCAGGCGCAGATCGCGAGCTGTCGGCTGCCGACGGGCAATCAACAGAGTGCAATCTTCGTCGATGCCAACCTCGTTGGCGTCGACGTCATGGTCGCGTTCTACGACCTGCTGCATCAACTCCAGATTGCCACTGCTGAAAGCTTCGATCGCTGACTGCACCTGACTTTCGACCAGGCCGCCCATCTGCAGGATGCGGGTGCGAATGTGTTCAAGTTCCAGATCGAATTGCTTGCTGAGGTGATCACTCATGGGCTTGCACTCGTGTTTGCATTGAGAAGAACAGCCGGGAGCCTACGCGGCCAATGTTTCGGCGCGATGACGCGGCCCCGCGTGGCCAGACCCGCCCTGGCTGGCGGCCTTGCCGACGGCACGTCGGCCGCCCGCTGCGCAGAAGGTTATAATCCGGCACAGGGATCTTGGCGGAGCCGGCCGCTGTCGAGCGAAACGACGCGCTGAACAAGCCGCGCCGGGCCCGGCAACGCGGGCAGACAGCAGGCCCGCCACGATCAAGCGAGCGGAAAATCGCAGTTTCTGCAATAGTCGCACCTTCGGCACCTCCGAGTCACCCCTGGACAATTCACTCCTGGATCGGCCTTTGTGAATTCGAACCTGCTGCTCCTGGCAATTCCCGGCACAGCCTTGGCGGCATTCCTGCTGCCGCTGCTGCTGCAGCGCTTTGGACGAGTCGCCGCAACGCTGGCCGCGGCAGCGGTCATCGCCACCTGCCTGGCGCTGGTTCTGCAGTTGGCGCCCACCATCTTCGCCGGCGAAACGCAACTCGCACGCTTGCCCTGGCTACCCGCCTACGGGCTGGACCTCAGCCTGCGCATGGATGGCCTCGGACTGCTCTTCAGCCTGCTGATTTGCGGCATCGGCTTGCTGGTCGTGCTGTACGCCTTCTACTATCTACCCGGAAGCGACCGCATGGGACGCTTCTATTCGATTTTGCTGCTGTTCATGGCAGCGATGCTCGGCGTCGTGCTTTCCGAAAACCTGCTCCTGCTACTCGTTTTTTGGGAGATCACCAGCCTTTCCTCGTTCCTGCTCGTCGCCTATAGCCACGACAAGTATGAGTCGCGAATCGGCGCCCGCATGGCCCTGGCAGTCACCGGCGGCGGCGGCCTGGCGCTGCTCGCCGGCATCCTCCTGCTCGGCCACATCGCCGGCAGCTACGAGCTCTCGGTCATTCTGGCGGCCGGCGACCAGATCCGGGCACACGCGCTCTATGCGCCGACGCTGATCCTGATTCTGCTTGGCGTGTTCACCAAGTCGGCGCAGTTTCCCTTCCACTTCTGGCTGCCTAATGCCATGTCGGCGCCGACGCCAGTGTCCGCTTACCTGCATTCGGCGACCATGGTCAAGGCCGGCGTCTTCCTGCTTGCCCGGCTGTACCCGGCACTCGGCGGCACCGACCTGTGGTTCTGGCTGGTCAGCGGCACCGGCGCAGTCACCCTGGTGTACTCTGCGGCAACGGCACTTTTCCGGCACGACATCAAGGGCCTGCTCGCCTACTCGACGATCAGCCATCTGGGCCTGATCACCCTGCTCTTCGGTCTCGACACGCCACTGTCGATCGTCGCCGGCGTCTTTCATATCATCAACCACGCGATCTTCAAGGCCTCGCTGTTCATGGCCGCCGGGGTCATCGACCATGAATGCGGCACACGCGACATGCGCCGGGTCAATGGCATGTTCAAACGCATGCCGATCACCGCCAGCCTGGCGATCATCGCCGCCAGTTCGATGGCCGGCGTGCCGCTGCTCAACGGCTTTCTGAGCAAGGAAATGTTCTTTGCCGAAACCGTCGCTCACCCGCAATTCGAAGCCATCGACTGGCTTCTGCCGCTGGTCGCCACGATCGCCGGCATGCTCGCCGTCGCCTACTCCCTGCGCTTCGTTCACGACGTCTTCTTCAATGGCGAGCCGATCAACCTGCCGCGCGAGCCGCACGAGCCACCCCGCTGGATGCGCGCACCGATAGAACTACTGGTCTTGCTTTGCCTGCTGGTTGGCGTCTTCCCGGAATGGACCGTCGCGCCACTGCTCGACGTCGCTGCGGCAGCCACCCTGCAAACACCACTCCCGGCATTCGAACTGGCTCTGTGGCATGGCTTCAATCGGCCCTTGATGATGAGCCTGCTGGCCCTGGTCGGCGGCATTTTCATCTACGCGCTGCGCTGTCCGCTGTTCGCCTGGCAGGCACAATTGCCGCCAGTGCGACCACGCACCGCCTTCGAGCGCATTTACCGACTGTTCGTTGCCGCTGCCCGACGTGTCGTGGCGGCGCTCGACAATGGCTCGCTGCAGCGCTATAACGCGCTGCTGTTCAGCTTTATCCTGGTACTCGGCGGCTGGGCCTTCTTCTCGGGGCCGGCGGCGACGCTCCGGCTACCCGTTCAGCCGGCCGGCGAAGCCGCCTACATTGCCCTGTTCGCGCTTGTGCTGGGCAGCATGGGCGGCACGCTCCTGTATCGGAAACGATTGCTGGCAGTCATTCTGGTCGGCGTCGTCGGTCTGATCGTGGCGCTGATCTTCGTTCGCCTGTCGGCACCCGACCTGGCGCTGACCCAGCTGGCCGTGGAAACCGGGACAATCATCCTGATGCTGCTGGTCCTTTATTATCTGCCCGCGCGCGAAGCACCGCGAAGCAGCGCCAGTCGCTTGGCCCGCGACCTGCTACTGGCGATATTCGCCGGCGGGGGCATGATGCTGATCACCCTGCAGATGCTCGCAGCGCCCTTGGAAACGATCTCGGGTTTCTACCTTCGGGAATCGGTTCCCGGTGGTGGCGGCACGAACGTCGTGAATGTGATCCTGGTAGACTTTCGCGGCTTCGACACCCTTGGCGAAATCACCGTCCTGGCCATGGTCGCCCTGGCTTCACACGCACTGCTCGACCGGCTGATTCTTACCGCGCCACGCCGGGATAGCGATGGTCGCCCGTGGTCGAGTGAGGCCCACCCGCTGTTTCTCTCCATGCTCATGCGTCCCTTGCTGCCCCTGACGCTGACCGTTTCGGTGTACATCTTTCTGCGCGGTCACAATCTGCCCGGAGGGGGGTTCGTCGCCGGCCTGATCACCAGTGTTGCGCTGGTCGTGCAGTACCTGGCCAATGGCAACGCTTTCGCACAGCGGCGCATACCAAGTAACTCGGCCGGACTGCTGTCACTGGGGCTGCTTCTGGCAGTCGGCGTGGGGATGGCAAGCGGGTTGTTCGGTCGGCCTTTCCTGACCACCGCGCACGGGCATGTGTCGCTACCGTTGATCGGCGAGTTCGAACTGGCTTCGGCGATGATCTTCGATCTCGGGGTATACGTGGTGGTGGTCACCGTCGTGGTGACCGTGCTCTCCGGACTTGGCCGGCTTTCGGAACGTGCCCATAGGCATAACCAGGAGGCGGTCAGCTGATGGAAGTCGTGCTGTCGATTGCCATCGGAGTGCTGACCGCCTGTGGCGTCTTTCTCATCCTGCGCTCGCGCACTTTCCCGGCCCTCCTCGGCCTGACTCTTCTCTCCTACGCCGTGAACCTGTTTCTCTTTGCCAGCGGCCGCCTGCGCATTGATGCACCACCGCTGATTCGTGCCGGTGCCAGCTATGCCGACCCCCTGCCGCAGGCGCTGGTGCTAACGGCCATCGTCATCGGCTTCGGGATGACCGCCTATCTGGCGATCCTTGCCTTGCGCGCGCTTGCCGAATCGGGTGCCGACCACGTCGACGCCCACAAGGATCCATGAACGCCCACGCGCCGATCCTGCCGATTCTTATTCCCATGGCAGCCGCCCTGCTGCAGATGGCTTCCGGTCGCGTCTCGTTCCAGCGTGCGGTTGGCTTGCTGGCTAGCGCGCTGCTGGTGTTCGTCACCGGCTGGCTGACGCTGCTCGCCGACGATGGCCTGCTGCGGGTGTACGCGCTGGGCGACTGGCCGGCACCTTTCGGCATCGTGCTGGTCGTCGATCGGCTGGCCGCAGCCATGACCCTGCTTACCGCCATCCTCGGCTTCCTGGTCCTGCTCTACGCGAGCGCCGGCTTTGACGAGACGGGGATTCATTTCCATCCCTTGTTCCAGTTTCAGCTGCTCGGCTTGCTCGGCGCCTTTCTCACCGGCGACCTGTTCAATCTCTTCGTCTTCTTCGAGATCATGCTCCTCGCTTCCTACGTGCTGCTGGCGCACGGAGGCGGCCTGGCCCGCACGCGCGCCGGTATCAGCTACGTGGTTCTCAATCTGGTCGGCTCGGCCCTTTTCCTGATTGCGCTGGGATTGATCTACGGCACGCTGGGCACGCTGAATCTGGCCGATGTGGCGCGCGCCCTGACCGTGCCTGGCCACGATCACGCGCTCGCCCGCCTGGCGTTCGCCCTGTTGATAACCGTCTTCGCCCTAAAGGCCGGACTGCTGCCGCTATCCTTCTGGCTACCACACACCTATGGCGCAGCCGGCGCACCGGTCGCCGCGCTCTTCGCGATCATGACCAAGGTCGGCATCGTCGCCATCCTGCGCGTGCAGGCCATCGCCCTGGAGCCGGTGATGCCCGACCTTCTCGACAACTGGTTGACCACCCTGGCCCTGGCCACCGTCGCCTTCGCCGCACTCGGCGCGCTGGCGGCCACCCGCCTGCAGGCGCTCGTGGCGTGGCTGGTCCTGCTGTCGGCCGGCACCCTGCTGGTGACCCCCGCGCAGGCCAACAGCGAAGTCACCGCCGCAGCGCTCTACTATCTACTGCAGTCGACGCTTGCCGGCGCCGCTTTCTTCCTGCTTGCCGGCCTGATCGCCGAGCAGCGCGGCAAGGCCGCCGACCAGTTCGTGGCCGGCCCGCCACTGCGTGCCACTTGGCTGAAAATTGCCTTCCTGTTGGTGGCAACAACAGCCGCCGCCCTGCCGCCGTTCTCGGGCTTCGTCGGTAAACTGATGCTGCTGACCAGCACTCGCGATGTCGAAGCGGCAACGGCCATCTGGGTGGTAGTGCTGGTCTCGGGCTTCATCGTCATGGCTGCACTGGCGCGTGACGGCTGCTATCTGATCTGGAAACACAAGACGGCGGCGAGATCCCTGCCGGGCGCGCCCGTCGGCTGGCAACGTGCAACGGCGACTGCGTTGCTGATCGCTGCCGGACCGCTACTGGCAATCGCTGCACACCCCCTGTCGAATTACGCCGCGCGCACGGCCGCCCAATTGCATGCACCTGGCGTCTACGTGGCGGGTGTCCTCGGAGCAGGCGCAATCACCACTGGCCACGAGGAAAGACCATGATGCGCGCTGTCCTGCCACTGCCGCGCGTGTCGCTGATGGTCTTTGTGCTGTGGGCGGTGATCACCAACGCCGCATCGTTCGGCCTGCTCGTGCTCGGCGCCATACTGGCGATCGTCATCCCCTTGCTGAGCCGCAATTTCTGGCCAACTCCCCGGCCCCTCCTTCGTCCCTGGCGCGGTCTGCGCTTTTTGGGCCTCTTCGCACTCGACATCATCACCGCCAACTGGCGCGTTGCGCGCCAGATCATCGGGCCCCTGCACCGACTAGCACCGGCGTTCGTCGAAGTTCCACTCGATCTGCGCGACCCGTTCATCGCCACCCTGCTTGGCAGCATCGTATCCTTGACCCCGGGAACAGTGTCTATTCACGTCGACCAGCAGCGCTGGGTGCTGCTCGTACACGCCCTCGACGCGCCCGATCCGCAGGCACTGATAGACGAGATCAAGGAGCGTTACGAGCGGGCGCTGAAGGAGATTTTTGCATGCTGAATGCCGCCATCGAAATCGCTTTCGTCCTGATTGCCGCCGCCTTGGCGCTGAATCTCTATCGCCTTCTCATCGGGCCGGATACCACCGATCGCATCCTGGCTCTCGACACCCTCGGCATCAACAGCATCGCGCTCCTGGTGCTCTACGGAGTCAGCAAGAACAGCACCGCCTACTTCGAGGTGGCACTCCTGCTCGCCCTGCTTGGCTTCGTCGGCACCGTCGCGCTGTGCAAGTTTCTCCTGCGTGGAGACATCAGCGAATGAGCACCGCCACCGAACTCATCATCTCGACGCTGATCGTTCTCGGCGCGCTTTTCGTTCTCCTCGGCTCGGTGGGCCTCGCCCGACTCCCGGATTTCTTCATGCGTCTGCACGGCCCGACCAAGGCCACGACCATGGGGGTCGGCGCAACCCTGCTCGCTTCGGCGATCTTCTTTTCGGTACAGGACCGCGGCGTCAGCCTGCACGAGCTGGCTCCTTTGTTCTTCCTGTTCATCACCGCGCCAGTAACAGCACACCTGCTCGCGAAAGCAGCGCTGCACCGAAAATCGAGCGGCGACACTTCCGGGCAGGCAGCGCAGGCAAGCGAGCACGAGCCGGGACAGCACTGAAAGACATCCGCTGCAGCGTAGCGGGCAATCACGGAAGCTGCGCCCTCCTGTTCACCGGAACTGGGAGTGCGACGTAAGTACTCCCTTGCGCGCATTGTCGCTGACCGCCTGCGCGGCGGGGTGGGTCAAGCGCCGCTCGGCTGAAATGAGGAAAAACCGCTCGCGAATCTCCTCCGTTTCGCCGAGTTTGACGAGCTTGTAGTGTGCTGTCACGTCCGGGACGCTGGCGGTCGGTATGACAAACATCCCGGCACCGGCTTCGCCGAAGACCTTCATCAAGGCGCTGTCGTCGAATTCGCCAACAATACGCACACGCTTCCCCTGCCGTTCCAGCCAGCGCGGCAGGGTACGATGAAGGGCGCTATCGCGCCCGGGGAGCAGCAGCGGTGCGCCATCCAGGCAATCCGGGAAGCCGCCCGTCAGTCGCGCCGCCAACTCGGGAGCAGCCATGAAAGCCACCCCCGAGTCACCGAGCGGATGGCTGTAGCCCTTGATTACCGTGCCCGGGGGCATGGGGCGGTCGGCCAGCACCATGTCGAGACGATGGATCGCCAGGTCGGCCAGCAGGCTTTCTAGCCGGTCCTCCTGACAAATCAGACGCACTGGCGTCGGCAGGCACAGCACTGGCGCCAGCAGGCGATGGGCGACGAATTTCGGCACGACGTCGCCAATGCCGACCCGGAAGGTGATGAAGCGCTCCTCGGCGCCATTCTTCAGCAGGTCCTCCAGTTCGGCCCCGGTCTGGAAGATCTCCTCAGCGTAAGAGAACGCCAATCTTCCCGCTTTGGTCAGTTCCAGCCGGCGCCCGACGCGCCGGAACAGCGCCACGCCGAGCCGCTCCTCGAACTGGGAAATTTGCCCGGAGAGCGTCTGCGGCGTCAGATGCAGGCGTTCGGCCGCGCGCGTGACACCGCCCGAACTGGCGACACTGACGAAGTAATGCAAGTGCTTGTAGTTCAGCATGCCACGCCCCTTCCAATTGTTCGCATTTTTCGATCATAACGCATATTCATGCCTGCTTGTATCGAACAATCAACGGGCCAATAATAGGCCTGTCGTCTTCCAATCCAGCCCGAGGAACGCCATGAACCTGAAGATCCAAGCTCCAGACTTCCCGCTGACCGATGGGCTGCGTCAGCACGTGAGCTTGCGCCTCGCACACGCCCTCAACAATGGCCGGGACGTCGTCACGCGCATCGTCGTGCACCTTTCCGACGTCAATGGCCTGCGCGGCGGCGAAGACAAGTGCTGCAGTATCGAAGTGCGCCTTAAGGGCGCTCCGGCCCTGATCGTCGAGGATATCCAGACCGACCTTTACCTGGCCATCGACCGCGCCAGCGAACGCATCGGCCGCGCGCTCGACCGCCACTTGGCGCGGCAACGCGATTTCCCCATGGTTTCAAGCTCGCGGCCAGAGCCGTTCAGCGAGGAAACGCCATGAAGCGTCCTGTCACAACAATCAGTAGCCGCGATTTCCGCGGCGATCGTCGTGCGGCGAATACCGCACAAGGCCCCATCAGGCCTCTGAATTTGTTGGATTGATTCTTGCAGGAGTAGATTTCTATGAGCAAAGTTAACCTGGGCTTCCAGATACCCTTGTCGGTGCAGGAAATTCTCGACGTTTGTCCGAAATTCACCGTCGCCAGTACCTGGCAACAGCTGTACGAACTGGCGACCTGCGACGCTGTGAATGGCGTCCATGAGGTGGCTTACGAAGTGCCTGGCCGGGGCCGTGTGCTGGAAGCCAAGGTGTGCCGGGTCAAGAACGGTATCGCGGCCAATTACGTCGAGCCTTACATGCGTCGCCGTGATCCCGATTGCATGGTCATCGCCGACGACCTGCCAACCGACAAACCACGCTTCGAGAATCAGTACGGCGAGTCCTTCGAGCCTTTGCGTGCGGAAACCTTCGCCTGGCTGAAAACCCAGGAACTGGCGGTGTTTCCCTTCATCGCAGGGGTTCCCGGGATGGGTATGGATGCCCTGGTGGTGGCGCCAGCCAACGCCGGCTTCTTCGCTCTCGGCCTGGCCTTGCTACAGGGAATTCTCGACGAAAAGACCTTGTCGCCGGACTTCGACCCGAAGGCGGTGATCTTCGTTGCGCCACCATTTCGCCATACCCATTTCAAAGGCAAACAGATGGTGGTGCACAACCGCCGTCCTGGCCGGCACGAATTGTTCAGCTACAACCTCTATCCGGGCCCGAGTGCCAAGAAAGGCATCTACGGCGTCCTGCTGGCTCTCGGCGAACGCGAGCACTGGTTGACCGCGCATTGCGCGACCGTACAGATCATCACGCCCTACGCGAACAAACTGTGCATCATGCACGAAGGCGCCAGTGGTGGCGGCAAGAGCGAAATCCTCGAACAGGTCCATCGCCAGAAAGACGGTGCCCTGCTGCTCGGTACCAATGTGCTGTCGGGAGAACGCCGCACCCTGTTGCTGCCGCACAATTGCGAGCTGCGTGCTGTCACCGACGACATGGCCTTGTGCCATCCCTCGCTGGGCAAGCACGACGGACGTCTGGCCTTGATCGATGCCGAACAGGGCTGGTTCGTTCGCGTCAATCACATCACCCACTATGGAACCGACCCCAACCTCGAGAAGATGACCATCCATCCAACCGAGCCGCTGTTGTTCCTCAACATTGATGCCCACCCTGGCAGCACCGCACTGATCTGGGAACACATCGAGGACGAGCCCGGCAAGCCATGCCCGAACCCGCGCGTGGTTGTCCCGCGCAAGGCGGTGCCCGGCGTCTATCAAGGTGCGGTGAGTGTGGACATCCGCAGTTTCGGCGTGCGTTGCCCACCGAACACGGCCGACCAACCCACCTATGGCATCGTCGGTCTCTTCCATCTGCTGCCACCCGCGCTGGCCTGGCTGTGGCGGCTGGTGGCGCCGCGTGGGCATGCCAATCCAAGCATCGTGGCTACCGAAGGCATGACTTCGGAAGGCGTCGGTTCCTACTGGCCGTTCGCTACCGGGCGCATGGTCGATCAGGCCAACCTGCTGCTCGATCAGATCGTCGCCACGCCGCGCATGAAGTACATCCTGTGTCCGAATCAGCACGTCGGCGCGTGGGAGACCGGCTTCATGCCGCAATGGATCGCCCGCGAGTATCTGGCCCGGCGTGGTGGCGCCCGCTTCTCGCAAGAACAGGTCACCCCCTCGCGCTGTCCCTTGCTTGGCTTCGCGATGAAGAGCGTGGTCGTCGAGGGGCAGACGATTCCGGGAATTTTCCTGCGCGTCGAAACCCAGCCAGAGGTCGGCAAGTCCGCCTATGACGCCGGCGCGCTGCTGCTGACCGAGTTCTTCCAGAGCGAACTGAAGCAGTTTCTGGAAGCTGATCTCAACCCCCTCGGCCGCCAAATTATCGAGTGTTGCCTGGCCGGCGGTTCTGTCGAGGACTACGTGGCTCTGCTGCCGATTGCGGTGCTGGACGAAGACGACTAACGGTCCTCACTTCCATGATTGGGGCGTCACGGCGGTGATGACCGTTCGCGTTGGCCTCCTCTGCAAACTGCTCATGAAACCCAGCTTGCCACAGCTGCCGGGTTTCATGAGCAGCCACCGTTTACGCAGCGAGCATCGTGCAAAAAATGACGCACAGCTGCAACAAGGGGCTGCAGAATGATCGCTATCCTTATTTCGCCGATCGACCACATCGGCACTTGGTACAGAATGCGCCTGTCGTCGCGACGATACTCGGAGCCTGCCGAACTTTCCCACCCCACGAGATCCGCCAATGAAACTGTTTTCATCCCTCTATCGCCGGGCCATGATCTGGTCCCGTCATCCGCACGCCCCCTGGTACCTGGGCGGCATGAGTTTTGCTGAGTCCTCGTTCTTCCCGATCCCCCCGGACGTGATGCTGGCGCCGATGTGCCTCGCGCAACCGCAACGGGCGTGGCGTCTCGCCCTCCTGACCACGCTGGCCTCGGTGGCAGGCGGTCTCTTCGGCTATGCGATCGGCCACTTCGCCATCGACGCGGTGCTGCCCTGGTTGCAGGAAAGCCGTTACTGGCCAGCCTATCAGACGGCAGTCGAGTGGTTCGAACGCTGGGGCTTCTGGGCGGTGTTCATCGCCGGCTTCTCGCCAATTCCCTACAAGGTGTTCACCATCGCCGCTGGCGCCCTGTCGCTGGCCCTGTTGCCTTTCGCCGTCGCTTCGCTGATCGGGCGCGGTGCGCGTTTCTTCCTCGTCGCCGGGCTGATGGCCTGGGGCGGCGCGCGCATGGAAGCGGCCCTGCACCAGTACATGGACCGCCTCGGTTGGGCAACGCTTACGCTGCTGGCGCTGGCCTATCTGGTATATCGCTGAAACGACCGTGAGCACGAGCATGAATGACCACCCGGCAAGCGACGCACGCCGGCAGCTGCGCGCCCGGGTCGAGCAGCTGCACCTGCAGAACGTCATCATCGCTCTGATCCTGCGCAATGCCGCCTTGCCGGGCCTGCAAACCTCGGCCAGCGCGATGGCAGCGAGCGACTTTCTCGAAACCCCGTCGTCAGATTCCATCACCAAGGAGAACCCATGAAACGCATCTTCCTCTTCCTGGCCACCAACATGGCCATTGTGCTGGTGCTGTCGGTCAGCATGCGCCTCCTGGGCGTCGAACCCTACCTTAATGCCAACGGCCTGAATCTGACCGCGCTGCTGATCTTTGCCGCGGTCATGGGTTTCGGTGGCTCCTTTATCTCGCTCGCCATTTCCAAGTGGTCGGCGAAAAAGGCGATGGGCGTGCAGTTGATCGAAACGCCGACCAACTCGACCGAATCCTGGCTGCTGGAAACGGTACGTACATACTCCGCCAAAGCCGGCATCAAAATGCCCGAGGTGGGCATTTTCGACACCCCCGAGGTCAACGCCTTCGCCACGGGCATGAGCAGGAACAGCTCCCTGGTCGCAGTTTCCAGCGGCCTCTTGCGGCAAATGTCGAAGCGTGAAGCCGAAGCCGTCGTCGGTCACGAAATCGCCCACATCGCCAACGGCGACATGGTGACGCTGGCGCTGATCCAGGGCGTGGTAAACACCTTCGTCATGTTCCTGTCGCGCGTCATCGGCCACCTGGTCGATCGCGTCGTGTTCAAGACCGAGCGCGGCCAAGGGCCGGCCTTCTTCGTCACCATGATCGTCGCCGAACTGGTGCTCGGCGTTCTTGCTTCGATCATCGTCATGTGGTTCTCGCGCCAGCGTGAATTCCGCGCCGACCAGGGCGGCGCCACCCTCGCCGGGCGACAGCACATGATCGCCGCGCTGGAACGGCTGAACTCGCAGCATCCCGCACCCCTGCCGGAAAAAATGGCCGCCTTCGGCATCAGCGGTGGTGATGGCGGCGGCATCAAGCGCCTATTCATGACCCACCCACCGCTGACGGAACGTATCGCGGCGCTGCGCAACACTGCGGGACATGGATGAAGCTGCTCGCGAACACCATACTGCCTGCGTTTCAGTCGTGCTGCGCGCCCGGCGCTCGGAAGACGAATCTGCGGAGAAAACTCACAGGCTGAGTTGAGCTTGCAGTCCGAAGCAATCTGGCAGTCCGGCGCATTCTCTTGAGGTGATTTATGTCCCGTCCGCGTGCAGCACCCGACAAGCCGCCGGCCTGGCACTGTCTGCCTATCGCCGACGCCTTGCACCAGCAGTCAGTCGCCGCCGCCAGCGGCCTCAGCCAGCATGCGGCCAGCGAGCGCCTCGAACAATATGGACGCAACAGTCTGCCGCCGCCCAGGCGACGCGGACCCTTTCTGCGCTTTGCCCTGCAGTTCCACAATCCCCTGATCTATGTGCTGCTGGTCGCCGGCGCCGTCACCTTTGCGCTCGGCGACTATATCGATGCCGGAGTAATCGTCGGGGTGGTATTGATCAACGCGGTGATCGGTTTCATTCAGGAAGGCAAGGCCGAAAAGGCGCTGGAAGCAGTCAGCGCGATGCTCGCCAGTCGCGCCACCGTCCTGCGCGAGGGCGAGCGGCACGAAATCGATGCCTCGCTGCTGGTTCCCGGGGATATCGTCTTTCTCGAATCCGGCGCGCGCGTTCCGGCCGACCTGCGCCTGCTGCGGGTGAAAAATCTGCGGATCAACGAAGCCGCCCTGACCGGGGAATCGGTACCCGCGGAGAAACGCACGCAAGCGGTGGCGAACGAGGCAGCGATCGGTGATCGCCTGTGCTTGGCGTTTTCCGGAACAGTGGTCAGTTTTGGCCAGGGACAGGGCCTGGTCGTCGCTACCGGACAGGCGACCGAGATCGGGCGCATCGGGCTTCTCGTCGGGGCTACGCGTACCCTGGCGACGCCGCTCACCCGCCGGCTCGACCAGTTCGCCCGTCAGATCACCTTATTTATCCTGGTGGTCGGACTGGTCACTTTCCTGTACGGCCATCTGGTACACGAGATGCCCGTGCTGGAGATTTTTCTCGCCGTCGTCGGCCTGGCGGTGGCAGCGATTCCCGAAGGTCTGCCGGCGATCGTCACCATCGTCCTGGCCATCGGCACGCGCGTCATGGCCCGCCAGAATGCCATCGTCCGGCGACTGCCGGCAGTCGAGACTCTCGGTTCGGTCACCGTCATCTGCTCGGACAAGACCGGCACGCTGACCAAGAACGAGATGACCACCGTGTGCGTCATGCTGCCCACGCATACCCTGGAGGTGAGCGGCGCCGGCTACGCGCCCGAGGGAGGTTTCAGCCGCGATGGCGCGACCGTCGACCCGCTGCGCGACGAGGCACTGCAGGAACTGGCCCGCTGCGCCTTGCTGTGCAATGACGCCCGTCTCAAACACAGCGCCGATGTTGGCTGGCAACTCGTTGGCGACCCCACCGAAGGCGCACTGCTGACGCTCGCGCGCAAGGCCGGGCTCGACCCCGTGCAGTTCGCGACGGCCCACCCGCGGATGGACGAGATCCCGTTCGAGTCGGAACACCGCTTCATGGCCACCCTGCACCACGACCACGCCGGGCACGGCGCCGTGCTGCTCAAGGGCGCGCCAGAGCGCGTGCTCGAGCTGTGCACCCAGGATGGCAGCGGTCAGCCGCTTGACCGCCAAGCCTGGGAAGAACGGATGCATGCGGCCGCCGGCGCCGGCCAGCGCGTGCTGGCGCTGGCCCGTTGCCAGATGCCGGCCGACACGACGGCGCTGGCGATGGACGACATCCGTCCGCGCTTCAGCCTGCTTGGCCTGATCGGCCTGATCGACCCCCCGCGCGAGGAAGCGATCGCCGCCGTTGGCGAATGCCAGCGCGCCGGCCTGCGCATCAAGATGATCACCGGTGACCACGCGGTCACGGCGGCGGCCATCGGCCGGCAACTGGGGCTGAACGCGGAGCAGGCCCTGACCGGTGACATGCTCGGCGCGCTCGACGACGCGGCGCTCCGCCGCCGCGCCCTCGAGACCGACGTCTTTGCCCGTGCCAGCCCGGAGCACAAGCTGCGCCTGGTAGGCGCGCTACAGGCCCAGGGCGAACTGGTGGCCATGACCGGTGACGGGGTCAACGACGCGCCGGCGCTGAAAGCTGCCGACATCGGCGTGGCGATGGGCGACAAGGGGACGGATGCCGCGCGCGAAGCGGCCGACCTGGTACTCACCGACGACAATTTCGCGACCATCGCCCGCGCCGTGCGCGAAGGACGCGTGGTTTTCGACAACGTCAAGAAGTCACTGCTGTTCATCCTGCCGACCAACGGCGGCGAAGCGGGCGTGATTCTGCTGGCGGTCTTTCTCGGCCTGGCGCTGCCGGTCACCGCCGGCCAGATTCTGTGGGTGAACATGATCACCGCGGTCACCCTGGCGCTGGCCCTCGCCTTCGAGCCAGCCGAACACGGCGTCATGCTGCGGCCACCGCGACGGCCCGGCGAGCCGCTTATTACCGGCCTGCTGGCGGCGCGCATCGCCTACGTGAGCGTCCTGATGATCGCCGTGACTTTCACCGTCTTCGAATGGGAACTGGCGCGCGGCAGCAGCATCGAGACGGCACGTACGGCGGCGGTAAACATGCTGGTCATCGGGGAGTTGGTGTACCTTTTCAACGTCCGCCATTTCACCGCCTCGGCTCTCACCCGCGACACCCTCATCGGTAATCCGGTGGCTATCTGGGTCAGCGCGATCCTGATCGTCTTCCAGTTGCTGTTCACTTACGCGCCGCCATTTCAGCAGCTTTTCCACACCACCGCGCTGGATGTGCTCTCCTGGCTGCTCATCCTCGCTCTCGGCGCGGGCAAGTTCCTCGCCGTCGAAGCGGAAAAAGCAGTCTTGCGGCGCTTGCAAGTGCGCAGCATGTGAATGGGTCCACCACCATGAGCGCTCACTAACCAGGAAGGCCCGACCCTCGCATGTACGAGCCGTTTGCCGAGCTCTCCTTGCTGCTCCTCATCGCCGCCGCCGTCGGGGCATTGGCGGTGCGACTGCGTCAGCCGGTGCTGATCGCTTACATCGTGGTCGGCATCGCTGTCGGTCCGGCGGGACTGGAACTGGTCAAGGCACACGATCAGATCGACCTCCTGGCCCAGATCGGCGTCGCCGTGCTGCTCTTCCTGGTCGGGCTCAAGCTCGATCTGCCGCATGTCCGCAATATCGGGCCGGTGGCGCTAGCTACCGGCCTGGGCCAGCTGGCCTTCACCATCATCATCGGTTTCGTGCTCGTTCTGGCCTTGGGCCGCGACTGGCTCACGGCACTCTATGTCGCGGTGGCGCTCACCTTCTCCAGCACGATCATCATCATCAAGCTGCTTTCCGACAAGCGTGAGATGGATTCCCTGCACGGGCGTATCGCTATCGGCTTCCTGATCGTCCAGGACATCGCGGTGGTGCTGGCGATGATGGCCATGAGTGCGCTGCGCTCAATGGGTGACGGCGAAACAAGCTGGCTGCTGGTCGCCGGCTCGATCGGCTTACGCGTGCTGGCAGCGGCCTTCCTGCTCTACGTTCTGATGCGTTACCTGCTGCCACCGCTGCTCGATCTCATGGCGCGTTCGCAGGAACTGCTGCTGATCTTCGCGATCGCCTGGGGTACGGGCCTGGCGGCGCTCGGCGAATGGGCAGGATTCTCCAAGGAGGCCGGCGCGTTTCTGGCCGGTTTCTCGCTCGCCTCGACCCATTTCCGTGATGCCGTCGGCGCCCGACTGACCGGCATCCGCGACTTCCTGCTGCTGTTCTTTTTCATCGACCTCGGCGCCAAGCTCGATTTCTCCACTCTCGGCGCCGAACTGTGGCCAGCGGCAGTGCTGTCGCTGTTCGTGCTTGTCGGCAACCCGCTGATCGTCATGGCCATCATGGGCTACATGGGCTACCGCAAGCGTACCGGCTTCATGGCTGGCCTGACCGTTGCCCAGATCAGCGAGTTCTCGATCATCTTCATCGCCATGGGCATTTCACTGGGCCATGTCGGCAGCGGTGCGCTCGGATTGACCACCCTGGTCGGTGTCGTGACAATCACCCTGTCGACCTACATGATCCTCTACTCGCACCCGCTCTACGAACGGCTTGCACCCTGGCTCGGCGGCTTCGAGCGCCGGCGACCATTCCGCGAACTCGCCGTGGCCAAGGAACGGCATGACCTGAAGGAGGCCGATGTCATCATCTTTGGACTGGGCCGCTACGGCGGCAGGCTGGCACTTGGCCTCAAGGAAGCCGGGATGAGCGTGCTCGGCGTCGAATTCGATCCCGAAGTCGCGCGCGCCATGCGCCGGCAGGGCATCGCCGTGCGCTATGGCGACGGCACAACAAGTGAGTTTCTCGAAAGCCTGCCGCTGGCGCAAACGCGCTGGGTGATCAGCACCTTTCCCGATCCAGCCTCGAACCGGGACCTGCTACGGTCCCTGCGCGAGCATCATTACGGTGGTGAAATCGCCGTCGTCGCACGCGAGGAATCCGAAGGTCTGGCACTCAAACAGTTAGGGGTGCCGACCATTCTCTATCCGATGCGAAACGCGGTCGACTACGTCGTCGCCGCCATCACCGACCTCATTGGCCCGAAGGAGAAAACACCATGAAGCCCATCACCCGCATACTCGCCGCCACCGACCTGTCGGCACCCGCCCGCCATGCGGTGGATCGTGGCTTTTTTATCGCCGCCGACACCAAGGCGCGCTATACGGTAATGCATGCGACGGAACTCGACGCTCTGGACAGCCTGTCGGATCTGCTCGGCGCCGACACCGGCAGGATCAAGCAGCGACTGGCCGACGATGCCCGCGAAACGCTGCAACGACTGCTGTCGAACCCGGCGCACAACCGTGGCGTGGCAGCCGATGCGCGGATCGTTTCCGGAACGCCCCTGAAGGTCATCGCCGACGAGGCCGATGCGCTCGATGCCGACCTCCTGGTCGTCGGTGCCCGCGGCGAATCCTTCCTGCGCCATGCCCTGCTCGGGTCCACCGCCTCGCGCCTGCTGCGCAAATCGCTCCGACGACCGGTGCTGGTGGTCAAGCAGGCGCCGCACGAATCCTACCGCTGCCTGCTGATTCCGGTGGACTTCTCGCCGGCGTCCGCGCAGGCCATCCGCCTCGGCCGGCAACTGGCGCCGACCGCCGAGATCGTGCTGCTGCATAGCTTCGAGCTGCCTTACGAGGGCAAGCTGCGATTCGCCGGCGTCGAGGATGGCGTCATCCACGGCTACATCGAGACTGCGCGCCGGGAGCGGCGGCAACAGCTCCATCAACTGGCCGCCAGCGCCGGACTGGCGTCCGGCGAATATGCACCGCTGGTCCGCCATGGCGACCCCGCGCAACTGATCGCTGCCCTGGAGCAGGAACAAGCCTGCGACCTGGTCATCATCGGTAAGCACGGCCAGCACCTGGCCGAAGAGCTGTTGCTGGGGAGCGTCACCAAACACGTGCTGGCCGAATCGCAATGCGATGTTCTGGTGATCAACAATGGCGGGACACCGCAGGATCATGCCAGCGATGTTTGAACGCTGGCGCGCCCTGATCCCGACCCGCGAGCAGATTGGCAGCAATCGTTGGCTGCGCTGGCTGGCGCCCTACCTGGGCCACCCCAAGCTCTGGCACTGGTCCCGCCGCGGGGTGGCCCTCGGGGTCGGGATCGGCGTTTTTTTCGGTCTGCTGATCCCGATTGCGCAGATCCCGTTCGCCGCTGCCGCCGCCGTGATACTGCGTGCCAACCTACCGGCTGCCGCGGCCAGCACTCTGGTCACCAACCCGATCACCTTTGCACCGGTCTATTTTGCCGCCTACAAGATCGGCGCCTGGGTCACGGGCGAAAAGCTTGAGCCGCCGGCAGCCGCCGCGGGCACCACTCCGGCCGACGCGAATGCCGGCATCTGGCGGCGCATCACTGCACTCGGCACACCGCTGGTCGTCGGCCTGGCCATCACCGCCAGCCTGATCGGCCTCGCCAGTTACGTCCTGACCAGTGCCGGCTGGTACTGGTACGTCAGGCGCAAGCGCCGGCGCTTGCGGCGATCCTGAGCCGGGGCAGCACCGGGCGGTAGCAGACTCGTGCCCGTCGCCAGTGCTAGAATCGCGCCTCGCACTCTAGCGTCAGCTGTTACCCCTGTGCCCGCCCAGCGCGCGCCGTCAGGGCAAACCACAAGCCGAGAACAAGGAACCGCATACAATGGCTGAGGAAGGTCAGTTTTTCCGCCCGGTGAAGGATTTCTGCCAGCGCAGGGTCGTTACCTGCGGACCCGATGATGCGTTGGTCGACGTGGTCGGCATCATGCGCGAGAAGAACATCTCCAGCGTCATCGTCTGCGATCAGAAGCTGCCGAGCGGCATCATCACCGACCGCGACCTGCGCAACAAGGTGGTCGCATCCGGCGTCGACCCTTCGACGCTCGCCGTGCGCGCAATCATGAACAGCCCACTGGCCGTGATCGGTGAAGACGACCTGCTCTACGAAGCGCTCTACCGCATGTCGCGCAAGAAGATTCATCGTCTGGCCGTGGTCGATGGCAAGGGCCGACTCTCCGGAATCATCACCGACAGCGACATCATCCGGCTGCAATCGCACTCACCGCATCAACTGGTCCTCGACATCGAAGCGGCCCAGGACCTCGAGGAAGTAAAAGCGGTATACGGCAGAATCCAGAGCCTGGTCCTGCACCTCAGCGGTAGCGGCACCAGTACCCGCGACATGGTGCGACTGATTGCCCACCTCAACGACCAGATCCTCTTGCGGTTGATCGCCCTGATGCGCGCCGGACGCTTTTCCGACCTGCCTGCGCGCTTTGCCTTTGTGGTCCTCGGCAGCGAAGGGCGCGGCGAGCAGACGCTGCTCACCGACCAGGACAACGCGATTGTCTATGGCGACGAACTGGGGCCCGAAGAGATCGCGCGCATCGAGGACTTCTCCGAAGAACTGGTCGCTGCGCTGATCGCCATTGGCATCCCGCCCTGCCCGGGTGGAATCATGGCCAAGAACAAGGAGTGGCGGCGCAGTATCGGCAAGTGGAAGGAGCAACTCGACCGCTGGCTACGCACGCCAACGCCGAAACACGTGCTCAGTTGTGGCACCTTTGTCGACATCCGCACGATCTACGGCGATCATTCGTTCGAGCAGGAACTCAAGAAACAACTCTACGAGCATGTGCAGCGCGACAAATTGTTCCTGATGCGAATGGTCGAGAGCACCTTGCGTTTTGCACCCCCGCTGGGTTGGTTTGGCAAGATCAAGGGAGAAAGTGGCGGCGAGCATTCCGGAATGCTGGAGATCAAGAAAGCCGGTATCTTTGCCATTTCCGAAGGCGTGAAGGCGCTGGCCATTCTCGCCGGCAAGCTCGAAGGCAGCACCCACCAGCGCCTCGAAGCACTGGTCAAGGAAAAGATGATCAACCCAAAGATGGCCGACAATATTGCCGAAACCTTCGACTTCCTGGTGCTGATGCGCCTGCGCGGTCAGGTTGAAGCGGTTCGGGAAGGGCGCAAACCGGACAACTACATTCCCCTCAAACGCCTGAACATGATGGAACTCGGCCGCCTGCAACTGGCGCTAAAGGGAGTCGAGAAATTCCAGGAGTTCGCCAAGGCCCACTTCAACCTGAATCTGCTCAGATAGGCCTGTGCCGGCCCGGTCGCCCACACACCGGCCTTTTCGAGTCGCGCCGCCCCCCGGCGCGCCGAGCAGCGAACTCAGTAATTGTTCGTCTCGTTATTGTCGTCGGTCTTTTTCACACCCGGCTTGCGCCCGCGCGCCGGCGTCGGCGGGTCGCACGACAAGCGACAGCTGGTACCCTCGATCTTCCGGCCGTCGATGAAACGGGTCACCCGGCAACAGATCAGGTCCCCCGATGAGGCAAGCCGCGCGACCTCGTCGCGTAATTCGGCGATCGGAATATCCAGCGACGAAGCCATATCGACATCAAGCTGCTCGCCGTTGGCTCTCAGGAAACCAAGGATCGAATCAGTCATCTGAACCCCCAATAAATGCCTTTGCCAGTCGGCAAAATGTCTCAGTGTGCGCCGCAGATGCCATTCTGGCAAATCACGCCTGGGAACAAACCGCTCCTGACGTCCGTTCAGCGCACATCGCCGCAGCGATGCGGCCGCACGAATGCATCGCCAGGACGGCCCCGACAAAACACGAAAAAGCCCGGTGCCGTAACACCGGGCTTGACCGAATTCAGCGGCCGGGCAAGGCGGCCGCTATGGCTCGGCTGGATCAGGCCGTCTTGGCAATCATTTTTACTGCCGGTGTGGCACTGACAGCGGCTGCAGGCTTGGCGATCTGGCCCATTTTGCCAAGCGCCGACGTGAGCGATGACACCATTGCCTTACCCGACGACACCGCAAAAGTCACACCCGGCGGAGTATGCTTCTTGGCTTCCTGCAGCACTCCGACAGCACCCCTGCCGGCCTGCGACAGCTGGCTACCCAGGACCTGGACGACGGCTGACGAAGACTCGTTGGAGATATGGTAGGCACGACGCGAAAAGGCGACCGACTGCGAGACGGCGGCAATCGCCATGGGTTTTTGCAGCGCTTTGAGGCCAGCCATATCGCGCACCTCGGACAAGGCTTTGAAGTTCTCGGCGCCCTGTTTGGCGACGGCACGTGCAGTATGAAGATTCAGCGCAGCAAGTTTTCCCATGCCGTCAAAAGACGCATTGACAACCGACTTCCACGCTTCCAGGGCGACCTGGCTCTTGCTAGTAAATTGCTCAGTAACCTTGTACACGGTACTCTCTCCTTAAAGTTGCGAAACCGAAACGCCGCCCAGGCCTGTCCCGCCTGAAGCTGTTTGCTGCACTGCAGCGGATGAGTCATTCTAGCCTTCGGACAGGGTTTGTCAAGCCTTTTTGCTGCACCGCAACACCCGTATGGCGGCAAGCGCATGCGCAAGGCAGAAAGTCGGCAGGCACCGGCCTCCGAGCATTGGCACGGTGACAAGCACGCCTGCCACGAAGCGCACCAACGACCTTGAGTGAGCACCATGCAGAAACAAACGCCCTACCTCCTCATCGGCGGCGAGACCACCGTCGCCAGCCTTTGCGAGCGCTTCTACCAGCTGATGGCAACGGTCCCGCAGTTCGCCACGATTCGCGCACTGCACCCGGCCGACTTGCAGTCCTCACGCGACAAGTTGTTCATGTTTCTTTCCGGCTGGCTGGGCGGGCCCGACCTCTACGTACAGAACATCGGCCAGCCGATGCTGCGCCGTCGCCACCTGCCTTTTACGATCGGCGAGGCCGAGCGTGACCAGTGGGTGGCCTGCATGCTACTGGCCATGGAAGCGGTCGGAATCGAGGAGGCGCTTCGCCAGGAGCTGCTGGTTTCCTTCTTCAATACCGCCGATTTCATGCGCAACCAGTCCACCTAAGCCGTAGTTTTTGCAGCGCAACACGGCTTTTCCGGCTGTGATAGAATAACCGCCCCTATTGAGAGGCTTGCCCCTTATGTCCCGTGCCATCCGTAACATCGCCATCATTGCCCACGTCGACCACGGCAAGACCACGCTGGTCGACAAGCTGCTGGTTCAGGCGGGCACGTTCTCCGCCCACCAACACATCACCGAGCGGATGATGGACTCGAACGATCTCGAGAAGGAGCGGGGGATCACCATTCTGGCCAAGAATCTGGCAGTGGACTACGGCGACGTGCATATCAATATCGTCGATACGCCGGGACACGCCGACTTCGGTGGTGAAGTCGAACGTGTGCTGTCGATGGTCGATGGCGTCCTGCTGCTGGTCGACGCCGTTGAAGGCCCGATGCCGCAAACGCGCTTCGTCACCAAGAAGGCGCTCGCTCTCGGTCTGAAACCTATCGTGGTGGTCAACAAGATCGACCGCGACGGCGCACGGCCGGACTGGGTGGTCGATCACACTTTCGACCTCTTCGACAAACTCGGCGCCAACGACGAGCAGCTCGACTTTCCGGTCATCTATGCGTCCGCAATCAACGGCTATGCGACACTGGATTTGGCACAGCCCTCGCCCGACATGCGGCCGATGTTCGAGACCGTTCTCAAGCACGTGCCGCCACCACATGCCGACGAGATCGATGGCACCCTGCAACTGCAGATTTCGGCTCTGGATTACTCAAGCTATGTCGGGCGCATCGGTATTGGCCGCCTGCAGCGTGGTCGCCTGAAGCCCGCCCAGCAGGTCACCATCATGTACGGTCAGGCAGATGCCGACGGCAAGTTCGAGCACGGTGCGCCGAAAACCGCCAAGGTCAATCAGGTTTTCGGTTTCCAGGGAATGGAGCGGGTGCCGATGGACGAGGCGGTCGCCGGCGACATTGTGCTGGTAACCGGCATTGACGATCTGTCGATCGGCTGCACCATCACTTCCTCAGAGCAGCCCGAAGCGCTGCCGATGCTGCACGTCGACGAGCCGACCCTGAACATGACCTTCATGGTCAACAACTCGCCCTACGCCGGCACCGAAGGAAAATTCGTGACCAGTCGGCAGATTGGCGAACGCCTGCGCAAGGAATTGCTGACCAATATGGCGTTGCGCGTCGAGGAAACGACCGACACCGACAGCTTTCTGGTGTCCGGGCGCGGCGAATTGCATTTGACCATCCTGCTGGAGACCATGCGCCGCGAAGGTTACGAACTGGCGGTCGGGCGCCCCCGGGTGATCGTCAAGGAGATCGACGGCGAGCAGTGCGAACCTTACGAAATGCTCACCCTGGACGTCGAGGAGACGCATCAGGGCGGCGTCATGGAGGCACTCGGCTATCGGCGTGGCGATCTGCAGGACATGTCTGCGGATGGCCGCGGTCGTGTCCGTCTCGAATACCGTATTCCCGCCCGTGGTCTGATCGGTTTCCAGGGAGAGTTTCTCAACCTGACCCGCGGTACCGGGCTGAGCAGCCACGTTTTCGACGAATACGCACCAGTCAAGGGCGACATTCCGGGCCGCCGCAACGGCGTCCTGATCTCCGCCGAGCGCGGCGAAGCCGTCGCCTATTCGCTATGGAAACTGCAGGACCGCGGGCGCATGTTCAGCAGCCCTGGCGACAAGCTTTACGAGGGCATGGTGATCGGCATCCACAGCCGCGAAAACGACTTGGTGGTCAACCCGATCAAGGGCAAGCAACTGACCAACGTCCGCGCCTCTGGCACCGACGAAGCGGTGCGTCTGGTGCCACCGGTGGCGCTGACCCTGGAGTCGGCCGTGGAATTCATCGCCGACGACGAACTCGTCGAAATCACTCCCAAGAACATTCGCATCCGCAAGCGCTTGCTGACCGACAACGAGCGCCGACGCGCCTCGCGCGAAGGCTGACCGTAACGGCAAGCGAGCCGCGGTGTCCGGATAGACGATGTACGGCGCGTGCGTGCTTGCGTTCTTGACTAGGCGCGCTGGGCACGAAAGTGCTCGGCAAAGGCCATGGCCGCCGGAAAAAACTCGAGGAAGTCGCTTTCAAACTCGGCGTAGCGCTCAAGCAACTCGCCACCCGCGCCGCTCAGCGTATTGCTGCGTCTGAGCCGGCGCACGGCGATCTGGTCGAGCGCCCGGCCTACCGCCGCGGGCTCACGATAACTGGCCAGCCAGTCCTCCTGGCGCATTGTGGGCAGAATCCGGGCCAGACGATCGGGTAACGGCCGCCGCGAGAGCAGCGCATAGACAGCGCCTGAGAAGGCTTCCAGCGACTGCGTCGAAAAGCGTGCCCAATGCACTGCCAGGAAATGATCGTAAAACATATCGACGGCGACGCCGCTATAGCGACGACGCGCGACACTGACCCGTTGCCGGCTGCGCGCGAACGCCCGGTGCGCGTCCGCGAAACTGTCGATGCGCCGGTGCAATAGCAGGCCTTGCACGACGGCGGCACTGAACTGCGGCGGCGCTGACGACAGCGGTCCCTTGACAAAATCGCCGAGCAAGCCACCCAGCCGGTAGTCGTCGTCGGGGCCGGCCAGCAGCGCGTGTGCCAGGTAGTTCACGAGGGCAGGCGAGGAAATGGGCCATCCTGCCCTTCGTCGGTTGTTCCTAGGGAGCACAGAGGCGACCGCTCCGAGTGCGGCAGATGCAGCGTCACCAGCTCGCTGCCGAGCAGCGTCAGGTGGCCATCGCGACGATTGTTACCGGTATCGCTGAACTCGAAGCGATAGACGCGACGCAGTCGCAAGCGACCCTCATCGTCGCGCCCCGGGCGCAAGGAAGCAAGCGCTACAGTGTCGTCGAGGAGCAGCAGGTCCTCGGCAAGACAGGCCGCGCGAACGGCACGCATGCCGGCCTCGCGCGACTGGAAGCTGTCGAACCACAGGGCACCGCCAGCAACCATCGCCAGCAGGCTGAGCACTTCCGCCCAGGGCATCAGCGGCCGCTTCGGCCGAGGGCAGCGACACGCACGCCGCTGCCGAGATTCGCAGCCCGGCGACGAACGCCTAAACCTGAATACATAAATGTCATCGTGAGTAGCCGGGTTGTGGTTGTTGGCATGGGAAAATCAACCGCATAAGCCTGTGCCGAGCGTCTCGCCAGGCGGCGATCGCTACGCGCTTGGCTATACTAGCGAAAAATGGCCATCACCACATCCCAACCGGGTTCGCCGCCGCGCGCTGCTCGACTCCTCGCCGCTCTCGTCATTCTACTCACTGCGCTTCCGGCTGCCCTGTCGGCCCGGGAAGCGAGTGACCCGTTCGACACCATGGCGATCACCCCACCGCGACCGGCCCTCGATCTCCCTGCGGCAGCAAACGCCTATCTTCCGTGCCAGGCGCTGCCCAGCGCTACCCCTTACGGCGTTCTCGAAGTCGTCGACCTGGCACTGTGCAAGAATCCGACGACGCGCGAGGTATGGGCGGTCGCCCGCGTACAGGCGGCCCAGGTCGGCGTGGCACAGTCCGACTTCCTGCCAACGATCGATGGCCAGCTGACGGTCAATCGCCTGCGTGGCGACGCACGCAGCGGCACCACGCGCAATGCGTCGCTGACCCTGTCATGGCTGCTGGTCGACTTCGGCGCCCGCTCGGCCAAGCTCGAAGTCGCGCGGCAGCTGCTCAGCGCCGCGTCGGCAAGCCTGGATGCGACCGTGCAGAGCGTTTTTCTCAGTGCCCTGCAGTCCTACTTCAACACGCAGGCGGCACGGGCCGCAGTGACCGCGGCACTGGAGTCGGAAAAAGCCAGCCGCGAGAGCCTGAGCGCCGCCGAAGTACGCTACCGCGTCGGCAGCGGCACGCCGGCCGACCGCCTGCAGGCGCAGACCGCCTGGTCACAGGCGACGCTCACCCGCATCAGGAGCGAGGGCGTGCTGCGCAACGCGCTCGGCAGACTGGCCAAGGTGATGGGGCTGGACGCCAACCATCCGCTGCGCCTCGACGACATCCCGACAATCTTACCCGACAGTGGTTTCGACCGCGACGTCGCCGAGCTGATCAGCGAAGCGCGCCGGCGACGTCCCGAGATGCAGGCAGCCGAAGCCGAACTGAAAGCAGCACAGGCGGGAGTCGACTACGCGCGCGCCTCCGGACGGCCGACCATCTCCCTGAGCGGCGGCCCGCAATGGGAACAGCTCGATGGTCTTTCGAGCCAGGGCAATTCGATCGGAGTAAGCGTCCAGCTGCCGATCTTTTCCGGGTTCAACACCACCTACCAGATACGCACCTCTGAAGCGCGCACCGAGGTTCAGGCCGCGCGCCTGGAAAACACCCGCCAGGAGGTGGCGCTGGAGGTCTGGGAAAACTACCAGGGCCTGAGCACCGCCACCCAGACCATCCGCAGCAGCGCCGACCTGCTGAGCAGTGCCGAGCAGTCCGAGCGCGTGGCCCTGGGACGCTACAAAGCGGGCGTCGGCAACATCCTCGACGTCCTCAACGCGCAAAGCGCACTCGCCGCAGCGCGCCTGCAGCGCATCCAGTCGATGCTCGACTGGCAGGTCTCGCGCGCCGCACTGGCCAGATCCATCGGCATCCTCGACAGCAGCCTGCTGCTCTCGATCAGCGCCGAGCCGAAAACCCACAAGCCATGAGCATCTCATTCGCAAAATCGGCCATTGGCCTGATCGCCGTCGCCCTCGCCGCTGGCGGCGTGTACTGGCAGCAACAGAACGCCGCCCTGGCGCCGGAGCAGCGCTACAAGCTACAAGCCATCGAGCGTGGCGAGATCACCCAGTCGGTCTCGGCCAACGGCACCCTGAATCCTGTGGTGCTGGTGAACGTCGGCACCCAGGTCTCGGGAACAGTGACTCGGCTGTATGTCGATTTCAACGACAAGGTCGAGAAGGGACAGGCCTTGCTCGAACTCGACGACTCCCTGCTCGCCGCCCAGGCTCGGCAATCGGCGGCCAACGTGCGCAACGTCTCGGCAGCGCTCGATCTGGCACGGGCCAACGAAGCACGCATGCGGGCGCTGTTCGCGCAGGAGTACGTTTCCCGCCAGGAACTCGAACAGTCGATTCAGGCCCGCCGCTCATCCGAGGCGCAGTTGGCGCAGGCCAGGGCCGCGGCCGACAAGGATCAGGTCAATCTGCGCTACACGACGATCCGCTCGCCGGTCTCAGGCGTCGTCGTCGACCGCGTGGTCGACCTGGGCCAGACGGTCGCCGCCAGTCTGCAGACGCCGACGCTGATCAAGATCGCCCAGGACCTGTCCGAAATGCGCATCGACTCCAGCTTCGCGGAGGCCGACATCGGCAAGATCAGGGAAGGACAGGCGGTGCGCTTTACCGTCGACGCCTTCCCGGAGCGGAGCTTCGAGGGCCGGGTGCAACAGATTCGCCTCAACCCGACGACGCAACAGAACGTGGTCACCTACAATGTCCGTGTTTCGCTGGCCAACCCTGAACACATCCTTCTGCCCGGAATGACCGCCTACGTGAGCATTGCCGTCGCCCAGCGCGACGACGCGCTACTGCTTCCCAATGCGGCGCTGCGCTTCAAGCCTCCTGAGGACGCAGACAAGCCACTCCCCGCGCAACCCACGGAGCGCACAGCACGCGCTGACAGCGCCAATGGCAAGGGCCGCAAGCGCGACGCTGACGGCAGCAGCGGCACCGTGCACGTCGTCGATCAAGGGCAGCTCAAAGCCGTGCGCGTGCAGCTCGGTATCACCGACAACCGCAACAGTGAAGTACTCGCTGGCGAACTGAAAGCGGGACAGCAGGTGGTCGTCGGTGAAAACCCGCTCAATTCGGGCGGCAAGCCGAGCAGCGTCGGCCTGCGCTTATTCTGATGTCGCCACCGCTGATCCGCGTCGCCGCGCTCGGCAAATCCTACGCCACGGCTGCCGGCCCGTTCGCGGCGCTCAGAGGCGCCGATCTGAGCATCGAAGCCGGCGATTTCGTGGCCATCATGGGTCCGTCCGGATCCGGCAAGTCGACCTTCATGAACCTGCTCGGCTGCCTGGACACACCGACCAGCGGCGACTATTTCCTGCTCGGCCGCAATGTCGCCCATCTCGGCAAGGACGAACTGGCGTCCCTGCGCAACGGCTGCATCGGCTTCGTCTTCCAGGGTTTCAACCTTCTGCAACGGATGACCCTGGCCGACAATGTCGCCCTGCCACTGGTCTACGCTGGCGTCGAGCGCGGGGCACGACGCCAGCGGGCGCTACAGGAACTGGCCCGCGTCGGCCTCGCCGGCTACGCCGACTCACTCCCCAGCCACATCTCGGGCGGCCAGCAACAACGCGTGGCCATCGCCCGCGCGCTGATCAACTCGCCACAGCTGATTCTTGCCGACGAACCGACCGGCAACCTCGACAGCCATACCAGCGAGGAGATCATGAGCCTCTTTTCAGAGCTCAACCGTGCCGGCATAAGCATCATCCTGGTTACCCATGAGGCCGACATCGCTGCCTACGCGCGGCGACAGGTACGCTTCCTCGACGGACTGATCGTCAGCGACATCACGACGCCGGCAAGAGCCCTCGAGCAATGCTGAAAGCCATGCTCGGCGAAGCCTGGCAGGCGATGGGCACGAACCGCATGCGTACCGCATTGACCATGCTCGGCATGGTCATTGGCGTCGGCTCGGTGGTGCTAATGATGGCCATCGGCCAGGGTGCGCAGTACGCGGTGGCACAGACCATCAGTACCATGGGCAGCAATCTGTACATCGTGATCTCCGGATCGACCAGTTCCGGCGGTCTGCGCAGCGGCGGTGGTGGCGGCCCATCGCTGAACACTGCCGACGCCGAGGCGATCGCTCAACTCGACGGCGTCAGCCAGGTGGCACCGGTCCATCAGGGGCGACAGCAACTGGTACATGGCGCGAACAACTGGAGTACTACGGTGGTCGGCACGACACCCGCGTACTTTGACGCACGCGCGTGGGCGGTGGTCAGCGGCAACCTCTTCGGTGACTCCGACCTGCGCTCGGCGACCCGCGTCGCGCTGATCGGCCAGACCGCCGCCGCCAACCTCTTCGCGAACGACGATCCGGTCGGCAAGACCATCCGCATCCAGCAGAGCCCCTTCCTGGTCATCGGCGTTCTCGCCAAAAAGGGTCAGAATCTCGACGGCCGCGACCAGGACGACACCGTCATCGTGCCGCTGAGCACCGCCCAGCGCAAGGTTTTCGGCACGCCCTTTCCCGGCTCGGTGCGTGTGATGCTGGTCCAGGCCGCTTCCGCCGAAGCCATGCCTGGCGTGGAAAGCAGCATGATCGCCTTGCTTCGCCAGCGCCACCGCCTGCGTGAAGGACAGGACAACGACTTCTACATTCGCAACCTGGCCGCTGCCGCCGACTCGGCCGCCGAAACGACCCGCGTGATGTCGCTGCTGCTCGGCGCCATTGCCTCGGTGTCGCTGCTCGTCGGCGGCATTGGCATCATGAACATCATGCTCGTCTCGGTGACCGAGCGAACGCGCGAGATCGGCATCCGCATGGCCATCGGCGCCCGCCAGAAGGACATCCGCAGCCAGTTCCTGCTCGAGGCGCTAATGATCTCCGTCGCCGGCTGCCTGATCGGCCTGCTGCTCGGCATCGGCGGCGCGCTGCTGATCAACGCCATCACCGATATGGTGATCGTCATCTCCGGTGGCTCGGTGCTGGTCGCTTTCGGCGTTGCCGCGGGGATCGGCGTCTTCTTCGGTTTCTACCCCGCGCGTCGGGCGGCGGCGCTCGACCCGATCGAAGCACTTCGCCATCAATAGGCCTAGCCATCGCTTACAGGCTACAATCTGCAGTCCGCAACCACCGCGAGACCCATGCCATGCCCATTTACGCACTCGGCGCCCGTCGCCCACAGCTCGACCCACAAAGCTGGGTCGCCCCAACGGCGATCGTCATTGGTGACGTCCGCCTGGCCAAGAATGCCTCGATCTGGTGGAACGCCACGCTACGCGGCGACAACGACCCGATCAGCATCGGCGAAAACAGCAACATCCAGGACAACTCGGTGCTGCACACCGACGAAGGCGTGCCACTGACCATCGGTCGCGACGTCACCGTTGGCCACCTGGTCATGCTGCACGGCTGCACCATCGGCGACGGCTCGCTGATCGGCATCGGCTCGGTGCTGCTCAACCATTCGGTGATCGGCAAGGGCTGCATTGTCGGGGCCAACACGCTGATTCCGGAAGGCAAGGTCTATCCCGACCACTCGTTGATCATCGGCTCACCGGGCAAGGTGGTTCGCCAGCTCAGCCCTGAACAAGTGGAGCGACTCAGCCATAGCGCCGATCACTATGTCGCCAACTGGCAGCGCTATCAAAGTGAACTCGAGGCCCTGTCGTAACACGCAGCCAAGGGCAAACGGATTCCCTGCTCGATCGGGAATTCCATGCCCGATTGCACGCTCAGCTGCCGGTCGCACTGTTATTGACCTGCCGCAGGTCTACCATCCGCGTGCTTTCCGACAGCGGCGAGCGCTGTTGATGATCAACCTCACGCGCCGGCTTCGTGCGCTCGCTCTGGCGATAGCTCTGGCCCCGACCCCCGGCATGCTCTTCAGCGCCGAGAAGGCACGTGGCGAAGCCCGGCAGCAGGTAGAGGTCGTGCCGATCCCGCTGAGCATGTCGAACGTCTACCTTGTCAAGGGTACTCGGGGTCCCATTCTGGTGGACTCGGGGAGCACGGACGATCTCGCGCAACTCACCAAAAACCTTGCGCGTGCGGGCCTGCGGATTGAGGATCTTGCGACCGTGATTCTGACGCACGGACATGCCGATCATGCGGGCCTGGCGGCAGAAATTCGGCGCCGCAGCGGCGCCGTGATAATCGCCGGGCGTGGCGATCGAGCCATGCTGGATGCCGGCCTCAACTCCCCGGTGACGGCAACGGGTTTCACCGGCAGGCTGATACTGCTGCTGCCGCTCGATCCCCGCTTCGCGCCTCTTCGAGCCGATGTTGAAGTTGACGGGACGCTTGAACTCGCCGCCTACGGCTTGCCTGGCCGCGCAGTGCAGATGCCGGGCCACACGCCAGGATCACTGGTCATCCTGCTCGACGACGGCCGGGCTTTCGTCGGTGACATGATCCTTGGTGGCTGGCTGGGCGGCGCCCTGCTGCCACATCGCGCGGGTGAGCACTATTTCCATATGGACGTCGCCGGCAACCGTGCCAACATCGCCGCACTCGCCAAGCAAGCGATCCGGACCTATTTTCTCGGACACGGCGGGCCAGTGAGCGGAGCAGCTGTGCGAGAATCCTTCAGTCTGGACGACGCTGCCCGCTGAAACCATCCTCTCTACCCAATAGGATCGCCCGCTGTCGCGCGCTGCATCAAGCGCTCGCCTGGCCGTCGAAGCGAGCGGCTGGATGGCACCGAGGACACGCCAATGCGGCAGAAGAAGAAGAAGGGCTCGTCGGGTCCGCAGCGCGCCAAGTCTTCAAAATCCCGCGATAAGCGTAGAGCTTGGTCGAACAACGCCGGATCGGCGGAAAAGTGGCAATTATCGCGTGCGTACCAGCGAAAAATCACCGGCGTCAGCTCTGGCTGCAAGTGCAGCCCTTCTTTCGCCACCGTCAACCACACGCGCTGCAGGCGCATGCCTAGCTGCAACCAGTCTTCCAGACTGACAGGCGAGTGCACGGGGCGCAAAAGCAGATGCCCGCCACAAAAAACGGCCGGCAAGAAGTCCAACTCGACCCGCGGGACGACGGTACCCATGAGATAGCGGTTGAAGAAGTGAACGCGCTCCCAGCTCTGCATGACCCATTGCATCAAACGGGCGGTCAGCGGATCAACCCCCACCGCTTGCTCCGGTATCCGCTCTTCACTGAAACGAGCCCGCCATTCGATGACGTCTCGATGGACGGGGTACGCTTCCTTACAGGTCAAACGTATTCCAGCATTGCGCCAAAGCAGCGAGGCGACCTTCATTCGATCCGAAAACGACTCAAAAAAATGGCTGCGTAGACCATCGCCAGCAGCCTCCAGAATCGCCGCACGCTGCGCCGAAGTGAGCGTGGTGGTACGCATCGGCCGCCGTTGTACCACCCGCTTCTCGATATACGGGAAAAGCGGATCGGTCTCTGCCCCGGCTGCTGCCGAGAAGAAAACGTCATAAACGGGGGCCCGTGCTTCAGCGTCATGCTGCACCGTCCAGCTTGCAGCCAAACCAAAATGCGATGCCGCAATACGCAGCGTCTCGAGAAGCGCGCCGTGGGCAATGTGGCTGGCACGTCCCTGATAGTCGTAGAGCACATGGTCACGCGTATCGTGACCATGCACGCGCAAGTGCTGGTCTCCCATAACGCTGAAACGCCAGGGTTGGCTGTTGTCGCCACTGGGCGCCCAGCGGGCGAGATCTATCAGCTGTAGCAGCGTTTCACGGTTCATGCCGTATTCCACTCGGCGCACGACGCGCCATTCTCTCAAGCTGCGCCTTGACCAGCATGATCGTCAAGCGCTGCAAAGGGTTCCGGTAGCCAAACGGACGCCAGGTCCGGACCAGGCGCATGCGATACGCATCAAATTGACTGGCCCAGGGAGCGAATCTCACGCCACCACGGCCAAGCAGCAGCTTGAGAACTTCAATACCCGCAACGCCGGCGCAGAGTTGGCAAGCTGCAACGCTGGATGGCCCGCGGCGTTCAGCCAGATTGATGCGCTCCTCGTCGGCGACATAACCACGCTGCAGCATCGCCGGCGACAGGCCAACAAGGAAGCGGATCGACATTTCGAGTTCGTCGCAGTCATCCCATCCGAAATACTGCTCGAATGGCATCCCCCCCGAGCCGAAGGTCACCATGGCGCACCCCAAGCCCAACGGGGCCGCCGTAACCACTGGAATCCCTTTCCGCGCGCAGGCGGCAAAGGTCAACCGACGGGCCGAAAAAGCGAAAAAGTCCAAGCCATCGACGTAGACATCTACGTCTTCCAGAAAGGCATCGACACACTCTGCCTGGATGCCTCCAGGGTAGGTGGACAAATCGACCTCGGGGTTGATGCTGCGGACGTGGCTCGCCATCACGTCGATCTTTGAGCTCTTCAGCGTAGCCATCGTCGCGCCGACCTGCCGATTGAAATTCGCGATCTCGAAAACATCGAAATCGGCAATCGAAAAACGACCGACCCCAAGGCGCGCCAGCGTCAAAAGGTGAACACCGCCGACTCCGCCCAGGCCACCGATGGCGACGCGCGACCGACGCAAGGTTGCCTGCTCGGCTTCGGTGACCCAGCCGATATTTCGCGAAAAGGCTTCGTGGTAGTCGAAGGTGCCCATGCTCTCTCTAAATTACGGCAGTTATTCTTAGCATCGTACCTTACCTGAAGCACGCTCCCGCGCCAATGCCCCGCTTCTCGATCGCGGCCTTGCGCATGCACCTACCTGTCAGCCAGTGCGAGCAACCCAGGAACGTCCGCTTGACGGGCCCGAAGCATTAGAGAACTGGCTCGCAGGCTCGTAGCGCGTCGCGTTGGCCGGTCGATCGTTGACGCGCCGCCGCTGAATACGTGATCATCAACGACTCTTGCCGCTATCCGAGTTCTTCACTGCGGTCAGGAACTAGTCTGGCAGTGCTCTGGGAAGATCGTCCGCAAATCGCAAACGGCTTTTCACCAGCCGTTCCCGAAGCGACAAAAGACCGGACAGCATTGGCTACCCGGCGAACTCGCCTGATCACCGCTTGACCGACGGGAACATTGGTCAGCGCGGCATTTGCCGCCACAACGCTTCAAGCTAAGAGGCCAGGGAAATGACCCTTTTAACATGGACAGCGCGGCCGCTGACGCACGCCGGCCGGCGGCCGCCAAGCACCGCCTGCAACGACCGCTGCATGTTTAGACAGGCGCGGACTTACCCGGGGGAACCATCGTGGCATCACCTGCCCAAGTCCGCCGACAATAGCCAATATAGATAAGCGCATGCGCATCCTGTTTGTCGCCGAGGCGGTCACTCTGGCACATGTGGCTCGACCCCTTGTTCTGGCTCAGGCGCTTCCTCCCGAGACCCATGAGGTTCATTTTGCATGCCCGACAGGGGAGCTGCGCTGGCTCAAAGGCCTGCCCCTAAGGCACTGGCCGCTGAACTGCATCTCCAGTGCGCGTTTCCTCGGGGCACTTGCCCACGGAGCCCCACCGTACGACCTGAGCACTTTACACGGCTATGTGGAGCAGGATCTCGACATCCTGGATGCGGTCAAACCGGACCTGGTGGTCGGGGACTTCCGTCTCTCCCTGCCGGTAAGCGCCGGCTTGCGCAAGATCCCGCACGTGAATATCTGTAATGCGTACTGGAGTCCCTACTGCTCCGATACCCGGTACCCGCTGCCCGACCACCCCGCCATCCGGTTTCTTGGCTTGGGTGTGGTCTCCGCGGCGTTTCGACTCATGGCGCCGGCATTGCTCGCCCAACACAGCCGCGTTTACAACAAACTGCGGCGCGCCTACGGCCAACCCCCACTGGCTGATCTGCGCCACCTCTACAGCCAGGGCGATCATGTGCTCTACGCGGATGTCCCGAGCCTCGCGCCCCTGCTCGCCATGCCTGAAAACCATCACTTCATCGGGCCGATCCTGTGGTCGCCAAACCTTGCATTGCCGGACTGGTGGCACCAGGATCACGAAGAGTGTCTGTACATCACTTTCGGCTCCTCAGGCGCAGCGTCGCTGCTGCCGTCGCTGCTCAGAACATTGGCGGACCTTCCTTTGCAGCTCCTGGTGGCCACCGGCGGACGTGTCGACCTGCCGAGGCTCACGGCAAATATCCGCAGCGCCGACTACCTGCCCGGCGTCGAGGCATGCCGGCGTGCCCGACTGGTCATCTGCAACGGTGGCAGTCCAACCGTCTACCAGGCCCTGTCGCAGGGCACCCCGGTCCTTGGAATCCCCTCCAACATGGACCAGTTCCTCAATATGCAGTGGGTGGAGCGCGCCCAGGCGGGCCGCCTGGTTCGCACTCAGCATATGCAGCCCGAACGGCTGCGCGCGGTGGTGGATGACTTGCTCAATGAGCCCCGCTATAGCGATAATGCGCGACGCTTGGCCAATGAAATTTCCCGACACCCATCCGGACCCTTGTTTTGCCATTTCGTCGAGAAATGTTCAGCGAGCGCCTGAGGCTCTGCTGCCATCCAAGCAGAGGACAAGCAGTCGCTTGTCAGGGCGTTCGCTGCTGTACCGAAAGAGCCGCGCGAACCGACACACTGAGACGGCCTGCTACCTGGCACCCCAGCGCTGCGATTTGTGCCGCGCGGAGTGTCGGAATTCTTTACAGCCATGTCGGTGAAAACCTTTTTTTTTCGGCCGTTTTTTTTGTAAGCACCTGTTTTAAAACGCCACTAACTGACCTGGCACGCTTTTAGCTTTATAAGGATCAGATGGCTACAATGGATTGCCATCGAGACGTTGTAGTGCCTCACCGTTTGCACTGGTCGCAACCTATTTTTGGAGAAGCAACATGAAAAAAATTATTGGCACGGCGGCAGCCGCTCTTGCTCTGTCTATTGGCGGTTCAGCGAGCGCTGTGGAGATTGACCTGTTTGACACCCCTCAGGCATACCTCACGGATACCACCCTCATGGATGGCGGGCTGTTTTCGCAGATCGGCCCAATTGGTGCCGGCATCCTCGGCGGCTACCGTGACATCGGCGTCGAGCTCAAGATGAGCCCGGATCCGGCAAACCGGAACGCGTCGATCGGTGTTTCAGCCGGTTCATTGGCGTTCAGCACGTCGTCCCAGGCGGCAGGTACCGGGATGATTCGCTGGGATGGCTCGAAGGCGGCAACGAGCTTCGCCGATGCCGATGTCGACAAGACCGGTCTTGGTGGTCTGTCTCTCGGCAACCCCTTGATCACATCCTTCAAACTTAACATCGACTTCGCTGACGCCGGCTTCGACTTCGTGATCACGGCATGGACCGACGCCTTGAACTGGAGCAGCATCAATATTACCTCGCTGGCTCACCCGGTTCCTGGGATGTCCTTGATTCCCTTCATGGCCTTCCTTGACTGCGACAACATGGTCCCCGGCCCGACCACGACATGCGCTTCGGATGGAATGGGCGGCTGGAAGCCCGTTGATTTCATGAACCTCGGCGCCTTGCAGGCGGTCATCGATCCGAACGGCACCTTCAAAGCCCTCGACCTGACCATTGATGCCGTTACCACGGCGGTCCCGGAGCCGGGCTCGCTCGCACTCGCCGGTCTCGGTCTGATGGGTGTGGCCTTCAGCGGCACCCGCCGTCGTCGCAACGCCGGCTAAGTAGCGACACTGCTCGCCCCCGACGAAACGTCGGGCGAGCAGGCCAATCAGGCAGGACCCTGTCTCCGATGGCGTCAGTTTCGAAAGGCATCCTTCGAAATGGTTTTTACGCCGGCTTCACATCCTGACCGTCTGGACGTAGTTAAGTCAAAAGCCCTCGGCACCCCTGGTGCAGGGGGCTTTTTTCTTGGCCGGCGTGCGGTGCCCACCCGTGCGGGCTTCATCCAGACGGCTCTCAGGGCTCCTACAGGGTCGCGGCACAATCGCACTATACTGCCGAGAACACTCTGCCTGTGATACCGTCATCGGATGGCGGCTCACGATACGAACCACCGCGGCAACGCGACAAGCAGCTCTCTTCCCGAATCCCGTGACCGATTCCAGCCGCTCAGGCTATCGAAAACGTTCTGATTGTGAAATCCTCGATTGACAGCAGTTGTCAGAGCCGGTGATACTCGCACCGCAGTTGATGTAGCGCTGCACTGGCGCAAACTATCGGCAAGCCTCCTGTCCCGGTGAAGACCTGTGCGAAGTAGCACTTGCAGAAGTTGCCGTGAAAATCGCGTACGCGGCTCGCGAATCACTCTTCCCCCTTGCGGGAGAAGTACCAGGGCGGTGAGACGGGGAATTCAGAGAGCATGCTCCCTACCCCGTCGAACGATTCCGGCGCGCAAGCCGGAATGCGCACTGCAAGTGGAGGGGGACGGTCATGACTTTCATGATTTGGGATGTCTGCCCGTGCCATGACCGATAGACGAACCTGTTCTTTAGCGTCCAAGCGCGGCAACAACGCTCGAAGCGACGTTGGCGGGTTGCCATGTCCTGTTGGCCTACGTCCAACGCCCCTTAGGGCCAAGGGCGTCAGCCACACGAATAGCCAACGGTAGCCGGCTGCACGTGGAAAATCGCCAGGTCATTCATTCGCGATATGGTGGCCATTGGACCACGGCCTCTCTGCCGCAGCTGGCTACTCGCCAGGGAGGCTTTCCGTATCGGTAGCGCAAGCTGTCGGCGGCTGATCTGACTGAGGAGCAACCTGATGAAAACCAGTTACCTCGATTTCTTGCTGTGCGGCAGCGCGATCAGCGCGCTAATTGCCGGCGCGCTGGCTCTGGTCATGCTCCTATTGCCATTGTCGAACGCCTTGGCATCGGAGTACCACGTCATCATGGATTTCCTGCTGGCCCTGCTTTTCTACGGACTTCTCTCTGCGCTCGTCGTGCGTCTGCTGCTGAGACTTCGTCCGCTGGAGCCCGGTGAATACTCAATGGACTCGCCAGTCTTCACCTACTGGAAACTGCTGACCATTGTCTACAGGCTCGGGCAGGGTGCGCTCCTTCCCTTCACTCCGGTCTTCGTGAAGCCCGTCGTCGAGGCCCTTTTCGGCGCCCGGGTCGGCGCCAATGTGGCACTGGGAGGAACCATTGACGATCCCTACATGGTGACCATTGGCGAAGGCGCCGTGCTGGGGCATGCCTCGCTCGTATCCGGAAACATGCTCCACGGCGGCAAGCTGACCTGCGGCCAAGTAAGGATCGGCGCCGGAGCCACCGTCGGCGTCAATTCGGTCATTCTTCCGAACTCAGAGCTGGGCGAAAACGTCACCCTGATGGGTGGTTCCTACGTGGTCCCAGGTACGAAGATCCCGGCGGGCGAAACCTGGCGAGGAAACCCTGCCCGCAAGTGGATGTGATCGACTGAACGCCGCAGGGCGTACGGACGGTCCACCCGCCCTCCTGGCTTCGGGAATTCCCGTTTCAGCGCATGCTGTGCCAGAATGCGCTTTGTTTTTTTGCGGACGTGTCGACGACGGACAAGAGCGTCTCGGGAGGGTCTCAGGTGCAAGTCGCGTGGGCGGAGTTCACTAACGCCTTCAGGAATATTGTTCGCCAATATCGGCGAAGCCTGTTTGGCATCTCGGCTGTCGCATTCGGCGTCGTCGCCATGCTGCTGACCGCCGGGTTCGTCGAGTGGATCTTCTGGGCCGCCCGCGAAGGCACCATTGAGGAAGGGCTTGGCCACATTCATATCATGCAGCCCGGTTACCTGGCCAATGGACAGGCCGACCCCTACAAGTACCTGATGGAGGAGAAATCGGTACGGGTTTCCGGCATTGAGGAACTAACGGCGGTACGTACGGCGGCGCCAAGGATTGGCTTCGCCGGCCTGATCAGCCGCAACGAGACGACCCTTTCCTTCATCGGGGAGGGTGTCAGCCCGCAGCGGGAGCGTATCCTCAGCCCAAGCCTGCAGATCACCGAAGGCCAGAATCTTGCCCAAGACGAGAATAAGGGCATCTTGCTCGGCCGAGGCCTCGCGGAGAATCTCGGGGCCACCGTTGGGGACCAGGTGGTGTTGATGGCTACAACCCCTTCGGGCGGCTTCAACGCCGTGGAAGTGAACGTCCGAGGGCTATTCGGCACGGTCAGCAAGGCCTACGACGAGTCGGCTCTGCGCGTTCCCTTGCCGCTTGCCCAGCAGCTGCTCCGCGTTTCCGGTATCCACCTGTCAATCCTTGTCCTCGATGACACGATGCGGACGAGCGACACCTTGAAGACGCTGCGCTCCGATTTCAAGGACACCGGATTCGAGTTCGTACCCTGGTACGACCTGGCCGATTTCTACAACAAGACGGTTGAACTGCTGTCGAAACAGGTTCTGGTAGTGGAAGCGATCATTGCTGCGGTCATCGTGCTCAGCATATCCAACACCATGACAATGGGTGTTCTGGAGCGCACATCAGAGATCGGCACCTGCCTGGCCATCGGTCGCCGCAGGCGCCAAATCCTGCGCCAGTTCATTTATGAAGGCCTGACCATCGGCCTGATTGGCGGCGCACTTGGAGTGCTTCTCGGCTGGATGCTTGCTACCGCGATTTCCACGATTGGCATCCCCATGCCGCCACCGCCTGGCATGTCCGATGGCTACACCGGGGAGATCATGCTGACCTCCCAACTCGCCGTCGAAGCCTTCCTTCTGGCGCTGGGAACGACCTTGCTGGCGAGCGTCTACCCGGCCTGGCGAGCATCGCGCATGGAGATCGTCGATGCCTTGCGGCATCATCATTAGTAACCACCATACCTACACGCCCCCATCAAAGACATGCTAAAGCTTGCGCTACGCAACATCCTGCGCCACATCGTCAGGACCGCAATGACTCTGGCGGTAATCATCTTTGGAGTCGCCAGTCTGATCCTGAGTGGCGGCTTCGTGGAGGACATGTTCTTTCAGTTGGGCGAGTCTATCATTCGCTCTCAATCCGGCCATTTGCAGGTTCAGAAGGCCGGATTTTTTGCCCGTGGCGGGCGCAGTCCGCACCAGTACCTTATCGATCAGCCGGACGCCTTGCGAGAAGCAATCGCGCAACTGCCACAAATTGATGACGCCATGCTGCGCATGAGTTTTTCTGGACTCCTCAGCAATGGCAGAAGTGACTGGCCAATCATGGGCGAAGGCATCGAGCCGGATAAGGAAGCGCGACTGGGAACGCACCTCAGGATCACCGCTGGCCGTCAACTCGTCTCGACAGACACCAACGGCATCCTCCTCGGAGACGGTGTGGCACGCACCCTGAAACTCAAGCCGGCAGACACCGTGACCTTGCTGGTCACCACGGCCGAAGGCGCACTGAATACACGAGAACTCGAGGTGGTTGGCATCTTCCAGAGTTTCTCCAAGGAATTCGACGCGCGCGCGGTGCGCATCCCGTTGGCGGCTGCACAGGAATTGGTAAGCAGCCCAAGCGCCAATACCGTGGTCATCGCGCTGAAAAACACGCCTGACACGGAAAGTGTCGCCGCTTCACTGCAAGCCAGGCTCGACGGAAACGTCCTGGAGGTCAAGACTTGGCAGGAGCTTAACGACTTCTACGCCAATACGGTTGCGCTGTACGAACGCCAGTTTGGCGTGCTGCAGGGGATCATTCTGGTGATGGTGCTGTTGAGCGTTGGCAACAGCGTGAATATGAGTGTTTTCGAGCGTATCGGCGAGTTCGGCACGATGATGGCCCTCGGCAATAACCGGCTCCAGATATTCAAGCTGGTGGTGATCGAAAACCTCGTCCTGGGCACTATTGGCGCCTTTGCCGGCGTTGTCGTCGGAACGGCACTGGCGCTGGCCATTTCGGCAATCGGGATCCCCATGCCACCGCCTCCCAACGCCAACATTGGCTATACAGCGTTGATTCGGGTGGTACCGTCAGTCTTGCTATTGGCCTTTTTCGTTGGTCTGCTGGCGACGGTGGCGGCAGCGCTCTTTCCCGCCAGCCGCGTCGCCAGGACGCCGGTTGCCGAAGCGCTGCGCCAGAACTATTGACGGGTCCCGCCAGGGCACGAGTCGCCAGCCAGCCGCACAAGCCGCCCTGGCAGGACGGACAGACTCGGCGGGCAGCGCTGGCTCAGGTGCGTGTGTACGCTAACACGCGCGCGCTGCAGCCCTTAAACGATCCCGCGGCGGCGCATCGTGCCGAAAGCCACCAGCAAGCCGATGGCCAGCAAAAACGAGCTGCCTGGCTCAGGAATCGCCGCCAGCATGCCATCCGCCAGGATCCCCTGGGTCGCGGCACTCGGGTGGTTGATGTCCCAGAACAGGGAGGCCTCAGGGTTGGAGCAAACGGTAACCGGCTCACCGGGATCGATGACTGTGCCGACGAAGAAATTCACCAGGCACGGATCGCTCACGTTGGTCAATCCGAAGTCGTCGGGGTGAGCGGCCACCTGTTGCAACAGACCAAAGGTATCGAAAGAATAAACCGTGAGGCTGGGATTGATGCCGAAGAGACTCCCGACAATACCCTCGAGCGCCGCATTGTAGGCCGCCGACAAGCTGGTCGCCAGGAACGCTGCTGATGGACTCCCATTAAGCTCGGGAGTCAGACCCAGGTCCGGAACGTTAGGTACCAACAGGTACTCGGCGCCAGCGGCCACCAGGCCACCGAGCACCGCCCCGACATCCTGCAGCGCTTCTTCCAGGCGAAGATTGACATTGGCAAAGGGGTCGGCGGCAGTGGGGTCGAACAGCAGCAGCGCGTCGCCGACGTCGTTCGAACCCGACCAGACGACGAACAGTGCATTGGGGTCCACAATACCGCTGACGTCCGTCGCAAACTGGTCAAATTGCCCACGCAGACTGAACGGATAAAAAGTGGCAGCGCCTAAAGGCGTCGTCACTGGGGGAACGAGTCGGCCAGTGCTCGAATCGGTCGCCACGTCAAAGCGGTGGTAACGCGAACGGGCGCCACCGACTGCGTAGTTCGTCCCGGCCGGAGGATTCGGATCGAGCGCAGGCGGCCCCCACGGCAACAGGCCGCGCGCCGTGAGGTCGCCCGCAGCCGGCAGGTGAGCGGCGGCCTGCAGCCCGGTCCACAGCAGCTCGGAATAACTTGGGCCATTCTGGAAGCGCCCTGCAGAATACGCGTCCAGCGGCGGCTGAGGGGGCGGCTGCGGAATCTGGGTGACGGGAATCGGAAAACCGCCGGTGACCGGATTCGGAGCCCCCGTCCAGCCATACAGGTTGCCGTTGTCGGACAAACTGTCGCCAAGAACGAACATGTTCGAGAAACCCGCCAACGCCGAAAAAGGCATGGCAAGTGCGATGGCTGCCAGGCAGCCAATGAGATATCTCCGCATGAGTAAGCCCCCCCAAAAAAGTTGGTCCAACCGGATAGATATGCTGCCCAGAAGCGTCCCGACGGCCTCGCCCCGCTTACCGCTCTGTCAGGAGTCGAGGCAGGCCGACAGTGCTTTCGCACCTCATCGCAAGAATCGTGCCAGCCATATACTTCATACACTTAGCCCCCACACGGCGGGACCTATGTAAAGTTTACCGACACCAAAGGAAGCCACTGCCTGTTGCCGCTGCCGGGATCAGGCTCACTGCAGCAAGCACCGCTGCGCTGGCCAGCGAGGCCTCAGGCCTGGCGGCGCCGGCTCATCGCCAAGCCCAGGCTGGCCAGCGCAGTCAGCGAGACCATTGGCAGGGCCAGGAGGCTGAGCGTCGCCCAGCCACCGCCGGTGACCAACAGGCCGGCGGCAAACGAGGTCAGCCCCTGCACACCGAGAACGATGAAATCGTTGCTGCCCTGCACTTTCGCCTTCTCCTCCGGGCGACAGGTTTCGATCAGCAGCGTCGTTCCGCCGACGAAAAGGAAATTCCATCCGACGCCGAGCAGCAGCAACGCCCACCAGAAGTGCATCAGGCTGACACCGGACAGGGCGATGCCTATACACAGCAACAGCAATGCGGCGCCTACCAGCAGCACGCCAAGCACCCCGTAGCGCTTGATCAGCTGTCCCGTGAAGAACGACGGCGCGAACATGCCAATCACGTGCCATTGCAGAACGAAAGCGGTGTCCGCGAAAGACAGACCACAGATATCCATTGCCAAGGGCGTCGCCGTCATCAGCAGGTTCATTGTGGCGTAGCCGCAAGCGGCCGCCAGCACGGCGACGACGAACGCCGGCTGGCGTGCGATTTCGGAGAACGGCCGCCCGGCGGCCTGCTGTTCGCCAAGGGCCGGCAGCGGAATGTCGAGCCGGCTGGCGATCAGCATGGCCAGCGCGGCAAGAACGGCCAGCGCGAGGTAGCTCGCCAGGAAGGTCGATGGCAGCAGATCGCGGGTCAGGACGCCGACCTGTGGGCCGATAACGCCGCCAACGATACCACCGGCCAGGGTCAGCGAAATGGCTTTGCTCGTCCAGCCCGCAGGCGCCGCGTCCACGGCCGCAAAGCGGTACTGCTGACCGAAAGCGTTGTAGATGCCGGCAAAAACCGTTCCCAGGCACAACAGCCAGAAGCTGGCGGCGACCACCGCCAACGCCGAAACTAGCGCACCAGCGATCCCGAATGCTGCGCCGAGCATGAAACCAGCGCGCCGCCCGCGGCGCTTCATGAACAGGGCCGCCGGCAAGGCCGCCAGCGCAGCACCAATGACGTAGGTGGTGATCGGCAGCGTCGCCAGGCGCTGATCGGTGGCCAGTTGTAGCCCGAGCAGGCCGTTGATCGCCACCAGGGTGACACCATTGGTCAGCAGCAGGGCTTGTGCAGTCGCCAGCAGACCGATATTTCGCCGATAGCACGGCGCAGCCACAGTCGCGATCATCGTCCGGGCACCCGCGATCAGCCGACAACAGGCCAGGGGTTCGCCGCGGCTCGCGTCGCCCGCGCCTGCCGCGCCTGCCTAATCCGCGCAGCGACCACTGCGAAAACGACAGCCCGCCCGCAGTTCAAGCGATAACGCCGCCACCGAGGCAGACCCGGCTTTCGTAGACCACCACCGATTGACCCGGCGTCACCGCCCACTGCGCTTCGGCAAAACGAACCAGGCACGAGTCGGCGTCGACGCGCTCGATCTCGCAAGCGGCGTCGGCCTGGCGGTAGCGCGTCTTGGCGGTGTACACCCAGTGCGTGTGCGGCGCTTCGCCGCTGACCCAGGAGAGGTCCTCGGCACGCAGCTCGTCGGTCAGCAAGGCCGGATGTGTGTGCCCCTGGACGACGTATAGAGTGTTGCTGGCGATGTCCTTGCGCGCCACGAACCAGGCGTCGTGGTCGCCGCTGTCACCATTCTTGCCGCCTTTGACCCCGCCGATGTGCAGACCCTTGCGCTGGCCGATGGTGTGATAGGCGACGCCGTCATGTTCGCCGAGCAGGCGATCGTCGTCGAGGCTGCGAATCTCGCCCTTCTGCCCGGGCAGGTAGCGCATCAGGAAGTCCTTGAACGGACGTTCGCCGATAAAGCAGATGCCGGTCGAATCCTTCTTCAGCGCGACGTGCAGCCCGGCTGCTTCAGCGATCTTGCGCACCTCGCGTTTGTACAGGCCGGCCAGCGGGAACAGCGTCTTCGCCAATTGCTGCTGATTCAGGCGGTGCAGGAAGTAGCTCTGGTCCTTGGTCCCGTCCTCGGCCTTGAGCAACTGGAACGTCCCGGCAAACTCGCGCACGCCGGCGTAGTGGCCCGTGGCGATGCAATCGGCGCCAATGCTCAGCGCGTGTTCGAGAAAGGCGCTGAACTTGATCTCCGAGTTGCACAGCACGTCCGGATTCGGCGTGCGACCGAGTTGGTATTCCTTGAGAAAGTGGGCGAAAACGCGTTCCTTGTATTCGGCAGCGAAGTTCACCACCTCGACGTCGATGCCGATCACGTCGGCGACGCTCATGACATCGACCAGATCCTGTCGCGACGAGCAATACTCGTCACTGTCGTCGTCCTCCCAGTTCTTCATGAACAGGCCGAGAACGTGCCAGCCCTGCTCCTTGAGCAGCAGCGCCGCCACTGCCGAATCGACCCCCCCGGACAAGCCGACGACCACTGTCTTTGCCTCGTTCATGCTCTTGCCTTCGCTAACGTTCATGACATTCGAGATACCCCCGATCATGAAAGCCATGACCGCCCCCCTCTTTTCCGGCCTTTCTCCCGCGAGGGGAGAAAGGCGATTTGTGAGTCGCATACGCGACTTTCACATTAACGTTCAACATTCTCTGCCGAGCCAGGACCGCCGGCGACGGCAGGCAGCCGCACTTCGTCGCCCTGACCATCCAACCAACGTTGCAATTCAATCACCAGCGCCGGCTGACCATTGTCACCAAACCAGCTATCGACGACGTAGCGCGCCGGCTCGGCGGTCGCCTCCCAGGCTGGCTTGCCGACGCCCGCCGTCGGCCGTCCGTCCACTGCGACTTCTGCTTGCACCATTTCCTCGATCTGTGCCGCATGGTGCACCTGGACCAGGTAGAGCACCCGCCACACCGGCTCGAGCACGCGATGAAAACGCAGCCAGCCGCGCGCTTCCAACAGGCGCAACAAGCGCGTATCGGTGGTCGCGTGGTCGATACAATCCATCCGCCCGTAAACCCCATCGTCGGCGGTGTTGCCGCCACGGTCGGCGGCGATCGGCGTCTGCCGGCCTGCCCAGCCAAGCAGCCAGCCAATCGCCAGCGACAGCTTCTCGCGCTCGTCAGCCGCGTTTCTTGCGCTGCCAAGAAGGGCCTGTACACGCGCCAGCTGTTCTTCGCCGTAATGCACCTCGGATTGAGCCAGACAGCCGTAGTTGTAACAGACGCTGATCGTCTCGCCAGCGCTTGACGGTGCCGCCGCAGCCAATAGCGGCAGCACCAGCAGCCAGTTCATTGCCAATGGGTGAGCAGTTCCAGCGGATAACGTCGACCCGCCAACCAGTCCTCAATACAGCGCAGCACCAGCGGACTGCGATGCTGCGCCTGCAGCGCCCGGATCTCGGCAAGTGTCAGCCAGTGCGCAGCCAGAATTCCGCTGTCAAGCTGTCGCTCAGGTTGGTGAGCGAGAATCTCGCCGCCGAAGCTGAAGCGCAGGTAGGTCACGTCGCGGGCTTCGTTGCGGCAGTTGTAAACGCCGAGCAGGTATTGCGGATTCAGGGTATAGGCGGTTTCTTCGAGCGTTTCGCGGACGACGGCATCGATCAGCGATTCGCGGCATTCGAGGTGGCCTGCCGGCTGGTTGTAGCAGACACCGTGCTCCGTTTCTTCTTCGACCAGCAGAAAGCGGCCATCGCGTTCGAGCACCGCGGCGACGGTGACGTTGGGTTTCCAGACCATTCGACAAGCCTTGCGGATAGAGACAACTCGCCATTTTACCGCCAACCGGGAGGCGAAATCGGCTAAACTTTCCGCTTCAGGATTTCCAGCAAAGGGAGAGCAAACCATGTCCATGGCGGATCGCGACGGATTCATCTGGCACGACGGCAAGCTGGTGCCGTGGCGCGAGGCAACCACGCACGTGCTGACGCACACCCTGCACTACGGGATGGGCGTATTTGAAGGAATCCGCGCCTACAAGGCCGACAAGGGCACCGCCATTTTCCGGCTCGAAGAGCACACCGACCGCTTGTTCAATTCGGCCTACATCTTCCAGATGAAAATGCCTTATGACAAGGAAACCCTGCTTGAAGCGCAGAAGGAAGTGGTGCGCGCCAACGCGCTCGAATCCTGCTACATCCGGCCGATCGTCTTCTACGGTTCCGAGGCCATGGGCATCGCCGCCACTGCGATCAGCACACATGTGGCCATCGCCGCCTGGCCGTGGGGCGCCTACCTTGGTGCCGAAGGCATGGAAAAAGGCATCCGCGTCAAGACTTCGTCATTCACCCGCCATCATGTGAACATCAACATGTGCCGCTCAAAGTCGGTCGGCACCTATACCAACTCGATCCTTGCCCACCAGGAAGTGGCGCACGACGGCTACGACGAGGCGCTGCTGCTCGACGTCGATGGCTATGTCGCCGAGGGCGCCGGCGAGAATATCTTCATCGTCAAGCGCGGCAAGCTGTACACGCCGGACCTGACCTCCTGCCTCGAAGGCATCACCCGGGCCTCGGTGCTCGAGTTTGCCGAGGAACTCGGCATTCCGGTGATTGAAAAGCGGATCACCCGCGACGAGGTGTATTGTGCCGACGAAGCTTTCTTCACCGGCACCGCCGCCGAAGTGACGCCGATTCGCGAACTCGACAATCGTCAGATCGGTGCCGGCCACCGCGGGCCAATCACCACCCGCATCCAGAGCCTGTACTTCGATTGCGTGCACGGCCGGGTTCCCGCGCATGCGGACTGGCTCGCCTACGTTTAACCCCGTTTGCAAGGTTGCCACCATGCCCCAGAACACCCAGCAGAAGCCCATCGAGATCAGCGCCAAGGACTTGCCCTTGCATTGCCCAACCAGCGACGCACCGCTATGGGCTCGACATCCGCGCGTCTTTCTCGAGATCACCCACACTGGGGAGGCCATCTGTCCGTACTGCAGTGCGCACTACGTGCTGACCGGCGAATTGCCGAAAGGGCACCACTGATCGTCGGCGGCCACCCGCTGCGAGTGCTCGTGGCCGGCTGACCCAAAGCTCATGAAAGTACTGATTGTCGCCCCGTCATGGATCGGCGACACGGTCCTCGCGCAACCGCTCTTCCGGCGGCTGCACGAACGCACGCCAGGCCTGCAGCTTGACGCGCTGGCGCCACGCTGGGTGGCTCCGGTTCTGGAGCGCATGCCGGAAATCGCCCAGGTCGTCGACAGCCCCTTCGCCCACGGCGAGCTGTCGCTGAAAGCACGTCATCATCTAGCGCGCCGGCTGGCCGTGGCCGGCTACCAGCGTGCCTACGTCCTGCCCAACTCGCTCAAGTCGGCGCTGGTACCCTTCTTTGCCGGCATTCCCGAACGCATTGGCTTCGTCGGCGAGAAGCGCTACGGCCTGATCAACCAGCGCCATACGCTCGACAAGACGCTGCTGCCGCAGATGGCCGAACGCTTCGCCCAACTCGCCGAGGCCCCCGCGGCTCCGCTGCCGCGACCGCTGCCGTCGCCACGACTGACTTCAAGCAGCGAACAAGGTGCCACTACCCTGGCCGAACTCGCCCTCGAGCTCCCCGAAAAGCTGGCGGTCTTCTGCCCCGGCGCTGAATACGGCCCGGCCAAGCGCTGGCCGGCACGGCATTTCGCGACGCTGAACGACGCGCTGAGCGCACGTGGCTACACCGTATGGCTCGTCGGCTCGGCGAAAGACCAGCCGATCGCCGCAGAGATCACCCGCCTGGCGCAAGCGGCAAGCGCACCACGCAACCTCTGCGGCCGCACTTCATTGCGCCAGGCGATCGACCTGCTGGCGGCAGCGTCTTTCGTCGTCTGCAACGATTCCGGCCTGATGCATGTCGCCGCTGCCCTCGGCCGACCGCTGATCGCCGTGTATGGCTCATCGTCACCCGGTTTCACGCCGCCGCTGTCGGAGCGGGCTCAGGTCATCAGCCTCGAGCTGGAATGCAGCCCCTGCTTCAAGCGCGAATGTCCGCTCGGCCATCTCGACTGCCTGAACAAGCTCCCGCCGCAGCGCGTACTCGACGCCTGCCTGTCAAGGAGCACCGGATGATCGCCACCTTCGCCAACCCGGCCGAGGTCGAAGCGGCGTTTTACGAAGCCATCGCCCGCGCCGATCTGATTGCCCTGATGAGCGTCTGGGCCGACGACGAAGACATCGTCTGCATTCATCCGACCGGCCAGCGGCTGAGCGGCACGACGGCGATCCGTGACAGCTGGCGAAGCATTTTTGCCAACAATCCGCGCCTGAAAGTACGCCTGTCGCGCGTCCTGCGCTGGAACAGCATGCTGCTGGCGGTGCACAATGTGGTCGAAACCTTGTACATCGGCGACGAGCAAAAGCCACACGGCCCGATGCTGGCCACCAACGTCTTCCAGCGCGGCACCAACGGCTGGCGCCTTCTCGCGCATCATTCCTCGACCGCCGCCGATCGCGAGCTGGCCGACAAGCGCGCCGGTGAGCGCGAACAAAGCACGCCGCGGGTTCTGCATTGACCCTCTACCCTGCGCCTTCCTGGCTGCCCGGCGGCCACGCCCAGACCATCTACCCGCTGCTCATCAAGTCACCTCCGCCGCCTTACCGCCGCCAGCGCTGGCAGACGCCCGACGACGACTTCATCGATCTTGACTGGAGCGATCCGCAGCCGCAGTGCTCGACGCCGGCGTCTACCAAGTCGGCGCCGAACGCCACACCGCTGCTGGTGCTGTTTCACGGTCTCGAAGGAAGTTCGGCCAGCCACTACGCGAGCTCGCTGATGCGCGCCACCGCGGCCATCGGCTGGAGCGGCGTGGTGGTGCATTTCCGGGGCTGCTCAGGCGAGATCAATCGCCTGCCACGCGCCTACCATTCCGGCGACAGCGAGGAGATCGACTGGATTCTGCGCCACCTGCAGCAGCTCTTCCCGCACCGGCAACGCTATGCAGTCGGCGTCTCCCTGGGTGGCAATGCGCTACTAAAATGGCTCGGCGAACGCGAAAAAGACGCCGTCGACTGCCTGCACGGCGCGGCTGCGGTCAGCGCCCCGCTCGATCTCAGCGTCTCCGGCCAGCATCTGGCACGCGGCTTCAACCGCATCTATACCCGCCACTTCCTGCACTCCCTCAAACGCAAGGCAGCCGAAAAGCTGCGCCGCCACCCCGGCATCTTCGACGAGCGGCGGATGCGCGCAGCCAGCAATCTGCACGACTTCGACGAGGAGGTGACGGCGCCGCTACATGGCTTCGCCAGCGCCGACGACTACTGGCGGCGCGCCTCGAGCAAGCCCTGGCTGGCGGACATCCGCCTGCCGACCCTGCTGCTCAACGCGCGCAACGATCCTTTCCTGCCTGCGCAGGCGCTGCCCACTGCCAGCCAGGTCTCGGCTAGCGTGCAGCGCGAATTCCCGGCACGGGGCGGCCACGTCGGCTTCGTCGCCGGCCAGCCGCCGGGGCAGCTTGACTGGCTGCCGCAGCGCCTTCTTCACTATTTCCAGCACGAGGTTTGAAATGAACGCCACGCTCCCCGCAAACGCCACCCCCCTCCCCGCCGAGATCTTCAAGGCTTACGACATTCGCGGCATCGTCGGCAAGACGCTGACCAGCGACACCGTCCGCCGCATCGGCCACGGCCTGGGATCCCTGGCCGCCGAGCGCGGTCAGCGCGCCATTGCCGTCGGCCGCGACGGGCGTCTCTCCGGACCCGAGCTGGCGGCCGCGCTGGCCGAAGGCATCCGCCTGGCGGGAATCGACAGCATCGACATCGGCTGCGTGCCGACACCGGTCGCCTACTTCGCCGCACATGAGTTGGGCTGCGATAGTTGCGTGGCGGTCACCGGCAGCCACAATCCGCCCGACTACAACGGGCTGAAGATGGTTGTTGGCGGCGAGACCCTGGCCGGCGAAACGATCCAGAGCATCCGGCGGCGCGTGGACGCCGGCGAGCTGCGCCATGGCGCGGGCCAGGCCAGCAGCGCCGATGTCCTGCCGGCGTATCTGGCGCGCATCGTCGCCGATGTCCGCCTGGCACGGCCGATGAAGATCGTCGTCGACTGCGGCAACGGCGTTGCCGGCGTGATCGCCGGGCAGCTTTTTCGTGCTCTCGGCTGTGAGCTGGTCGAGCTTTTCTGCGAGGTCGACGGCCACTTCCCCAACCACCATCCCGACCCCTCGAAGCCCGAGAATCTGCAGGACGTGATCCGCGCCCTGCGCGACACCGACGCCGAACTCGGCCTTGCTTTCGACGGCGACGGCGACCGCCTCGGCGTGGTCACCAAGGACGGCCAGATCATCTACCCCGATCGTCAGCTGATGCTCTTTGCCGCCGACGTCCTCAGCCGCTGCCCGGGCCAGCAGATCATCTACGACGTCAAATGCACCCGCCAGCTGGCACCGTGGATTCGCGAGCACGGTGGCGAACCACTGATGTGGAAGACCGGCCACGCACTGGTCAAGGCCAAGTTAAAGGAAACCGGCGCGCCACTGGCTGGCGAAATGAGTGGGCACGTATTCTTCAAGGAACGCTGGTTCGGTTTCGACGACGGTCTCTACGCCGCTGCACGGCTGCTTGAAATCCTCTCGCGCGGCAGCGATACCGACGCCGCCAACGCGCTGCTCACGCGCTTGCCGGACAGCAGTTCGACACCTGAACTGAACATCGGCATGCAGGAAGGCGAACCGCTGGCGCTGATCGAAGAACTACGCCGCGACGCCCGCTTCACGGACGCACGCGAGATCATCGGCATCGACGGCCTGCGCGTCGAGTACGCCGACGGTTTCGGTCTGGCGCGGCCATCGAACACCACGCCGGTGGTCGTGCTGCGCTTTGAAGCCGACAATCAGGCGGCACTCGAACGCATCCAGGCGGATTTCCGCCGCGTCATCCATGCCGCGCGCCCGGGTCTGGCACTGCCCTTCTGAGAACCCTGCTCAAGCGCTGCAACGAGCAGGAATGCTAAGATGGGCCACCGCGATCAGCGAGACACTGGAATGCCCAGCGCAGAAGACCATGCCCGATGAATGATCAATTCCTGCAAAACGCATTTCTCTTCCGGCAGCCGATCCTGAACCGCCGACAGGAGCTTGCCGGCTACCAGTTGTCGTTCCACGGTGGCCAGGACGTCAATGACGATGACGATGACGCCGGCTACCGCGGCGCCGGTGCGCCACTCTGTGCGGCCTATTCCGAACTCGGCCTGTACAGCGCCCTGGGAAAGACCTGCGCCTACATTGGCGTGGACGGCGATTTCCTGCATCAGAAAGCGATCGAACTGCTGCCACCGCAAGGGGTCGTGCTCGAATTGCTGCTCGATGGTGTCCCCGAGCGAACGACACTGGTGCGCTGTCGCGCTTTGCTCCAGCGCGGCTACTCGCTGGCACTGAGCGACTACCAGGGAATCGACGAGCGCAGCCGGCCGCTGCTGCCACTGGTTTCGGTGATCAAGATCGACCTGCGCCATGCTGACCAGCTCTGCCTTGAAGAATTGGCAGGTCCGCTGCGCCAGCTGCCAATCAAGCTGCTGGCGCAGGGCGTTGCCAGCCACGAGCAAATGGAGCGCTGTCGAAATCTCGGCTTCGCCCTCTTCCAGGGCCGTTACTTTGCGCAGGCCGAAATCGTCAGCGGCCGCCGCCTCTCGGCGGCACACGCAACCTTGATTCGGCTGAGCAACCTAGTCGGTCGCGACGTCGACACGGCCGTGATCGAGGATGCCTTCAAGCACGAGCCGGCGCTGACGCTCAACTTGCTGCGCATCGTCAACTCCGTCGGGCGCCTTGGCAACCGCTCCACGCAACCGGTCACCTCACTGCGGCACGCCATCACCCTGCTCGGCAGGCGGCAATTGCAGCGCTGGCTATCGCTGCTGCTGCTGGCACCCACCAACAACGGCAACGATTCGCTCGATCCCACCCGTTCGCCGCTGCTGCAAGTAGCCGCCCTGCGCGGACGAATGATGGAGTTGCTGGTCGCCGTCGGCAAACCGGGAGAACTCAAGCTGGCCGACCTCGCATTCATCACCGGCATCCTGTCGATGATGCCAGCAGCGCTCGGCCTGCCCATCGAGGAAATTCTCGATCAGATCGCCGTCGAGCGCGAAGTCAGCGACGCGCTGCGTCAGCACGAAGGTCTGCTGGGAACCATCCTGGCGCTGCTCGAGTGCTTCGACAATGACGATGCCGCCTGCTGCGACAAGCTGTTGTCCAGGCTACCCGGCCCCTACGACCGCCAGACCCTGAATACTGGCCTGAGCGCGGCGCTGAGCTGGTTAAACAGTAGCGGGGATGACGAATGACTGAGAGGCGGAACTGAGCGCGAGCGACGTCAGGCAAGGCTGTGTGCCAGAAACAGGCACCGGTCGGCAGGCATCATAGCCGGCGTTTCTTGTCAAGCAGTCGCTTGACGATACCGCGCAGACGTTTCTTCGACTCGACGCTGAGATGATCTTCGCCTCGGTAGGCGAGGAAGAATCTCAGACGATCAGTCCTCGACCACCCGTCAGCACACCGATACAGAGAGTACAGGTCACGGGTGCTGATAATCGACCTGATGGGCCGCCACTTTGCTTTTTCCAGATCAATCAGGCGAACATCGATGGCCCCGCCGACCGCTTCCCTGACGAATATGTGTTTCAGGTACAGGCAGTTATGTTGCAGGCGTGCATCATGCATGTGACGCAGCGTCTTTGCCACTTGGGCAATCAATTGCCCGCGGCGGCTCGTGCCTAGCTGGCCGATCGGCCTGTAGCACGGCGCGTCAAAGGGCTGGTAGCCTTCGAGCTCCCGGGTAACAACTATTGCCCGCAGCTTTCCATCAACCATCTTCTGGCAGTAGTAGATCGGTTCCAAGGTGGGAACGCCAAGCTTGCGAAAGTTGAGAATATTTCTGAACTCTCGCTCGAAAGTGGCAGTGAGCCTGAAGAGGTTCCGCCATGAACGAAAGAAGTGGTTCTCCTGACGCTTGATGAAAACCCCGACTTTTCCACCCTCAGGGAGGGCGATACGGGTTCTGATGACACCGCTCCAGCCACCTCGCCGATAGTTCGGCGGCTCGAACCAGTCATCCTTGTTCAGCTCCCACAAGGCTTCGAAACTATCCAGCTGGTTGTGCCTCAGGATGGGCAACCAGGCGTCGTTGATATATTCCTTGAACACGGTCAGGGTGTCAGTCGGTTCAGATACCGATCGGCAGGGCGATCCTTGCGAACGGCGTCGATCATCTTCTGCCTAGGGTCACTGGCGAGCGCTTCAGGATGCGTTTGCGAGAACGCAAAGCAAGGCGCGGACCGGCTTTCATGATCTGTTCTCGACAAGCCGTTGCCGGGCAAGGCTCTGCCGGCAAAGCCGCTATTGTAGGCCAAGAAGGCATGCTGCCGGAGCGACGGTCGCAGTTCCAGCCGCCAAGGCACAGGCTGTCGCGGCCTCGATTTCCAGGCTGAGCCGTGCTGGCGAACACCTTCAGACCCCAGCGTGCCGAGCCAACCAGTCGCTGACCGCGAAGCCGGTCCCGAAATTCCAGGGCTTGAGCTTTTCCGGGGCGATCAGCCGGAACTCGGCGAGTTCCTCATTGAGCACGATGTCACCATGGCCGACGACATGGTAGGCAATGATCACTTCGTGCTGGCGGGCGAAGGGATAGACGCCGATCAGCGTCGTTGCCGACGCGTCGAGCCCGAGTTCTTCCTTGACCTCGCGCGCAACACCGGCTGCCGGGTCTTCGCCGCGCTCGAGAAAACCGGTAATCAAGCCGAACGCCCCTGCCGCCCAGGTCCGGTTACGCGCCAGCACGATGTGGCCCTGATACTCGACCAGGGCCGCCAGCACCGGCGCCGGGTTGTCCCAATGCACGAAGCCGCAGCCGGCACTGCAGGCGAGCCGCAGTAGACCTCCCTGCTCGCCGGAATCAAGGCGCGCGGTACAGCAGGGGCAGAACTGCCAGGCGTCGGTCACGAGCCTGCAGACAATGCCCACAACTCGCGGACCTCGTCCAGAAAGCGGTCCACGGTCTCTGGCGCCGTATCCCAACCGCACATCAGGCGTGCGCCACCAGCGCCGATGAAGGTGTAGAAGAGCCAGCCGCGGGCGCGCAGGCCTCGCTCCACGTCGCTCGGCAGGTGCACGAAAACGCCGTTCGCGTCGACCGGAAAAAGCGTCTGCAGACCGGCGATCTCCGCCAGGCCGCTCGCCAGCCGCCGGGCCATCGCGTTGGCGTGCGCGGCGTGGCGCAACCAGTTGTCGTTTTCGAGAATACCGAGCCACGGCGCAGACAGGAAGCGCATCTTCGACGCCAGCTGGCCGGCCTGTTTGCAGCGGTAGGCGAAGTCCTCGGCCAGATGACGATCGAAGAAAACGACTGCTTCGCCAACCGGCAGTCCCATCTTCGTGCCGCCGAAGCAGAGCACGTCGACACCGGCGCGCCAGGTCAAATCGGCCGGCGCGACGCCAAGGCCGGCGACGGCGTTGGCAAAGCGGGCGCCATCCATATGCACGCGCAGACCCAGCTCACGTGCCATCGCGCTGATCGCGCACAGTTCCTCCGGACGGTACACGGTGCCGACTTCGCTGGCCTGGGTCAGGGTCACCACTTTCGGCTTCGGATAGTGGATATCGCTACGCTTGGTCACCGCTTCTTCGATTACCGCCGGCGTCAGCTTGCCCTGTTCGCCAGCCAGGGCGAGCAGCTTGGCGCCGTTCGAGAAGAACTCGGGAGCACCGCATTCGTCAGTCTCGACGTGCGCCAACTGGTGGCAGATGACACTGTGGTAGGATTGGCAGAGCGCCGCGAGCGCCAGGGAGTTGGCTGCTGTCCCGTTGAAAACGAAGTACACGTCGCACTCGGTCTCGAAGACCTCGCGCAAGCGGTCGGCGGCGCGCAGCGTCCACTGGTCGTCGCCGTAGGAGCGGACGTGGCCGTCGTTGGCCGCCAGCAAGGCAGCCAGGGCCTCCGGGCAAATGCCGGCGTAGTTGTCGCTGGCAAAGTGCTGCATCGTCGTCATCATCACCGCTCCGGTTTCACTGCCAGTCGCTGAACGCCCACCGCGGATGAATCACAGGCTCTGTTCCACCCATTCAGCCACCGAAGCCAGCGCGGCCGGTAATTTTTCGGGTTCGTTGCCGCCGGCTTGTGCCATGTCCGGGCGACCACCACCCTTGCCGCCGACCTGGCGAGCGACCATATTCACCAGCTCTCCCGCCTTGAGCTTGGCGGTCAGATCGGCGGTGACCCCGGCGATCAGCGTCACCTTGCCGTCGCTGGTCGAGGCGACGACAACGACCGCGCTTTTGAGCTTGTCGCGCAGCTTGTCGACCGCGGAGCGCAGGGTGTTGACGTCGGCCCCTTCCATGAGCGTCGCCAGCACCTTGACCCCCTTGACGTCGACCGCCTGCGCGAGCAGCTCGTCGCCTTGCGCGGACGCCAACCTGGCCTTCAGGCGCGCCAGTTCCTTTTCCAGCGAACGAACATTGTCGAGCACCTGCGCCAGCTTGGCCGGCACCTCGGCGATGGGCGCCTTGAAAGCCGCAGCCGCGTCTGCAAGCATCGCCTGCTGATGTTGTATCAGCGCCAGCGCAAGGTCACCGGTGACCGCCTCGACACGCCTGACGCCGGCCGCGACACCGGTCTCGGAGGTAATCTTGAACAGCCCGATATCGCCGGTGCGGCGAACATGCACGCCGCCACAGAACTCAATCGAAGAGCCGATCGTCTGCACACGTACCTGATCGCCGTATTTCTCGCCGAAAAGCATCATCGCGCCCGATTTGCGAGCCTCGTCGATGGCCATGATGCGCGCCTCGGCGGCGGCATTGGCGAGAATCTCGTCATTGACGATGCGCTCGACGCGGCGAATCTCGTCAGCACTCATCGGCGCATTGTGGGCGAAGTCGAAACGGGTCTTCTCCGGGTCGACCAGGGAACCCTTCTGCTGCACATGCCCGCCGAGCACCTCACGCAGCGCCTTGTGCATCAGGTGTGTCGCCGAGTGATTGCGCACCGTGCGTGCGCGGGCGATGACGTCGACACGGGCAAGTACCTTGTCGCCGACGGCGATCGCGCCGGTCCGGACAAGGCCCTGATGACCGAAGACAGCCGCCTGGATTTTCTGCGTATCCTCGACGGCGAAAATGCCCTGCGCGCCCTGCAGCACGCCGCGGTCGCCGACCTGACCACCCGACTCGGCGTAGAACGGCGTCTCGTCGAGGACGACGACGCCCAGCTCGCCTTCCTTGAGTTCATCGACCGGGCTGCCGTCCCTGTACAGCGCCAGCACCTGGCCGTTGAAGTCGAGCGCGTCGTAGCCGTGGAAGGCCGTCTCCGGACCACTGTATTCGAGCGCCGCAGCCATCCTGAACTTGCCCGCAGCGCGTGCCAGCTCCTTCTGATGGGCCATCGCCGCGTCGAAGGCAGCGACGTCGACGCTGACGCCGCGCTCACGGCAGACGTCGGCCGTCAGATCGAGTGGAAAACCAAAGGTGTCGTGCAGCTTGAAGGCGGTGCTGCCGCTGAACACGCCATCGCCGCCCAGGGCCGCGAGCTCGCTCTCCAGGAGACTCATGCCGTGCTCGATGGTCTCGAAAAAACGCACCTCTTCCTGGCGCAGGACTTCGCTGACACGTGCCTGGCTACTCACCAGTTCCGGATAGGCGGCGCCCATTTCAGCGACCAGGTCGGGCAACATGCGGTGGAAGAAAGCGGCGCGTGCACCGAGCTTGTAGCCGTGCCGGATGGCCCGCCGGATGATTCGCCGCAGGACGTAGCCGCGCCCCTCGTTGCCCGGGATGACACCATCGGCAAGGAGGAAGGAACAGGCGCGAATGTGGTCGGCGAGCACCCGCAGTGAGGGACTGTCCATATCCGCTGACGAGGTTTCACGGGCCGCGGCGGCGATCAGGCGGACAAAGAGGTCGATCTCGTAGTTGCTATGCACGTGCTGCAGCACCGCCGCGGTCCGCTCGAGACCCATGCCGGTATCGACCGAGGGCTTCGGCAGCGGGTGCATGACGCCGGCCTCATCGCGGTTGAACTGCATGAAGACGTTGTTCCAGATCTCGATGTAACGATCGCCCTCTTCGTCGGGCGAACCCGGTGGCCCGCCAGGGATGTCTTCGCCGTGATCGTAGAAAATCTCGGTGCACGGACCGCAGGGGCCGGTGTCGCCCATCATCCAGAAGTTGTCGGAGGCGTAGCGCGCACCCTTGTTGTCGCCGATGCGAACGACGCGCTCGGCGGGCACGCCGATTTCCCTGGTCCAGATTTCGTAAGCTTCCTCGTCCTCGGCATAGACGGTCACCCACAGGCGATCTGCAGGAAGGCCATAGACCTCGACCAGCAATTCCCAGGCGTAGCGGATCGCGTCCAGCTTGAAATAGTCGCCAAAGGAGAAATTGCCGAGCATTTCGAAAAAAGTATGGTGACGCGCGGTGTAGCCAACGTTTTCGAGATCGTTGTGCTTGCCGCCAGCGCGAACGCACTTCTGCGACGTGGTCGCCCGCTGGTAAGGACGCTTGTCGAAACCGAGGAAAACGTCCTTGAACTGGTTCATGCCGGCGTTGGTGAACAGCAGCGTCGGATCGGCATGCGGCACCAGCGAACTCGATTCGACGATCTGGTGGCCTTTGGACTCAAAGAAGCTGAGGAACTTCTCGCGGATTTCGGCGCTGCTCATGATGGTGCTTTTCATCGTCGTCCATACCCGCACGGGGTCGTTCAAAAAGCTGCGATTCTAACGTGAAAGGCGCAGCCACGACCGGTCAATGCCTGCCAATCGGCCGGAACAGCCTAGCTCAGCTGTCGCGCACACGGTCGATGCGATCGCTGAATACCGCCATCACCCCGCGTCGGAAAAGCGCCTCGGCGGCAAGTGGCTCATTGACCGTGTAGCAGAGCACCGGTATGCCATTGGCCCGTGCGCCGCTAAGCACGCTGTCGTCAAGGCACTCGGCGTCACAATGCAGGCTCAGCGCCGCGACGCGATTGATGCGCGTCAGCCAATCCTCCGGCGGAGCTTCATAGAGCACGCCGAGCGGCAGTTCGGGCGCAGCCGCGCGCGCCGCCAACAACGCCTCTTCCGAGAACGACGAAACCAATGGCAATTCGGCGCCCGCCCAGAGTTCGCGTACCTGCCGGGCAACGACCTCGCCGGTCAGCGCGGCAAAACCCGCTGCAGGTTTGATTTCAACGTTGGCCAAAAGCCCCAGCTGGCGACACAGCAAGGCCGCCGACTCGAAGGTGGGAATTGCTTCGCCAAGGAAAGCCGGGTGCTGATGCGCACCCGCCTCGAGCGTCCGCAAGCGCGCATCGTGCGTCTCGCAGACCCACCCGGAGCCGTTAGTGGTGCGCTCGAGGCGCTCGTCGTGCACTAGCCACGGCGAGCCATCGGCCGACAGCATCACGTCGAACTCAACTGCCCGCACGCCCGCGTCGAACGCTCGCGTCTGCTCACGCCGTCGGGCTTTGAGGCCTGC
>ERZ761603.137-NODE-137-length-63880-cov-19.505601_pt1 | contig 63880 bp, 58 predicted proteins | sample MGYA00511879_ERZ761603 | MGnify/ENA primary metagenome ERZ761603 (study PRJEB28899, sample SAMN02850040) | bioreactor sludge metagenome | biome: EBPR Sludge; feature: EBPR Bioreactor; material: flocular biomat | place: Australia: Thorneside Wastwater Treatment...
GTCAGCCGCTTCATTAACCCCGTAGATCGCGCGGTTAAAACCTTCAAGCGGGTCGTGGACTTCACTGTAGTCGGCCTTGGTACTCGCACACGCCGAGAGAGCGAGAACAGACACGGCGAGAAGTACATTACGCAAGGTGTGGGGCAGGGTCATCATCATGTCCTCGGTGAGATCCTTAACGTTCAACTGTTGCTCTTAACCTTATACACACAGTCTGCTTGCTTAATCCTTACCGGGGGAACAAAAGCTCACCTAACTGCGCGATCCGCTTCGGTTTTCGTTTATAGTGGCTGGCCTGAGGATTCCCATCTGATTCCTTGTGAGTCCCATGACCAGATTTGACTCCGCTTATAACTGTTGCAAAAATAACGCATAAGCAGGCTGGTTGTGTCGGATATGTTTGCAGCGAATACAAAAACAAACTAGGTTTCAGGGTATGAGCACTCCTAAGTCCGCCATACCTGAACAGGCTTATGCTGTACCGCCAACTGTTGCCTTCTTTCATTTGCGCCGGACCACACGCGAGCTCCGTCCGGCAGTACACTTTGCTTTTCTCTTAGGTGGTTTGGCCTGCCTGCCGGTGCTCGCGGCTATTGGTATCGCGGCAGCCCTGACGTCAACTCAAAAATATATGCGGCCGGGGACGAATAATCGTCCGTCATAAAAGGGCTGGCTTCGCAGTCTAGATTCAGATTATCTACCCGCCGATGAGTGCGCCGCCCGCTGTCAGTTTTGAATTTTTTCCGCCCAAGACGGAGTCGTTAGAGCATAGCCTGTGGCATGCCGTCGAGATTCTTGCCCCGCTGAAGCCGAAATTTGTCTCCGTCACCTACGGCGCAGGGGGCAGCACACGGGCACGGACCCATGATATTGTGACCCGCTTGCAGCGCGATCATGGGCTCACGGCAGCAGCACACCTCACTTGTATCGGTGCCAGCCGGGCCGAGATCAACGCCATCGCCGAAAGTTACTGGCAGGCGGGCATCCGGCATATTGTTCCGCTACGGGGTGACCCCCCTGGTGGTATGGAGGCGCCCTACACGCCGCAGGTCGACGGGTATGCCTATGCCGCCGATCTGGTGGCGGGCTTGCGCGCGCTGCATCCGTTTGAGTTAAGTGTGGGAGCTTATCCCGAGGGGCACCCGGCAGCGCTATCGCTACAAGCCGATCTCGATAGTCTCAAACGCAAGATTGACGCGGGTGCCACCCGTGCCATTACCCAATTCTTTTTTAAAAATGAAGCGTTCTTCCGCTTTCGTGATCGCGCCAAAGCGGCCGGAATTATGGTGCCGATTGTTCCGGGCATTCTACCGATTGGCAGTTTTGCCAAAGCCAAGGAATTTTCTCGCAAATGTGGCGCAGCCATGCCGGACGAGTATGACCGTCTGTTTGCCGATCACGATACCGCCCCGCAGCTGGTGCGTCAGCACACCGCCATTGAGGTGGCCAGTGAGCAATGCCTGGAGCTGCGTGCCGGTGGGGTGGAGCATTTTCACTTCTACACCCTCAACCGGGCTGAACTGGTGGCGGGAATTTGTGCCGCGATCGGGGTGGGGCAGCCTGCCGCGCGCATGCCCCAGCCGCAGCGTACGCATCTCTGACCCCTCATTCATTCTTCTGCTATATGTGTAATCCATGAGCAAACTTCTCGAGGCCCTGCGTGAGCGTGTGCTGCTGTGTGACGGCGGTATGGGTGTGCTGGTACAGAATATGACCCTTGATGTCACCACGGATTATTGGGGTAAGGAAAATTGCACCGATATTCTGTGTCTGTCACGGCCTGATCTTGTGCGGGAGATCCACCGCAGCTATTTCGCGGCGGGCGCCGATATGGTGGAGACCAACAGTTTTGGCGCTTCGCCCATCACGTTGGGCGAGTTTGATCTTGGTGACAAGGCGTTTGAGCTGAACACACGCGCTGCTGAACTGGCGCGTGAAGCGATGGAAGGGTTTAGCGATGGCCGTCCCCGCTATGTCCTTGGCTCCATCGGTCCTGGTACCAAGCTGCCCACGCTGGGCCATATTGCTTACCAGCCGCTTGAAGAGGCGCTCACAGTTCAAGCCCATGGCCTGATCGCGGGTGGAGTGGATGCGCTATTGATCGAAACCTGTCAGGACCCGCTACAAATCAAGGCCGCAGTGAATGGGGCAAAGGCGGCTATCACGCTGGCTGGACGCGCGGTTCCCATCTTTGTCCAAGTGACGGTCGAAACTACGGGTACGTTGCTGGTGGGCGCCGATATTGCGGCAGCGGCCACTGTGGTACAGGCGCTGGATGTGCCACTACTCGGGCTAAATTGCGCCACCGGCCCGCAGGAGATGGCCGAACATGTGCAGTGGCTGGGGCAGAACTGGCCGGGGCTGATCAGTGTACAGCCCAACGCCGGATTGCCGGAATTGGTCAACGGAAAGTCGCATTATCCGCTGACGCCTGACGAACTGACCAAATGGCAGGAACGGTTTATTCGCGAGGATGGCGTGCATCTGATAGGTGGGTGTTGCGGGACGACGCCAACGCATATTGCTGCGCTGGATACCATGTTGCGACGGCTTGAGCCGCAGGGTCGCCCCGCCGTCAAACAGCGCACGGTGCACTGGGTGCCCTCAGTAGCCTCCCTCTACAGTCAGGTTGCCCTCGCGCAGGAAAACAGCTTTTTTTCGATTGGCGAACGCTGCAACGCCAACGGCTCCAAGAAATGGCGCGAGTTGCAAGAGGCGCAGGACTGGGATGGTTGCGTGGAGATGGCACGCGAGCAGGTGCGCGAAGGCAGCAATGCGCTTGATCTGTGTACGGCGTTTGTCGGGCGCGATGAAGTGGCCGATATGTGTGCGGTGGTGCCGCGTCTGGCCAAAGCCGTTACCGCACCGCTGGTGATCGATTCAACCGAGCTTAAAGTATTGGAAGCTGCCCTGCCGCTCTATGGCGGCAAGGCCATCATCAATTCCATCAACTTTGAGGATGGGGAAGAGCCAGCGTCCGCGCGTCTGAAGCTAGCCAAGAAGCATGGCGCAGCGGTGATTGCGCTGACCATTGACGAAGAAGGCATGGCCAAGACGCCGGAGCGCAAACTGGCAATTGCCAAGCGGCTGCATAACTTTGCTCATGCCCATGGCCTGCCCGATCACGACCTACTGATCGACCCGCTCACCTTTACCATTGCGACGGGCAACGAGGATGATCGCAAACTCGGCCAGTGGACGCTAGAGGGCATCAAGCTCATTCGTGAGGCCCTGCCCGACGTGCAGATCATTCTGGGTCTGTCCAATATCTCTTTTGGCCTCAACCCGGCCGCGCGGCATGTGTTGAACTCGGTGATGCTGGATTTGGCGCAACGGCAGGGACTGACCGGCGCAATTGTTCATGCCAGCAAGATCATGCCGCTGCACAAGATTGCACCTGAAGAAGTAAAGGTTGCGGAAGACCTGATTTTTGATCGCCGCACTGAGGGCTATGATCCGCTGCAACAACTGCTGGCACTGTTTGCGGACCGTAAAGTCGATGCAACGCAGAAGAAACAGCGCGCCGAAACAATTGAACAGCGCCTGAAAGACCGTATTATTGATGGGGATCGTGTTGGTCTGGAGGATGAGCTGGCGCAGGCGATGCAGCGCTACACCCCGCTCGACATCATCAACACCCTGCTGCTTGACGGTATGAAAGTGGTGGGCGAACTGTTTGGTGCGGGCAAGATGCAACTGCCGTTTGTCTTGCAGTCGGCCGAAACCATGAAAGCGGCGGTGGCCTATCTTGAGCCCTTTATGGAAAAGGCAGCGGGCACGCACAAAGGCACGATCGTACTGGCTACGGTGAAGGGCGATGTGCATGATATTGGCAAGAATCTGGTCGATATCATTCTCACCAATAATGGCTATCGTGTCATTAATCTGGGCATCAAGCAGCCGCTCAGCAATATCCTGGCGGCGGTGCGCGAGCACAAGGCTGATGCGGTGGGGATGAGCGGCCTACTGGTGAAGTCCACCGTCATCATGAAGGAAAATCTGGAGGAGCTGACGCGCGAAAAGGTGCAGGTACCGGTGCTGCTTGGTGGTGCCGCGCTTACTCGTGCGTTTGTGGAAGAGGATTGTGTCGGCGCCTATGAGAGTGGGCGTGTGGCGTATGCCCGCGATGCGTTTGATGGTCTCGCTCTGATGGATAAGGTAGTGACGGGCAGCTTTGATGCCTATCTGGCCGCGCTTCAGGCCAAGCGTAGCCACAAGCCCAAGAACACCACGCGGATACTGGGGCAGGCAACACAAGCTGCTCCGCTAAGTGTCGATGAGGCGCGCGCGCGTCGCATCGCTAATCGCGTGGATATTCCTGTGCCACCATTCTGGGGTGCCCGGTTGGTCGAGCAGATCTCGCCCAAGGCACTATTGCCTTACCTGAACGAGCGGATGCTTTATCAGCTCCAGTGGGGCTATCGTAAAGATGGTAAGAGCTTTGAGGACTATCTGGCGTGGGCGCAGCGCGAGCTGAAACCTATTTTGACAGGCTTGCTCGAGCGCTGCATGGCCGAGGGTATTTTACAGCCGCAGGCGGTTTATGGCTTCTGGCAGTGTGCAGGGCAGGGCGATGATCTAGTGATTTTCGAGCGTGAGAAGGAAGTGGCTCGCTTTACCCTGCCGCGTCAGGCCGAGGGGCAGCGGCTAAGCATTGCCGATTATGTGCGCGATATTACGGATGGCGAGCGCGATGTGATCGGCTTTCAGGTCGTCACCATGGGGCAGAAAGTGGCCGATGTGGCTCGCGACTGGTTTGAGCAGAACAGATATCAGGACTATCTCTACCTGCACGGCTTGGGCGTTGAGCTGACCGAAGCACTGGCCGAATATACTCATAAGCGTATTCGCGCCGAGTTGGGCTTTGCTGGCGAAGACGCGCGCGAGATGGACAAGATGCTGCAACAGAACTATCGCGGCAGCCGCTACTCCTTTGGCTATCCTGCCTGCCCGAACCTTGAAGATCAGGTACCGATCCTCAGGCTGCTTGGGGCCGGGCGTATTGGGGTGGACATCTCTGAAGGATTCCAGCTTCACCCCGAGCAATCAACTTCCGCGCTGGTGCTGCACCATCCGAAGGCGAAGTATTTTTCGGTTTGATTAAGGTTAATGCGACTGATTTTTCTTGCTGCTAGTGAGCATGAGATTATACACTCCTATAATGTCTAGCGTTTTAAAATGCACTCCGCCCTCAGAGCCGGGAAATAATCTGGTCGCTTATTTGCTCGGGTGTACGGCAATTTACACACTTTCAATGCTGGGTCGGCAGGGACTGATAGACGAGGCGTGGTATGGCGCTGCTTTTGGTGAATACGGCCGCCATATGCGCCACCATATGGGTAGTACGGCAGGGGCCGGGTCATTGAGCGCTATCGGCTGTCTTCTTTTTTCCAGCGCCGCAAGTCTTGCCAAATCAGCAAGCCAGACAGTGGGGAGGTTTAACCGGTTAGCCAGTAGTACTTCAGAGAATGCCGCAGGCATCGCTGCAGTGGTTTCGGGTACCGTCCTTACAACATGGGAGTTATTGCAGTCGACGCTGCCGCGACGCTCTTTTGATTGGATTGATCTGGCCTGTGGAGCAGGTGCTATTGCTGCATCTTATGTTGTTTGCTCTCGTGATAATCGACCGAATGGACCATCTCTCTAGACTTTACTCCAGCTCCATCACCATCCCCCTTGGTGCTGCATCGCACGAAGACGAAGTATTTTTAGTCTAGTTTTACAGGCACACACTGTGCGGCTGAAGCGATTTTGCCCATACTCGTTTCAGTTCCACGACAATTGAATTTGGCAATCACGTTTTTGTCGCTGTTGAAGCACATTAAAACACCACCCTGCGGATAAGGGCCGTAATAGTTGCTTACGATCGCCAGTCCGAAATTTTTGCAGGCTTCAAGAGAGTTGATATTTTCGGCTCCCGCATACATGGCTGAGCGGGCATCGACATTTCCAGCAAGATAGCCAGCGCTGGTGATTTTTTCCTTCTCTGCTTTCGATGTTGGGATAGTATAGGGCGGCGGGTTAGGACCTGCGTAAGCAGTATTTCCTATCAGCAGCGCCGCCACACCCGCGACGCAGGCGTTGAACAAAACATTGGGGCGAATATCCATCATGATTACTCCTTTGCGCTGAAGGGCAGCGCTGAAGATACCTTAGCGAAGTACAGGGCCAAGGTGTGTGAAGCTTTGATGACAGATCGCGTTAAGGATTAGCCGGGCTTTAAGGGCTTGGGCACAACTTTAACGCTGCATTCGCCGGTTGTGCCGTTTTTGGGGGGTGGGCAGCTTTTCTCGACCGCAAACAGGGCAATCGGTTCGCCGGTTTCGGTTTTCACGCAGCTGAAATCCTGCCGAGTGTTTTGACCGGGAAGGATATCGCGCACCTCAAGCAAGCTGGTGGCGAGGCTCTCGCACTCAACCTTGTCTTTGGCCCCCGCGATATAGCCGCGCGTCCGCAGTTCCAACGGCAGACTCTCCGTTGCGCCATGCTGATCAACCGCGGGCAAACAGAAACTGGTTACCGGCTTCTTGATAAGCCAGGCAAGAGCGCGATGAAGGACCGAACAGGACTCCGTGGGATCAGCCATCTCTTAAGCTTCGTTGATGTTGCTTAAAAAGCGGGAAAGATTGCAACACATTTTAGCTATGTCACTCTTATCGGGGCCTCTGGATTCCGTTTACCAATTGTTCTATGACAGGGCATGAGTGCCGCCCTTGCCATGACATCACCTGACGCCTCCTATCTTGCCAGCCTGAACCCGCCCCAACGCGCGGCGGTAGAGGCGCTTGACGGCCCGGTGCTGGTGCTGGCCGGCGCCGGCACGGGTAAAACACGTGTGCTCACCACGCGCCTTGCTCATCTGCTCATCAGCCGCCGCGTCTCGCCCTATGAAATTCTGGCGGTGACCTTTACCAATAAGGCAGCGGGTGAAATGCGCGAGCGTGTGGCACACCTCATCGGAGCCTCGGTCGAGGGCTGGTGGCTCGGCACGTTTCACGCCTTGGCGGCGCGTATTCTGCGCCGCCATGCCGAGGTGGTGGGGCTGCATGACAATTTCACCATTCTGGACGCCGATGATCAGCTCCGCCTCATCAAACAGTTGATGGATGGCAGCGGGATTGACGATCAGCGCTTTCCGGCCAAGGCCGTGCTAGGCATCATCCAGAAATGGAAAGATCGCGGCGAGGAGCCGGAGCGGGTGACAGGCGGCGGGGAGGGTAAAATTCTCACGCTTTACCGCGCCTATCAGGATCGGCTTAAAACGCTTAATGCGGCCGATTTTGGCGACTTGCTGTTGCATAACCTCACGATCTTCCGCACCCGGCCCGAGATTCTCGCACAATACCAGCAGCGCTTTAAATACATTCTTGTCGATGAATATCAGGATACCAATGTCGGCCAGTATCTGTGGCTGCGCTTGTTGGCGCAGGGTGCGCGTAACATCTGCTGCGTGGGGGACGATGACCAGTCGATCTATGGCTGGCGCGGTGCCGAGGTGGGCAATATCCTCAAGTTCGAGCAGGATTTTCCCGGTGCGCAGATCATCCGCCTTGAACAGAATTACCGTTCGACCGGGCATATTCTGGGTGCCGCAGGCGGACTGATCGCGCGTAACCGCGAGCGTTTAGGTAAAACCCTGTGGACCGCTGCCGAAGAAGGTGAAAAGGTACAGGTACGCGGTTTGTGGGATAGCGAAGAAGAAGCTCGCTGGGTGGGTGATGAGATTGAGGCTGCGCAACGCAAGGGCATCCCCGCCGCACAGATTGCCATTCTGGTGCGGGCTAGCTTCCAGACCCGCGAATTTGAAGAGCGGTTACTCACTTTGGGTATTCCCTATCGTGTGATTGGCGGGCCACGCTTCTATGAGCGGCAGGAAATTCGTGATGCGTTGGCCTATTTGCGGGTGCTGCATCAGGGCGCTGATGATCTGGCGTTCGAGCGCATCCTCAATACGCCCAAACGCGGCATTGGCCCCGCCACAGTGCAGCAGCTCCATACGGCGGCGCGGGCTTTAGGAGTGCCGCTGTTTGAAGCAATCGCCCGGCTGGTCGAGACGGAAGACCTGAAGCCAAAGGTACGCTCCACCTTGCGCGGCCTCATTGAGGATTTTCTGCGCTGGCGTAATCAGTTGCAAACCATCGCCCATCCACAGGTGGCGGGCATGGTGCTTGATGAAAGTGGTTATACCACCATGTGGCAGCAGGATAAATCGCCCGAAGCACCGGGGCGGCTGGAGAACCTTAAGGAACTCATCAGCGCCATGGCTGAGTTTGATACTCTGGCTGCTTTTCTTGAGCATGTCAGTCTGGTGATGGAGCAAGTGGAAGGCGCAGGTAATGAGGCGGTCACGTTGATGACGCTGCACGCGGCCAAAGGCCTTGAGTTTGATGTGGTGTTCCTGCCCGGTTGGGAGGAGGGGATATTTCCTAGCTCCCGCTCGCTCGATGAAAGTGGTGAGCGCGCCCTGCAGGAGGAGCGGCGCTTGGCCTATGTCGGTCTCACTCGCGCCCGTAAAAAAGCTTATGTGGGCTATACAGCGCGGCGCCGCATTCACGGCCAGTGGGAAGATGCGCTGCCCAGCCGCTTTGTCGCCGAATTACCAAAAGAACATATTATGAGTGAAACCAGCCGGGGTATGTTTGCTGATGGCTATGGACGCTGGGCCACCAACAGTGGGTATGGTAGCGGTTTTGGCGAGCGTACCAATTTTAGCTATAACCCGCCCGCCCGCGCTGTGTCTGTCACGCGTCGCGCACAGGCCTACAGCTCGGGTCAGCGCGTGTTTCACGATAAATTCGGCTATGGCACCGTGACGCAGGTGGATGGCGATAAACTCACGATAAGCTTTGACCATAGCGCGGCCAAACAGGTGATGGCAGCCTTTGTAGCACCCGCAGATGGGGAATGATGCGTAAGCTTTTGTTCTGTGCCTCTCTTTTGGTTCTGCCTGCCGTGGGGCAGGCAGAGGTGCTGCCGCTCAATCGTACCGATGCGTCCGTGCACACCGTGGGTGCGCTTCAGTTTCGTGGGGCTGTCACCATTCCTCCCGGCAAAGGCAAGTTCGGCGGGCTGTCAGCCTTGGCAGTTCTTGAGGAGAATAAGGAGTTGCTGGCTGTCTCGGATGTCAGCCGGGCATTTCGTCTAACCTTAACCTGGGATCAGCAGGGTCAGCTGATAGCTGCCGTTCCGGACAAAGGGGCGGCACTGCTGGATGATACGGGCAAACCGCCCAAAACCCGCGCCCGCTTTGATTCCGAATCCTTGACGCGTTGGGAGGATGGCTGGCTGGTGGGATATGAGCGCACCCACCGGATTATGCACTTTTCGGACGGACCGGCCGGGTTGCAGCAGGTGCCGGTGGCATGGCCAGCGGTACCCGAATGGTCAGCCCTTCCGTCCAATCTTGGCTTTGAGGCGCTGGTGAATTTGGGGCAGGGGCGTTTGCTGGCGATCGCAGAGGCCTCAACAGATGGGACCACGCATCCAGCGTGGCTGTGGCAGGATGGCCACTGGTCGGATCTGACGTATCGCTCAGCGCTGACGATGGTGCCAAGTGACGCCACGCTGCTGCCCGATGGCGACTTGCTGGTGTTGGAGCGCGGCTTTAATCTCTTCTTTAATTTCCAGTCCCGTCTGGTGCGCGTCAAAGCCGATCAGATCAAGCCCGGCCAGCTTTTGGAGGGTGAGGAAATCGCCCGTTTGGCGAGTCCGCTTATTACCGAGAATTTTGAGGCCTTGGCCGCGGGACGTGCGCCAGATGGTGCAATTCGCCTGTATATCGCCTCAGATAACAACTTTAACGCCGCACAGCAGACAATTTTAGCGGTGTTTGATCTAATTTCTCCCCCTTCCTCCTTGCGGTAAGCTATTGTCTTGCCAGAATCTATCCGCTACAACGGATGGCATGTTTGTTTTCAGAAGGACGGTTGGGTCCACCATGACACGCGCTCGCTACTCTCTCATTCTTCCCCTTCTCGTGCTGGCCGTTACTGGCTGCTCGTCGGTCAAGTCCAGCCGCCCGGTCGATCAGACCGTGGTGTCTGCCGATTTTGGCAATACTCCCAGCGAGGTGGAGATTTCTGCTCGTCTGGCCGAAGCGGCGCAACGCACAGCCACCGCGGTCGAAACGCTCGCCTCCATTGAGCAGGCCCGGACGCCCGAGCTGTATACGCCGGTCGTCAGCGATGTGCCGCCGGAACTGCGATTACTGATTACCATGCAGTGGCGCGGTCCGTGGGAAAACGCCTTGAGCGTGATGGCTGAGCGTGTGAAGTATAAATTCCGCGTCATTGGCAAGGCCCCGGCCACGCCGATTGTTGTGCTTGTTGATGCGAAGCAGCAGCCCTTTGTCGATGTGATGCGCAACATCGGTCTGCAGGGCGCAGGCCGGGCTGATCTGGTTTTGGATTCTCGCAACAAAGTCGTGGAAGTGCGTTATGCGCCTGATACCGGCCGTTAAGCCAGCTCTCGTTTTTCTTGCTCTGTTTCTGGCATCCGCTCCAGTTGGGGCTGATACCGGTGGCGACCGGATGGAGCGTCCGGATCAGCAGCGTAACGCCCTGAATGGCGATACGCCGACCAGTGTCGAGCCGTTGCCTGACGACGGCTTCGAGGTTCAGCAAGCCCCGGCCAAAGATGAGGGCACCCCTGAAGGTCTTGATGCGCTGATGAACGAGCGCGGCGAGGGTGGGGATCCGGCCAAGAACGCGGCTCGCAAGATGCACATGGATGCGATGAAGGAAGCGGCGCTGTCCTACGGGGCGCGCGGGGGTCTGGCCCGCCGTACATGGGAAATCCGCCAATCGCTTGATCGCAAAGCAGGTGACCTTGACCGCACCTATAACTTCAATGCTCTTCTTATCGCTGCCCCGTCTGGCTTCATGATCGAGCCACCGATTGTGACGGAAGCCCAGCAGAACATCATCGTCGCCGGTGATGGTCAGGAAGCAGCAATCGCCGATACGATTTACAAAATTGGCCGCGAAGCGCGTATCGTTACGGCCGCGCGTGAGTGGCGTACCTACCTTGAGCGTGACTGGGGCAAGGTCGCTCCGCCGCCCGATGTTCTGTTGCCGCGCAGTGAAGAGGAGCGCCTTGCCTGGGCCAAGTGGGTGGCGCAAGGGTGGGAGGCTGGCTATAAGCAGGGTGACGAGATTTTCCAGTCTGATCTTGATCGTCTGGTGCGTGACTATACCGGTATGGTACGCTATCGCACCTTGCTGGCGCAAAACATGATTTCAGCCCCTTACGCCCTGCAGCAGGACCGGGGTGTCACCGGCGGCGGTGGCGAGATGCGGATTGGCGATCGTGCGGTGTCCATTACCGGTCAGTCCCAGTTGCAGGCGCGCCCCGAGCGCTGGCAGCCGGTTCCGCGTTGATGAAGGCCGCCTGACGTGAGCGGTGGTGGATCCGGTAAGCTGTTGAAAATCGAGCCGTGGCCGGCCGAGCCGCCGCGCTTGTTGGAAGAGCATGTCGATCAGCTTATCATGTATTGTGTGCAGCATCAGGCCTCAGATATCACGCTGCAGACTGACCGCCCGGCGTATGGTGAAATTCATGGTTATCTTTATCCGCTGACAGCAAAGCCGCTGGATCCGGCGGATATGAACACCATCCTGACCCGGCTTTACGGGGTCGATGCGGTAGCCAAGCTCGCGGCGTCAAAGGACCTTGATCTATCTTATGAAATCCGGCTCGATCGCTTTTCCAAGGTCCGGTTCCGCGTTAACATGACCGCCATCCAGACCAAGGGGCGTGATGGCGCGCAGGTTACCATGCGCGTGATGCCCAGCGTGCCGCCGACCATGAAGGATCTGGGCATTGAGCAAGAGATTATCGATAATTTCTCCCCGCGTCAGGGGTTGATCTGTGTGACGGGACCAACCGGTTCAGGTAAGTCAACCCTGCTGGCAGCTGGTATGCGTATGCTGATCGAGCGCGACGGTGGCTGTGGCAAGATGTTGACCTACGAAGCGCCGATTGAATACACCTACGATGCCATCACCAATCCACAGAGTTTGGTTAGCCAGACTGAAATCCCCCGGCACTTACCCAATTTTGCCGCCGGTGTGCGTAACGCCCTGCGTCGCAAGCCCGCCATCATTCTGGTAGGCGAATCGCGTGATCGGGAGACCGTCGCGGCCTCCATTGAGGCAGGCCAGACCGGCCATGCGGTCTATACGACGGCGCACACCATGGGGGTTGCCTCGACCTTGCGGCGTATGGTGTCGGTGTTCGAGCCGGGTGAGCGCAACGAACGCGCTGGCGCACTGATGGAAACCTTGCGCATGATTATTACACAGGCATTGGTGCCGCGTGTGACGGGTGGTCGTGTCGCGGTACGTGAGTTTATGGTGTTTGATGACGTGGTGCGCGAAGAGCTGCTCGATATGCCGCAGGAGCGCTGGTCGAATCGTGTGCAGCAGATGTTGCCGGATCGGGGCCAGACAATGCAAAAAGCCGCAAAAATTGCTTACGAATCAGGGCAAATTGATCGTCGCCATTACCTCATTCTAGCCCGAGGGAGCGCTGACTGATCATGGTTAGTGACATTAAGGAAATTGGCGAGTGGCACTGGCGCGATACCATGCGTCCAGCCCGTTTTATCATGTTTGATGCACGCGCAGCACTCTTGGTCATCATGTTTATTCTGCATCCGCGTTCCTACACCCTGTTTATTTTTGTTGTGGCGCTGATTGGCTTCTATTTTCTTGAGCGCATGGGGTTAACCTTTGAGGCTGCCTTGCGTGCGCTGCGGGCTTGGCTCTGTGGCAACTCCCGCCCGGCCCATATCTGGACGCATCGCCGATTCTGGATCGATCTGGGATCGGGCTGATTGTTGCTTTTTTGCACCAAAAAGCTTTTGCGCCTACGTTGTCAACCCTTACAAACTATGGCAAACCTATTCACTGATGCCATTGATTCCTATGGCTTTAGCTTGAGATTCACGAGACACCATGTCGAGGGTGTCGCAACGAGGGTGAGGATATCGTGAAACAGAAAACCTCTGCACGTCTTACGGCTCCGCTATTGCGGGTCCTTGCTCTCGGGTGCCTTATCGTTACACCACTGGCGGGATGCTCGAAGTCCACGCAGGCGGTCGCGCCGACTTGGGAGCCGGGCGCACTTGCAAATGCGTCAGACACCAGTGCCATTGCCTTGGCCACAGCACTGAGTGAGTTGGAACCCGACGGCAAGCGCTTCTCGATTAGCGATGGCATTGATATGTCGCAGTCGGTGCAGCGTGCCGATGCGACACTATCGCTAGACGATCAGATTACCTACGTACTGGCACAGGTTGGTCTGCAGGCCCGCCATGAGCAGGATGTCATTTATGTAGAGCCCAAGGCGGTCATCGCCGCACAGGATGATGTCGCCAAGATCATTACGGCAATGCCACAAGCCCCGGTAACCGCGCGTCCGTCTGCTCCCGCCGCTGCTCCCGAGCAGGCCGAGCACGAAGTCGCGGCACTCGAAAACACCATCCGTGCACGCCTGCATGAAGAAACCGTGATGGGTCAGCCCGTGCGCCATCCCCGCGATCGTAAGCCGGTGATGACTGAGCCCGTTGCCGTGGCTGCCCGTGGCGACGAAAAAACCATTGGTGATCTGATTGCGGCAGACGCGCCGACGCAATCATCGCCCCCCACCCATCGCCTGGCTGACGGAACGCTGATGAATGCGCCGGTTGTCAATCGGCGGGACCGTGCGGCGGTTGCTCACGCGCCACAGCTTGCCGCTACTGAACCAGTGCCAACGCCAGCCGTGTCCCCTGTGTTGCGTACTGCACGCCTCTCTAATGGCACTTTGATGAATGCACCGGTGATCGGCAAGGGTGATCGGTTGCCCGAGCCGGTCGCGCTGGCTGAGGTGAAGCCGGCACCTGCACCTGTGTCCGAAGCTGTAGCGCCCGTTGAGCTCGCGCAGGCTGAGTCAGCCGTGGTGGCCGAGCCGGTGGCGACCAGCGCCGTGGTGCCTGAGAGTGCGCCGATTGTTGTTGAAGACAGCAAGCCGCGCCGTAACTGGGCGCGTAAATCTGCGCCACAAACTGTGACTGATGCTCGTTCTGTCGCGGAGTCCGTAACGCCAACGCAAGACTCTTCTCCTGATGTCGCTGTCGCAGCGGCCGAGCCAGCCAGCATTGAAGATCTTATTTCTGCACGGCCCCTGTCCGATGATGCTGCTCCCGTCCAAGAGAAGGCAAAGGCTATTGCTGCTGCTGCGCCGATCGTCATGCTGGTTCCCACCCTGAAGCCCGTGCAGAGCGCACAGGTTGTGCCGGAGACGGCACCGTCGCCTGCTCCTGAGGTTAAGTCGGAGCTCGCCTCGGCGCCGGTCGAGCTGGCCCCCGCTGGATCGTCGGCATCGGCACCAGTAGAACTGGCCGTTGCCCCTGAGAGCAAACCTGCGCGTCGGAATTGGGCTCGCGCCTCACGCACCGAGACACCTGCGGCCGTGTCGGCCACGGAAACGGCTGCTTTAGCCGAGGCGGGCTTGGTTGCTCCGTCGGATACGGTGGCTGATCAGTCCAAGCTGGCAGCCGATGTGACCACAGCTGATGCTCCGGCTGCCGGACGCCCTGCCATTCTGATGAATCTGCCGGCCAGTAAGCCGACGGAGATTCCCCCGGTCGTGACCGCGCAAGCCAGTATATCCGATCAGGCCGGTACTGCGGTGCATAGTGCCAATGCCGACGCAGCTCTCTCGGCAATGGCCGGGGCGGACATTCACCCGGAGCCATCAGCTCTCAAGAACAGCAAGAACTGGGTGGCCAAGCGCGGAACAACTCTGCGCGGTACTCTCAAAGACTGGTGCGACCGGGCGGGCGTGCAGTTGATCTGGCGTTCGGAGTTTGATTATCCGCTCGCGGCGACCGTCGATGTTGAGGGCGATTTCGAAGGCGCAGTGCGGACGCTGTTGTCCGGCTTCAGCGCCGCCGCCCCGCAGCCCTATGGGCGGTTGCATCGTCAGGGGGGCAGCGGTGGCAGTGTGCTGATCGTGTCGTCGCGTGGTAATGATTACGGGGATAATTAAATGCGTCTGGGCCTGACGGGAGCGTTGCTCCTTCCGCTGTTTTTAACAGCCTGTGCAACATCGGATCTTGATGACGCCATTGAAGGCCGCTCGGATGATCTGTTGGGCCGTATCGAAACAGCCCGTGCGCCTGCTGCGGCTAAAGGCTCGACAGAAACCCTTCTTGTATCGGACAGTATTTGGGCGGGCGACACCGCTTATCGGATGACCGCCGGTGAGACTCTGCCTGATCCATGGCAGAAAGCGGATGCGATAGCCCTGCGCAGTGATACGCCAATGACGTTGGCTCAGTTGGCATCCCTTCTATCTTCCCAGACCAAAATTCCCATTCGTTTGACGGGTGGGGCTGAGCGCGTAGATGCCGATTTACGGCAGTCGCAGGGGACAGCACCAACCGTTCCCGGTGCGGCCACCTCGGCGGGCGGTACGGACGTCGGTATTGTGCTGTCCTACGAAGGGCCACTGTCAGGTCTGCTAGACCTGATTTCAGGCTACTACAACGTCAACTGGGTGTATCAGAACGGCACCATTACCATCAACCGCTTCCTGACTCGTACCTTTGTCATTGATGCACTGCCCGGTTCGATTAGCGTGTCTGCTCCCGGCGCAACCAGCGCGACAGGAACCGCGGCTGCCAGCGCTTCGGCCACGCCGTTGGCCAGTGCCAATATCGATATCTGGAATGATATTCAGCAGACGCTCACCAGCATCATCGGCGATCAGGGGTCAGTAACCCTCTCGCAATCCTCGGGAACGATTGTGGTCAGCACGACCTCGGACCGGATGGATCAGGTGGCCCGCTATATTGAAGACGAAAACCAGCGTCTCAGCCGTCAGGTTGCTGTGACGATCGAGCTTTACTCGGTCGATATTGAGGATGAGGCGGCGTATGGCCTTAACCTGACAGCTGCCCTGAGCAGCATTGAGGGTCTGCCAACCATCAACCTGTCTGGCCCATCAAGCGGCCTCACCAGCCCGGGTTCTATTACGGTCAATCTGGTTGAGCCAAACGAGCTGGTTGGGACCAATGGCGTGTTTCAGGCGCTCTCGACATTGGGCAAGGCAACGCGTGTCGCTCAGATTCCGATCACCACCCTGAATAATCGTCCAGCGAACCAGCGCATTGCAGTTGATACCGCTTATGTGTCTGAGGTCTCGACCACCACAACCGGGACATCAGGCACCTCGACCAGCTCGGCGTCTACGGATACGGTAACAACAGGTATTACGGTGTCGGTCCTGCCGCGCATCATGACCGACGGCCGTATTTTGCTGCAGTACGCGCTGGCGCAGGGCGAATTACTGCGCTTGGCCAATTTCACCGTGGGGACCGATCAGACCATTCAGCTACCGGAAACGCAGGGTATTTCGTTTAGTCAGCAGGTCATGATGAAAAATAATGCGACTCTGGTGTTGGCCGGATTTGACCAGAGCGACTTGAGCAGCAGTGCTCGGGGGGCGAACCGTCCTTTGTCGTGGGTTCTCGGTGGCAGCACCCAGTCGCAGCAGGCCCGCAAGATGGTGGTGATCGCCATTACACCGCGTGAGATCAGTGTGGCCCGTCGGGAGGCATCGTAAACCATGACAGCCGGCGTTATAACCGTCGGCGGTAAAAAGTATGCCGTTGGCCTTTATTGGGAGGTCTCGGATAGTACCAATGCCGCCCGTGCTGCTCGTCAGGCAGCAGCGCAGTCCGAGCCGAAAGCGGATTTTTATTGCGTTCGTGCCGGTAACAACAAGGGGCGCGCTCCGCAGTTTGGTCTGGGCGATGAGAAGCTGGGCCACAAGTGGGGTATGCCTACCGCGGCCGCCACGCTGGCCAATCGGCAGCCCGGCTCGTGGGCGGGTGTATTTGTTGTTCCTGAAGGCGTCTGGTTTATTGAGGTCCGCGACGATCTGATCGCGCCCGAAGGCGATGTTCTGTTTGCGGATGAAGCGGAGGCCATGGGCCGTCTGCAGGAGACCAGCGCTCGTGGTGGTCTTGAACGGATCTATGCCCCGGCCAGCTGGGCTATTCCGGGGGCAGAAGCCAGTTCTCTCGCCTCGCTGTTGTCAGGCAAAGCGGATGTCCGACTGACACCGGTCAAAATCCCCAAGAAAGTCATTATGGCGGGCATGGCGGCTGCGGCAGCCATGGTGGTTCTCATTCTGGTGATAATCGTCATCATGAATATGCGCGAGGCTGAGCAAGAGCGGCAGCAGGCCGAGGAGCGTGCCCAGCAAGCTGAAATGATGCGCCGACAGAGCGAAGAAAAAGCCCGCCTCGAGGAAGAGGAACGTAAGCGCCGGCTACAGCAGCAGGCGCTTCAGGCGCCAACCTTCCAGCGGACCTGGGAACAGATACCGCTCCCTCTTGTCTGGCTGAATGGCTGCCGCACGGCGATGGAGGAAATTCCTGTTTCGCCTTTGGGTTGGGATCTGGTGAGTTTGCGTTGTACAGGCAATCAGGTCTTCGCGACTTGGAATCGGGTTCAGGGACCGGCTGATATTTTGCCCGGAATGGAAATAGATGCGTCCTTGCGTTCTGCTACTCGTGTTGTAAATTTACCACAGCTAGAGCCGCGTGGCGATACGCAGCTCTGGCCGGGCGAGGCCATTTCCCTTTATATTCTGAGGAACGATTGGCAGGCGGAAATTTCTTATATAGGCGATGATCCGCAGCCGGTGTTACCGGATGGTCAGAAAGTTCCGCCGCCGCCTTGGGTTAAGCGTAGTGTACGCTGGACCGTCCCCTTGTCGCCATGGACCTTAAAAGGGCCGCTGGTTGACCTTCCGGGATTTGTTATACAGAATTTAACATGGTCGCGTGATGGTAGCTGGCAGATTGAGGGTGTTCTCTATGAACAGCGAAAATAGGTTGAACCGTCTGTTTTTCTTGGGGCTGCTGGCTACAGCAATCAGCTTGCATGTGGCTATTCCTGGCGCACTAGGGTCGCCCACCGCACCGGAGGACGCTCCCGTGGCCGTGAGTGAGCCTGCCGCATCGCCCGCGCCGTCTCCCACCAATGCTGAGGTAGGTAAGGGCGAACCTGATTCCCCCCCCTTAGCCGAGACTCGCGAAGATGAGCAAGCATCAGTGCCTGACGTTGCCGCTTTGCCCGAGGCTGACCCGCAGATGAGCGCGCAACAGGTAATTGAAATGCTGCGCAGTGGCAATAATAACAAGCCGTTGAGTGTGACCCAGCTGGCCGCAATTAATGACATGCTCAAGCGCATGGAGTTTCTTTCTGCGGTTGAAGATAAGATGCGGCAGATGTCCTTAGGTGCGGTTGTGCCTACCAACCGTCCAGCTCCCATTGCCAGCAGCCCTCTATCGCGGCCCTCTGGCATGGCCGCTCCTGTCACCAGCTCTGCCCGTGCGGGTGGGGGTGATCAACCAACTGTAGTCCGTGTTATTGGCGCAGCCGGCCGTTATTCTGCCGTCCTGTCGACGTCTTCAGGTTTTATTACCGTGAGGGAAGGGGATGAGACCAGTATTGGTCCGGTCCGCCAGATTACGCTAAGTGGTGTCACGGTTCAGTCCGAAGATGGTCTGACTCAGCTGATGTTTGCTGGTGCGGCGGGTTCATCCCTTATTTCTAGCCGCTAAACTGTTAATTTTGCTTAATTATTAGGTATGCAATTGTGCCAGCTTACCTATAAATCCGTCCCGGCTGCCTGAAAGCCCACCTCAGTTTAGGGCTTCATTAACCCTGACAGGCCTTAACTATAGGCTGGACCTCTGCCGATGCCGCAACTGGGCGTTGGCAGGACAAGATTTATATTTAGGGTGAGCAATGTCAGGGAAGCCTGAAACATCAACAGATGCCCCCGCTGCGGGCAAGGAACAGCAGAGCGGGCATGAGCCGCGTCCGCCGCGGATTCCCTTCGCTGGCAAGGTGTTGACCTCCGAGGGGGGCGATCTACGCGTTCCTGCGGAGTCACGCAAGCTATGCGCCCTGTTTGATACCGGTATGTGGCTGGTGTCCGAAAGTTATAAAAACTCGCCCTTCGTTACTTCTGTCGCGGCGCAGGCACGCCGTCAGGGCTTCAAGGTTGATGAGCCGATGTATGTGACGCCCGACGTCATCGCTCAGGCTTACAGCTATGCCAGCAAAGTCGATCAGGCCACCGTAGTCGATGAAAATCAGGTTCGCCGCCGCATCAAGGAAGTGTTTCTCAAAGCGCGTGAGGCTGGGGCCAATGACGTACATATCGAAGTAGCGGATGGCCGCACCAAGATTGAATTTCGTATCGATGGCTCGATGATCGTTGCCGATACGCTGACGCAAAAAGAAGGTGAAACGCTGATGGCGGCCATCTGGTCGCACTCGGCGGCACAGTCCGGCGCGACACCCAATTGGCTGGAGCCGATGGCAGCTATGCTGCGGGCAGGGCAAACCGGCAAGGATTCGCTGGAATTGCCGGAAGGTCTGCTCGGTGTGCGCTGCCAGTGGATCCCGATTGTCGATGGTGGCCGCTATCTCGTGATGCGTATGCATTACGACAACCTGCATATCAAGGGTGGGCATCCGGATATGGATGTCGATGCCTTGGGCTTTACGCCAGAGCAGACCTCGCTGGTGCGCCACCTGCGCCGACTGCCCGGCGGCATGCGGATCGTTGCCGGTCCCGTGAATCAGGGTAAAACGACAACCCTGCGCGTGATCCTGAATCGGCGCATGGCCGAGACCAATTATCGCCTGAACTGTCTGCTGATCGAGGACCCTCCGGAAGGGGGCATCATCGGTGCTCGCCAGATCGGCGTGGCCGCCTCCCATGACGAAGAAATGCGCGAGCGCGTATTTATGGAAGTGCAGCGCTCGGCTCTGCGTCTTGACCCGGATATCATCATGCTGGGCGAGGTGCGCGATCTGCAAACCGCTGGGTTCGCCTATAAGCTGGCCCTGACCGGTCGTCAGGTCTACACCACAATCCACGCCTATTCTGCGCTCGCTATTCCGCAGCGCCTGCGCGACATCGGCATTCAGCCTTATCTGGTATATGACCATAATCTGCTGCGTGGTCTGGTGACGCAGCGTCTGGTTCGGACCATATGTCAGCATTGCAAGGTGCCCTTTGCCGAGGCGATGCGCCAGCGCCCGCAGCTGGCCGCGCTGATGATCCGTCTGCGTACGGCGGTCGCCCTGATGGATGCCGAAATGATGGCGCGCCGCGATAACGTCACAGCCGATGATATCAAGCTGCAGGAGCCGGATCTGAGCGGTGTCTATGTCACCAGCGGCAAGGGCTGCGAGCATTGTATTGGCGGCCACTCCGGTCGTACAGTGCTGGCCGAGGTGGTGGAAACCGATAGCCGCCTGATGGCTCTGCTGCGCGACGATAAGGTCGATCAGGCGCGCGCTTACTGGCTCTCGCACAACGGTCTGGGCGGTCTCTCCATGCTCTGGCATGCCATGGGGAAGGTCGTGAAAGGGCAAGTCAGCCCCGAGGATGCCGAGTTTGAATTGGGCCCGCTCGCCCGCGAGCGCGATCTGCGCGAGTTTGAAGAACGTATGGGGCGCTCGTGACGACCGTATTGGGGTTTTGACACATGCTTGAGGAATTCTCCCTTTCCCTTGCGCAGATGAAAATGCGCACCAGCAAAAAGCAGCGGTTTCGCATTTACCGCAAGCTGCAGGGCATGATGGAAATGAACGAGCCGTTACCGACGGCGCTGGATCGCCTGTGGCGTAATGTTTCAGAAGATGGCGTAAAAACAACCAAGCCTGCAGCACTGGCGGTGCAGCAATGGCTGGAACGTTCGCGTCAGGGTATGACGCTTGCCGACATGATGGACGGCTGGGTGCCGGCGCGTGAGCATATGCTGCTGCGGGCGGGTGAGGAATCTGGCAATGTTGCCAAAGCCATTTCCTCCATCATGGCGGTGGACGAGGCGGCTGAAAAAATGCGTCGCGCCATTTTGAGTGCGATTACCTACCCGGCCTTCATATTTCTGCTGTTGTCGGCCGTGTTGTGGATGTTCGGTGTTAATCTGATTGAGCCGATGCGGCAGAATACGCCGCCTGAGGTATTTGCGCAGATGGCTGGTATTGCCACGGTGTCCGACTTCGTTCGTGATAACGGTTTTTTTGTTCTATGCGCTGTGGGTGGTATGGTTGCGGGAGTCATTTTTGCACTTCCGCTCTGGTGTGGCCGGATCCGGGCGGTGCTAGATATGTATCCACCGTTTGCCTGGTATCGGATCTGGCAAGGTAGCGCCTTCCTGCTGTCAATGTCCGCGTTGCTGAGTGCGCAGGTGCCATTACGCAAATGTTTCGAAATTTTGCTCAATGGCGCCAAGCCGTGGCTGGCGGAGCGGTTGGAAGCGGCCCGTCAGGAAATTTTACGTGGGCGCAACCTTGGTGAAGCACTTCGCGTCAATGGGCTTAACTTCCCGGATCCGGCGCTTGCGCGCGACCTTGAAATCCTCTCCGAACGCGCCGATGTTGCCCGAACCATTGAGATTATCGCAAAGGAATGGCTGGATGAACAAACGCGCGCCTTGAATTCGCAGGCCAGCATGGTGCGGGTGGTTGGGATGGGGTTGGTGGGTGCCTTCATCGCGTGGGCCATGATGTCAATTGTTGGTATAAGTCAAAGTGTTGCCACGGCTATGTAAGGCCGCACATCAACTTTTTTATCTAACTTTTTGATATAGTGCAATAATGACACACTTGTTACTCAGCGGTAAATATCCCTGCTTAGCCATTGCCAAAGGCAGGAAATAATGTTCACCTGTGGGCAGACTTTGGGGCTGCTCATCAGCCAGCATATAGACAGGAGAGTAGAATGATCGGTTATACCCGCAAGCGCGCTGCGCAACGTGGTTTCAATCTCATCGAAGCCGCTATCGTCCTTGGTGTCGTCGGTCTGGTGATCGGTGGTATCTGGGTGGCCGCTGCTGCGGTGCAGGCGAACCTGCGTAAGGCGGATGCCTCCAAGGGGCTAATCCAGATCGTGCAGAATACGCGTAATCTGTATTACGGCCAAAGCGCGACGGCCACCGCCGATATTACCTCGCAGTTGGTCAGCGCCAAAGCCCTGCCAGCCGATTTTATTAATGGTACGGCTGGTAAGAATCCCTTCAATGGTGACGTGACTGTGAGCATCGCTGGTGCCTCGTTTGACCAGATTGATGTTCTATTCGGTACTGTGCCGAAGGACGCCTGTATTGACCTCACCTCCAAGAACACCAACATCAGCACCGGTCTCGGCCTCAGCCAGATCATCATCGATGCTACCGGTGGTGGGTCGGATGCGACCATTACGACCTTCCCCTATTTGCCAACCTCCGCCGCGACCAACTGTGGCACCACCAATGATATTACGTGGAGATTTGGTCTGCGTGGCTAATCGGTATATATAAACCTGTATCAGGCGGCTCCGCAAAGAGCCGCCTGATTGCATTTAAGAGGATAGTATGGGTGGCTTTCTTGTTGTCATGGCCGCACTTTTGCTGGCTCTGTTGGCATCGATCCTACCCTTGGGTGGCGGCGAGCCATTGACCTCTGGTGGAGCACTGAACCGGCCGAGTGTTCAGGTTGTTGCCGGGAATCTGGTTCAGTACCATGCGGCCGCGGTTGATTTTGTGACAGCCAACCGCAATCCGGCCAGTACAACGTGGACGTTTACTGATAGCGATCAGAGCACGGTGCGTTGCGCCTCCAGTTATACTGGGGGCACCTATGCTCCTTGTTCCACCGAGTTTGCCCCGCCGGGTTTTCTCGCCCCAAGCGTGATGGGGACCAGTGCCAATGTGGTGGACTGGACAGTATATTATAAGGACTCGACCGAAGATATTGTCGTTACCTACGCCACCAGCTCATCCAATGTGGCTGGCTATGCTCCGGCGCAAATTGCCCGCGCTCTGGACGATTTCAGCTTAGGTACGGCATATTCGGATTGGTACTGGGGCGTGGTCGCGGGTGGGGTTCTACCCAATCCGTCAAATCTGACGATGCCAACTGGTTATGCCGGCGGAAACGGCGTTGTAGCGATTGCGACAGTACTTCCTTAACAGTTTCATGATGAGCTGACCCGGTAAGGGAGTAATCAACCGTGAGCGAGCAGAAAAAACTCAAAGAACTGACCTTTTGTGATCTCTATATCAGTATTGATCGCGAAGACGCGCGCTATCGCAAGGATCGCACATCAATCGTCAATACACTGAATTTCGTTCCGCCCGAGTATTCAGCCGATCTGGCTGACCTGCGGCAGTTACTGGCTCTGTCCCTGCATCAGGATTTTTCCATCGATCACGGCGGCGTGCGTTATCGCGTGGCGCGGCTGGTGGATGTTAACGGTACGTGGTTTGTTTTAAGCCGCGGAGTCACCTCCATTCCCAAGCTGGAATCCTTGGGGCTGGATCCCGCGGTCGTGCAACAGATCCAGTCGCTCGGCCGATCATCCGGCCTGATCCTGATTGCGGGCGCTACCGGTGCGGGTAAAACCACAACCAGCGGGGCGATCCTGCAGGATTATCTGATCCGCTACGGCGATCTCGCCGTAACCATTGAGGATCCGCCTGAGCTTCCGCTATCCGGCGACTATGCCGAGGGGAAGGGGCACTGCTTCCAGATATCGGTCGATGAAGATGAATGGGAGCTGGCGCTGAAGGCGGCGCTGCGCTATCGCCCACGCTATATGTTTGTGGGTGAGTTGCGTATGCCGGGGGCCGCTTTTCAGGTCTTGCGCGCTGCTGTCTCGGGGCATTTGGTGATTGCCACCATGCACGCAGGCTCGGTTGAGCAAGCGGTTGAAGGGCTGGTGACACTTGCGGCCGAAAAGGCGGGCGGGATCGCCAACATTCTGGTGGCCGATGGCCTAGCCGGAATCATCCATCAGAAGCTGGTTCTCCAGCTGCAGGCGACTAGCCTGTTTGCCAGCAGCAGCCTTGGTGACCCGGTTCGCAACCTGATCCGCGAAAAGAAATTCGGCGCTCTGACAACGATTATTGAGCAGCAGGCTGCGCAACGGGCTGAGGCTCGCCGTCAGCAGGCGTCCGGTCGCTAGACCTGCGTTGACTACGCCGTGACCTTCCGGCTGGCTTTGCTGTCATCCGGGCGGGACAGCTGGCTGGAGATGGCGCGATCCACCAATTCAGTGACGATCTCGTCAATCACCTTGCTCTTGGCGGCGGCATCGGTATCGCCTTTTTCATTCGCCATGGCCACACGCCGGTTGATTTCCAGTCGTGCGGATCCACTCGGATAGTTAAGGGCCAGAATTTGCCGTGCCCGCGAGGCACCTAGGCGGGCATAGAGGCGGTTGCGGACAATGACGTCCTCCGCCGAGGTGTTCAGAGCCCACAGCTCAATCGGACCCAGAGTATTGATCAGATGTTGCTCGTAGCGCCCTTCAACGGTCGAGAGGACCAGCAGACAGGGCGCACCACCGGCACGCGGACCAGTCAGGCGGTTCTTGATGACAACCTTGGCGGTATCCGACAGGCCAAAGCGATCAACGGCTTTCTGCACCGCCTTTTCGGAGACAGTTGAACCCAGCACCCAGACTCCGGTTGCAAGATCGACCATGGCATCATCAAAGTCTTCCAGCAACTGGGAGGCGAGGACGATCTGGACACCCCATTTACGGCCTTCACGCACATCACGAACAATCTGTGAGCGGACGGCCGCCGATTTACTGGTGCGGTGAAATTCGTCAAAACAGACACGCTTGGGTGTTTCGCGAATATCAACCAGTCGCTTCTGGTGGTAGATGCGGTACTTGTCCGGCAGGGCCTTGACCGCATCCTCACCCATCCACCAGCTGCGGATAAGGGTATGGCGCGCCAGCATGTACATGAGCGCGGTTTGCCGGTCAGCCGAGTCATCGCCCTGCGGAGCAACATCCATCAGATCAAGGGCGCAGACGCGGGCGCCACCAATATCAAAACGCGTAATCCCCGACAGGATCGGGAATTCTCGAATCGCTGAGGTAATCATACGCTCAAACGCATTGATGATGGATTCCGATGATGCGCCGAGCTTGGTCTCTTCCAGAAGTGAGCGGATTTGCGGACGGCGCGAGGCCGTAATCATGTCGGACAGGGTCGGCACCGCATGGCGCTGGGCGAGGGATGCATGATGAATGAGGCCCAAGTCAAACAGTGCCTCGACCACATCCCACCAGTAGGGCTCACGCGGCAGGTGGATGTTGTAGGACTTGATCGCCTCATCAACCTCAGCATCGATATACGGCAGATAATTGCGGGCTTCGGATCCCGTCATACGGTCGTCACGCCAACGGAACATCTCGTCGATGGTGAAACCGATCAGCTGGGTAATGCCGTCATAGGGCTGCTCCTGCCCCGGTGGGGTGCACAGGATGGTGCAGAGTTCGATCAGGAAGGAGCGCTCATCCGCTAGTGGAGCGCGCAGGCCGATTTGAGTATCAAACGGGTTGATCGAGTATTCCTGCGTCATGCGCAGGCGATAGTGAGAGGCTTCGTAGCGGCGATCGGGCGGCAGGGAGTCGCGGATGAGCGAGATCAGGCCCGCCGAGGAGGGGCCAATATCAATCATGGCGATAAAGGGCAGCTTAGAAATACCGGCCGCGAGTGCGGTGCCAAGAGAGAGGGCATTGAGCAAGACCGATTTACCGGCACCGGGTTGCGCGAAAATCAGATCGAACCAAGTGGTTGTCATGGCGCTACCAGTCTGATACGGCCAGACGCGTCCTTCCGGTGTGCGCAGCAGAATGGCACCAAAATCAAACGGCGAGGATGCCGGTTGCCAAGGCAACAGCTTCAGGACTTCTTTCAAAGGGGCGATGCCCGGCTCAGCCGTAGAGGCACAAGCAATGCCGAGAGCGGAGGACATTACGCCCTCCAGCGGATCGCCAATCAGCTGGGACACGCGGCACTGGCCCCAACCTTCCATGGCTTGCATCAGGTTGGCACTTTGCTCGTCGAGCACATCGGGCCCGGCTTCCACCCGACACCACGTCGCCGCGGAGATGCGGATGCGCACCACCGGCTCGGCCTTGGACAGCAGCGCCAAGGCTTCAAGCGAGTTTTTGATCATCCGGTTTTCGGTATTGGTAAAACCGATGATAGCAGTCAGGAATTTGCGCAGGCCAGCCCCCGACGCGCCACCACTTTCGATCAGGAATGAGATGCGATAAGGCATCGGCTGCTCGGCCAGCCGCTTCATCAGGCGGGAAAATTCGGTCGCCTCTGCGGGGCCCAGCACCATATCGACCGGGCTCCAGAAGGTATTCCCGATCTGGACTTTGTTTTGACTATGCACCTCGGCATCCTGTTGGCACAGTTGCCGCGCCAGCGGCGGCCAGAGAACTTCCGAGTAATCCTTGCGGGAGCGCGGCTCGCGTGCCGGGATCGGATCACCGGGCAGACAGGCTCGCCATTGTCGGGCAGGGTGCTCCGGATCAAGGCTGGTCTTAACCGCGCGTAATGCCTCATGGATGTCGATGATCTTGGAGCGGATGCCGATATCATCAAAGTTGTTCTTGATCGAGGCAACAAAGCTCTTATGGCGTGTGCGTAGGGTGCCCAAGGCAGCAAAAGGAAACTGCGCATTGGTGGCCCGTACCCACTTAATTGCTTTTTTCTCTTTGGCTTCCCGGTCAAAATCACTCTTGGTCAGCGACGTGGGGCGGGTCCAGACCACGACATAACATTCTTCCCACGCCAGATATTTGGCCAGATGGCGGGCACGTTCATCAAACAGATCACCCAGCTCCAGACCGATATTGGCGGCGGCCGCGCGGTTGGGGCGCATGATGGTGTCCAGCTCCCGGCGCGAGCGGGTGGGATCGCGCATGAAGTGAAACTGCAGAGCATAGCCCGGACGATCGAGGCGAGAGCCGATCTTCAGCTGAGCCTGCTCGATGATGTTCTTGAACTCCTGCTCACCGACGAGGCACTTGGCGCCGTCCACCTTAACAAAGCTGACCAGCGAGCCATCGCGGGCCACCAAAGTCGTTTCATCATCCGCAGTTTCAAGTGCAATAAAAGCCTCCATCGGCTGCTTGAGCGTGAGGTAGAGGGAGGCAAAGAAGTCGTTGAAAAAGCGGATCATTCAGGTCAGTCGTCCCAAGCTTATGTCGGTCGGGCGATCATAACCCGGAACAGATATCCGACAAAGGCCTAAACCGCGCGGCTAGGTAACCTATTGAGAAGGTCCGGCCAGCTGGAGGGGGCTGATTTACCAAACGGCCCCTCCCGCGAGCGCCAATAGGCCAGCATGTCGGGGAACCGGTCAACCTCTCCTGCTGCCGTGCGTTGCATGCGCCGGTCTAAGGAGAAGAGGCGCAGCCCCTCCAGTTTGTCCTGACGCTCATCATACTGAGCCTCGGTCAGAAAATCAGTAAAGGCAGTCGCCAGGATGAGCGGATCGTCGGTGCCAAGACGCCGCTTGGCTTCGTCACGTCGGTTGCGTAAAGCTTCCAGCCCACGTTTTGCGGATTCGGCAGCATCGCCCTCACTGGCCCGGGCCACATATAACGCTCGGACTAGGTGGTTGAGCTCAGCTTGCGTCAGCTCCGGCAGCCAGATCAAAATGGCCTCACCGAGCATACCCGCACGTTCCAAGGATAGAACCTGATCGCACATGTGGCAGCTGGTCACCCAGTCATCGGCTTGTCCGGGGCGCGCCACGCCCTCGGCATTCAGCGGGCGAACTTCCTGAAACTTCTCAGAGTGAAATCCGCAATAAATACAGGTGTGATGATCCCGTGCCAACACCTTGCTTCGCACGGACGCTGATAAAGCGGCAGAAGACCCCGAGGTGATGCTACCGGTAAAGCCGGTCCGGATCGACAGAAACAGAGGGCGCAAGGGGGTCCTAGAACTGGGCATGCCCTGACCATAGCCGATAACTCTGGATATTCAAGAGATTAAGTCGGTCTTGCACGGGTCAGAGAACGAGGTAGATGCGGCAGTGAGATTGTGCGCGCTAAGAACTAGTACCCTAAACCACATATGGACTGTTGAGGGGTGGGCCTGATGTGAGTCAGAAAGAAAACGGGGCGCAGAGTAAACTGCGCCCCGTGGTAATTGATTCAAGATCTTTTAGGGTGCCAAGACAGCGACGCTGTTGTAGGTTGCGGTGCCCTTTGACACACCCTGAGTGTTCCGCATCATATCGAGGAGGAACGGGATGGAGATGAACAGGGCACCCGCAGCCAGACGGCCCAGACCGTCCTTGATCGGGGTTTGACCCGGATTGTCAACGTGCGCCTTCAGCTTGGAAATACCGGCGACGCACAGGGCAAAGCCGATAATGTAAGCTGCGAAGTTAATCAGCTGAGGAACGGTCTTCAGATTGTCACGGACGTTATTGATCGAGTCAGACACTTGGGGGTTTTGAGCAAGCGCCGGTACAGCTACCGCAACCGCGACTGCGGTTAAGGCGAGAACAGAGAACATCTTCTTCATCGTGTGCCTCATAAGGTTGCGCCTGAAGACATCTTCAGGCTCTTTCAAGGAGGAGCATGACATAGAATTCCTTTCTATTCAATAAAACTTAGAGGATAGAGAAAATAATCGTCAAGTATTTAACAGAAATTTAACAGGGAATTATTTGATTACCTTTTTTTAGGATTATTGCCCAACACTGCAGGGATGCGCGTTAGCCAAAACTGGCGAAGCCGCAGCTTCCGCCACAGAAGGTTTGCTCAATGGCAGCGAGGGTCGGTGAGATATTAATCGCCAGTGCGCCGCCAATCACATGGGTAAAAGCTGCGGATGAACTGACACTGGTATTGCCATCGGCTAGGGCGCGGAACATCAGGAAACCGCGCATGAAGGCGATAAAGCCAATGATCTGGATAAAGGTAAGAATAGCGCCAATTGCCTGTTCCGCATTCGCCAGTGATGCCGCCGGTATGTTGGCGATCGCCAGTCCCTTGAACTGGACGACTGCGTTGCCGAATAGAGATGCCGTGAACATATCGGCTGTGGCCGCCGTGGAAAAAAGGATAGCACCCACTAGAATACGCATCAGGGTGCCAGGACCGAGTGAGCCGCGTGGCCCATCCTGACCAGCGCCCTTTGCCATACGCATGAAGCCCGTTGTCAGGAGGAACAAACCCAAGACCACACCGGATCCCCAGATAATGAATTGAAGCGGCTTGCGGATATCATTGACAAACCTAATCATCATCTTGTCGAGACCGTTGCCGGCACCATTCAGGCCGAAAGCGGCAGCGGCCTCAACTGATTTTCCAGGAGTTTTGAGCAAGGTCGAATTCTGTAGCAAATTCATCGCTGCAGGTAGGGAGATCAGGAGTGTCGCGGCAAGCAAATACCACAGGCCGTGAGAGAGGGGGGTGCGCTCTGCATTATCAACGTGGGCTTTGATTTTAAGCAAACCAATAACGGCAAAGGCAAAACCGGAAATGTAAGCAATTGTTTGAATTAGTAGCGGGGTGCGGGAAAGGGTATTCTGAGCACCCTTCATCATCATGTCACCAACTTTTGTCTGAGCCATGACCTCGCCAAAGGGCAGCAAAAGAGCGTAAATGGCCAGCGCAAAGAGAATCGCTTTGAGTGCCTTGGTGTCAGTTGTTATCGAACGTACGGCCATAATCTGCCTATCCTCCCCGAACTAGCTCTGATTATATCAGGGCACAAATACGGAGGAAATAAACATTAAGTAAAACTTTGGCTAATTACAGGCTATTGCCGCAACGTGCCACGCGACCCGACTACAGTCCACGTGCCGTCCTTCTGGGTGATTGCGTTAACCCGGCCGAGGCCTGGAAGTTGGTCTCCAACCTTGATATTCTGTAATTGTCCCTGAGGCCCACGCGATACCCACGCCTCGCCAGCTTGGGCTGCGCGCAATACCCACGCAGGGTTGCTTGTCGGTGTCGGTTTGGCTGGGGCTGGCTTTTCGGCCACTGATACCGGCGCGGCCGCTGGTTCCGGGGCCTTGGCTCGTGCTCCCCCGCTGCTGGCTTGAACTGACTTGAACTGAGCCTCAAGCGCGGCCATCTGGGTTTTCAGCTCAACCAGATCGGCAGCGGTGCCAGACTTTGACAGAGACTGATCAACGGCACGGAGCAAGTCTTGTACCTGATGTTCAAGCACAGCAATACGCCCCGCCAGATCATCGGTCGCGGCTGCAACCGGCGCAGGTGCACTGCCCGCAGTTGTAGTAATGGGGGGCGTATTGGTTGGTTGAGGCGCTGTCATGTCCGAATTAGTCACGACCTCAGGTGTCGGCTGCATTGGATCCGCCGTCACTGAATCCACAGCGCTGGGCAAGGCGCTATCCAAGCCTGTTGGAGTGGGCGCACTCAACGCCGCGTCCACCACACTGTCGGCAGTTGAGGGAGGCTGCTCCTCAAGGCTAGTTGGGACAGAGATATCTTGAGCTGGCTCCAGAGGCGTTGCGCTCATGTCATCTGTCGTTGTTGCATCAACATCCGGCGCTGCAGTCGGCAGAGCCGGAGTAGCCCCCGTGCCCATGGCTTCGGCTGAGTTCATGTCGGCCGCTGGGACGGCGGTGGTAGCATCGGCTGGCGTGGCGACCGGGGCAGAAGACATATCAAGGGGGGCAGCGGCCGGATCGGCAGCGATGACATCCGCTGTCGGCGATTCAGCGCTTTGGGGTAATATGTTGGTGTAGTAAAAATAACCGGCACCAGCGGCTCCAACGAGACCAAGCGCTACCCAGGGCAATAAACTTGACTTGGATTGGCGGACTGGAGCTGTCTGCCCGTCGAAGTCATCATTGTCCACATCCCAGTTTTCAGCATCTGCCGCGGGTTCATCGGCAAAGGACTCACCAAAATCGTCAGTCTCTGTTTCGGATGCTTTGCTGTGTTTCTTACGACCGCTGAACATTTACAACCTCATAGAGATAGGGAATAACCAATAAGGGCAGGCAATTACTGCTCTGAATCCGTCACCTTGGCAACAAAGAAAAGGCCAATCGGCGTTCCGACAGCTACACGAACTAGGCGCTTGATGGCCGCCGCTTCCTCATCGGTGAACTGAGCAACCCGGTCAAAGGCATCACCCATACCAGCATAAAGCGCATCCTTGAGATCTTGATCGCCTGTACTGTTGGTGGTGATGGAGGAAGAGCCTGAACTGGTGACCGACGTTGTGCTGGTGGGCTCTGAGATAGCCTCGCCGAACGACGAGAGGAAACGGGCTGCAGCAGGCATCAGGACACGCGAAAAATAGCGTGAGTCAACTTCTGTGGCGACTGATCCCAAGGTCGTATCCGGGTCCAGTGCCAGAATGTCAGCCGTGTATTCTTTTTTCCGGAAAACAATCGTGCGGAATCGTAACGCCAGACTTTCACGGAATACTTCAAAGGTGCCGACCAGACGCGCTCCGGCAAACGGACCCGTGAGAACCCGCGCGAGGATGGGGCCAGGAAAATCCGAATTCGCTTCGGTCACCATTTCTCCATAGTAAACAGTCCCGGCCGGGACCAAAACTCGAGCAGATGACGCGGCGGATCCGCCGGCTTGCGCAGCAGTCGCCTGCGCCCCCGCAGAAGCTTGGGTAAGCGATAGATCGTCAATACCACTAACAGTTGTCAAGGATGGCGGCGTCCACTGAGTCATCAGCAGATCCATCTGAGAGCGATAGAGGCGTGTGTACTTTTCAACGATCTCGGGCGTCAGAATTTGGGTCTGCGGTACCGTCAATTCACCCGTAGGCAGTTCAGCCTGGCCGGGCAGACTGGTGGACCCCAACGAGGACGATGTGGGCGCCGGGGGATTAATCAGACTCTCAAAATCGCGCAGGGGGTCGGACTCTTCAACGGCAAGATCGGTCCCTAATACAGTCGGTGATGAGACCGCAGTTGACAGGGGCGTGGGCAGGGCGCTTTCGCCGCGAGCCGCAGCTTCATTTGCGCGGTTCTGGTCAAGTTCCTGAACAGCGCGCAGGTATTCAGGCGTTGCTTCTGTCGGGTCCGAAATCGCCCCTTCGGTTGCGGCAACCGGTATCACCGTCTCCTCGACAACCTGACGCCGGTTCATGTACTGAACACCGGCGATGGCCCCTCCGCCAACCACGACAACAACGGCTGCGAGCTTGAAGATGGGATTGCTTAGGATACCCTTCAGTCCGGTCGAGCCGGATGATTTGCGATACCGCGCCGCGCCAGGAGTTTCGTTAAAGTCAGTGCTCATTGTGCTTCTCCTGCGACGAATCCTTCAGGACGGGTCAATCGCGCCCGAACCATGACGCCTTGATCGGATAACAATAAAACCGGCGTGTCTGGAATGGTATAAACCGTTGTGCCGTCGCCCGAGCTGGCGCTGGAGGACCATGCGGGTGAAAGTAGACTGTGCGGCGTGCGCAGGTAGGTTTGGCCCGAAATATCCCAAGCCGCCGAGCGATCATCAAGGCCCATAACCTTTAGGCGCTGCGCCCCGGCCGGGGGATAGCCATCAAGCACGGCCATCAGTGTGCTGTCACCGGCAACAAGTGTGGCTGAAGAATCAAAACGCGGCGGCTTGGCCTTCGGGCCAAGGGCGGGGACGCGCACATCGTAGCGATAGAACACAACATCCTTGCCAGCGACAAGCTGGAACGTTACAGGGGCCGACAGACCGCGCAGCTGTAAGGTGAGATTACCTTCATAAAAACGATTGAGAGGAATAATACGGAAAATATGCGAGCTTCGTTGCGCCGTCTTGATGTCAAAACGGCCTGCGAAGGCCATATCTTCAATGGGCCACGGCGCGCCCGTCGCATCCATCATCACAACGGTTGTCACATAGCCGGCAGCAACTTTGATAACAGGCGGCGCCGTACCGGGATCAAGGGAGACCGTCTCGACTTTTAATTCCGCCTTGGGTCGGGTCGGGTCCTGCAGGCTGAGGGCGGTCGCCTCCTGCGTTTCTGACATGCGGGAAATGATCTTTTTAACCTGGTCAGGGGTAAGCGGCATGGCGCTATCAATGGCCTCATTAAGACCTTTCTCACGGGCCGCCTGCTCGGGATCATAGGCAGGTTGGCCCATGGAGGGCTGACCTGCGGAGTCTGGCGGCAGGCCAAAGGAGTCGTTTACCTGACTGTAGGCAGGAGATGAACACACCGCTACGCCGATGCATAGCGACAGACTAAATATTACCGACGGATTTTTGACAGCCATGTCTTCCCCCACGATTGTAACCGTTTAATACGATTGCCTGTTGCCTTCAAGTCCAACTATAGAAAATATATGTATATTTTTAGGGATAGTGGTGTTTTTGAATAATGTCCTTGAAAAGGGCAAAAGGGAATTAATAGGTTGTTAACTAACTGACTACACTAGGGCTGTGCTTGCACTGTCCGCCATCTGGTAATCGCAATTCCGCTTGGATTGATGTCAGTAGGTACCCGTTCAATACCGATGTCAAAGGTGACTTGATTTTCCCAAGGAGCGTACAAGCTGACGCGGCGCATAAAAACATCTGCTCTGATATCATAGGAAAAAATACCGCTCACAACGCCTTTTCTGAGAATCTGCGGGGGGCGGCCGATGCGGGGAATAGAGATCATTTTGTAGTCCTCTAGCAGAACCCGAAGGCTGGGATAATGACGATTATGAGCCCGCATGTACCGATTGAAAGACTCCCAGCCCCGCTCGGTAAAATAGGGTCGTATATCCTCAAGCCGAAGCCGGAAGTCATGGTGCCCCATCGTGTTGGCCAGTCGGAGAATGTCTGTCAACCAGAGTAAGACGGTGTTGTCACCCAGATCACGACTCAGTGGTGGTAGCACGATGAGTTTGCCATCGACGCTGGTTGGAAAGACCCGAAATTCCTGTCGTGAGAAGCTCACCAGCATAGACATTACAATCAGCAGGCCAGCAATCAAGGCTAACTGGAGATAGCGCAAAATAGAGGCCATTTTGGCTCCATCCTGCAGATAGGAATTGCTCAGGCGGGCAGTAACCACGGTACGCTGGTTCTGGCGGTCGCTGCGCTTGGCCAAGCTGACTTTGACGGGAGTGGTAAGGGAGGGCTGGGACATGGTCATTTACTGTGTAATCTTGAAAATGCCGAACGGATATCCTGCCAGCGATGTTTGCGTTGGCACACGCTGAATGGTTAACGTTACGGTGTTGTTTTCGACACGGGTGTTGCCTGAATAGAAACTCGTGACAGTACCGATTTGCACAGTCCAGGTGTAACGCCCTTTCACCTCACCCTCTTCAAGGACGACCGCCAGACCGCTGGGGAGGGTTGAGACAAAAATGCGTTGCGCCTGAGTACGACTGAGCAGATTTGTTTCCCAGAAAGCCAGTCGGAACGAGTCCCAGCCATAATCAGTAAAAAAGCGGCGCGAGGCATTGATTCGAGTTATAATATCGTTGAAGTTATATGTGAATATTTCTCCGACCGCGAGTTTACTCCAATTGAGCAACGCCTCACTTCCGGTGTTGGGGTTCAGGGAGGCGGCGAGCTGCGTCGGCTCGCCGCCTGAGCGGTGGGCGAGTAATATACTGTAGCGATCTGTTCCCTTAAGGTAGAAAAAAATTGAGGCCGCGAGAATGAGAACGCACAGCGTGCCATACATGCTGAAATGAACAGCACCCTCGGCCAGAATAGCAGGGCGTAGTCGTTCGGCTGCGATTTTTCCTTGGGCGCGCGCCTTTTGGGCGAGTTGACGGGCTTTTTGTGAGCTAGACGAACGAGATGAACCCGTCATGGCGTCCCCTCGGCTTTGGGCTGGGAGTCGCTAGCCAGTTCAACAGAGACTTCATCACCGATCTGCTGCGCCCGCTCTATGGTCGTCACGGTGTAATTCCGTCCCAGATCAATGCTACGCGAGCGCTGGACCTCGACGGTAACAAGCCACGGCGTTTGCCGGGCGCGGGTGGCCCCGAGCCCCTCTTGTACGGAAAGACGGAGAGGAACCTGAACTACCCAATAGTAGATGTGCGTATCATGAATACCCTTGTCCAGAATACCTCCTCCGAGCGAAGGATCGATCTTGGCACTAAAGACCAGAGCGCGCGCGAGCAAGTTATCCAGGGCGGCGGATGTGAGGACGGCCTTTTGAAGCGAATCAAGGGTTCCGGGTTCAAAGGCATCTACACTCAGCTTGCGGCGTTGCTCCTTATCCAGAAAGCCAAATGTCAGGGCAGCTGCGATGTCATCGGCGACACGGGAGAAGACCTCATCATCGGTCATAAGGGGTTGATCGAGCGGGATAACGCTTTCAATCCGCCCAGAAATAGAGGAGACAAAAAAGCGGTCATTCGGATTGGCCTGAAACAGCAGAACGATTGACACAACCACTAAGGCTAGGGCGACAAAAGCTTGCCCAAGGGCGACTTTAAGTAAGACCCGATAGCTGTCGCGGGTAAAAAGATGATGATTTTCAATCGATTTCAAGTGGTCCGGGGGATTTTGCAATACCTCGGTATCTTTTTGGGTGACGGCGGTGGCCTTCGTGCCGAAAAAACTGGCTAACGGGTTCATTGCGTTGCCTTTACCGCGAGGATCTGATTAATGCCGATACTGTCACGGCTATCCATGCTTGGGGTTCGTACGATCATCAGAGTCACTTTCCAAGGCTCATTCGTTTCGCGATCGACTTCCTTGAGAGAGACATTGATTTGTACATCAACCTGCCATGCATAGGTATAGCCATCAAAGCCCTTTCCCACGATTTTCGTTATGGAGTTGCTGCGGATTGTGGCCAGCATGACACGATTTCGTCCCAGAATGGTGGGGTTTTCAACAGCGTTGATGCGTTCAAGAATCTGGGCGGCACTCAAGGCGTTTGTAAAGCTGGTCCACCCGGCCAGCGTGAAAAAGCTACGCGAGTCCTGCAAGCGCAGGCTGTGATCGTAATAGCCAAATGTCAGGCTGCGGGTGACCGCTTTTTCAGCCCAAGCGGTAATCTCGGCATCGGTATAAAGAGGATCCCATAGAGGTTTTTCCACAATCAGGCTGTTATCGTCCCGAATAGGAAAGAAATAATCCTTGCTGCCCGTGTAGCTAAGCATTTGAAAGATATTCAAGATCAGCAGGATAATGATGACCGCTTGTCCTGTCACCACGATGGTCATGCGCTGGAGTCCGGTGCGGTAAAATCCGTTACGCGCCAGAATAAGGGCCAGACCGTCCGCGCGTGAAGCCGGGAGGGGAGCAGCTTGAGCAGCGGCAGCAGCCGGACTCGCAGGGTTAGTCTGCTTGTCCAGAACGACTTTTCCACCAGAGGAACCAGATGAACTCATAGGCTATACGTAGTGGAAAATTGCGAATCCGTCGAGCCACCTTCCGGATGAATTGAGGACTAGGGAGCTATAAACAGGGTACATAGTAGTGAAACGGAAAGCGCAGGGGCAAATGGGAATTCATCCGATTTGTAAATCCGCCGCCAGATGATCCCGGTAATAAGCCCGAGCAGGCTGGCCAGTATCAGATATATAGGGACTTGGGCAGCTGGAAGCCAGAGGGCCGCGGCCGCCATCAGTTTGACATCGCCCCATCCCATCATGTCGCGTCCACGCAAACGGCTGTAGCCAAGCGTCAAGAGCAAACCGATCCCTGCGGTTTGCAGCAGACTTAAGAGAGGGTCCCACCATATAATGGGAGGGTGTCCGAGGAGCCAGAACAGGCCCAGCGTGGCTACCGCGAGGCTCGCTCCATCTGCGACATATCCGGTTTCAAGATCCGTGACAGTAATAAACAGCAATAGAAGCACCAAGCCGCTCAGCAGGACAAAATCAATACCAAATCCATAAAGTCCGCCCAAAAGGGCCAGACTCAAAGCTGCAATTCCTTCAATCCAGAGATAGCGCGGGCTGATCGGATGCTGGCAACAGCCGGATATCCCGCGTTGCAGGAGCCAACTTAAGACGGGAATCAGATTTTTGGCTGTCAGCCGCGCCTGACACCGGGGACAATGTGAGGACGGGAGCCAGCTCTCTTGTCGGGGCCAGCGGTAGCTGGGCATGCCGACAAAACTACCGAAAATAAGGCCCAGAACGCCACCACTCAGACATGCGGCCCACCAGGAAATGTCAAAATTCATAACAGCAAGCGTACTTTACTTTTATGGTATCGCCAAGATTGTATGCCTGAGAGAACTATACCGTTTCGTCTTCGCGCACGCGGGGTTTGAGCGCTGGGTCAGGGTAGCCTGAGCGTGGACGATGGCGCCGCTCAATCCGGACTTTGGAGTGATCGGCCTTTTCAGATTTCCGCTCATACAACTGCTGACCTAGCCGCTCAATGTGGGTTCGCAAGGCTGTCGCGATGTAGCGAAAACGGGTGCTGACTGGTGTGGGGGAGTGAGGGTGGCTTGATCGGGTGAACTGTAAGCTCGGCGACAGCACCGGCACCGCACGGCGTGTAGAGCTTTGCTGGCGTGGCGCTGAGGTTGATACCCATAGAAGGTTGGGGGTTCTCTGTTTGGGGGAAGATGTGCCCTGATTCAGGTGCTGCCAGAGCATATTCTGGTGTGCTCGACTGAGCGAAGAGGGCGAAGCGGCCTGACGTTCCATTTCCTCCGCCCGCAAGTGCCATCGCTCAATTTCCTGATCAATCCCAGCAAACTGCTGCTGACGTTCAGTAAGCAGAAGGGTTGCGTTGCTGTGATCGGGGCGGGCCGAGAGGCGGGAGTCGATCTGCTCAAGCGAGCTGTGCAGACTCTGCGCACGATGTCCCAATTCCCCAACATTATCGGCAAGAACCACAGGGCTAAACTCGATACGGTGCGCGGGGATAACAGGTGTGCCTTGCGTCGGTCTTGATCCGTGCCGAGGGATGGTGGGCTGAACGCGGCCCATGCCGATCAGACTCATCAGCGCTGCCCAGAGCGAACTCTTGCCCCGGCGAGTGACAGGGCGGCGCGGCAGGGGGCGTCGATGGTAATTAAACATAAAACCAGCTCCTGAAGAACAGTCTAGCTCAGTCAATGGGTTAGTGGGTGTGAAAGTTTTGTTGCGACTCGCGATCTTAAAAAAGATAACTATATTTTGAGGTTAGCGACAACTTTGGGGCAAATTTTAAGAAATTTGGATAGCTTAAATTCGGTGGGCATGTTACTAATTTTAGACCAGTTCGGGAGGATCTATGTCTATGCTGCGCATTTTCGCATTTGCTGCCTTTCTTCTGTTTGTCAATTTTGTCCCTGGTCAGGCAAGCGCAGCACCGAATGATCCGTGTAAGTGTCAAGCGTTTCCGTGCCAGTTGCCGCCACAATGTCAACAAAATCAGCCGGCTCCAGCACCTGCGCCCGCGCCACAGCCTCCGAATCAGAACGTTCCCTTTAACAACGCGGGAGATCCTGTACCTAACCCGAATGCTGCTTTTGCCTGGAAACCTGATCCGAATGCGGGTCCCGCTCCGGCTGCTGCGCCGAATCCGGCTGCGCAGGCTGCCGCGGCTGACTGCGATCCCGACATCATGAACGCGATGGTGGCGCAAGCACAGGAAGGCTTTAACAACATGAGCTTGTTGGCAACTCAGATGATCCGCCCGCCGCGTGCCTCGCTCACTAATACATGTGTTCAGATGATTAACAGTATCTGGAATCCGATCCGCTTTGTTGAAGAGGCGAAGATGCTGGCCGCAACCAAAGCGGCTGATTTTCTCAGCAATCTTTTTGCCAGCTTTACCGGGTTTAATTTGGGTAGCATTTCCTTCTCGCTCAGCTTCAACCCCTCGACCTTGTTTGTTAAGAACATGTTAGACGGCTGGCTCAAGAAGCTTTCACCGAACTATCTGTGCCAGTCTGCTTACAACGAAATTGGCAAGTCCCTGCGCAAGCTTGATTACACCTATAATTCTCAATTTGGGACTATTAAGATCAATGCCGGGCAGGCAGTCGAGTCCAAACTACTGAGCTTTGTCAGCATGTTCGGTAATGGCGAGTGGACCACACCCGCACCGCAGTGGAGCGTTCCGGCGGCGATGAAAGGCCAGATTGCCGAGTAGCTACGGGTTATATAGGTATCAACGGGCCGCATTAGCGGCCCGTTGTGTTTTGTGGCTGTGAGTGCCATATCAGGGGTGGAGGGCGTGGATATGTTTACTCTTGATCCTCAGTTGGCGGCGGAGACGTGGCACGTGTGCGATCTGCCCTTGTGCCGTGTGTTGCTGGCCAAGAATGCGGCGTGGCCGTGGCTCATACTGGTTCCCATGCGTGAGGACAAGGTCGAGATCATCGACCTGAGCGCGGTCGAGCAGGGCGAGATGTGGCGTGAGATTGAGAAGGTCAGTCGCGCACTGCGGTCGCTGCTGGCGCCGGACAAGCTCAATGTCGCCGCCATCGGCAATGTCGTCCGGCAGCTGCATATCCATATGGTTGCCCGCCGCGTCGGCGATCCCGGCTGGCCGGGTACGGTATGGAGCGCCGGAGCAAGCGCCGCCTATAGTGTGGCTGAGAAAGAAGAGTTCATTGATCGGCTCTATGCCGCGCTGCACCGCTAGGCATAGGTTATCTACCTAGGCGGGGCTGGCTGCTTGGGTTGGTGCGCCGAGGCGGACGTGCGGTGTTGCCTCAATACCTATGCCGTAGTGTTGGGCCCAACCGACAAAGCGGGCGGCGTTGTGTGCGCTTGCAAATTGGTAGAAACGCTGTGTTTCCAAGCCTACAGGTTCGGGTCGCATACGATGGTCCGCTGCGCTCCCGCCAATTTGGCGTGAGCCGGGGTAGAGTTCGTCGGTATGCGAGAGTACGCGAATACCTTTTTGGGCGATATCCTGTGCGGGGATCAGCTGGCCTTGAAGTACGGCGGCGTGGCGGTCCATGCGCTGCTGAAACAGGGATGGGAGTGGATGAAGACGTGAAAAGACGTAGCCATCGACTTTCATCGGTAGGGAGAGAATAACGAGGAAAGCCAATGACGGAGTGGTGGGTCCGGCCTCGGCTAGTGACAGGGTCGGTTCCTCCGTTGTGGCGCGCGCAGGCTGCTCGTGCAGGCTGTACCCGTCAGGGGTGAAGTTACGCAGGTTCAGCCAGCTTGACAGCTCAAGCGCAAGCTGTTCGGCTTTGTTCGGGTTTGAGAACAGAACGCTTAGTCCGGTGTTGCGCAGTGTGCGCGGTGGGGCGCTCTGACCCAGCCGGGTCCACAGGGAGTTTTTCAGATCACAGCTCTCCAGCACCGTGCCATCAATTCGCGTCAGGGCCGACATGAGGTCCCGCTGGTCAGACGACAATGTATTGAAACAGACCGTGACCAGCGTTTGGCGGTTTGGCAGGTGCGGGTAGGAATTGCTTGGGAAGTTACGGCCTGCGCCAAATTTTTTGCGCATGTGTGCAGCAAAACGCTGATGGAAAGGAGCTGCCCCCTCAGGCGCTGGTGCTGTACGCAACTGGTTGTTCAGGTCCTGCGCAGCACATTCGGCATCATACATATGTTGTCCCCCTGTTATGCTCGAGTCATAGCAGGGGTGCTCTTCTCTGAGCAAGGCCAAAAGGGTTAACGCTCCAGAAGGTTAGGCGCTCTCCGCCTGCCGCGAGGCACGCTTGCGATCGTTGGGGTCGAGCAGTTTCTTGCGCAGACGAATAGAGGTGGGGGTCACTTCCACCAGCTCATCGTCCTGAATATAGGCAATCGCCTTTTCCAGCGTCATCTGAATCGGCGGAGTGAGACGGACGGCCTCATCCTTACCAGCGGCGCGCACGTTGGTCAGCTTCTTGCCTTCCAGTACGTTCACTTCAAGGTCGTTATCGCGAGTATGCTCGCCAATGATCATACCCTGATAGACTTTCATGCCCGGTGTGATGAGCATGGGGCCACGCTCTTCCAGCTTCCACATGGCATAAGCTACTGCGTCACCCTGACCGTTGCTGATAAGAGCGCCCGTACGACGACCGGGCAGAGTGCCTTTATAGGGAGCATAGCTGTGGAAAATACGGTTGATGACGCCGGTTCCGCGCGTATCGGTGAGGAACTCGCCATGATAGCCAATCAGGCCGCGGGACGGGGCGAGGAAGGTGAGGCGCACCTTGCCGGTGCCGCTCGGGCGCATGTCCTGTAGCTCGGCCTTGCGCTCACTCATCTTGTTAACCACCGTACCCGAGAACTCTTCATCGACATCCACAAAGACTTCTTCGATCGGCTCCATTTTCTGACCGTTTTCGGTCTTGAACAGTACACGTGGGCGGCTGATCGACAGCTCAAAGCCCTCGCGGCGCATCTGCTCGATCAGAATGCCCAGCTGCAGTTCACCACGGCCTGCGACCTCAAAAGCATCAATAGTGCCACCAGCTTCAGTGACGCGAATAGCCACGTTGCCCTCCGCCTCGCGCAGCAAGCGCTCGCGGATGACGCGGCTGGTCACCTTGTCGCCTTCGGTGCCCGCCAGTGGGCTGTCGTTAATACCAAAGGTCATGGCGAGGGTGGGTGGGTCAACCGCTTGGGCAGCGATCGGTGCTTCTACCGACAGATCGCAAATCGTGTCGGCCACGGTGGTTTTGGTCAGGCCGGCAATAGCGACGATGTCACCCGCTTCGGCTTCCTCAACCGCAATGCGCTCAAGGCCACGGAACGCCAGCACTTTGGTAATGCGGCCCTGCTCAATCAGCTTGCCATCGCGTGTCATTGATTTGATGGCCATATTGGCCTTGGCCTTGCCGCTGGCAATACGGCCGGTGAGCAGGCGGCCCAGATAGGGGTTGGCCTCCAGCGTGGTGGCCAGCATGCGGAACTCGCCCTCTTCGGTGGTCGGGGGCGGTACGTGGCTGACGATCAGTTCAAACAGCGGGGTGAGATCCTTCTTCTCGTCATTCAGGTCCTTGATCGCCCAGCCCTGACGGCCCGAGGCAAACAGGGTGGGGAAGTCAAGCTGGTCATCATCGGCATCCAGCGCCGAGAAGAGGTCGAAAATTTCGTTGTGTACGACATCGGGGCGGGCATCCGCGCGATCAATCTTGTTCACCACGACCATGGGGCGCAGACCAAGACGCAGGGCCTTGCCAACCACGAACTTGGTTTGCGGCAACGGGCCTTCGGCCGCGTCGACCAGAACAACCACACCATCAACCATGGAGAGGATGCGCTCGACCTCGCCGCCAAAATCGGCGTGACCGGGGGTGTCAACAATGTTGATGCGAATTTCCTCGCCCGACTTGGGGTTGGTCCACAGCACCGAGGTACATTTGGCCAGAATGGTAATGCCGCGCTCGCGTTCCAGATCATTGCTGTCCATCGCGCGCTCGGCCACCTGCTGGTTTTCGCGGAAGGCACCGGCCTGCTTGAGCAGTTGGTCAACCAGTGTGGTCTTGCCGTGGTCAACGTGAGCGATAATGGCGATATTGCGCAGATTCATGAAAGGTCGTCCCGGGTAACGCGAACGGGCCAAAAGGGCCCGCTTTGTGCGCCGCAAACTAGTCGAAATCCCCCTGCTTTAGCAAGGAAAAAGTGAACAAAATCAGGATTTAAGCCGAGTGCGCTAACCTGTTGCAAACAAGAGGCTATTTTGGTGTTGACATTGTGAACGTAGTTCATTTAACATGAACAAAGTTCATTATTGGGAGGCAGATATGCCCGATAATAAAGCCAAACAGACGGCAACCCGCGCTCGGCTCCTCGTTGGCTTGATTTTGCTCTACTGCTTAAGTGTTCCACTAGCCCTTTTTATTTGGTTGTCCGGGTTGGCACCACTCTCGCTTTCCAATAGCGCTGTTAACTGGGTTTATAGCGGTGGTCTGGTCGCGCCGTTCGCGGCACTCTTAGCAAAAAGACTGAACAGACGGGCGGTCCTGCGGGAACTGGGCTTGCCACCTTATCTTTTCAACGCCATTCTGTGGCTCAGTGTACTACCAATGCTTTTGGCAGTTGGGTCGTGGATTGTATTTTATTTCCAGAACCAAGGGTGATGTAAATGGCTAACTATCTCAAGCAACTCACTGCCGACCTGCCGCGTTGGGTAGCGGCGGGGTATGTTAGCGCTCATGGTGGTGAGCAGATTCTGGCCGATGCACAGGCGCACCAGAAGCAGGGCTGGTTCCGTCTGCCCACAGTGCTGGGCGCACTCGGGGCCATTTTGGTCTTCGCGGGTGTCATCAGCTGGGTTGCCGCCAACTGGATGGATTTTTCGCGCCTCGCGCGTGTGGCCATCCTGATCTCCGCCATGGCCGGTAGCTTTCTGGCCGCGCATTATGCCCGTCTGCGCGAGGCGGAGGGGCTGGGCGCTGTCTTTGCCTTTCTCGGTGCCCTTATTTTTGGGGCCAATCTCATGCTGATTGCGCAAATCTACAACCTGCCGCCCAACCCGCCGGGCGGGGCATTGCTGTGGGCGCTAGGTGCCAGCCTCACGGCTATTCTCTGGCCCAGTCAACTGGTCATGGCCTTGGCTTTTGTACTGGCCGGCGTATGGACCTGGTTTGCCGGAACCACCAATATGGGCGGATTGAGCATTTTCTTTTCCATGTTTAGCGCCAAGACACTCCATCTGCCGTTCCTACTCCTCTGGGGTGTACTGACCGCCATCAGTATCAAACGGGGTTGGACCCGGGTGATGCATCTGGCTGGTCTCACCCTGATCTGGTGGATGGGCTTTAATCTGTTCAGTTTCTTCGGCGAGGAGTCCATGCGTCATGCCGGTGTGATCGCAGCAGTAGTCTTACTGGGCCTTTATGGTGCCGGGCGCGTGCTCAGGATCGCGCAGGAGGGCACCGGCACCATCAGCCGCTATGTGCTGCTGGGGTTCGCTTTGTGGCTACTGATTGTGACCGTGCCCGAGGCCTTCCGTGGTCTGATGATCCGCCGTACCTATGAACTGACCAACCACCAGGCCATGTCGATGACGGCCTATACCGTGGGGTTGCTAGCGGTGTTGTGTGTTGGTCTGTGGGGCGCGTTGACCAATCGGTTGCGTACACTTTCAGCCGTCGCTGCCGTAGGAGCGGCGGTGCCTCTGCTTGCTCTTTTTCCGGCCTTTTTCATCACCAGTACGGCGGATCTCTATAGCGACTATTCGGGGACCATGGCCGGATCTGTGGGATTTGTCGGGACCATTGTGCTGTCTATTCTGGCGCTGGCCGCGGCGCTGGGGGCCATTGTACAAGGCTATAAAACCAACGACCGCTTTTTGCTCAACATTGGTTTTGTGCTGTTCGCCCTCAAGCTGATCATTCTCTACTTCGATACCTTCTGGAGTTTGGGCGGGCGTTCGCTGTTCTTCATCATCGGCGGGCTGCTGACGATCGCGCTGGCGATCGGGTTTGAGAAGCAGCGCCGCAAGCTACTGGATCAAATGCAAAACAAACACGAGGTGCGCCATGTTTAATCCCGAGAGACTGTCGCCAACCGTACGTCTGGGCATTATTATGCTGCTGTTGACGGGCGCGCTCCTGATGCTGCTGGGCCGACATACCTATGAGCATAGCCGTGCCGTACCGATTATGCTGCAGACGGCTCCGGTCGATCCGCGGTCCATCTTTCAGGGTGATTTTGTCACCCTGAGCTATGAGATCAGCCGCCTGAGCGCCCGCTTGTTTGATGGCGACAAGGGGCAGAAGCAAGGTTGGTCAGGAGATGGTCTTATTGTGAGGGCTGGCCAGCCTGTCTATGTCGCCCTGAAAGACGCTGGCCTGATCTGGACCGATCTGCGGGCCAGTTTTAAACCCATCGCTGAGGTGGCAACGGGCGAGCGGGTGGAAACACGGACGCTCACTAAAAAAGGCAATGACTGGCGCATCAGTCAACTGATGAACGCGCAGGCTGAGGGTGATAATTTTTGGCGGGAAGAACACTGGCGCGAAGGTCGCTCCTATTATGTAGTCAGCAAGCAGATTGGCCCGGTCTGGCAGCCTGTACGTGCGAGTGTGCATCCGCTCACCGCCCAGCCGGGGGAGGTGATCCTGCGAGGTAAAGCGCTAACATCGACATGGGGCAAAACAGATGGTTTACGCGTGACCGAGCTACCATCGCCATGGAAGGAGGCAGATATTGTACGCGTGACCTATGGCATTGAGGCCTTTTTTGTTCCCGAGGGTGAGGGGCAGTGGATTGACCGCCTTGGCTGGAATGGCCAGCGCAATCGTATGTTGGTGAGGGTTAAGGTCAGCCCCAGCGGAACCGGATATACTGATAACATTGTGTTTGATGGGCGTGACATGTTCCAGAACAGTGGGCTGGATAGCTGGACCAGTTGGCGCGAGTAAGATTCAGGAGTTTCAGATGACATTTTCCGGGCGTATCACCCTGCTGGCCGCGCTGGGTGTTCTGTCGTGTCTGCTGCTGTTTGTCTATGCACCCGTGATCGATATCCGTACGGCGGCGTATTTCTATGATGGCCAGGCGTTTCCGTGGCGGTCGTATGCTCTGCCCAATCTGCTGCATGATCTGGTGCACCCGGTTTCCATCGGTCTGGGTGCCGCTTTTCTGCTGGCGACCGTTTATCATTATGTCCGGCGCACCGGGTGGCGGCGCTGGCTCTTTTTATTCCTCTCCCTCGTGATCGGACCGGGGCTTATCGCTAATACGCTGCTCAAGGATAATTGGGGTCGGGCGCGCCCTCTTCAGATCGAGCAGTTTGGTGGTCGGGCGCACTTTACCCCGCCATTTGTTATGACTAATCAATGCGAGAAAAACTGCTCGTTCGTCGGTGGCGACAGCTCATTCGGTTTCTGGTTCCACTCGCTGGCCTATGTCGCTGCACGCCGCCGCCGAGCCGTGTTTGTTGCGGGCCTTGGTGTGGGCGTCCTGTACAGCCTCATCCGTGTAGGGATGGGGGCGCATTTCCTCAGCGATGTCATCATCGGGGGCTGGTTCATGCTAGCCAGCTCAGCGGTGCTGTATGCGCTGATGTTTGGGCGCAAGGCGCTGCGGATCAGCTGGCAGGAGTGGCTAGGCGGGAACCGCGCGACTTTCCAGTGTCCGGGCCACCACAGCTAACAGCTCGCCTTCGTTGATAGGCTTAAGCAGGGTCGCTGCAGCCGACGGCTTGGCCGGGAGGATGGCCAGCTCGGCCGGGATTTCGTGATTACCGCCCGTAATGGCAATGACCGGCGGGCTGATCGGCTGTGTTTCCAGAAAGCTGAGAACCGCTGTTCCATCCAGCGAGGTCAGCAGCATCTCAAGGATCACCAGATCATACATGGACTGTTTGAGTAGTTCGATGCCGTCGGTGCCGTCTTCAGCCTCGGCCACCTCATGTCCAGCCTCATGAAGCCGGGCAACAATGGCGCGACGAACGCCTTTCATGCTCTCAATAACGAGTATTTTTGCCATGATCCATGTTCTCCTATTTACCCGGCTTTGCAATAGGAGCTTGCTCAATATCAAGTTATTGCCGATGATGTGCGACGTGATTGTCACAATTTGTTTGACCCTCACGCAATCCAGGGAGGCATGCCATGATAGCGGCGCTGCACGCGCGCGTAACACCCAAGCAGTTGCAGGAAGTGGGACCAACGCGGATTCAATTGGAGCAGATTATTTGCGCGGCGCAGAGCGCACCCGATCATGGGCGGCTCAAGCCATGGCGCTTTTTTGTTATTGAAGGCGAGGCGCGTCATAAGCTCGGGCGTTTGATGGCCTCAGCTTTGGCACAGCGCTCCCCGGACAGCACGTCGGATGAGCTAGCCAAGGAAGCCGCTAAACCCCTGCGAGCGCCTGTGATCGTTGTCATTGCGTGTAAAGTACAACCCTCGCTCAAGGTGTCCGCACTTGAGCAGGTGATGGCGGTTGCAGCAGCGGCACAGAATTTCCAGTTGGCGGTTCATTCACTTGGTTATGGCTGTCAATGGAAAACGGGTCCGGCGGCACAAGATCCCGCGATCAAGCAGGCCTTTGATCTTGCCGAGGCCGATATCCTCATCGGGTTCATGTATGTCGGGACTATTACTCAGCCGGGGCCGACGCGCGATGGGAGCCTGGATACCAGCCGAGTGAGCTATTGGAGCTCGGTATTGTAAACCGGTTGTCCGACCGGGGCCGCCGCCGGAGCGGGCGCGTCCGCGCTGGCCGGTGCCGCTCCATCCATGACGCGGACGTAGGAGACAACGCGCTCCACTCCATCAATCGTGCTGGCGTGGGTCGTAACGCGGCTCAGCTCCTCCTGGGTTCGGGCGACGCCCATCAGGTAAACAACGCCTTTAACCGTATCAATGGTATAGTTGCGGCCAGCCACATCCATATCAAAGGTTAGATAAGTGCGCAATTTGGTGGTAATCCACAGGTCCTTGCTGTAAGAGCCGATCGTGGTGCTACCCTCGACCGAAGTTTCATTGAGCACTTCCTTGACACCGGGGGTTTCCCACACCAGCCGCGAGGCATCCAGCTTTTGCTGCTGGTCGCGGGCCTGACCGGTAATCAGAACGCGGCCCTCCGTGATGGTCAGGTCAAAACGCTTGTTCATGTCGGCATCATGGTTGAACCAGCGCTTGTTGATCCCGGCTTGAATATCAAGGTCAGAGAATGTGCCGCCCAGTCCACGCTCGGATGTGCCGGCCTTGGCCACATAGGCACCACCGCCCAGAATGGCCGGGGCGCAGCCGCTGAGCAGGGCCAGAAGAGCAACTGAGACGAGCCATGGTGATTGCATGATGAACTCCTAACTGAACAGGGGGTTACGCAAAATGGTTTTGATCTCGCGTGCGAGAACGGCGGCAATTTGCTGGCGATCCTTGCGATTGCGCAAGATATCCTCGTCCTGAGGGTTGGATAGAAACCCAGTTTCGATCAGCAGCGAGGGGACATCCGGCGCGCGCAAGACGGCAAAGTTCGCCGCCCGTTTCGGGTTATCGAGCAAGGGCAGATCACGGCCCGCTCCCTTGATGAGGGCCGATTTGGCAAAACGCGAGGCGCTGATGGTTTGTTTGGCAGCCAGATCGTACAGAATATCAGCAATCACTTCTTCCTGTGCGGTCGCTGCTCCATAGCGCTGGTCGACGATATTTTCGCTTTCGGCTAATTGACCTGCAAACTCATCTGAGGCGGTGGCAGACAGAGTGTAAGCCGACAGGCCGCGTGCATCCGGATTATCAGGAGCGCTATCCGCATGAATGGAGATGAACAGGTTGGCCTGTGCCTCGCGGGCGAAGGCCACGCGGTCCGCCAGAGGCAGGAAGCGATCTCCTTCCCGGGTGAGTTTAACGGCCACGTGCCCCTCAAGGCGGGTGGCAATATCCTGCGCAATGTCCAGAACCACATTCTTTTCATAGGTGCCGCTTTGGCCGACCGCCCCCGGATCGCGCCCGCCATGGCCGGGGTCAAGCACAAGAACCGGTAACCCCACACCCGCGGGCTTAGGCTGGGGGCGCGGTGTAGCGGCCAGCACCGGGAGACTGAGCAGCGGCGCGCCAGCCAACAGACGAAGAAGAAGACGGCGATTCATTGGGGCGGATTCTGGAGGGATTTGTCCGCTCTGTCCAGTAGCGCAAGACGCCGCATTACCACTCTGCCAGTCCGCTCTTGGACAGGCGGATGTCCTGATGGACGGCAACACAGAGCAGCAGCCCGATCCCGATCAGCAGGGTCAGCATGGCCGTGCCTCCGTAGGACACCAAGGGCAGGGGTATCCCCACCACCGGGATCAAGCCGGTAATCATGGCAATGTTGACGGCGACATAGAGAAACAGATTAGCGGTAATGCCAAGGGCCAGCAAGCGACCGAACTGGCTGCGGGACGCGAGGGCAATGCGAAAACCGCTGGCAATGACTAAAGCATACAGCCCGAGCAGGATGAGTGCCCCGAGCAGACCAAATTCCTCGGCCAACACCACAAAGATGAAGTCGGTATGCTTTTCGGGCAGGAACGCGAGCTGGCTTTGCGTCCCGCCCAGAAATCCCTTACCGAACAGACCACCCGAGCCAAAGGCAATCTTGGACTGCATGATGTTATAGCCGGTGTTGAGCGGGTCGGCCTCGGGGTTAAGGAAGGTCAGAACGCGCTGGCGTTGGTAGTCGTGCAGAAACTCCCAGCCGACCGGAACGGCGGCAATCCCAAGGGCGATAGCACTGGCAAACACCCAGCCTGGTACTCCGCCACCCCAGAACAACATGGCACTCGCCAGCAGCAGCAGCAGAGCCGTACCCAAATTCGGCTGCAGCAACACCAACGCGACCGGGAGCAGGATCAGAACCAGAGGCGGGATCAGGCTGAGGGGGCGGACGACCTGCTCGGGTGGCAGGCCATGAAAATACCGCGCCAGCGCCAAAACAAGGGTAAGCTTCATCAGCTCCGACGGTTGCAACTGGAAGAAGCCGAGATCAATCCAGCGTTGGGCGCCTTTGCCCAACTGCCCCATGATCTCAACCCCGACAAGCAGTAGCAGGACAAGCGCATAAAGTGGATAGGCTAGCCGCAGCAGGGTACGCAGGTCAACCAGCGCGACTAAAATCATGGCACCAAAGCCAATACCAAAGCGTACGGCATGCTTGGCCGCCCACGGATCCCAGTTGCCGCCACCCGCCGAATACAGGAGCAGCACACCAGCACCGGCAATCAGGCAGACCAGCAAGACCAAGCCCCAGCTCAGGTGCATCAGCTTTTCAAAGAGCCCCATCTCTGTGCGGGGGGCATATTCCGGGCCGGCAAAAATCGCGCGCATGGTGCGATATCTAGCACGGCTTGCTGGTGGCTGACGAGAGTGCGGCGCGGCGCATGGCGCGGGTAGCGTGGGTGAGCATATACAAACCACTCAACATGATGATTGCCGCCCCCGAAACTATTGAAAGTGTTGGAATTTCCTGCCAGAAGAAATATCCCAGCAGGCTGGCCCAGATCAGGCTGGTATATTCAAACGCTCCCAGCAGCGCGACCTGCCCATAGCGGAAGGACTGGGTTAGGGCAATCTGGCCAACGCCGCCAATCAGCCCGATCAGAACGAGAACCACGGCATCATGACGCGAGGGCAGGACAAATTCAAACGCCATCAGGCTGCCGCTGGCGAGGGTACAAAATACGGTAAACCACACTGCAATGCTGATACTGTTTTCAGTCGCGGTCAGTTGGCGCACAACTACTGTTACCACTGCCACCAGCAGGGCCGAGGCCAGAGCCACCAGTTCGGCCTGACCGGGTGACCCCAGATCCGGACGGAGCACCAGCAACACGCCACAGAAGCCGATCAGCAGGGCGATCAGGTTATGTCGGCTCAGCTTCTCCTTTAGTACTAGGGCTGCTAGCGCGGCACCAAAGAGCGGCATGGTGAAGCTGATGGTAGTAAAGGTCGCCAGCGGCAGCCGGGGCAGGGCGTAAAAACTGGCGATCATGGCTGTCAGCCCGAGCAGACCACGGCCTAGGTGCCCCAGTGGTCGGCGGGTCCGCAAGGCTTTGGGCCCCACCATCAGGACAATCAGGCCCAAGGGGATCAGCGCGAAGAAGCTTCGGGCAAAAACCACCTGACTGGTCGGATAGTGGCCATCCAGAAGCTTGATGAGAACCCCCATCAGCGTAAACAGGAAGACGGAGACGAGCTTGAGCGCAATAGCCCGGCGGGGGTCGTGAACATGAGTGGTGTGCGCGGCAACGGGAGACATTCGGGCACCTTATCATGCTCGCTTATGGGCGGCGAGTGTCCGTACCGTCGCAGTGCTGCAGGTGCGTGCAAACACCGTTGGCGGGCGGTGAGCGCGTGCTACACTCGGCGCATGACAATATCCGATCAGCCGTCTCTCGAGTTTGTGCGCCGTGAACTGTGCCGCCGCCATCGCCTGCCCGATGAGGAGGCGCTACGCGAAATTCTGCCTGCCGCCCGGCTGGAAGATGCGGAGCGTAGTTTTGCCGAACGGCAGGCGCGCAGCTGGATTGAGGTCATCCGCAAGGACAAATCTTCCGTCGGTAGCGTGAGTGACTTTTTGCAGGAGTTCAAGCTGTCCACGGCCGAGGGCGTGGCGCTACTGTGTGTCGCCGAGGCGCTGCTGCGTATTCCTGACGCTGCGACCGCCGATGACCTGATCCGCGACAAGCTGGCGGGTATTGACTGGGCGGCTCATGAAAAGCGTACAGGATCGCTGTTCGCCAATGCTGGTGTGTGGGGGCTGTGGCTCACCGGCGCGGTGCTGGGTGAGCAGGAACAGAAGGGACTGATGGGGTCACTCAAGAGTCTGGTCAGTCGTGCCGGACAGCCGGTCATCCGAACCGCCATGAGCCGGGCCATGGGTCTGCTGGGGGACCAGTTTGTCCTTGGTCGCACCATCGGTGAGGCGCTGGAGCGCGCCGAGATGAATGAACGCAAAGGCTATCGCCATAGTTATGATATGTTGGGCGAAGGTGCCCGTACGCGCGAGGATGCTGAGCGCTATTACCAGAGCTATGAGAATGCCATTGCTGTTATTGGTAAGTCGCGCGAGGGACAGGGCGATATCTGGACCGCGCCCAATATCTCGGTCAAGCTCTCGGCCTTGCATCCGCGCTTTACCGAAAGCCAGCGCGATCTTTGTCTGCCGGAGCTTTCGGCGAAGCTGATTGCTTTGTGCGAAGCGGCTGCTCGTGCCGGCATCGGTCTGACGGTGGATGCTGAGGAGAGTGAGCGGCTTGAGCTGTGGCTGGACATTGTCGAGCAGGCGCTGGCCAGTCCAGTGACAAAAACTTGGAACGGCTTTGGGATTGCCATTCAGGCCTACCAGAAGCGGGCCCCGCAGGTGATTGATCTGGTCGCCGCCCTGTGCCGCACGCATGACCGCAAGATGATGGTGCGCTTGGTCAAGGGGGCTTATTGGGATAGCGAGATCAAGCGCACCCAGATGAACGGGCTGAGTGACTACCCGGTTTATACCCGCAAGACCGCAACCGATGTGAGCTATCTGGCCTGTGCGCGTCGGCTGCTGGGCTATAACGATCTCATTTATCCGGCTTTTGGTACGCATAACGCTTTCACGATTGCCAGTATCATGGCGATTGCGCCTAAGGGAGCGCGTTTCGAGTTTCAGCGGCTGCATGGTATGGGCGCCGAGCTACACGATCAGGTGGTACAGCAAGGCCGCCCCAGCCGCATTTATGCCCCCGTCGGCGGGCATCAGGATCTGCTGGCTTATCTGGTGCGCCGTATTCTCGAGAATGGTGCGAACAGCTCGTTTGTGCAGCGTCTGCGTGACGAGCGCGTGCCCATCGCCGCACTGGTGCACGACCCCGAGGTTGAGCTGATTGCCATGACCAGCAAGCGCAATCCCGCCATTGTGCTGCCTAGGGATATTTTTGCGCGTGAGAACCGTGCGAACTCCACCGGGCTTGATCTGGACAGCCGCGCGGTGACACAGCCGCTGCTGCAGGAGATTGGCAAATTTAACCAATGGCAGGCCACGCCGCTGGTGGGCGGTAAGTTGTTAAGCGGGAGTGCTCGATCCCATGTCAGTCCGGCGGATCATCGGCAAGTGATCGGGCAGGTGGTTGAAGCCAGTACCGAGCAGGTAGAGCAGGCGATTACCTTGGCGCAAGCTGCTCAGCCGGACTGGGCTCGGCGCAGCGTGAAGGAGCGAGCGAATTGCCTGCGTAAAGCGGCTGACCTGTTTGAAGCGCACCGGGCTGAGTTGATCGCGTTGATCGGGCATGAGGGTGGCCGCATCATCCGCAATGCCATGAATGAAGTGCGCGAGGCGGTTGATCTGTGCCGTTATTATGCCATGTGCGCCGAGACTGATCTGCAACCGCAAGCGCTACCCGGTTATACCGGTGAGCGTAACGAGTTGCGCCTTGTGCCGCGCGGTCTGGTGGCCGCCATCAGTCCATGGAATTTCCCGCTCGCTATTTTCGTCGGGCAAATCGCGGCCCCGCTGGTGGCGGGCAATGCTGTGCTGGCCAAACCCGCCGGGCAAACGCCGATGATTGCTCTGAAAGCCGTGCAGCTGCTGCATGAGGCGGGTGTGCCGCCGGAGGTGCTGGCGTTGTTGCCCGGTGGTGGGAGCACGGTGGGCGCACAGCTGATAAACGATAAGCGCATCGGTGCCGTGGTGTTTACCGGCTCAACCGAAGTGGGTCGCAAGATCAATCAACAGCTCGCCAACCGTGACGGACCGATTGTGCCGCTGATTGCCGAGACGGGCGGGCTGAATGCGCTGATTGTCGATTCCACGGCCCTGCCCGAGCAGGTGTGCGATGATGTTCTGCTTAGTGCGTTTGATAGCGCCGGGCAGCGCTGCTCCTCTCTGCGTGTGCTGTTTATTCAGGACGACATCGCGCCCAAGGTGATCGACATGATTACCGGTGCACTCGAAAATCTGCGCCTTGGCTCACCGCTTGAATTATCCACCGATATCGGCCCGGTGATTGATAATAATGCCAAGCAGGAGCTGATCGCGCATGCCGAACGCATGAAACGCGAGGGCGAGCTGCTCTATAGCGCACAGGTGCCCGAAGCCTGTGTGCATGGCAGCTATCTCAGCCCCATGGTGTTTGAAATTCCACGCATGGAGCTGCTGACGCGCGAAGCCTTTGGCCCCATCTTGCATATCGTGCGCTGGCAGAATGACCGTATCGACGATGTCGTGAAGGCCATTACCGCTAGCGGCTACGGCCTCACGGGCGGGGTGCATTCGCGCCGCGATGGCTTTGCCCGCGAGCTGGCGTTTGCCCTGCCGATTGGCAATTTCTACATCAATCGTAATCTGGTGGGCGCTATTCCCGGCGTGCAGCCTTTTGGTGGTGATGGTCTGTCTGGCACCGGGCCCAAGGCAGGCGGGCCGCACTATGTCCGCCGTTTTACCAGCGAGCGGGTAATTACCACCGACATCACTGCCGCCGGTGGCAATGCGTCGCTGTTGATGCTGGCCGATTAGGCGACCGACTAAATTAGCGGAGGAGAGCACGTCCACGGTCCGGAAGGAGAGGCGGTTCTATCCGAGCCCCCGGATTTCCTCAGTTCAGGCGCAAGTCGATTGATGAGAGTAATGTTGTTTGACGGCTGAGCAATGCCGTAAATCCTATAAAATGCGGTCATATCACGAGCACAGCAAGCATCGTAATAAACACGCCAGAGTGATTGATTATTGGGGTCTTGAGTTTCTGGGGGAGATACTGGATTGGATTTTGGCAAGGTCATTGTACGCCCCCGTAATCTGTCTGACTGTCTGATTATAGGTTAGTTCTGGAAAAACTAGAATACAAATGCACTACACCACTTTGCGTGGATGAATCGATTGAAAAATAATCCCTAAGCCGCTATAAGCCCCACCATGAAACCCGCCGAGGAAATCTCCCGTCGTCGCACTTTTGCCATCATCGCGCATCCGGACGCGGGTAAAACAACGCTGACCGAAAAGCTGTTGCTGTTCGGGGGTGCGATCCAAATGGCAGGTGCCGTGAAAGCCAAAGGCGATGCCCGCCGCGCCAAATCCGACTGGATGGCGATTGAGCGCGAGCGCGGTATTTCCGTCGCCACCTCGGTGATGAACTTTGAGTATGCGGGCCGCGTGTTCAACCTGCTCGATACGCCGGGCCATCAGGACTTTTCAGAAGATACTTATCGTACCCTCACGGCGGTCGATAGCGCTGTCATGGTGCTCGACGGGGCCAAGGGTATTGAGGCGCAAACGCTTAAGCTGTTTGAGGTTTGCCGTTTGCGTGATGTGCCGATCATCACGTTCATTAATAAATACGACCGCGAGAGCAAAGACCCGTTCGAGCTGATCGACGAAATCGAGAAGACTTTGGCGCTGGCCGTTACGCCCGCGAGCTGGCCCATAGGCATGGGGCAGGACTTCAAGGGGTGTTACGATCTCATCCGCGACCAGCTGCTGCTGTTCGACCGTCGGGAGGGCGAGCGCATTGCACAGGCGATTACCTGTAACGGTCTGACCGATCCCAAGATTGACGATCTGCTCGGGGCCGATCACGCCACGAGGCTACGCGAACAGGTCGAGATGGTGCGCGGTGTCTGCCCGCCGTTTGATCTGCAAAGCTATCTGGAAGGGCACCTGACCCCTGTGTTCTTTGGCTCGGCCATCAATAACTTTGGTGTGCGCGAATTGCTGCAAGGTCTGGCTGATTACGCGCCGCCGCCGCGCGAGGCTCCGGCTAAAGACCGCAAAGTCCTACCTACTGAGGACGCTACCACCGGCTTTGTCTTTAAAGTGCAGGCCAATATGGACCCCAAGCACCGCGACCGCATTGCTTTCGTGCGGTTATGCTCGGGCCATTTCAAGCGCGGGCAGAAGCTGCGGCATGTGCGGGCGGGCAAGGATATGGCGGTTAACAATGCGGTGATGTTCCTCGCGCGGGATCGCGAACTGGCGGAAGATGCCTGGCCAGGTGATATCATCGGCATTCCCAATCATGGCACGCTGCGTATTGGTGACACTCTTACCGAAGGTGAGAAGCTCAGCTTTATTGGCGTGCCCAGCTTTGCACCCGAGCTGCTGCAGCGCGTGCGTGCGCTCGACCCCATGCGGGCCAAGCATCTGCAAAAGGCGCTTGAGCATTTTGCCGAAGAGGGCGCCAGCCAGATGTTCAAGCCGCATCTGGGGGCCGACTTGATTGTGGGCGTCGTCGGGCAATTGCAGTTTGATGTACTGGCCGCGCGCATCAAGGAAGAATATCAGCTGGAAGTGCGCTTCGAGCCGGCGCCATTTGACAGCGCCCGCTGGATTGAAGCCGACACGCACAAGGAGTTGGAAGCGTTTATCGATGCCAACCGCGGCAGCTGCGGGGTCGATCACGATGGGGCGCCGGTTTTCCTCGCCCGCAACAGTTGGGCACTCAGCCGCGCCCAGCAGGATTTCCCCAAAATCCGCTTTAAAACAACGCGTGAGCAGGCTCAGGCGGCTGCCTGATTTTAATAATTGCTTTAACCAAGATTAACTTGCTATTGCCGTTGCGGGAGTTCTACAACTCGCACAACCAACCCCCTTGCGAGGAACATGATGGATACTTTAAAGGACGATTTAGCTGTCATTGATAATCTGACGGCCGCTCTGCGCACCCCCAACAATATGGACGCTATTGCAACAGCACTAACAGCATTCAACAAGTGCGCACAATTTAGGAATAATAATCGTGCAGCCCTATTCCCGGCCACGCATATCACCACCGCCCTGCGGGTGATGGGCATGCGTAGTCCTAAAGCCATGCTGAGTTGGATTGATGATGCTCGCTTGACGGATAGCGAACTTGGGGCAAATGCGATTACGCCGCTGCTGGAGATGGATTGGCCCGCTCAGGCTAAGGCCAAGCTGATGCATCGAGTCGCCGTTGCCCAGTTTGCCAAGCCGAATGACCGTGCCGCGGCGGTCCTGCGCGCCGAAATCGCTGAAACAGCCCTGATTGAGGCCGAAAAAATCTCAAAAGGCAGTATGGGTTTGCCTTCAGTCCGCGAGCTGCTAGTGACCCACCTTACAAACACTGCGGCGCATGGAGCTGAGACTATCCGCACCAGTGCTTGCACTTTGGCTGCCAAGCTGTTCTGCGGTCCGGCGCAAAAATGGGATGCAGATAGTCGTCTGGCTCTCTTTATCATTTCCGGTGGCGAGCAACGTTCCGAGGCCGAGGAGCTGGCCAAGAAATGGCTCTTTAAGGCGGCGACATGCGATAGGCCGGATATTACCCTTAAGCAGTGGCATGAACTGGCGGGTAATGCTGTTGGTGGGTTTCGTGTCACCGAGACACGCTGCCAGATTGCCGCGATTCATACCGAACTGTTTACGCAGGGTGCCTATGCCGGTCAGCCGCTCACGGCGAAGGAGACAGTTGATTTTTTGGAGCGCATGAACGTTCGCCTTCGTAGCGAGGATTATGTGCCGTACACTCTGCCAGCTTATCTGCATGCCATAGATCATGTGGCGGATACTCTGGCGCAGGATACCCGCAACCAGCGCGACCTTTTAGGTGCTTGTATGACTGCTGACGTCGGAGTTGGTGACCGCGCCAAAAGGAAAGCGCTGGATATTGCGCTGGCACCGCAAACGCATATATCTCAAGCACGCGCCCTGATCGGGCTGGTGGACAGCAATAGCCGGTCATCCGCCACTCCGTTGGCAGCTGAGGCCTTTCGCCTTGATGCCTTAGCCACAAGTCATCGCGATGATGCCGAGTTTGCCCAGATTCTGGCTGCTGAGCGTGCCTTGCGTCAGGCAGCGGCGGTGGCGCTGGCCCCCAAACTATCCCGCAAAAAGAAGGATGCACCCGCGCCATAAGCCTGTGCCATTTCAGCTACGGTCGATAATAACACTCCGGGTTTGACGGCAATCAAGCCCGGAGTTCTCTTTTGAAGTGGCGCTAAGCAGTGGGGCGCAATTTCAGGGAAAGTGAGCTGATCGTCAGTAAAACGACTGATCGTGGTATTATGACTTATACCATCGTGACACTATTAAGCTTTGCCGCAGATTGAACTTGAGTAAGGTGGGTTGCACGGTCTAGAGGCTGGCGTCCACATCGATCTTGATTTGACTGCTGATACTCTCGCCCGGCCCAAGCATGCGTAGGCCAGTTTCATCCTCATCATAGCCTTTAAGGTCCAGCATGCCGGGGACATGGCTCAGTGCAGTCAGGCGTAGAAAGTCATCCGCCTTGCTACAGGCAAAGCCCAGATAACGCAGCGGATCCTGTGTCTTGATGGTGGTGGAGATTTTGCTTTCGACATAGTCCAGACTGGCCTTGCCGGTCCAGCCGTTGTACCAGCGTTCGGGCGTATCGATGGCGTTAAGCTGCAAGCCTTCCTTGAGGTCCAGATGAAAGGGAACTTCGCCCATATGCGTGGGGATATTATTAGCATCGACCTGCCAGAGCGAACTGACACCAGCCGAGATCAGGACGTTTTTTGGTTTGGGGATGCGCAGGCTTGCGCCAAAGCCGATCGGCAAAATGCCCTGCTTGCTTTCATTGGCTAGCTCATAAGTGATGGCCAGGTTATCTTCTTCCAGATCAAAGACCGCCCGCACCGAAAAGTCAAACGGCCAGCCGGGCGCCTGCTTGTGCATGTAGGTACAAGTGACCGAGTATTTGCCGTCTTTTTTTCCAACCCACGGCCGTTGCCACGCTACGCCATTAGTAAAGAATGGCAGACCTGTCACATTCGGCTCAAGCGTGCGGGGTTTGCCGTCCCATTTAAAGCTGTTACCGCGCACGGCCCCGCCCACCGGGGCGATGTGATAGACCGCAAACTGTTGTGGATCAAGGCAGCCTGCGGGGGTGGGCGTTAAGACCGGTAGGCTGACACCGCGCTTGATAATATCGAGCCGCAGAACCGCTGCTCCCAGCTCCGGCGCAATGACGCAGCTGAGGTTGCGGTTCTGCAGCTCAATAACGTTACTCACTTACTGTCCGGTGCCGGTTTTAGCGGCCGCGACTTTATCGGCCAGAACGGACATTTTGATGATCTTGTCGGGAGCGCTGACGGCGCCGTTATTGTCCGGGTCGCCCTTCTTGATGGCATCGACATGGTCCATCCCGTCCACAACTTCGCCCCAGATGGTGTACTGGCGGTCAAGATAGCTGGCTGGGGCGAGGCAAATGAAAAACTGGCTGTCTGCGCTATTGGGGTCCTGCGCACGGGCCATACTCACCGTGCCGCGCAGGTGCTTGGCGGAGCTGAATTCGGCATCCAGTTTCTGGCCGCTGCCCCCCATGCCGGTGCCGGTCGGGTCGCCGCCCTGTGCCATAAACCCGTCAATCACGCGGTGAAAGACTGTGCCGTCATAAAAGCCCTGCCGGGTCAGCTCCTTGATGCGGGCCACGTGATTGGGGGCCAGATCGGGGCGCAGGCGAATGGTCACATCGCCGCTCTTGAGCGTGAGGATCAGGGTGTTTTCAGGATCAAGTGAGGCGGGTTGTGCCATAGAAGTCTCCGTGCCGGAAAAGAGAGCCAGAATAGCGAATAACAGGGTTTTAAGCAGACGCATAACGAGCTCCGGTTAAGGTTGATATCTCTAGGTAACCCATCACCACTCTCTTGCCAAGTGCGCGACTTGCGCGGCGGTCAGCCGCAGACCGAGCCGGGTGCGCCGCCAGAGCACATCGTCCAGTGTCAGGGCAAACTCGGCGCGGCGCAGATAGTCGGCCTCGGCTTCATACAGGCCGGGGATCAGCTCGGTGCCCAGACCCTTCAGATCGGCGGCGGTCTCAACGATGTGTGTAATCCGGGTACCATACTGGCGGACCCAGCGCGTGAGTAATGGCACGGGCAGCCAAGGCCAGCGCTGCGTCAGGTGATGGGTGTATTGACCGATTGGCTGGCCGATATCGCCACCCGGCAGTGGTGTGTGGGCCGTCCACTGCGGACCAAGGCCGGGAAACAGGGGGGCCAGCTTGTCAAGCGCATGCTCGGCCAGTCGGCGGAAGGTGGTGATTTTGCCACCGTAGATCGACAACACGGGCGCCGGCTGGTGGGTCAGGGTAAGGGTGTAGTCGCGGGTAATGTCCTTAGCGTGCTGGGCGCCATTGTCATACAAGGCCCGTACGCCCGCAAAGCTGTGCACAATCGAAAGTTTGCTTGGTGGAACACGCAGAAAGCGGCTAGCTACCCGCAGCAGATAGTCGCGCTCATCCTCACTGCAACTGGCAAGGGCTGGGTTTCCGCTATAGGGAACATCGGTTGTGCCGATGAGGGTAAAGTCCTGCTCAAAGGGCAGGAGGAAGACCACCCGTCCATCGTCATTCTGGCACAGGTAGGCCCAGTCCCCGGCATGGATGCGGGGGACCACAATATGACTACCTTTTATCAGCCGGACCGGTGGTTTCTGCCCCGGCTGCACGAACCCTGGCACATCACCCACCCATGGTCCGGCAGCGTTCACCACGACTTTGGCGCGCACCTCATCCTGTCCGGTGGGGCCGGAAAGGCGCACCAGCCAGTGTCCGGCCTCAGCGACAGCCGCAATCAGCTTGGTCTGCGTGCGCACGACCGCGCCGCGCCCGGCGGCATCCATGGCATTGAGGACGACCAGACGAGAGTCTTCAACCCAGCAATCGGAGTAGGAAAAGCCTTCTTTGAGTTCAGGGCGCAGCGGCGCGCCTTCGGCGGTGCCGGCTAGGTCCAGCCTGCGGGAGGGCGGGAGGCTCACCGGTCCGCCCAGATGATCGTACAGCCACAGTCCGGCCTGAATCACCCAGCGGGGGCGCATGGCCGGTACATGCGGTAAGATAAACCGCAACGGCCAGATGATGTGTGGTGCATTGCGCAGAAGGATTTCGCGCTCCTGCAAACTTTCGCGGACAAGACGGAATTGCCAGGTTTCCAGATAACGCAGTCCCCCATGCACCAGCTTACTCGAGCGGGAGGAGGTGGCGCTGGCCAGATCGTTCTGCTCGACCAGGAGCACCTTCAGTCCACGACCGGCAGCATCACGGGCGATCCCGGCACCGTTAATGCCGCCGCCAATAACCAGAAGATCAAACTGCGCGGTGTTGTTCATTGTGCAAATAAGGTAAACTGCTTTGCAGATTCGCGGGAGGGGAGTTGTGAAAAAACGGTGGCGGCGGTTTCTGCTGGTTTGTGGCGTGTTGGCGGGTCTTCTGGCCGGCCTTCTGGCGACGATCCGCGGTTGGGCGTTGCCGTGGTTAGCCGAGCGGATTGCTCTGGTAGCCCAGCAGGGGGGCTATCCTGATATAACTGTGGACGTCACAGGAGCCTATACCCTGCAGTTGACCATACGCCAGCGTGACGAGGTGTTGCTTGATGTGCCACTGGTTCCACACCGTCTCTTGGCAAGTTACGTTACAGGCGAGGTGCTAACACTGCCACAGGCCCGGCTTCGGTGCCCGGTCGCTGTGGCTGACCACATGTCCGTGCGGCAGACGTTAAAAGATTGGGTTGCTGAACCTGTCGATCTCTCCCGTATCTCCCTGCTGAATCTGGCACTGACAGAGGCGGAGCTGACCTGCGGGCCGCTGTGGGCATCTGTCAGTGCGACCCTGCAGCAAGGGCATCTGCTCGCGCACGGGCAGATCCGGCTTGGCAAAACGCCCATTCAACTTGAGCAGCTCGAGATTGTGCCCAAGCCGTACGCTTTGCGGCTACGGGTACGCGAACTCGATCATGGCGTAGTGCTTGATCTGACGCAAAATTTTACCGGCCCTACGGCGGCGCTTGAGCTTACGGGCTCGCTCACGGGTGAGCTTACACTAACCGACGATCAGACAGTTGGGTTTGGTCTGCGCATCAATCCCAAAACAAGAACCGGCTTAACCGTGCCACTGGAGGGGCAGGTGACGAGTGCCGACAAGACCATGAATATCAAAGGGCAGCTTGATCTGGCCAAGGATAGTCTGCGGCTGGATGTTAAAGGGGATTTAAGCCTGCCTGCTCTACAGGTAACCGGGCTGTCGACGACGCTGGATGTCACCTCTCTGTTGTCTCCAACGCTTAAGCCCACGGATCTGACAATCGCCGCCCTTCAGTTGGGTGGTGTACCAATTTCGGCCATAAAAGCCCGGTATTCCTACGCAGATCGTGAGGTTAAGCTACTCACGGCGCACGGCTTTCTCTTTGGCGGACGGATGTTTGTTGCGCCCGGGTCTGTCCGGATGCCTCTCTCCGCCTATGCAACGCGTCTGCGCCTTGAGGATCTCGAGCTGGGGCAGCTGGTTCAGCTTGGTCAGGTGCAGGGGCTAAGTGCCGATGGGCGCATTTCCGGCACGATCCCCCTCCGTTACGCCGCAGGCAAGTTGACTTTTGACAGCTCTGAACTGCTCGCGGTCAGTCAAGGGAATATACGCTACCAGCCAGCCGAGCTCCCCGCCTTTATGGCCCCCGGCGGGCAGGGAGCGCTTCTGGCGCAGATTTTCGATGACTTTCAGTACCATGGCCTAACCCTGCGACTGGGTGGCACATTGGGCGACAATCTGACACTGGGCGTAAGGCTGGCAGGAAAGAATGTTTCTTTCTATAATGGACACGAGGTCGTCCTTAATCTTAACCTCTCGGGTGCGCTCGAGAGTTTGCTGACCAAAGGGCTACAGTCCTTCCAGTTCAGTCCTGAAGAGTTGGGCAAGCTGGTTACTCAAGGGGAAAGTCCGTAATGCGCGCACTCTCGCTTCTACTTCTCACACTGATGCTCATCGGGTGCACACCCACCGTCAAGCTTGAAGCTCCGGATAAACCCATTGAAATCAATCTGAACGTCAAGATTGAGCACGAAGTGCGCGTCTCCATCGCCAAGGATGTGCGCGAGGCTGTTAGCAAAGATCCATCCCTGTTCTAAGGAGTGTCTGCCATGTTGTCCCGTCGTTTTCTGCTTGCTCTGCTGTTGCTGGTCCCGGTTTTGGGTGGTGTTACCCCCGCGCGGGCTGATCAACTCGATACGGCTAAGGTGCAGGGGCTAGTCGGTGAACGCCCGGATGGTCTGCTGGGGATCGTAGGGACGCCCACGCCCGAGCTTCAGGCACTGGTCAGCAACATTAATGGTCGCCGCCTAGAGCTGTTTAAGGGCATTGCGGCCAAGAACGGGCAAAGCCTAGCCGCTGTGCAGGCTGTCAGCGGGGAGGAGTTTATGGCCCGCACCCCTGCGGGTCAGTACATCATGGGCAGTGATGGCCGCTGGACCAAAAAGTAACAACTAGTCGGCCTCGTTTGTCGCCGGGCGTAAGGCGTCCGCCTCAACCGGTGCCGGGGGTGGCGCAGGGTTATAATCACACAGATCGCCGCTCACCGCGACAAAGCCACGGGGTCCGGCTTCGATAGTATAGCGGTACTCCAGCGTATCATCGATAATGGTGTGGGTCAGCGGTAGCACACCCTCGGCGATGGATACTTTGCCGCCAATGGCCCGGAATTTGATGGTTACCTTTTTGGCTGGATCGTACCAAGCTTCTTTCTGCCCTTGGTCGTTCACGGCATTGAGCCCTTCACCACTGACGGTCACCGCACCGCTGGCAAAGGTCGCGGCCGTATCCGTCCCCTGATTGAGCGTGGTGGACAACATGAAGCGCCGGGTTTCGCGTGAGCGACAGTTGCGCGGATTGGTTGCAGCCGCCAGAATAATACCCATCCGCTCCCGGCTGACCCCGCTGGCCAGTTTTTCGCGCAGGGTTTTGACCATCTCACCGATCCCATCGTCGGGGATCTGTTCGCGATATCGGGTCTCCAGTTCGCTGATCGTCTGCTGGCTGACGATTGCCGCCGCTTGCAGATCAACTACTTGCTGGCGCAGACTGTCACGCTCTTTGGTGAGCTCGGTCACCTCATCTACGCGCTGGCCCATGCGCGCCGCCATCTGTCGTTCGCCATAGCCATACGCCATCCAGCCCATGCCGAGCAGGGCACCCAGCAACAGGAGATTGCCCATCAGCTTGCGCCGGGCCTTCTGGCGATGATGCCGCTGGAAACTGTTTAGATTCGATATCATGGGGCTATCCTAGCGAGTGGCGGGGCAACGGGCAAGATCGGGAGAGGTTAATTTCTGGAGGTGCCGGAGAAGATGTCCGGGTTGAGCGAGGGGCTTTCAAACTCACCCAGATTCTTGAAAATCAGACGGAAGAAAATACTGTCCCCCGACGAGAGGCCGGAGCGTACGACATGGTCGCGCTGTCCGATCAGACTGAAGGTAAGGCACTCATCCTGATAGGTCAGGGTCGCGGAGCTGTCGAGAGCACCATCGCTGCGCAGCAGATCCCGCCGATGGCTGGCGCTCAAGCTCCATTCGGGGGTAAATTTATAGCGCGCGCCTAACGCCAGTTCCTCACGCAGTGTCGCGCCGGTGCCATTGGTGGTGGTCTGGTCGATATAGAGATAGTTGACCGTGCCGCGCAGCCAGTCCGGTCCCATGGCGAGCCGCAGGTCATGCTCACGCGGGTCAAGATTGCTGTCATCAAGGCGGAAGCTGTAGGCGGCATCGGCATAGTCCTGCCAGATGACATTGAGCGCACCGACATAATCCGAGCGTTGGGTTTCCAGCCCGGTACCGCTGGCAAAGCCGGGCCGACGGGCAAAATCAAAGCTCTGCCCCAGCGCCGCGCTCGCCGAGGTGCCGTTGTGACCACTCCAGCCGCTGCGCAGTCCGTAGGCTACCCGCTGGCCGCCATCAAGCCGATCATAGCCAGCATAGCGGTTGGCTCGAAACAGGTTGGTGGTATCAAACTCAAGGCCGCTGCTGTCCTCATTGGC
>ERZ761603.142-NODE-142-length-62503-cov-14.724347_pt1 | contig 62503 bp, 56 predicted proteins | sample MGYA00511879_ERZ761603 | MGnify/ENA primary metagenome ERZ761603 (study PRJEB28899, sample SAMN02850040) | bioreactor sludge metagenome | biome: EBPR Sludge; feature: EBPR Bioreactor; material: flocular biomat | place: Australia: Thorneside Wastwater Treatment...
CGAGATTACAAGGTGACTGGAGTTCAGACGTGTGCTCTTCCGATCTGGCCGCCCCACGCGGCGTAGAACTGCGCGGCCCCGCCCCCTGCCCGATCGCCCGCATCGCGGACCACTACCGGCACGCCGTCGAGGTGCTGGCCCCCACCGCCGCGGCCTTGGCGACGCTTCTTTCAACCCTACGCTCACGCGGTCTCCTGAAGAGTGATGCTAGAACGGCGGTCGATGTGGACCCCGTCTCTCTCATGTAGCAAAGCGGACGATGCAGAACTTCGAAGGCGCGAGCGTGACGGTGATGGGGCTGGGCCACTTCGGCGGCGGTGCCGGGGTCACGCGCTGGCTGAGCGGTGCCGGGGCGAGCGTCCTGGTCACAGATACCAAACCCGCCTCGGAACTCGGCGATGGCCTCGCCGAGATCGGGCCGCTTGTCGAACGGGGTCTGGTCACACTCCGGTTGGGCGAACACAACGCGAGCGACTTCACTTCCGCCGACTGCGTCGTGGCGAATCCAGCGATTCCCAGGCCGTGGAACAATCGCTACATACGGGCCGCGATGGCCGCGGGCGTGATCGTGACCACGGAAATGCGGCTTCTGGTCGATCGGCTACCCAACCCCGATCGGGTGATCGGCATCACAGGCACCGCGGGAAAAAGCACCACCTCGGCGATGATCGCGCACCTCCTGCGGGCGCTGGGGCACCGCGTCTGGCTCGGCGGGAACATCGGCGGCTCGCTGCTGCCGAGCGTGCGGGACATGGGTGCGGCGGATTGGGTGGTGCTTGAACTCTCGAGCGCGATGCTGTATTGGCTCGGCGAAGGGGTGGGGTTCGAGAACGCCGCGGGCTGGTCGCCCGCTCACGGTGTTCTGTCGAATCTCTCGGACAATCACGGGGACTGGCACGGTTCCTTCGAGCATTATCGAGAATCGAAACTCAATCTCTTCCGCTACGGGCAGGGCAGGGGTACATCGATCCTGTTCCGCCACGCAAAGGATCATGATCTTCACGCGCGCGTGATGTCTCTGTGCCGAGGTGGACTCGTATCGGTCGAGATGAACGACGCCGCGTGGCTCACGCCCGATGCACCCGCACTGCGCGTGCCGGGACATCACAACCTCTGCAACGCCGAGTGCGCTGTGCGGGCGGTGTGCGCGGCCCTGGGTGAGCGGGACCACGGGTCCGTTCGCCGGCTTCTCGGAGATTTTGAAGGGCTGCCCCACCGTCTGCAACTCGCCGCGGACATACGCGGCGTGCGATACTACAACGACAGCAAATCCACCACACCCGAGTCGTGCCTTCTGGCGGTGGCGGCCTTCGATGAATCACCGGGCCGCGCGGCGATTCATCTGATCGTCGGCGGGTATGACAAGAAAGCCGACCTCACCGCCGTAGCGGGGCTGGCGGATGACGTGGCGGGCCTGTACACCATCGGGGCCACCGGCCCGGTCATCGCCGCCGCGGCGGGCCGTCGCGCAACCGAGTGCGGCACGCTCGAGAAGGCGATGGATCGGATCCGATCGGCAGTGCGCCCGGGTGACGTGGTCCTTCTCAGCCCGGCGTGCGCTTCGTGGGACCAGTTCTCCAACTACGAGGAGCGCGGGGAGCGTTTTACCACGCTCGCACGCGCGAATCTATAGGAATCTCGATCGATGCGTCTCTGCCGTCTCTGCCGACTCTGCCTGGTTCTCATCGTCGCCGCTTCGTGCGCGCGAGACCACTCTGTTGAGCGTGCCCCGCCTGGGATGGAGGAAGTGCCCGAAGCACCACCGCACCCGAAGGCCGCCGAGCCACCATCTCTCGCTCCCTCACCTGTTCCCGAACGTGACAGCGTCACGCCACCCGCTTCATCAATACCCGCGAACGTCGAGATTTTTCCCGGCGTCCGCATCGACAGAGCCGCCCGCACAGTCGCCTTTGATGGCACGGTCCCCATCGACTGCCACAACGAGAGAACCCCGGTTGTGTATCTTGAAGTCGTCGTCTGCACACCGGACACCAAGGAGCACGAAGCACTTGTGCTGACGCGGGTGAAGCCATCGCACGTGCACGCGGCGTTGCTCGCGTTGGGTCTTGAGCCGGGGCGCGTGGGGGTGTGGAACTGGGACGGCCCTCGACTGACGGCGGAGGCTCCGACCGGACCCCGCCTGAAAATAACGTTGTCATACGTGCTGAAAGGGGCCGTCATCGAGGCCACACCGCAGGAATGGATCCTCAATATCAGGAATCAGCGCACGCTTGTGACGGAGGCCGGATCGAACGGGTGGGTCTTTTCCGGTTCGGCGGTCGTCACCCGGGGAGGTCAGGAGTGGTACCACGCGGATCGAGAAGGCTGCCTGATCGGACTGACGTGTTTCGGTCATGAAACGATCTCGTGGACGGAGATGTTCAGCCCGGACTCAGGGATACACGAACCGCAATGGATCGCCGACTCAAGAACAGTTCCCCCCTACGGCACGGCGGTGACGGTGACGGTACAGGCACCGTGATGATTGTCAAGGTTCACCGCCGAGGGTCAGTTCTTTGAACTCCGTGTCCTGATCGCTCGCCACTTTGAGTGTGACGGCGCTGCCGTTGAACAGCCCGGCCCGGGTCAACGCTTCGAGCGCCCCTTCAACGCTGATAACCTTGCGCCCGGCGATCGACTCGACGCGTTGCCCCCTGGACAACCCCGCCGCGGCCGCCGGGCTGCCGTCGCCGATCCGTGCCACGAACACACCCCGCTCACGTTCAATCAGGGCGAATCCGAAGAGCCGCCAGAGTCGGTTCTCGCCGGGTCGTTGAGCCGTATCGGGCGGCCTCTTGACGATCCGCGACGTGATATCAAGGGTCTTGCCGCTGCGCCAGACCCTCAGCCTGATGATATCGCCCGGCGCCTTGGCCCCGATGATGGAGAGCAGCACGTTGCCGTCGATTACAGCCTCATCATCGATCGCGGTGATGATGTCTCCGACTCGCAGGCCGGCCTCTTCGGCGGGTCCGCCCTCGATTACATCATCGACATGCACTCCCAGCGGCTTGCCCTCCGCGGCGATGCCGCCCGAATCAAGAAAGCGGATGCCGATGAAACCGCTCTCGATCGGTCCACCGGAAAGGATCTGCCGAACACGTGACTCGATGGTGCCCAGCGGGATCGCGAAACTGATTCCGGCGGACTGTCCTTCCGTCATGCCCGATGGGGTATTCGCTGTAGCGATGGCGACGTTCATCCCGACCACTCGTCCGCGGATATCCACCAAGGGACCTCCGGAGTTGCCGGGATTGACGGCCGCATCGGTCTGAATGAAGTTCGAGATACGTGCGCGGCCGGCGGGTGTGGAGGCGGAGCGGCCCAAGCCCGAGACGATCCCCTCGGACATCGAGAACTTGAACCCGAATGGCGAGCCGAAGGCAAAGACACGGTCGCCGATCTGCACACGCTCCCCCGTAGCTCTGCGCGCGGGAACCCGGTCCGCACCGTTGTCCACCCTCAGGACGGCGATATCCGTGTCTCGGTCGGCCCCGACAACTTCGGCTCTCGTCACGTGACCGTCGAAATACTGCACGCGTACCTCATCGGCACTGTCAACGACATGCGCGTTGGTGATGATGTGGCCGAACGTGTCAAAGACCCAGCCCGAGCCGGAGGCGCCCATCGGCACGCGCCCGCTGCCGTAGACATCGATGTGCACGACCGACGGCTCCGTGGCCCGTGCGATGTTGCGCACCGCAGCGTTGAGGCGTTCGAGCACATCTTCGCCGTCGAGTGTTCGCTGAGCCACCTCCACCACGGCCCGGGTGTGAGCCGAACTCACTCTTCGCACCACGGTGGGCGCGAGCAGAAGTACAAGCCCGCACGCCACGAGCACAACAAAGGCAGGTCCGAAGGCGAGAAATCGACGCATGGGGGCTTTCAGGAAATCGTTGGCTTAAGGAGCGATTCGGGGTAAACCCGTTGCCGGTTTCACCGGATGATCCGTCCGCGTACGCGCGGGCATGTCCGGGTTCGCCTGGCGGGCCTCGGTCATGATCTTCATGGTGTACTCCTCACCACCGATACGCCGCTGTGACACGCGGGCCACCCAGTCCTGTCCCGCGGCACGGATCGACTCACCGAGTGTCGCGGATCGCTCCGCGAATCGCGGCGGCTCATCGGTCATGCCCGCCAGGTCCTGAAAGACGAGCACCTGACCATGACAGGCCGTCCCCGCGCCGATGCCGATCAGCGGGACCGTGGTGGCTTTCAAGATATCGTCGGTAACCGCGGGCGGAACAGCCTCGACCAGCAACAGAACACATCCGGCCTGCTCGAGCGCCACGGCATCGGCCACGATCTGCCGAGCCTCCTTCTCTGTTCGACCCGAAGAGCCATACCCGCCATTGAGGGCCGCACGCTGCGGTCGGCTTCCCACATGACCACAGACCGGCACTCCGGCGCGGGTCATTTTTTCAATGAGCGGGGCGAAGGTCGCGTCGGCCTCGACTTTCACACAGTCGGCCAGCCCCTCGGTCAAGAACTTGCCGGCGTTTCGGATGGCCTCGCCCTCATCCGCCTGGTACGACATGAAGGGCATGTCGCCCATGACCAGCGTTCGCGGGGCGCCGCGCTTCACCGCCGCCGTCAACGCCAGCGCGATTGACAAGGGCATGTCGATCGTCCGGGGAAGGCCGAGGATGACTTCCGCGGCTGTATCCCCTACCAGCAGCACATGCACACCCGCCCGTTCGAGCCAGCGGGCGGTTGTGGCGTCATAGCAGGTGAGGCAGGCGAAAGGGGTGCCCGCCGCGGCCATTCTGCGGAGCGTGCGGAGAGTGACGGCTGATGCGGGAGTCACGATGAGATGATTGTTGGCGGGCCACGAGCACGGCACACAGGGCGCCGGGAACATGAAAAACCCGCGCGACAAGGGTCGCGCGGGTTGAACCAAATGGGTGAACGTGCCGCCTTAGCGGAGCAGGACGGTGCCTCCCTCCGCCCGGATCAGGCTGGGGTTGCTGAGGACCACCGCCGGGCCGGAGGTCTCCTGGAACGTGCCCGCACGGGCGCGCACCACGGCGGCGCCGACCCCACCCTTGACCGCGGCGACCGCGTTGGCCACTCGCCCGAAGGGGGACAAGTGCGTGCCGTCGCCGCCGGCGCCGGGCGAGGCCCACATCTGTGTCGCGTGGATGTTGTACTGAGTGACAAAGGGACGGGCCACGTTGAAGGTCGTGACTGCCTGAGAAACACTGTCCCACATGTCGAGTCGGCAGAGTTCCTCGCCGAACGTGCCGGTGCGGACCACCTGAAGCCCGTTGACCGAGTAGCGCTGGATCCGAGTGCTGGTGACGGTGGTGTTGACCTGGTAGGACATCGTGGTTCGGTACTCAATGTCATCATAAAAGATGTTGGCATCGCAGAAACGCGCGATGCCGCGGGGCGTGGAGTTCACAGCGGAGGTGCAGCCGCCCTGTTCGGAGTTGTGACATCCGCCGAGGTTGTGGCCCAGTTCGTGGGCGAAGGTGCCGTTGGCGACGGCCGCCGAGCGGGAAGAAACAAAGAACCCCGCACCGATGTTGAGTTGTCCCGTGGTCGCGGGTCTCCATCCGACACCGGCACCGCCGCCCTCGACGATCACCGCGATGACATCGGGCCGCGTGTCGGGCCGGGAGTTGGTCGCGCCGTCCAGGAAGCCGTCCGAGCCGTTGGTGATTCGATTCAGTTCATTGTCAATATTCCCTGAATCGAAGTAGTTGGCTCCGTAGGCCCACCCGGAAGCGACGAGCCGCACCGACCAAGGCGCGCCGGAGGCGGAAGCACGCAGGTTGGTGTCGGCCATCATCGCCAGACAGTCGGCGAGAAAGGCGTTCTCGTTGCCGTACGCGTTGCGAGAGTTCTGCGTCGGGACCACCATCATGTCGATGCGTGTCGTAGGGTCGGTCGAGGCTCGTTCGCCGTACCCCCCGCCGCCGGGGGGCGGGTCAGCAGGGAGAGGATCGGCCGGTGGCAACTCGGGGCGCGGCTCACGGATACCGATGCACTCATCGTTGTAGTTGCGGTCGGTGGCCGTGACCAGGTGCACACCCAAAGGGCTGTATCGAACTTCGATGTACGGACGGCCGGGGTTGTAGTCTCGTGCCACGATCCGAAGCGAGTCCTTGTACCTGACCAGGATCACATCGCTGAACGCGACACCGGCGATCTGGCCGTACCACGTGAAATCGTCGGGTGCGCGGTACTCGCCTTGCACGAGGACGAACTCCAACGGATCGGCATCAGGGAGCGGCAGAAAGACCCTCTGATCAACGCCTTGAGGATTGATGCGATCGAGGACGGCCCAATGCGGTTCGGCGGTGGTGCCGACGGTTTCGTGGGCCGAGAGAAGATCTCGATCGAAAATCGTTCTATTTCCAAGTACAACCACATCGCCCAGCCCGATTCCCAGCGGCACCGGTGCTCGGGATTGATCGATGATGCCCTGCGGCCCTTCCAGGTGGTACGTGGCTCTGGGTTGACCGAAATCCGCCGCGCGGTAGTGAACCTGCGCGGTCGCGTTCAAGCTAAGCGTTGCGGCGAACAGCAGCAGATGAGAAAAGGTGTTCATGTGAGGTGTTCCTTTCTCGCTTACTGCAGGTTGACGAGCACAAGCACCAGCCCCGTGCCTTCATCGAGGTTGGACATAGCCTTGCCGATGACGGCTCCGTCGCATCGTCCCGCATCAGTCGCCTTCATCGCGTGACCGGCCAGCAATGCGGTGGTCAGCCGGTCCCCGGCGCGGATGGCGCCGTTCTCAGCGGAGCACTTCACGTATACACGTCCCGTCATGGCGACCTTGACGCCGCCATCGAGCACGCCCTCGTGCCCCAGTTTGAGCCCCGGGTTGACCCCGCCGGCCCCGGAGACGATCCCGGCGACTTTGGGGTCGTAGGCATCGGCGCTCGAACGGATCGAGCCGGGATTCAGATCATCGATCACCACGACCGTCCCGGGTTCCAGGTCTCCGTGAGAACTTTCAAAGCCTTCCACGATGTCCGCGCCGCCGCGGATTTCAACGGTCGTGGCGGATACCCGCCCCGTGAAGTGGGCACCACCCTCGGCCCAGATACGGACTTTTCGGTTGGTACCACTGGTGCCGGCGCCCACGATGTCGAGGGAATCGACGGTGAAGAGTTGGTACCCGATTTTGCCTGCATCCTGCTGCTTGCCGGGCATGTCGGATCCAAACTCGAACGAGTTTCCGCCGTGCAGTTTCATGCTACCGACAACATGCAGCGCTGCGGTCGGGTTCGACGTACCGATGCCCACGCTGCCGCCTTCGAGAATGGTCATCCAGTCCTGGCGTGTGCTGTTCAGCAACCAACCGCCGAATCGCATCGAACTCGTACCCCCGTAATCGGTGCCGGGAATACCGAGGAAAAGCGTGCCCGGTTCCATCCACATGCCCCAGCGTCCGAACCCGGTCTTCGAGCCCGAGGTAAAGGGATCCCACCCGCGCGTAATGAAAGGGCCGTCGGTGGCGTCGAGCCGGACGGATCCTTGCACCTGCACCGTGCCGCGTACATCGAGCAGTTGGGAGGGCGAAGCGGTACCGATGCCCAGTGCGCCGGCCCCGGTCAGTCGCATGCGCTCGGTGTACCCGGTGCCACGCCCGGTTTCCACGCCGAAGCGCAGGTCTCCCTCAGAGTTCCAGATGAGAGAATGGTTGGCATTAGCCCCGTGCATATAGAGCCATCCGTTGCCGTTATCCACACCGACGGCGGGTCCTCCGTAATACGCGGCACGGGATGCCTGGAGCGTCATGCCCGGGTTGGTCGTGCCGATGCCCACCAACCCGTTATCGCCGACGATCCTCATGCGCTCGGGTTGGGTCCCGCCGTTGCTCTGAGCATCGCCCGCGATGAAGCGGATGTTCCCGTTCCAAACATTCGAGCCCACACCGCTGAAGACATTGTCACCCCCTATCAAAACGAGGTCGTTGTCCGCGGAGGTGCCTGCGGGCGGTGGTGTGCCGCCGTACGACAAGTTCGCCGAGCCGGCCCGCAATGTCAGCTTGCCGCCGTTGGCACCGGATCCGTGCGACGTGGTGTTGCCGCCCGCCAGGATCAGGAGGTCCGCGCCGAGGCTGTTTCCCTGCGGCAGGCTGATCGAACGGGAACCCGTCGAGAGCATGACATCGCCGTTCACATGAAAGCGTGTCGCAGGAGTCGTTGTGCCGATGCCCACGCGGTCATTGGCCTGATCCACGTAAAGCGTGCCGCCGTCGATCACGAGCGCACCGGTCAAGGTCCACCCTCCCCCGGTGGGTAAACGATCCGCATCGAGATTGCCCAGCGCGATGTTGGAGGCGTTCAGCCCTGTCAGCAACCCGCCGTTGCCGGTGAACGACGTCGCGGTGATCGATCCGGTGAAGGTGTTGGACGTATTCAGCCTGGGCACGTTCACCGAGAGCCGGGTGTCGGCCAGGGTGCCGGAGTTCAGATTGCTCGCGTTACGGTAGAAGGCACTGCCCTGTCCACCCAACAGTCCGGCGTTCAACGTGTAGGCCGCGTGGGGTGAGGCCGTCAGTTCCTGCCGCGGAGACAATACGACGAATCCGGATTCATCTGAACAATCCGAGCCACCATCGGCCCTGACGTCGATCTCAAGGAACCTCTTCTGACCCGTGAACTGGGCACCGAAGTCGAGCACGACGGTAAAACGCCCGCCGGACACGGTCACATCGTCTCGACAGACAACCGCGCCAACCTGCCCGGCCCCGGCGAGTGAATCAAATAAACGGAATCGCAGGTCATGCACCCCCTCCGCCGGAACACCCGCGTTCAGGACCTCTCCCTGAAACGTGAATGACGTATCAAGCACTTGCCCGTGCCCGAGCGATGCGGCCATCAGCCACGGGGATAACGCGCCTGTCGTCAGTAGACTCTTGCGGCTCAACATGTTGAATACCTCCCTTCGAGTTCCGACCCGCTCAGCGACCGGCACGGTGATCACACCGCATCGACACAGAGGCAGAACGCCTTTGAAGCGAACCAGAACGGCCCCGCCGTCGAACCGGAACTTGCCACTATATCCAGAAGGCCGGTTCGAGCAGGAACAAAGCACGATGATCAACTCGGCGGCCCGGTGCCTATGCTGGCGACGCCGCTCTCCGGAGTTCCAGCCCATGATGCGTCATGCCTCTGCCGTTCTTCTTCTTTTTGTGTACGTGTCATTCACCTCGGGCTTTGCTCAGGAAGCCCCGCCCAAACGCATCGAGCCGATGCCGATGGCCCGTCCCCCGGCGGATATCGTCATCACAGAGGTTCTCTTTCGTGTGCCGCGTGGGGATTCAGGCGATGCGAACGGCGACGGCCGCAGGAATGCCACGGGCGACGAGTTCATCGAGATCGCTAATCTGGGCGAGAAGCCTGTCAACATCGGCGGATACCGGCTCATCGATTCAAACTCGTACGCCGGGCTGACGGACAAAGGGAAAAGACCCTTCAACGCATCGGAGATCAAGGCCGATGGAAAAGGAGTCTCATTCGTTTTTCCCGAACTCGAACTCGCCCCCGGGGAGGTCGTCGTGCTCTTCAACGGCTTCGAGGGGTTGCCTCCCGGCGACATCGGAACGTGGCAGAAAGCCGCTGCACCCAACCCGCGCTTTGGCACCGCGCGGGTCTTCGCGCTCCGGCCCGAAGATAAATTCGCGGCCCTGGGAGACAAGGGCGATTGGGTCATGCTCATCACCGACTCCGGCGAGATACTCGAGACCGTGCGCTGGGGATCGCCCGAAACTCAACCACCCGCGGACAGCGGGCACACCCGAGAGGCGCCGACGGAGCCGGCGGGCAGTGTCGCACGTCGCAACCGAACCAGCGGCTTCCAGGACCACGCCGAGTTGTACGGCGGTGCGCTCTTCAGCCCGGGCTCATTTGTTCCCAAGCCGTCCGACCCGGGCACGGCTGTGAGCAGGCCCCGCGAGCAGAACCCCAGGTAAGCACGCCCCTGCCTGCGGCCCGTCCCAAAATATCATCAGCGTTTGATGCAAGATCCGAACCCCTCACTCGCTTTCTGAACGCCGATCGGGAGTCGGCAACACACACTTTTCAGAAAGGGAGAATCGGATGATGAACCGTACGACCGCTATCGCTCTGTGCTGTGGCCTGGCCGCGAGCCTTCTCGCCTCCGCGCAGCCATTCAACAACGTGTATGGACTCAATGGGGATGAGACCGCCTACGGCATCGCGGAAACCCGTGATGGCGGCACTGTCACCGTCGGCACCATCCGCGATGCGTCCACCGCCGCCCCGCCCGACATCCTCGTCGTGAAGTACGATCCCGCGGGGAACATCGTGTGGTCGTCCCGCTTCGGGGGGCCTGGAAATGACATCGGCTGGAGCATCCAGCAGACCACCGACGGCGGCTACATCATCGGTGCCGAGACCGACAGCCAAGGCCCGCTCACCAACCTCGCGCTGCTCCGCCTCGACCCCGTGGGCGGATACATGTGGTCGTGGGTTTATGAAGGTGATACATCGCTCGAGGATCTCGTTCTGACCGACGGTGTGGGCGTCGGCGTCCGCCAGACTCAGCAGGGGACGTACGTCCTCACCGGCCGCAAGCGGCAGAGCGATACGAACCAGATGGGCGTGCTGATCCACGCCGCACCGGCGGGCAATCCGATCTGGAACTTTCGTTACGGCGATGCACGTGTTCAGGAGCGGACCCGGCTGACGTTCACCGATGTGAAGGTCGACCGTGAAAACACGTTTTACGTTTCAGGAACCGAGATCGTTCAACCCGCGGTCGGCGGCCCGAGCAACACCAACCCGGTCATGTTCAGGATCAACGGAGCGGGCGGCGTGATCTTTGCACGTGAGTACATCACCGCCATCCCGAACATCGCCACGCCCGAAACAGGCACGGGCGACGGGCTTGATATCTTCCGCGACGGCACGATCGTCATGGATGGTCGATCCGACCTTGCCACGACGGGCACGACCAACATCCACGCGATCCGCACCGACCCGGCCGGCATTCCGCTGTGGTACAGAACCTACCTGCGCTACAACTCTTCCTACCGCACCTGCCGCGAAGATTTTGATGGACGAGTGGCGATGGCGGGCCAGTTCGGACCACCGAACTCGACCGATGCGCTGCTGCTGGTGGCCGATCTGGGTACGGGCATGCCACTGTTCGCCCGGGGGTACAACTTCCTGCCCGATGCGCTCGGCATGGTTCCGACACGGTTGATCGACGGGTACGCGCTCACCGGGCCGGTCAACCTTCCCGCCTCAACCGGCTACGGGATGCGTGACATCGAGCAGATCCGCACGGGCCCCGCCGGGTTCGTCGGGTGTCTGGACTGGCCTCTCGATCCTCAGCAGACACAAGTCGCGATGAGTGCCCCTCAGTTCCCAACGTTTGTTCAGAGCCAGGTCGGGACGTTCTGGCAAGGTCAGTTCCGACGGGTGACCCTGCGTGAAGCCGAACTCTGCCGCCCTTGTCCACCGTGCGCGGCTGATTTCAACAACGATGGCGGCATCGACGGGGCGGACGTGAACGATTTCTTTGACGCCTGGGGAGCCGGGGTGCCCTGCGCCGATGTGAACAACGACGGAGGCATCGACGGGGCGGATGTCCAGCACTTCTTTACCGTCTGGCAGAACGGCGGTTGCTGACCCGGATTCCTCTGAATCGCACACTTCCTTCAGATCACCCAAGCCCGACCGTTCGAGGTCGGGCTTTTTACATGTATATCTCCGTTACACGGCATCGTGCTCCCGGAACAATGGACCAACTGCAAGGTACATCGAAAAACACCGTACCGGGGGGGCCGCTGGAGTGTTGGTGATTCACTGCCAACGGCCCGTCAGTGCCCCCCACTCCTACACTTGGCCCCGACGAAACGCCGATGCCGGTGTTTCCGAACAAGACCACACGTGGGCCGAACAGACCGCCCGCATCCCCTGACCCCAAGGAACTTTGAATGACCTGCAAAACCGGCTCTCGTCTCATCACTTCGGCTTCGCTGCTCGCCATGCTGGCCGGTCTCAACCCGGCGCTCGCGGTCCCGCCGGCCGCGCTCGACCGGGTTCCTGACAACGCCCCGGTGGTCGTCGCTCTCCGCTCGATGCAGGCGGCCACGGAAAAGGTGAATAAGTTCAGCGAGTCGATGGGCATTCCGCGGCCCGAGGGAGACAACCCGATCGCCATGGCGCAGAAGATGCTCGGCACGCCGGGCCTCAACGCGGGCGGCTCGATGGCCGTTGCGATCGTGCCCGGCCCGGATGGCAAGGTCATCATGGGTGAGGATGCCGGCGATAAAACCACCGGAGTGGTCATTGTTCCCGTGAGCGATTACGCCGCGTTTGTCAAAGCCATGGGGGCTGAGAAATCCGACGGCGTGACCAGCGTGAATATCGACGGCAAACCCGGATTCATCAAAGACCTCCAGGGCGGCTTTGCGGCCATCACCGTCGTTCCGGGGCTTCTTGACAAGTTCGACGGAGCCGCGGGCAAAGGCCCCAAGCACGCCGCGATGCTGGGAAAGAACGGCGGGGGAATCGCCGACACCGCCGATGTGCTCATCATCGCCAATGTCGCGCACCTTCAGGACCAACTGAAGGACGGCCGCACCCGCATGAAGGATCAGATGGAGCAGGCCACGATGATGCTGGGCGATCAGGCCGCGGGCATCGGGGGCAGCCTCGCCCTTCTGGACACGGTCATGGGCACCTTTGCCAAGGACGCGACCTGCGGGGTACTCGGATTGACCTTGAACGAGTCGGGCATCACCGCGGATCTCGGCACGCAGTTCAAGGAAGGCACCGAGCCCGCTGGCTTCTTCTCCTCCACGGGAAACGCGGGCGGTCTGATAGCGCGTATCCCGAATCTCCCCTTCTACTTCGCGGGAGCGATCGACACCTCATCCCCGGGATTGCGGCAGATCTTCAAGAACATCGCCAAGGCTCAGACTCCGCAAGCCGGGGATGGCGCCTCGCCCATGTCCTTCCTCGCCAATATCGATAAACTCGGCGGTTTCAGCGGGATCCTGGGCGCTTCGCCCAACGCGCTCAGCGGCGGCGGGTTGTTCGTGAACACTTCCACATTCGTGGCGACCTCAGATCCCGCGGGTTACACCGCCCTGCTCGCCGAGCAGATCAAGGCCGCCAACGGCAGGAAGGAAGGCCCCGTCACGACGAAGTCCACGTACAAAGCCGGGGCCGCCGAGGTTTCCGGCATCAAGGTTGATTCCTGGAGCATGACCATGGACATCGACCAGAACGACCCCACCGCGATGCAGGCGCAGATGATGTCCTCGATGCTCTTCGGCATGGGTGAGTTCGGGGGCATGAACGCGCCAGTCGATGGAGGCGTGGTCAGCACGTACAGCATGAACACCCCCCTGCTCACCAGCGCCATCGAGGCCGCCAAAACGGGCACCGGACTCGCCAGCGCCTCCGACATCAAGGAAGCCGCTTCCCGTCTGCCGGCGGATCGTTCGCTGGAGTTGCATATCGGTGTCAAACCACTCATGGACGCGGCCCTGGGACTTGCGGCGATGTTCGGCGGTGGGCCGGATGTCACACTTCCCGAGAAAATCTCACCGATCTCGATCGGCGCTTCCACCACGAACGGCGGCATGGTCCTTCGTGTCGTGCTGCCGATGGACACGATGAAGGCCTTCGGCGACATCGCCAAACAGATGAACGAAGGCGGGGATGACGACATGGACGACCCGGCCCCGGCGCAGGACGGCGGAAAGCCGCCCCGTTTCTAACGCCGGCGATCGAAAAGCGACAAGCCCGCGCCCCTCGGCGCGGGTTTTTTGATGCGAGTAGACTTCGGCAGTGAAACACTGGCGGCTTGCCAACTCCCGCGCTCTCACGCTCGATCGGCCCCGCCTGCTGGGCATCCTGAACGTCACGCACGATAGTTTCTCCGATGGTGGTCTGTACGCCGACCCCGGCGCAGCGTGTGCCGCGGCGGAGCGGATGGTCGACGAGGGTGCCGACGCGATCGACATCGGGGGCGAATCCACGAGGCCCGGGGCTTCGCGCATCAGCGCGGCGGAGCAGTGCCGCCGCGTGATTCCCGTGATACGTTCGATCCGGGCTCTCGCCGGCCCCGCCGCGAACATCCCCATTAGTATCGACACCACGCTGGCCGCTGTAGCCCGCGCGGCGCTCGATGCCGGCGCGGACGCCGTTAATGATGTGTCCGGCGGCACAGAGGACTCGGCGCTCGTCGAACTCGTGGCCCGCACCGGCGCGGGGCTGATCCTCATGCACCGGGAACGCCCCCCCGAGTCCGACATTTACTCCGACCGCTATTCCGAGGCGCTCGTGGAAGGGGACATCGTGGCCCACGTCATCGCCTCGTTACGAGATCATCTTGTGCCCCTTGCCACACGAGCCGGTGTGGCGACCGAGCAATTGATGATCGACCCGGGGCTGGGGTTCGGGAAGACCGTATCTCAGAATGTGGAACTGATCGCCCGCTCCGCGGAAATCGCCGATGCCGTGGCCTTGCCTTTGGTGAGCGGACTCTCCCGCAAGAGTTTCGTGGGGCGCATCGGGCTGAAGCGAGATTCCGAGCCGGGCGAACGGCTGCCGTCCACCCTCACCTTGAGCCTGGCGCATCGGGCTTCGGGCGCGAGCGTATTTCGGGTGCATGATGTGGCGGCCCATGCTCAGGCATTCGCAGCGGCGGAGCGCATCGCCGCCGTCCGAAGTGGTGCTTCGTAGCGGTACGCTCCATCGATACTCAACAACTGAAGGGGCGCCCGTTGCGTACTATCAGTATTCAGTTTCGCAATCCCCGCATCGGGTTATGCCGATGCTTCCACCGAAGGATCCAAGCCATGGCCAACGCACACGTCAAAGAGTTCACCGACAGCAACTTCGATGCTGAAGTGATCGCGTCAGACCAGCCCGTGCTCGTTGATTTCTGGGCCGAGTGGTGCATGCCCTGCCGCAACCTCGCACCGGTTGTTGAGGCTGTCGCCGAGGAGTTCGCCGGCAAGGGCAAGGTCGGCAAAGTTGATATCGACAACAACCGTGCGGTGGCCATGAAGTACGGCATCACGGCCATCCCGACCATCATCATTTTCAAAGGTGGGCAGGTGGCCAAGAAGTTTGTCGGATTCAAGAAGAAGGAAGAACTCGCGGCCGCGTTGATCGAGGCCGCTTCAAAGTAACCCACCCCGTACACCGCACGATCAGCGAAAGTGCCGGTGGCAGTGTACAGCCCCATCGTTTACTATCACTCCTATGCCAACCGCCCCGTCCGCCGTGCCGGGTTCAGCCGCGTTGCCTGATCGTTTCGCGGGTCGAAAGATCCGCTGCGGTGTCGTCGGCGTGGGTCGGATGGGTCAGCACCACGCCCGGGTGTATGCCAATCTGCCCGGGTGCGAGCTCGTCGGGGTGGTCGATGCCGAGCCGGAGCGCCGGGGACAGATCGCGGACAAGTTCGAGACCACGGCGTACGAGCGCGTGGACCAGTTGCTCGATGCCGGGGTCGATGCCGTGTCCGTCGCCGTTCCCACGACCGCTCACCGAGCGGCGGCGGAGCCACTGTTGAAAGCGGGCGTGGCCTGCCTGATCGAGAAGCCGCTCGCGGGGGATGTCGAGACCGCCAAGGCGATCAAGGACCTCGCGGAATCCACCGGCACGGTCCTGATGGTCGGGCACATCGAGCGGTTCAATCCCGTGATGCGGGCGATGCAGAAGGCCGCCGCGACCGGCCAGCCGATCATCCCCCGGTTCATGCAGGTCGTGCGGGTCAGCCCGATGACCTTCCGTTCGGTGGATGTGGGCGTCGTCCTCGACATGATGATCCACGACATCGACGTGGTCCTGATGATGATGGGCGGGCGCGAGCCTGACTTCATCCGGGCCGCGGGCGTGGCGGTCATCACCGAACACGAGGACCTCTGCAACGCCTGGCTCGAGTTCAACACGCAGAACGGACGGTGCGTGGCGAACATCACCGCCAGCCGCCTGGCCCTCAAGACCGAGCGCGTCACACGCATCACCGGCGAGAACGCGTACATCAAGATCGATTACGCGGCGAAGAAGGGGAACATGATCCGCCGCATCGCCAACGAGATCCAGATGCGCGAAGTGCGTGAGCAGATCAAGATGGGCGCGGACCTCACGAACCTCAAGTGGGGCGAGTTGGTGAATATCGAAGAGCTCATCGTCGACGACGCCGAGCCGATCGTTGCCGAGTTGGAGGCGTTCCTCCACGCCGTCCGCACCGGCGAGCGCCCCGCCATCGACGCCGAGGCCGGCTTTGCCAACGTCCGCACCGCGCAGCGCATCGTCGAGGCCATCAAACGCGCGATGTGAGCCGCGGAACGCCGGCGGCGGTCAGAACACCACCTGCACCTGGAACTGGATGCCCCACTGTCCATCGACATCGCTCGGCAGCAAGTCGAGGTTCTGCTGCGCCCCAAGCAGGCTGTTCGCCTGCGGGTCAAGGAACCACAGCGCATTCCCGGTGAGTTTGAACGTGTGACTGTGCGGGCTGATGTAGTAGTTGACGCCGGTAGTGACGGTGCGGAAGTTGCCATCGACACCGTCGCGGTCCTGGTTCGGCAGGATCATGTCGAACCGGCCGAACGCCTCGATCTGATCCGTCAGAAAGTACCCGCCCTGCAGAATGAACCCCCAGTCGGTCCCCTCCTCCTCGATGGAAATGTCGTTGTAGACAAAGACCACCGAGGCGAAGGTGTTCCAGCCGTCGCCCTGCAGGCTCACATCCGCGGTGGAATACAGCAACGCGAAGTCCGAGTCCGTTCCTTCGGCCTGGGCACCGCTCTCCACTTCAACGCCGATCCCGAGCATGCACGCGAGCGGACTGCCACGGAACGATGTGTAGTCGTTGTAGCGGGACCAATCGTTCCCGATGATCTGCCATTCCCCGCGAGAGGAGAAGGCCCAATCGGCCTTTCGCGGTGAACTGAAAGACTCGTTCCCGGTGCGAAGGCCGTCGTTATACGATAACCAGAATCTGAACTTCTCCCACTCCTTGCCGATCTCGATGCCCTGGGTCTTGTCGGCGTTGTAGAGCGCGTTTACCACGGACGAGTTGACCGCCAACTGCCGCTGCGCGGCGATCATGTCGTCGCGGAACAGGTTCAATGCAAACTGACCGAATCGCAGATTCCACCCGTCGGGCAGGTGCGCCGTGGCGAATGCGTGATCGAGCGCCAGATCCCCGTTGCTCCCGAATGTCGCGCGCAGTCGGGTGCTCAGCCACTGCTCCGGCTTGGCGTCCATCTGAAGTCTCGTCCTGGCCACGTAAAAACCCCAGGTGTCTTCATCGCTTCCGTCGGGCGTGGTGTCGCGGTGGTTGTACTGCCAGCGGAACTGGGTGAAGCCGGTGAACTTCATGCGATCGGGGTTGGAAAAAACACTCTCACCCCGGGGGAGCTGCTGCGCGGCATCGCGGATCAGTTCCGACCCCGCGGCGAGACCGGCGATGTCATCCGCCGGGGCCACCGAAACGGGCAAGACCGCGAGGATCAAACACCTACTTGCTTGTGTGATGGGCTTCATGTGGTATCGAGTTCAGGTGCACCCGCGTCTCAGAGCATCCGAGAGATCAACCATCCGATCGCCAGCGCGCTCCCCGTCGAAACCAGACCCGGTCTCATGAAACTGTGGTTGAGCACGTACTTGCCGATGCGGGTCGTCCCGGTGGAATCAAAGTTCACCGCGGCCACGATCGTGCCGTAGGTCGGCAGAAAGAAATACCCGTTGACCGCGGGGAAAAAGGCGATCAACGCGCCCACAGGCATCCCGAGCGCTATACCCACCGGCATAAGCGCCGCCACAGTCGCCGCCTGGCTAAAAAGCAACACCGACAGCGTGAACAAACCGATGGCGAAGATCCATGGGTGGGCCTTGACCACGCCTTCGATCCCGCCGATGATCGTTTCCCGATTGCCCTCGAAGAAACAACTTCCCATCCATCCCAGACCCACGATCGAGATCACCGCCACCACGCCGGCGGTGCCGATGCCGCTTTTGACCGCTTCGGTAGGTTTCGCGCCGAAAGCCAGCATCATGATACCCGCCGCGGCGTACATCACAACCTGAATCAGCACCGTCATCGAGATCGGCTCGCGCACGCCCGCTTTCGCGGTTCGAATCTTCTCGACACCCTCGGCGATCTGATCGAGTGTAAAGGTTCGTGTTCCCGGCTCCGAGTCTCGGAGTTTGTCCAGGGTGTTGACGAGTTGATCGGTCGAAACGGTCTTGGGGGGCGTGGGCGGCACCACGACGCTGGGGCGGACGGCCGGGAACATGCCGAACGTCACGATGGCCGCCGCCGCGATGAGAAAGACGGCGACCGATCCCACCGCGTTTCGATGTTCCGTTCCCGACAAGGTACGAGCCGGCGCGGGGGGCGAGGAGAGTCCGGACGCCAGGCGTTTCTGGTATTCGGGATCATCCTTCAGGTCCTTTCCCATGCGACAGACACTGAAGGCCCCGATCATGCATCCAAGAAAGGTCGAGGGAACGCAGATGAGCAGGATGTGCTTGAGGGTGACTTCCTGACCATTGATCGTGAGACCCGATGTGGCGAACAAGGCAAGCAATCCCGCCGTTGCAGCGGCCAGCGGACTCGCCGTGATGGCCTGCTGGCTCGCGATCACGCTGATGGACATCGGCCGTTCGGGTCGGATGCCCGCTTTCCGTGCCACCTCGGCGATCACAGGAAGAATCGCGTACGCGACGTGACCGGTTCCCGAGCAGAATGTAAAGAGGTACGCCACGGCCGGCGCGACGAATGTGATGTATTGCGGCTTGGCACGGAGCGCCTTTTCGGCCAATGCCACGAGAAGTTCCATCCCGCCGGCCGCCTGCATCGTCGCGGCGGCGGTCACCACGGCGAGGATGATGGCCAAGACCTGCCCCGGCGGCGAGGACGGTGGAAGGCCGAACCCGAAGACCAGCACGGCAAGCCCGAGGCCGGCGATCGTTCCTAACCCGGCGCCGCCGATGCGGGCACCGATGAATATCGCCAGCAGGACCACGAGAAGTTCCATCCACATCACGTCAAGATCTCCCGGCCAGGGATTAAAATCTGTCTAGATGCCCCGCCCGCCTGTCATCGCGGAGGGATCGAGCACGGCGGCGATCTTCTCTTCGCTGAGCAGCTTCTTCTCACGAATAAGTTCGATGACGCCCTTGCCTGTGCGGAGGGCCTCGGCAGCGAGTTCGGTCGATTTCTCGTACCCGATGACCGGGTTGAGGGCCGTGACGATCCCGACGCTGTGCGTCGCGTAATGCTTGCACACATCCTCGTTGGCGGTGATCCCGTCAATACAGAAAACCCGCAGGGTGCGCACGGCGTTGCCGAGCAGTCGCTGACTCTCAAAGAGTGCTTGGGCGATTACCGGCTCGAAGACGTTGAGTTGCAGTTGCCCCGCCTCGGCGGCCATCGTCACGACCAGGTCGTTGCCGATGGTCTTGAAGCAGACCATGTTCACCACCTCGGGGATCACCGGGTTGACCTTGCCCGGCATGATGGACGAACCGGGCTGCATGGGGGGCAGGTTGATCTCGTGGAGCATCGTGCGAGGCCCGCTCGAGAGGAGCCGTAGGTCATTGCAGACTTTCGAGAGTTTGACCGCCAGGCTCTTCAGACAGGAGGAGTAGAGCACAAATGCCTGGGTGTCCTGCGTGGCCTCGACCAGATCCTCCGCGAGACGGATCGGCATGCCGGTGAGTTGGGCGAGGTGCGCAACGCACTTCTCCGAGAAACCTGGCGGGGCGTTCAGGCCCGTGCCGATCGCCGTGCCGCCCATATTGACCTCGTACAGCACACTCTCAATCCGCTCCAGCGCCCTGCCTTCATCGCGGAGGCTCACGGCCCATGCGCGGAACTCCTGCCCGAGAGTCATGGGCACCGCATCCTGCAGTTGCGTGCGGCCCATCTTGATGATGTTTTTGAAAGAATCGCCCTTGGCACGAAGGGCATCGACCAAACGGCCCAGCTCGCCCATCAGGGTCCGGTTCTGAAGGGCGAGGGCGATGTGAATCGCCGTGGGGTAGGCATCGTTCGTGGACTGCGCGAAGTTCACGTGATCGTGCGGGTCCAGGTGTCTGTACTCACCTTTGGCGTGCCCGAGCAGTTCAAGACCGCGGTTGGCGATCACCTCGTTCGCGTTCATGTTGCAGGATGTGCCCGCCCCGCCCTGGAACAGGTCGCTCGGAAACTGATCGTGGAGTTTGCCGTCCAGGAGTTCACGGCAGGCTCCCTCGATGCCTTTGAGATGGGCTTCGGTGAGTTTCCCCAGATCCCGGCCTGCTTTCGCCGCCGCCAGTTTGACGTAGGCAAATGCTCGGATGAAGTCCGGGTAAAGAGAGATGCGCTGTCCCGAGATGTCAAAGTTCTCGAGTGCCCGCGCCGTCTGAACACCGTAATACGCATTCGCAGGGATGCGCTTCTCTCCGAGAAGGTCATGCTCGATCCGGAACTGGTCTTCAGAATCCGTCTTAGTTCTTTCCATTCAACACCTCCTGGCTACGGCATCGAACACGCACGTACACCCGCACTATACACCAGAGATTGCTCGGGAGTAAGATATTAAGTTGTAACGACGACTTCATTCAGCTTCACCTCACGAACGAACACGGTTAGATGTCTGCAAATCTAAGAGTTCTACGGCGCTACGCCTTGACGGGTCACTATGAACGAGCGTCGAGGGCCAACAAGAGTCGTTCCAGCTCTCGGTCGAATGCACCACGGGTCATGACCGTGTCGGCACCCGCCTCGCCCGCTCGCTTGAGCAACTGATGATCGATATGAGGGCCCCAGGCGACGACCGCGATTCCACGACGGCGATCATCCGCTTCCGGTCCACGAAGGAAGGTGATGAGATCGATCGCCTCATCACCTTTGTCGAGATCAACCAGCAACGCCTTCACGTGGCAATCCCCCAATCTCGCTTCCAGCATCTCTCGCGTCCGGGCCGGACGGCACGGCACCTTCAGGGCATCGGCGACCGCCTTGATACGCGAGGCCCAGATCAGATCCGCCGCGGCGTACAGGATCAACTCACTCCTCCTTCCCCGAGTGCCAGATCGCTCCCGCGTCAATCGGCGCCTTCTTCCCGTTCGGTTTGGTCATGTAGACTTTCAGGTCGTAGCCTCCGGAGTTCTCGAAAAACGATACCGTGATGGGGTGCAAGCCGGCCTCGAGAGCGATGTCGCCGCTGCGCTCGCGGAAACTGTGCGGCTCATCGTTGTTGACCACCAGCGTATCGCCGATCCAGAGGGCGCTCCCGTCGTCGGACGCGGCATGAAATCGGTACACGCCTGTGATGGGCACTCGAACGAATCCTCGATACCGATACGCGAAGTTCGACGGAACTCGGTTCCCCGAGATGTCAAAGGCGGCCACGACCGACAGCCCCGCGGGGGACGTCCGGGCGAGATCGTTCACGGACTTGAACTCGCCCTCGAAATACTCGCGGCGAAGACCGGGGCGCAGAGATTCTTCGGCGATCATGTCGGCCTTCCTCGGAACAACCTGCTCGAACGTCTCCGCCGCTACTGGACTGACTCGCTCACCATCACGGAACGCCGCGGCCTTGAGCGTGCCCGAAGTTCCGAGCATTACGCTGTTCCCGTGGGTCGAGTTCATGGTCGGCTCGGAACCATCGGTGGTGTAACGAATCTCCACATTGGTTTGTGGAGAAGTAATCGTCGTTTGGATGTTGTCGATAAACACGCGTGACGGCGCGGAAATCGTCGGCGCGATCCCCACATCCGCCTTGCCCGGAAGGTCCAGCACGATGACCGAGTTGATCAGATTCGGCGGATCGGGGGGACCGTAGATCACCAGGTCAACCCCGCTGCGGTGGACCGACGCTTTCCGGAGTCCGTCCTCACCGAGGATGTGCGCCGAACGAGGCTTGTTCAGCAGGCCGGGGACCACCAACCCGCGTTCTCCCGGCCAATCAAAGACATGGAGATACAGACGCGTATCCCCTCCCGGCATGGGTTTCTGCGTCGCCGTGCCCCATGGAAGGGACGGGAACGGGCTGGCGCTGGTGCCGTAAATCGACTCACCGTGCGTCCTCATCCAGCGACCCATCTCGGCGAGTCGTGCCAGGCTTTCCGGCGGGATCCGGCCGTCCGCCATTGGTCCGACATTCAAAAGGAAGTTCCCACCCTTGCCGGTGATGTCGGCCAGATTCCTGATCAGCGTTGCGGTACTCTTGTAGTTCTTGTCCGCGGCGTTGTAGCCCCAGTGCCCGTTCATGGTCATGCACGTTTCCCATGGGATATCCGCGATCACCCGGTCGGGAATCGTCTGCTCCGGTGTGCCGTAATCGCCCAGCATCCCGCTCTCGCGGTCCATGCCCCAGTCGCCACCGCCCCGTCCCACGCGTGAGTTGATGATGATGTTGGGCTGTAGCCCGCGTACATACGCGTACAGGTCACGCCCCCGCTCGTCCGACCAGTGGTGCTCCCACTGGCCATCGAACCAGAGCACGCCGATCTCTCCGTAGTTGGTCAGCAGTTCCTTGAGTTGCGCCTTCATATAGGCGACGTAGCGGTCGTAGTCGGCGTTCTCGGTGGGACGGTCCTTCTCCCAGTCACGCCGCGGGGTGTAATCCGGGTGATGCCAGTCCATGATGGAGTAGTACCAGCAGATCTTCAGGCCGTGCGACCGGCAGGCGTCGGCCAGTTCCTTCATGATGTCGCGTTTGAAGGGCGTGCTCATCACGTCCCACTCCGTCTCGGCGCTGTCAAACAGGCAGAAACCGTCGTGGTGCTTGGTCGTGATGACGATGTACTTCATCCCCGCGTCCGCCGCGGCCCTCGCGACAGCGTCGGCGTCAAAGTGAACGGGGTTGAACTTCTCACGCAGAGTCTCGTACTCCGCCAGTGGGATCTTCGCCGAAGAGCGGATCCACTCACCGTAGTCGGAGCGATCACCCCACACGCCCGCGGGGATCGCGTACAGACCCCAGTGGATAAACATGCCGAGCCGCGCATCCTGCCACCAATCCAGCCGGCTATCCGGGGAGGAAGACTGCCCCGCCGCGAACGTGGTGGACAAGCCAATCGGAAGAGCGCATGCCAGATGAAGTAAGCGTTTCATGGGAGTTCTCGGCGAAGCTGATCGGCGCATTCTGTGAGCAGCGTACGCGCTCCGAAGTGTCCGGCACGAAGATTACCCCGGAGTCGGGGTTCCGCAGACTCGGGCGATGCGCCACACCACGCCCGACCCGAACCATGCCAGAATTACCGCCGCGTACACATCGGTCACAAAGTGTGCCCCGGCGAGGAGGCGTACCGCTCCACATCCCGCGGCGATGACCAACGCCAGTACCCCGACCCCCCGGTGATACCTCCATAGGAGGAACGCGGCCCCGAAGGCCACCGCGGTGTGGCTGCTGGCGAATCCGATGCCCGGCCCTCCTCCGGTTTCGTCGATCCAATCGAAGACGTAACCGCCGCCGTTCTCGACACTCGGCCGATGCCGGAGAAAAATCCCTTTGCAGATTTCCGCGAGAACACCGGACAGCAATGCAGCGAGCGGGACCGACCACGCGAGCGCCCGTTGGGTCAGCGGTCTGCCTCTGGCCACGCACCCGCAACCCGCATCGCCCGACCTGGCCCAAAGCAGCCCCAGCCCGATCGCCACCCACATCGGCACGAATCCGGCGAGGCGGAATGCCTGCTCCCAATCCCGGTTCTCACTTCGGTCCCACTCGAGGTCCGCGATCATGACATACAGCCTCTGATCCAACAATGTGCAGATCAGGAAGCCCGATGCCACAACCAGACACACCCACATAGCGCGGTGGCGAAAGAGTCGGCGTTCATAAGGAGTGAGGTAATTCACGCGGGTCAAACTTAGGGCTACTCTCGAACCCTTCGACTGGTCCGGGAGCCCGGATCGAAGGGAATGCCTCCCCTCGGAAACCCGAGAAAGCCATACCCGCGGAAGGCGGGTCGATCGGACTTGCCTTCCGCGCGCAGCAGCCCGACCTGTTCGACACGCTGAAACACCGCCGCCCAGTCCTCCAACGTTGCTCCGAAGAGGATGGCAGGTCGCCCTCGGAGCTGGAGTGCTCGACGAAGGTCTGTCTCTTCCCAATAGTCATATTGCACGGGTCTGCCTCCGAGCATCAGACTGCTGGAGCAGTAGACCGTGGGCCTCCCGGGGAGGTAATACGCGAGTTGACTGGCACGGCCGTAATGCATGGCGAGGATGAATGGCTCGCGCCCTGTTTCGGCGCGTAGACTCTCGGCGAGCTCGTGGGTGTGTTGGGCGAGCACATCGGCCCCCATGAACCTGTGCAGGGGCACGAAACGGCCGATGCCGGGCAGTTTCGCAACTCGGTCAAGCCCCGCCAGCGACAGCGCGGTGATGACCCCCATGACGATCGAGGCTCGCCACCAGTGTTTCGTGAACCGGGTCGGGTTGTCCGCGACACGCCACGCCGCCAGCGGGAGCAGCGTCAAATAGCCCGCGAGCGGCCAGTTGCCTTCGGGCCGCGTGAACAGACTGACAATCAGGTACACAAGGAGCGTCGGTGCCGCTCCGGAGAGCAGATACACCTCGGCGGATCGGCGAGCTGCGCATGTTCGTCCACGCGTCGCCGCCCATCCCTGCGCGAGCGCGAGTGCCAGGACCGGCCCCCACAACGCGGCCTGCGCTCCGATGTATTCCGGCATCCATCGGAGACTCATCCACTCCTTCGGCGGTGTGCGGGGAACGTACACATCGCCTCCTTGCATGCCCAGATGCCCGAGCAGGTGCCTGAACGTCGGCCAGTCGTTCGCTGTGTTCCACGCCGCGATCGGAGAAACCGCCGCGGCGAAGAGCGCCGCAGACATCCACCACCACTTCGCGGAAGCCGGCCGACCACCCCGAGTCTTCCATGCGTACCACACGAGTCCCGGCAGCGCGAGCAACGCCGTGTACTTGAACAGGACGCCGATCCCCAGCGCCGCCCCGACCAGGATCAAATACGAGGGAGTACCTCGTCCGAGCGCCCGCCACCCTGCCCACATCGCCACCGCCCAGCAGGCGCTGTACGGCCCGTCGATCGTCATCATCAGTCCCGTTGCCTGCAGAATCGGCGGCAGAAGGCACGCCACGGCGGCCAGAAAACCGACCCGCCATCGACCCGATATGTCCGCCGCCAACCCGGCCACCGCCAGGCCCATGATGAAGGAGGCCAGAACCGCGGGTGCTCGAATGGCCCATTCTTCTTCGCCGAGAACACGGGTGACGCCGGCGATCACCCAGGCCACGCCGGGGCCTTTCGTGTAGTAACTCCATTCCAGACGGCGGCTCCACTCCCAGTAGTGGGCCTCGTCCTCGATGAGAGTGTACGGACACGCCCAGATGAGATAGGCGATCCTCAGCACGGCCGCCGTCATGAGCAACACCACAGCGCCACGACGCCAACGTCCATCTTCGCATGGGTCCGTCCGCCGGTCCCGGGGATGTACATCGGCACTCATAGGCTCGCGTCTAATGTCTCGAGAGTATTCGATAGTTCCAAAGAACGTAGACCGCGAGGGCGACCACGCCGCCCCAAAGAAGCACAAGCCCGGCGGGTCCGGACTGCACCGTTGCCTGCTGACCGCCGCTCACCGTGACCACGCACACCACCGCGGGCAGGAATGAAAACAGGTAGACCACCAGCGGAGTCCGCCGCGAGAGACGCAGCGCCATCACAGCCCCGGTCAGCATCATCAACACCGCCGATACGGGTATGGCGATTCGCTCATTTCTCTTTGCCAGCACCTGTCGATGCACCGTACGAACCGCAGTAGCCAAGTCTCGAACCGCCTCGGCGAGCCGTGCGTCGGGCTGGGTCAGCCCCGGATCTCTTCGCACCCTTTCAAGAAGCCGGGGCGCTGCCAGGCTCAGGAGTTCCGTCGAGGGATCTGCCGCGGGTGCCAATCCCGTAACGGCGTACGCCGGACGCCGAGTCGTGACCCGCCCTGCACTCGTTGAGTCGGTGACCGCGACATCTTCAAAGTCAACACGGAAGTTGTACCGGCGATTAAACCTCTCATCGCCCATCGACGGGATCAGCACTGCGCCAGTCGCTTCGAGTTCCGTCGGGGCGGGCTGCACAGAGCCTTCCGATGAACGACGGAAGAGCCATGCCAGCACTTTGCCGCTCGGCCCCGGCCGAAGGAGCCATCCTTTTCCAACGTTGTCCATCCCGGCTGTCTCAATGGCGATGCGCCGTCCTTCGGTGTCGCGAAGCTCGATCCGCCCGGACTCACCCGCCGTAGATAGAAGATGGTTCATCCCCAGGTGTTCGGCCGCGAGCATCGCCAGTTCCCTTCGGCGAATATCGACGCGTGTGATGCGTTCGGGCCGATCCACCAGCACGCGCAACTCTCCCCAGCGCATGAACTTCGGGCTTTCACGGAAGGCGTTGGGTACGGCCCAGGCAAGTTCGATACTCTCGTCCGATCGTCCCCGCCATTGCCCGCCGGCCACGCCGATGTAGTTCGCGAGCCTCATGACTACGCGTGACTGGGGCTGTGGTCTTCCGCCCTGTTCCGCCTCTCCTTCCCAGGGGAAGAGCCAGATCCATCCCGATTCGCTCGTCACCTCGGTTTGTGGAAGGCCCGCCTTGTCACGCTCGATGGCGATGAACTTCCGCAGGATGAGAAGGTCCGTCGCCCCGCTGCCCTCGCCCGGATCCACGAGCGATGCCGAATCCGCAAGGATCGACATACCGCCCGCCTCCACCGCTTTGCCGCGGTTGATCTCCTGCACGATCCACGCGGCGACATCACGAGTCACCATGTGCTCGAGTCTGCGCAGGAGCGAGGGATTGACCCATTCATTGAGGCATCCCAACACCACGCAAACCGCGATCCCCCCGCCCACCGCCGGCATCAGAACCGCCCGATGCGATATGCCCCCGGCGTGGGCCGCGACCGCTTCATGGTCCGTCGCGAAGCGGTGATAGACCAATGTCGCCGCGAACCCTCCCGCGAAGGGCAAGGCGTACGAGAGCATCGGCGGGATCGCGTAGAGCACGAACTTGAGCAGGTCCGCGGCCTGCAGAAGCCCGTCCGTCATCGGCTTCACCGATGCGGCAAACGCGATCACCGCCACCAGCACCGCCGCTGTGAGCGAGACGAGCCGGAGCAGTTCCGCGGTCAGGAACTTCCACAAGAGAATGGGTGAGCGTCGCCGCGTTTCCATGCGAGGATAAACCGATGGTATCGACGCCGATCCAACCGACCTCGCTCAACCACGCGTCCAGCGTGCCGCGATAGCCGCGCCGATCGTTGATTCTTCTCCCGGGGGCCAGGAGACCAATGCCCGCCCTGTCTTCAACCAACGATGGCACGCCGATGCGAGACGCGCTCCACAGTCATCATCCGCGCGGATCACGGCACCGGTGGGTACGCCCACTCCCGCAGCGTGCGGAATGACCACCGCGATCCCCAGCCTCGCCGCGTGCCGTACCAGCAACCTCGTGGCCAGCGTGATGCCGTTTGATGCGGGCGAGACAACCGCGAGATCCGCCGCGGGGAGCACACCCCACACCGGACATTCGAACGCCCGCACGCGTCGCACATACCCCTCTCGTGCGTGTCTCGCGACTCGGAACAATCCCTTTGCACCGGAGGGAAAGACTCCGACAACCGGTACACCTCCGACCGTCAGCATCCCGAGCATCTCTCCCACGGGGTGGGCTTCCACTTCAGATGGCGGATCACCCAGAGCCAGCACAACGAACTCCGACTCATCACAACCGAGCATCGCCCGTGCCTGCGAGCGGGTGATGGTCGCTCCGCCGAAATCTCTGATGCTGGGATACTCGGCGGTTTCCCCCGGTATCACCCGAGCAGAACAATCCATTCTCTCCACGTGTCGGATGGATGTCGCTTCCGCCAGTTCGGCCTCTTCCGGCCCGTAAACCTGGAGAGTGTCGTTCGCGTTCCAGGCGCGTGCAACCCGTGCGACCAGTCTGCCTAAACCCAGCGAACGCCCGAGCAATGTCCCCACGCTGCCGTGGCTGTGCAGGCCCATCGAATACGCACGACGCCGTGCCCGCTCGCCGCCGATGATCAACACGCGGTGTCTGAGTCCGGGCGCCGCGGCGATCGCGGCCGAACAGACCACCGCCTGCGCATCGCTCGCACCCCGCCCCGCGGGGTCCAGAACCGGTCGCACAAGGTGCAGGATCGTCACTGGTTTTTCTCGTAGGCCCTGCGTGCGGTCTCGTGGTCGAAGAAGAGTTCGGCCACGACCCGTCCGCACTCTTGCGCAAGGCGGTCTTGTGCCTTGGCGATGGCCGTGATCGACGCCTGATCCGTGGTGCCGTGCCGCTCAGGGAGCGTGACGCGGATCTGCTTGCCGGCCGGCTCTTCAGGCCACAGACGGCTCGGTGTGTTCACGCAGTCGATGACCTTGATGCGTAGATCCGCGAAGGGCGCGAATGTCACACCGTCCGGCGAAAACCCGAAGGCGTCCACCGCGATCCACACGACGACCTCGGCCTGCACACTCTTCCCGAGGCTGGAAATATCGGTCGGTTCGTCCGCGGGTTCTCCCGAGACTCTTGTGAGGGCGGCCTTCGCGTCCACCACGTTCTTGAGTTCTTTTTCCTTGAGAAGTATGTCCTGCGCCGTGGTTGCGATTGTCAACCGCATCGAACGCTTGTACAAACGGTTATTGCGATCATCGACGAAGAATACCGTGGGCCGCTCGGGTTCAAGTCTGTGCGCGGCTTTCGTCTTCGGAGGTCCGTGAAGCAGCACCACCGCGGGCGCCACGATGTTGCATCCGCACAGGGCAGCGGCCAGAATCGAGAGCAGGGCCAGGAGGGCGGTTTTGGTGAGCGCTGTAAGCATCAATACTCTGGGTAATACGGCTCCTGGTGATCATAAAAGAGCCAGGAAACTCGATCGATCAATCGGGCCGAGAGTGCCGTCGTCACCACCGAGGCGTTCATGTTTGACGGGTTGAACCCCTTCTTGCCGGGGAATCGCACGGACACTGTTTTCTCGAAGACGAACTGATCCGGCAGACCGGATTCCGCTTCAATCACCCCCACCGTCGCCGTGGCTACGCCGTCCCATTCGTGCGGGTTGCCCGGATCGTGAAGCCGGTACTCGATCACCTCGACGTGGATCAAACGATCCGCACCGCCCAGCGCCGCCGCCAGATCTCCGAAGGGTTTGCTGGGCCACGACGGGTTGTCGTACTGATACTTCAGCACCGTGCGAGCCGGAACGAAGCCGGATGCCCGCGGATTGTTCTGATACGCCGCCAGTCGCTCCGTGATCTTTCCGGTGAGTCGATCCATCAGCCCGGGATGATCCGCCTGCACCATGCGGTCGACCGACACCACCAGGGCGAACGACTTGCCGGCCAGGCCCGTGTACTCGGCCTTGACCTCGTGCGTGCTGTCCTTCCTGTACGACTCGGCGAAGAACCCGATCGCATGACACCCCGGCATGAACATGAAACCGGCCGAAGCCGCGAGAAAGACCGCCGCCGCCGCCGGCTTGGACCAGCGGTTGATACCGCATTTGCTCTCGATCATGGTGTGAGGATGCCTCATAGGAGTATCACCGCGAAGTCATGTCTGAAATTCATTCCACACAATCATCTTATAGACCCACGACGCCACGAGCACGCCCAGCCCAGGCCAGAGTATCCTCGCCCGGAGTGTCTTCGCCAGCAAACTCCCTACGCGGGACCCGAAAACGGCAACATGCACCGCGGACCAGAACCCCGCCGCGGTCAGGAGTGCCATCAGCGCTCCGGCGGGCTGTGCCCACAGCGCATGGCCCGGACGTCCCTGCGCCGCGTGGGCGAAGGCCGTGGTCATCCCGCACGTGGGGCACGGCTTGCCCAATGCGACCACCCAGCCGCACGGCGGAAGTCCGAGCCGACGATGTGTGCCGTGCCCGGCCGGGTCGGGTTTCAGTGCGGCGGCCAGAATCAGCACGGCAAGGCTGATCATCGCGACCAGCCCTGCGCCCGCCCTCGCAGCCCATCCGACGCTGTTGGCCACTGGTTGCGACGCCACAGCGCGATCTCAATCAAACTTGAAAACGCCCTTGCGGAACCCGTATAGGTACGCCACGACCGTTGTGAACAAGAAGAACAGAATCCTGCCGAGCCAAATCATGCCTTCCTGGTGCGGGAACGGAGCGAGGTTCGGGAACGTCACAGCCCACGGGTACAAGAACACGATCTCAACGTCGAAGACAAGGAAGACCATCGCGATCAGATAAAACCGGACATTGAACCGCTTACGGGCCGTCCCGACAGGATTCATGCCCGACTCGTACGTCTGCCCCTTCTTGTCGCCCGCTCGCCGCGGCCCGAGCAACTGGCTCGCCGTCACGTTGATGATGCCGAACGTGATCGCCATCAGAAGGATCAGCGAGATCGGCAGATAGGAGTTCAGTTCCGTGCTGGCCACAACAAGGTTCATCGGGCCCGATGGTAGGCCCCGACAGCCCCCCGCTGCCGCGATTGAACCGAAGACGATCCCTAACGAGCGCGGTGCTCCGCCGCATCGGCAACGTTGTGCAGGAGCATCGACACGGTGACCGGGCCTACCCCCCCCGGCACCGGGCTGATCCACCCCGCGACCCGCGAAACGGTGTCAAAGGACACATCGCCAACGGTGCGTGTCCGCCCGTCCGAACCGGTGACCCGGTTGACCCCAACATCAATGACCACGGCGCCGGGCTTCACCATGTCGGGGGTGATCAGTCCCGGCACGCCCGCGGCTGCGATCAGAATATCGGCGCTCCGGGCCAGGTCAGGCAGCCCCGGCGTCCACTTGTTGCACGATACCACCGTGGCCTCTTGCCGCATCAGGATCACGGCGATGGGCTTTCCCACCACGTCCCCCGCCCCAACGACAACTACGAGTTGACCCCGCAGAAACGGGTGAATGAGCGGCACCCCGAGCCGATCGCTCTTCTCCGTCCATACCGATTCGATCATTCGAAGCACCGCCAACGCGGTGCAGGGGGCGAGGCTTGATCGGCCGTACACGATGTTACCGATGTTGGCGGGGTTCACACCCTCTACGTCCTTCTCGGGTGCGATGAGCCGCTGCACGCGGTACGGATCCACCCCCCGGGGCAACGGCAAGTGCAGCATGATCGCGCTCACGTCCGGATCACTCGACAGCAGCAGCACACGCCCGGCGATCTCGTCGTAGGCGGTGGCCTCGGAATCGGGCGTGATCCTGTGCAGGCGGTACTCGATACCGAGTTGCGCACAGGTCCGGGCCTGGTTCTCGGCATAGACCCGCGCGGAGTTATCCCCCGCTTCCACGAGCACCGCGTCGAGTCGGACCCCGATGCCCCGCTCGCGCAGCGCCGCCACGCGCGACCGGATCCGATCCCTGAAACTCGCGGCCAATGCCGTGCCGTCGATGATGCGCGCGATGCTCATGCGTTGGTTGTCCGGCGATCGCCGCTCATCGCAGTTCCTTCAGGAATGCCGCGAACCTGTCCATGCCCTTGTGGATCTGCTCCTCCGAGCATGCGAACGAGATGCGGACATGGTTGCCCCCGCAGCCGCCGAAATCCTCACCCGGTACAAAGGCGACCAGCGACTCAGCAAGGAGCGCCTCGCACAGGTCCATCGCGGAGTTGATCGCCCTGCCTCCCTTGCTGGTGGAACCGAAATAGGACGAGACATCCGGGAACGCATAGAACGCCCCCGTCGCGCGGGCGCACGACACCCCAGGAATCCCGGCCAGACGATCATTCATGACTCCCGCCCGGGCAGCGAATGCCACGCGCATCCGCTCGACATCCTCCGAGCATGCCGTCAGAGCCGTGCGGATGGCGGGGTAGACGAAACTCGTGATGTTTGTCGACATCTGCCCCTGGAGCGTCGTCATCGCCCCGGCGAAGCGACGCCCGAACTCGCCCGGCATGCCGGTGTATCCCACCCGCCATCCCGTCATCCCGTAGGCCTTGCTCAGCCCGTTGAGCGTGATCGTTCGTTCGGCTATTTCCGGAGTTGCACCGATGGAATAGTGCGGCACGCCGCCGTACACGATCTTCTCATAGAGTTCATCGGACAGAATGACCAGACCGGGAGCGATCGTTGCCGCCGCCTCGGCGCACACTTTCGCGATGGCCTTGAGTTCATCGGGGGTGTACATCGTGCCGCAGGGGTTGCTCGGCGAGTTCAGAACCACCATACGCGTTCGGGGCGTGATGGCGGCCCGGATCTGCTCCGCGGTGGCTTTGAAGCCCGATGTGACCGTTGTGGGCACCTCCACGATCCGTCCGCCCGCGAGTTCGACCAGCGGCGCGTAACTCACCCACGCCGGCACAGGGAGAACGCACTCCTGCTTCGGTTCTCCCGGAGGTGGGAAATCAAAAAGGACGTGGCAGAGAACATACAGCGAATGCTTGCCCCCGCTCCCGATGGTGATATGGTCCGGGGTCAGACCCCGAATACCGTTCTCACGCTCGAACTTCTCCGAGATGACCCGGCGAGTCTCGGGATCGCCCATGGTCGGCATGTACTTCGTCTGCCCGGCGTTGAGCGCCGCAATCGCGGCGTCCTTGATCACCCGGGGGGTGTCGAAATCAGGTTCGCCCGCGGCGAAACTCAGGACATCAAGTCCCTGGGCCTTCATCGTCTTCGCCCTGTTCATGAAGGCGATCGTGACGGAGGGCTTCAGATTGATGACGCGTGGGGCCAGCGGGATATTCACCATACCAAAAAACAGTAGGTGAACCCCGCACCGTTCGCGGTGCGGCCGCGGCGGTACGCCAAATGCGTTTGACTACAACTCCATGGATCGTACCTTGGGATATTCGAGATCACTTCGAGAACACGGGCACGATGGAGCGGTCACGCGACCGATCCATCGTGCCCGATCGGCTTGATCGATTCGCTGGAGTATTACATGGACGCCGCGCCGGGATCCGACGATGCGACCGCGCTCGTGCTCGCCGCGGACTTCTCTGACTTTGACGACCGCCGGATGTCCATCGCGTGGGCGCGGCTGTATTGCTGAATATCTTTGAACTTTCCGCCTTTGTCACGAACGGCGTAGAGTTTTTTTCCCTTGCTGCTGTACAACACGGTACGGCGTGCCTTTTTCTTGGCGGTCTTCTTCGCGCCCTTCTTGGCGGGCTTCTTCGTGCCGGCCTTCTTCACGGGGGACTTCTTTTTCGAGGCTTTCTTCTTTGCCTTTTTCTTGGCCATGTGTTTCTCCTGAGCGTGGCTCGTTCCGGTGCGGCCACGCGCCGCCCCGAAGACCCACAGATTACAACGCTTCCCGATGCGGAGCAAGTCCATTCACCCGGAATCATGACCGAGGGGAACGCAGATGGAGCAACCATCGGGCTGGTTTCAAAGGGACGCAGCGGCGGCGCCCGATCTGAACTCGATGCTTCGCTCTCCCTCAGCCGAAGGGCAACGGTGACAGTTCAAGCGTCGGATTCCGCTGTGTAAAGTGACGCAGCGCCCAGTCATCGGCGAAGAGCACCACCGGCTGATCGTCCCGATCCGTCGCGTGCGCCGCATCCGCCGGGAGATCCGGGAGGTAGCCCTCCTCGGCGTTGGGTTTTCTCCACCACCGCGCGAGCGACCATCGCGCGGGTTCCAGCCGGGATTCGGCCCCGTACTCACTCTTCATGCGGTACTGAACCACCTCGAACTGGAGTGGACCCACCGCCGCGAGCATCGGTGTTTTCACCTGGCCCGTCCCGACGTTCAGGACCTGGACCACCCCTTCCTGAAGCAACTGCTCCATGCCGAGCCGGAACTTTTTCGAGTTGCCGGGTTGGGGGTTGTGCAGGTAGGCGAAGACCTCCGGGGCGAACCGCGGGATCTCATTGAACACAATGGTGCGGTCCTCGGTGAGTGTGTCCCCGATCCGCAGCACGTCGTGCCCCACGATGCCCACCACGTCCCCCGCACGCCCCTCCTCCACCGTTTCGCGATCTCGCCCGAAGAGTTTCTGCGCGTTGGAGAGACGGATTCGCTTCTCGCTCTGGGCGTGGATCACCGTCATCTCGCGGGTGAAGGTGCCCGATACCACCCGGACAAAGGCGATCCGGTCGCGGTGCTTGGGATCCATGTTTGCCTGGATCTTGAAGACAAAGCCGCTGAAAGTCGGATCATCGGGCTGGATCATCCGCTCGCCCGCCCGACGCGGCCCCGGCCCCGCGGAGTGCTCGAGGAAGCCGTCGAGCAGCAGTCGCACGCCGAAGTTGTTCATCGCGCTGCCGAAGTAGACGGGGCTGATCATCCCAGCCAGCACGCGCTCGGAATCGAAGGTCTCGCCCGCGCCGTGGAGCATCTCGACTTCATCGCGTGCCTGAACATAGACCTCCAGATCGAGTTTCTCCCGCACCGCGGGGTCCTCCAGCCCCATGACCTCCACCGGAGCGACGTACGCCCCCCCCACCGTCCGCTCGAAGAGATGCACCCGCCGAGTCAACCTGTCGTACACACCGCGGAACGTCGGCCCCGATCCGAGCGGCCAGTTCACGGGAAAGGCCCCGATCCCCAGCACACGCTCCAGTTCATCGAGCAGTTCCAGCGGCTCGCGTGTGGGCCGATCGCACTTGTTCATGAAGGTGAAGATCGGCACGCCCCGTCGGCGGCAGACCTCGAAGAGTTTCAGAGTTTGTGGTTCAATGCCCTTGCCGGCATCGATGACCATCACCGCCGCGTCCACCGCCGTCAAGACCCGGTAGGTGTCCTCCGAAAAGTCCTTGTGACCCGGCGTATCGAGCAGGTTGATTCTGTACCCGCCGTAATCAAACTGGAGAACCGTCGAGCTGACGGAGATGCCGCGCTGCCGCTCGAGTTCCATCCAGTCGCTCGTCGTGGCGCGCTGGTTTTTGCGCGCCGTCACCGACCCGGCCAGCGCCACAGCGCCGCCGTACAACAGCAACTTTTCCGTGAGAGTGGTCTTGCCGGCATCGGGGTGAGAGATGATGGCGAACGTGCGTCGCGGCAGTACGGGGGTGGTCATATCGGTGGGGCGCGCCGGGTGACTGAGAAGAAAGTGGAGCGGAAGGGACTCGAACCCTCAACCCCTACCTTGCAAAGGTAGTGCTCTACCAATTGAGCTACCGCCCCGGATGCACGATCGTAGGTGTCGCGAAGCGTCGTGTCGTGCGGCGATCCGTGACATCTCTCCCTACTATCCACCATGGACCACCCACACGACACTCACAACGATGAAGACAGCTGCTGCGGACAAGACTCGTGCTGCAAAGGCGAGGGCAAGCGCGCCCATGGTTCGGGGTGTTGCGGGGGTGCTGCGCCGGCTCCGCTGACACCGATGTCGGTCGCGGAACTCGAACAACTCGCCAGTGATCAACTGATCAACCGGTACCGACGAGGCATCGAGAACTTCGACCGCCGCGTCTTCGACCTCGCGGAACGGCAGATCGATCAGGCGTTTCTGCCCGAGGCCGGCGTGGGCCAATGGCCGGTGCGAGTGCTGATCGGCCACTGCGCCGATGCGGACCTTGCCAGCGTCCACCGGATGAGGCGCGCGGTCGCCGAGGACAATCCGGTTCTGAGTACCTGGGACGAGAACGCCTTTGTGGATTCCAATCTGTACGGGAATAGGCACGAGACTTACGCCGACACCCCCGAGGCGGACCACGCCCGCGTCATGAGCGCCCTCGGTGGTCACATGGCCGCCATCCACACCCTCCGCCAGTGGGTTGGGCAGTGGCTCCACTCACTCTCCGAAGATCAACTCAAGCGACAAGCACTTCACCCCGAACGCGGCCCGCAATCGGTTCGCCATATGGTGGCCTCCTACACCTGGCACCTGGAACACCACGCCCGCTTTCTCACACTCAAAATCGATCGGATGCTCGGCCCGGCCCACACCGGCCAACCATCGGCTAGCGCCTGCGGCTGTCACTGAGCCGAAGCCGTCATCGAGTAGCACGTTCAATCGTCTCCCGCAACCGCTACAACCGCGGCCCAGATTCGGACGGCATCACCTCCCGCCCCCCAACCAGCCCGAAGCGCCCGACAAGCCTCTGTCCGTGTCGCTCCGGTTGTTTTCACGTCATCGATCACGATGATCTGAAGACCGTCCACCGCCCCGGCCTGCCGCTTCGACCTCATCGTCCCGCGAACATTGTGGAGTCTCTGGCTGGGCATGACGGAGACTTGACTCGGCCCCCCGCGGCGGCGAAGCAGCGGTCTGATCCCAACCCCTGAGGCATCTCGCACACCGCGGCATAGCGCCAGCGTGTGGTCAATTCCCCTCCAGAGGCGTCTCCAGAACGGGGTGGGAACCGGGACGAGCACCGCTCGCTCTGGATCAATCCGTTCTCTCTGCAAGTACGGTTTGAATTGCTCACCCAGCACCCGCCCAACGTCGTAGCCCAGCCTGCGCCAGCGTGAGAACTTCGTCTCCAGGATCACCTCCCGCAGCAGGCCGTTGTATTCCCCCAGCCGAATCAACCGATGCCACGAAAGCCTTCGTCCGCGGCAGGAAGGACACCCCGCATCATCCACAGGGACACCGTCCCCGAGTTCATCCGGGTCCAGTGCTTCGTGCGAACCGCAAGAAACGCCGCACCGGGGGCAGTAGGCCCCCGCGCCGTCTGGAACCCAACCGTCCTCGCGAGCACGCTCGGCGAAAGGCGCTCGTGTCTGACCCAGCCAGACCGTCTCGATATCCTTCAACGCCTCTTGGTATTTCGGGAACCGGGGCGGATCGATTCTCGCGGGCCGAACCGGTGTGACATCGACAGATTCCATCCCGGGCGAATGAGCGAGGTGGGCTTCGACTCGACCCGCCGAAGTGCGATGGACATCGGGCACGCCCGGCATCGGCCGGGGCGGCCAGGCGAAGCGTTCCCCGCCTTGCGGTAGCGATCCGGGATCGGTTTCGGCCGGCTTCATGATCGCATTCTACCTGCGCCGAACAGCGCCGCCGCGGACTCTATTCTTGATTTCATGCAACATCCAACCGCGCGATTGAAACGAAGGTCATGAGGGCGCGTATCAAGCAACACTCCGGAGGCAAGCATGCCGAATCTCAGAAACAGCGTTGGTGTGGTGATCGGCCTGAACGCGGCTCTTACCGCGAGTTCGGCGTCGGCTCAATCCTGCGGCTACCTGGGTTGGGTCCTTGTGAATCCGAACCAACTCGTCGAGCGGTACGCCTTTCAGATGGTGTATGAGATCGCCAACGAACGGATCCTGATCTTCGGTGGTGCCCGAGGAATCTGGCCCAACGTCGGGCTGTACAACGACACACTCCGGCTGGACGGCAACACGTGGGTCGAGGTCCAGAGTACGCTCCTGCCCGTGGGCCGCGTTGAGCCGTCGTTCTGCTACGACAGTCTTCGCAACGTCTCTGTGATGACAGGAGGAGCGAACACGGAAAACTCGGCCAACCACCACGTCGGCGGCACCTTCGAGATCGGGCCGAGCGGCTGGATACTCCGCACCATGGGCGGCGTCAATGCGCGGCACGCCCACAACATGGCCTTTGACTCGAACCGCGGCCGTATCGTGCTCTTCGGCGGAAAGCACATCGACCCCGGCACCTGGGAATGGGACGGCGTGATCTGGCGCGATGTCACACCCGCGACGCCGTCGCCGCCGTCACGGAACAATCTCGGATTTGCATTCGACGAATCCCGAGGCAAGGTCGTCATGTACGGCGGCGGAAACGCCACCTTCGCCCCGATCGGAGATACATGGGAATGGGACGGGACCAACTGGCAGCAGATCCTCGTAACAGGCCCGACCGCCCGCCTGGGTCAGGGCATGGTCTACGACAGCTACAGACGCCGCATCGTCCTGCACGCGGGGCAGGACCACGTGGTAGGGAGACGCAACGACACCTGGGAGTTCGATGGAACCACCTGGACTCAGCGCGTCATTCCCGGCCCCCTGCCGCCACCCCGACAAGCATTCGGCTTTGCCTACGACAGGCACCGTAACAGGTTCATCGTCGCGGGAGGATTGGTGCTCTCCGGCGGGTTGGCGGACACGTGGGAACTGCGGGGTGATCCGTACGTTCAGAGACCTCCATCCGATACCACGGTGAGCGCGGGTGAGACCGCGGCCTTCGATGTGGGGATTTTGAACAGTGCCCCGTTTGCCATCCGCTGGCACAAGGACGGAAGCCCGCTCTCTGATAATGGCAGAATCTTCGGATCTGCCTCGGTGATGCTCACGATCCTCGACGCCGGGCCATTCGACGCAGGAGAGTACAGCGCGACGCTCACCACGGCGTGCGGCTCATTCTCAACGGCCGGAGCCATGCTGACCGTGCGCTGCCCGGCGGACTTCAACGAGGATGGAGGGATCGACGGCGGCGATGTGGATGCCTTCTTCGCCCAGTGGGAAAACGGAAACGCGGATTTCAACCAGGACGGTGGCGTGGACGGGGGCGACGTCGTTGATTTCTTTGATCGCTGGGAATCAGGCTGTTAGGGTCGCGTATGCTTCAATCGGTACCGCTCGATCGTCGGGCGGTGAGCATTGTGCCCCCGATCGGAGCAACCCCATGCCTGCTCAAGGACTTGTCCCTCACCTCGTCATCGACGGCGCCTCCAAAGCGATCGACTTTTACAAATCCGCCCTCGGCGCTGTGGAAGTCATGCGCATGCCCGCCGAAGACGGCAAAAGACTGATGCACGCCGAGATGACCATCGGCGGCTCGTCGTTCTATCTCTGCGATGAGTTCCCCGAATGGTGCGGCGGCAAACTCAAGAACCCCAACGCGCTCGGTGACTCGCCGGTCGTCATTCATCAATACGTACCCGATTGCGATGCCGCCATCGCCCGTGCGCAGAAGGCCGGCGCCACCGTGACCATGCCGGCGCAGGACATGTTCTGGGGGGACCGTTACGGCGCGGTCAAGGACCCCTTCGGGCACGGCTGGTCGTTCGCCACGCCCCTGAAGAAGTGATCATGCCGGGCCTCATCCAACGCTCCGGCTGCAACTCTGTCGCATTGGAGACAACGCTGCTCCTTCATGGTGTGCCGTCAAGCGAAGGCCCATCGCTCGCGAAGGAGTTGGCGAACATCTGCCGCGAACACGGGGCCGAACCATGCTTCATCGGCGTTGTCAACGGCAGGCCCGTGATCGGTCTCGATGATGCGGAACTCACCTCGCTCTTCGCCGCCAACCACGTCGACAAGGCAAACACGGCCAATCTTGGCGTTCTGATACACCGGGGAAAGCACGCCGCAACCACGGTCAGTACCACGATGGAACTGGCCGCGGCGGGCGCGGTTCGTTTCTTCGCCACCGGCGGGCTTGGTGGTGTCCATGCAAACTACGGGGCGGAGTGGGACGTGAGCGCCGACCTTGCGGCGTTCACGCGCTTCCCGGTCGCGGTCATCGCCAGCGGGGTCAAGAGCATCCTCGACGTTCAGGCAACGCGCGAGGCGCTCGAAACATTCGGCATCCCCGTGGTCGGCTTTCGCACGGAGCGATTCCCCGCTTTTTATCTCCGGGATGGGGGCGCGGATGTCGATGCTCGTTTCGACTCGGTTCAGGATCTGGCCACATTCGTCATCGGCGAACTCGCCCGCACTCGGCGTGGGATCGTGATCGCAAACCCCATCCCGGAATCCGATGAAATCCCGAGGGACGAGTGGGACCGTTGGCTGACCGCTTCGAAGCGCGAAGCGGAAGCAGCGGGTGTCCGAGGCCGAGCCGTGACCCCGTTCCTGCTCGGCCGTTTGCACGCTCTCTCCGAGGGCCGCACCCTGCGGGCCAATCTCGCACTGATCCGCTCGAACACGGCGCTCGCCGCGCAACTCGCTTCCCAACTATCTCCGCACGCCGGCCCGCCCGGCACACGCTGAATCCCGTTCGTTGAAGCCGCACTCCCTACACTCCGCGCATGCCAACACCTGAAGAAGTCCTTGCCACACTGGGTCACTCGCTCCCTCAGGCCCCCAAGCCTGTCGCCGCCTATATCCCCAGCAGGCAAGCCGGAAATCTGCTCTACATCTCGGGGCAGATTCCCGTCCGGGATGGGCAGCTGATCCACAAAGGCTCGGTGCCAAGCCAAGTCTCGATCGAACTTGCCCAGCAATGCGCCCTGCAATGCACGCTCAACGGCCTCGCCGTGGCGAAGGCCGCGCTGGGGGAACTCACGCGAGTCAGGAACGTCATCCGGGTGGGCGCGTTCGTGTGCAGCGAGCCGGGTTTCACCGAACAGCCCAAGGTCGCCAACGCGTGCAGCGAACTGCTGGTCAAAGTCTTCGGTGAATCCGGCAAGCACGCGCGGGCCGCCGTCGGTTCAATAGCACTTCCTCTGGGCGCGCCGGTCGAGATCGAGTTCCTCTTCGAGGTCGAGTAGTCAGCGCATCCGACGAATCTCCGAGGCCAGCGCTCGAAGCGCCGCCCCCCTGTGGCTCAAGCGGTTCTTCTCCTCTGTCGGCAGTTCCGCGCTGGTTGTGTTGTATCCCGGCGCAACAAGAAAGATCGGGTCGTAGCCGAAACCCGCCGCTCCCCTCGGCACTCCCGGCGGTACGCCGATGCGTCCATCGAACGTGCCCCGCGCCCGGGCCTGCACGCGACCCGGCTCTGCCAAGCACACCTCACAGACGAACCTCGCCGATCGAGCAGCGGGAGGAACACCGCTCAACTCTCGGAGCACGCGGGCGTTGTTGAGCCGGTCGCGTTCCTCCCGGGGCAATCCCTCCTCGCGTCCGTCGCTGCAATAGTGAGAGGAGATCACGCCGGGACGCCCGCCGAGTGCATCGATTTCCAGCCCGGAGTCATCGGCGAGGCACAGCCCGCCGGTCTGTCGCGCGTACTCGAGCGCCTTGATCCTCGCGTTGGCCTCGAACGTCGCGCCGATTTCCGCCGGCTCCGCGAACGGCCCCCCCGCATCCGCCAGTCCGATGATCCGCGCCGCGATGCCGAGATCGCCGAGAATGGCGCGGACTTCCGAGACTTTGTGCGGATTGCCTGTCGCGATGATGATGGTGTCCATCGGGCGATTGTTGAACACCCGCGGACGCGGTGAAGCCGACGCCGAGGGCCGGGCTGTTCGCCGCAAAAGAAGCGACCCCGTACGCTTGGTTGTGACCGAAACACGCAAGAACACAGCCCACGCCGCCGCAGATGCGCTCGCACGCATCGCCCGCCCCTCCCCCGCCCTGATCGGATTCGATGGTTTCATTGACTCGATCATCCACCTCGTCGACACGCGCCACGACATGACGCCGGATGGTTACACGCGACTCGCCACCATCCCCGCGTTCGCCGCCCGCTGCGCCGCTGCATCGGGCCGGAGCACGAACATCGAACAAGTCCTGATCGAGAATCGATTCGGCGGCAACGGCCCGCTCCTGGCGAGTTCACTTTCCCGATTGGGCTGCCCGGTCACCTACATCGGCGCGGTCGGTGACGGTGCCGGCGGTGTACACCCTGTCTTCCGCCCTTTCGCCGAACGCTGTCATCGTGTGATCCCTACCGGTCCACCCTCGTACACGCATTGCCTGGAGTTCGAGGACGGCAAACTCATGCTCAACAACACGCGAGACGTGCAGCGGGTCACGTGGGAGCATGTTCTTGCCACAACGGGCGATGAACTTCTTCACCGGCTTGTCGATGAGTCACCGCTGCTGGGCATCGTCAACTGGTCGCTGCTGGGTGGAGTTCCGGGTATCTGGCGCGGCTTCCTGCGCGACATCCTGCCAAGTGTTTCGCCATCACCCAGGCGGCTGTTCATCGATCTTTCCGACCCCGCCAAGCGAACCGATGCCGACATCGCCGACGCCCTTCATCTGCTGCGGGAACTCGAAGATGCCCCGGGCCTCTCCGTCACCCTGGGCCTCAATCTCGCCGAGAGTCAGCGCATCGCGCAGGTCCTGAACGCACGGGCATTCGACGATCAATCCATGGCCACGCAGTCCGGAGCGGTCACCCACGCGGCACGAGCCATCCGCGAGGCGTCGAACCTCTCGTGCGTCGTGATCCATCCCCGGGAAGGAGCCGCCGCGGCGGACGACACCGGAAACGCAGCCTGGTTCGACGGCCCTTTCACACCCACCCCCCGCCTGTCAACGGGCGCGGGCGACCATTTCAATGGTGGTTTCGCGTTCGCGCAGACCCACGGGCTTGCGCTCGATCAGTGCCTGGCCGTCGGGTGCGCTGTCAGCGGCGCGTATGTTCGCGATGCCGTAAGCCCGACCCGAGAGCGCATCGAGTCGTTCCTCCACGATCTGCCCGGTGCGGGGGAGTGATGCCGCACATCGTGCGATGGGAGTCTCGAAGCGCTGCGCCTAAACTCGTTTCCTTATGTCGCACGCGCTGCTGACGTCGCTCGGTCTCGACCGCCATCCAAGGGTCACGCTCACCGTTGCCGCCGATTCGGTATCGGATGATCGTGCTGTGATCGTCCGCTCGCCGGCCACAGACAAGCCCATCGCCGCCGTCCGTCTCGATGATGCCGCCTCGTACGACCGTGCTGTTGAGGCAGCCCGAGCCGCGTTCGTGAAGTGGCGCGATGTTCCCGCCCCCGTCCGCGGCCAGGTTGTCCGGGCCATCGGTGACGAGTTCCGAAAACACAAATCCGCGCTCGGGGACCTGGTCTCGCTCGAAGTGGGCAAGATCCGCCAGGAGGGATGGGGCGAAGTTCAGGAGACCATCGACATCGCCGACTTCGCCGTCGGTCTGTCCCGCCAGTTGTACGGGCTGACCATGCCCAGCGAGCGGCCCAATCATCGGATGTTCGAGCAGTGGCTGCCTCTTGGCCCGATCGGGGTCATCTCGGCCTTCAACTTCCCCAACGCGGTCTGGGCATGGAACGCCATGCTCGCCGCGGTCTGCGGGGATACGACGGTCTGGAAGCCCAGCCTGCTCGCGCCGCTCACCGCGATCGCAAGCAACGCCATCGCCGATCGCATCGCCACCGAGATGGGCCACCCGGGCGTCTTCGGGCTTGTGATCGGCACCGACACCGAGGTGGGCGAGCGGATGATCGCGGATCGTCGATTGCCGCTCATCTCCGCCACCGGCTCTTCCCGCATGGGCAGGCACGTGGGCAGGGTCGTGGCCGAGCGATTCGGGCGCTCGCTGCTCGAGCTCGGAGGCAACAACGCCGTCATCATCGACCGATCCGCCGACCTCGCGCTCACGATCCCCGCCGTGGTCTTCGCCGCGGTCGGGACCGCCGGTCAGCGATGCACCACCACGCGCCGGCTGATCGTGCATGAATCCATCGTGAACGACGTGGTGTCGCGCCTCGCACGGGCGTACGAAACGATCCGGATCGGCGACCCGCTCGCCGAGGGGACGCTCGTGGGCCCGCTCATCAACCGCCGGGCTGTGGACGGGTTCCTGCACGCGATCCGGGCCGCCAAGGAACAGGGCGGCACGCTGGTCTGCGGCGGCGTCGAACACCAGACGCCGGGCCTCACCGGCCACTACGTCAAACCCGCCATCGTTCGTGCGCCCGCATCGAATCAGCTGCCCATCTCGCGCGAAGAGACCTTCGCCCCTATTCTGTACGTCTTCACCTTCAAGGACGTGGCGCAGGCCATCGAGATGAACAACGGCGTTGACCAGGGCCTCTCATCGGCCATCTTCACCGACAGCGTGCGCAGCGCCGAGCGGTTCCTCTCACCAGCCGGGTCCGACTGCGGCATCGCCAACGTGAACATCGGCACCAGCGGGGCGGAGATCGGCGGGGCCTTCGGCGGGGAAAAAGAGACCGGGGGCGGACGGGAGTCCGGAAGCGACTCGTGGAAGACGTACATGCGCCGCCAGACGTGTACCATCAACTACGGCACCGAACTGAAACTGGCACAAGGGATCCGCTTTGAGTGAGCAACGCACGAACGCGACGATCGAGAACGACCCCATCGCCCTCGCTGCCATCGAGCCGATCAAGAGCGGCATGATGGTGGGGCTGGGTACGGGCCTCATGGCCGACCGGGCCACGAGGCTCCTGGCCCAGATCGTCAAGCGCGACAAGCTCGACATCCGCTGTGTCGCCACCAGCCTCGCCACGCACCGCCTGGGCTCCGAACTCGGACTGCGGCTTGTGCCCTTTGCCGATGTGGACCGGGTCGATTACCTCTTCGACGGCGCGAGCGAGGTGGATCATCAACTTCGCATGCTCAAAGGTCACCACGGCGCCATTACCCGGCAACGCCTGATAGCCGACGTCTCCGAGCGGTGCGTGTATCTCACCACGGAGGACCGGGTCAGCGAGCGGCTCGGCTCGCGGGCCTTGCTCACCGTGGTCGTCATCCCCTTCGGCAGCGCCAGCGTCCGTTCGCACCTGAGGAACCTGGGGCTGTCGGGGGTGCTTCGGCGGGACTTCGACGGCAAGGTCTTCGAGACCGAGGGGGGCGGCGTCGTGTTCGACATGACCTTCCCCGACCGCGACCCCAAGGAACTCGCCGACGAACTCGACCACGTCACCGGCGTCGTTGATCACGGCATCTTCCTGAACGAGGCCGATGAGGTTCTGGTCGAATGCAAAGGCGGGGAGGTCCGTCGCATCATCGCCCTCGAATCCTGACCCGCACGCCGGTTCACGCGCTGACGTGCGGATGATCCCGGATGTGCCAGCGCAGCCTGCGTTTCGCCCAGACACCGCCGATGCTCAGACCGATCCGGGCCGTGTTGTCGAGCGGCGGCACGACCCACCCATCGGGCGGCCCTTCGATCCATACAACTTCACCCAGCGTGAGATCAAGGCCGTTCTCCTCTCGCCCGATACTCAAGGCCCGGCAGAGTTTGCCGGGCCCGCTGCACAAGTCGGCCTCCGCGGGGTTGGGCCGACTCCGCGTCGCACGCGCGGTACGCATGGTTTCGATCCCGTGGAGTGGTTCCAACGCCCGCAGGAGGACGGCCGACGGATCGTTCACCTCGCCGCACACCACGTTCATGCAGAAGTGCATCCCGTAGGTGAAGTAGACGTAGGCCGTGCCCGCCCGCGCGTACATCGCCTCGTTCCGTGCGGTGCGACGGCCGCCAAAGGCGTGGCTCGCACGATCCCGCACGCCGGTGTACGCCTCGGTCTCGACGATGAGTCCCCGCAGCACTTCTCCGCCCGGCAGGCGTCTTGCCATCCGGCAACCGATCAGCCGCACCGCCAGCGTCGGCGCATCCACGCGGAAAAACTCGCGGGGCAACGGATGATCAGGCATAGGCGTGCAGGCCCGGCAGGAGCAGGTTCACGCCGAAATATGTCCACAGCATCACGAAAAAGCCCACGATACTCAGCCAGGCCGTGGTGATCCCTTTTTTCGCCGGGTTCGCCACACGGACATGGACCACGATCAAGTAGACGATCCACGTAATGAGCGCCCAAGTTTCCTTCGGATCAAAGGCCCACCACCGACCCCAAGAATGGTCCGCCCACCAGCCCCCGAGCAAAATTCCCACTCCGAGCGTCCAGAAGGCCAGTTGAAGCACCGTGAGTTGAGCGGTATCAAGATCGGCCAGGAGTTTCGCACGGGGTGTATCTTCAGCTCCGCCGAGCGCCACGGCCACACCACTTACTCCGCCGGGGGTTCCATCGGCTGCAGTTCTCATCGCGCCCGAACCGAAGTAGTGGGCTCCGAGGTAGAACAGGCTGATGATGAATCCCAGCGCGATCAGGCCGTACGACACCAGCACCGTCGTGACATGATACTTGAGCAGCACGCTCGTGTTGAGAATCGCCGCCTCTCGCTCGATGAAGACGCCGGGGATCCCGGTCTGAGTCGCCGTCACCAGAACGAGGAATCCTACCGCCGCCGCCGCCGCGCCGAAGAGCCATTGGCGCTTCATCAGCATCACCACGGTGCCGACGACGACCGCGAAGAGCGACAGGCCGGTCATCGACTCGAACTGGTTTTGAATCGCGAAGCGCTCCGCGATGATGCACCGCGACACAAATCCGAACCCGTGCAGAAGCAGGGCGACCCCGAGGAAGACCGCCCCCGTTACCGCCAACCACCTTCGCCCCGTACCAAAGGCGAGAAGGAGGGACACCAGAGAGAGAAAATACGCCCAGAAACCCCACTCGAAGGCATTGACCTTGTTGTACGTCACTTCCAGCCTGCGTGTCGCCTGCGGGTACATCGAGGAGTTGATCTTCGGCAGTTCGTCGGCCAGCCGCCTCGCCGCGGCGTTCACGCGTTGCGCATCGTTCTCTCGCCATGCCGCGCCCAACTCCATCGCCGCCTGCCGCGCCGGGCTGCTCTCGGAAAGAGACGAGAGGTGGATCCACTCCGCGCTGCGGTCGCCGGGAGCGACGAGGACCATGTTCGCCTTACCCTGCATGAAAAGCCGGACGGCGTCGTCCACCGAGTTCAGCGCCCGCGTGAAGGCCTCGCTCGACATCCGCTGCTCGCCGATCTTTCTCGCGTGGCGGTCCACCATGAGCGGTGAGACACGGGCGACCTTCTTCCACCGCTCCTGCATCGACTCATCATCGGGGAACTCCGCCAGCAGGATGTCCTCACGCAGGGGCAGGAACTCCACGCCGATCAGCGGTTTGTCAAGGTAATACCCCGGATCGATCGTCATGTCGAGGAGCGTGAACAAAGGGTCGAACGCGACCTCCCGGACATCTTCTCCGCCGGGTTTCGGGGTCTTGATGTAGTCCACGTACCGATTCCGGCCGGTGATGCGCTTCACCGATTCTTTCGCCAGCGTGCCCAGCACTTTCACGCGGCCGTTGTGAAACACGGCCAGTTCACGCAGAGGCTCCAGGTCCACCGTGGCCGCGAGCATGGCCTTGTTTGCTGTTTTCGGGACTTTCGCCAGGTCTGTGTTGTGCTGCCCGAAGGGGTTGGCGAGACTCGCACCGGAGCCGCTGAGCGATTGAGTGCGCGGATGGCTGTTGCCTTCCGGGGCGGACTGTGCCCGAGCGAGTGAGGCCGCTGCGATCATGCACAGCAGCGCGGTATATACGAAGCACGCCCACCCCCCACGACCGACGACCCTGCACATTGTCATGTTCATTGGAAGCACTCCGGAGGTTCGCGTCTGAACTTTGGATCGATTCACACCGACACCTCCGCCGGCTCGCGTTGCACCACGATCCGCGCCGGTTTGACGTACGTCCCGGATTTCACCTGCTCTTGCACACGCCGCTTTTCTCGGCGAACCAGCCACGGCTTGACGTAGAACGCCCACGGAATGCCAAGGCCCATCAGCACACTCCCCAGCGCGATGATATGGATCCCCGCGTTGTTCCCCACGCCCAGGATGGTGAACGAGGCAAAGGGCTTGGGGATCTGTCCCTCGTCGGCCAGCCGTTGCGTCCTGTTCCACCCTTGTGCATCCCACCCGGCCTGGCTGAACTTGAACTGGTGCGGTGAAAGCCCCGATCTGAGTCTGCCAACCGCGTTGGCGAGCCAGGTCCGCCGCTCATCCCACCAGAAAGGCGCGGTCAGCGGGGCGTTGAGTTTGGTGACATGCTCGAACGGCTCGAACGACAGAGAAGTGGGCGTTACCTTCAGAATGCTCTGATAGTCCCTGGGCGCGCCGCGATGGTCGTACGCGATCATCTGGAAATCTGCGAGTTGAATCACAAACCCCGGGAGCGGGTGTTGAAGTCTCCCGAAGGCCAACTCCACCACGGACCCATCGGGCAGCGTGACCGTCCGCTCGGTGCTCGGACCCATGCCGAAATACTTGGCGAATGGCAGCCATACCACCGCCGCGCCGCTGGCGTTACGAGCCTCGACCGCGAGCATGGCCTTGTCGTGCGTCCCGACCGCCTCGCGGTCGGCGCGGATCGCCTCGGCCGAAGCCGGGACGGGGCGCTCGACCTGCCGGGAATTCTCCCACCGTTCGCCGATGCGAAGTCGCACTTTCTCCAGCCCCAGGTCGACCCAGCCGTCCGCCGGCAGCGGGTCATGGACCTTCACCGCGCCGCCCTGTGATCGGACGATCGCACGCGAGCGACCTGCTTCAGGCTCGTCGAGATACACCTGCAGTTGATCCGACTCCACCAGTGTCACCCGGATCGCCCCGTCCGCATCGCGGCGCTTGGGCATGCCGGTGGGGTTCAACTCGCTCAATAAATCCTGATCGATGCCGGGAAATCGGTGATACACCCACCGGTCGTACGGCGCGGCCCCCACCCCCGACAGCGCCGGCGGCGTGATCGTCACCACCGCGATGCTGCTGTCCGCGTCCTTGTACCCCGGGGTGATGATCGGGAACGGCGGCTGCGGGCGAAGTTCCTTGACCAGAATCTTGTATCCCGTGGCCCCGGCCTCGATCAGCGTACCCATCATCACCGGAAAGACTCCCCGGTAGTTGGCGCCCGGCACTTCCACCACCAACGCGTGCATCGTCCCCGGCGGCAGAGGCTCGGAGAGGCTCTTCCACCTCTCCTCCGGCATGCCGGCACGAGCACCCATGGTGTACTCGATCGCAAACGTGCCGGGAACATCCGCGATTCGGTCCTTGGGCACGGAAGGCGCGAGTGTGAAAGAAAAAACCGGCTTCTCGGCATCCACCACGCCATCCTTGTCGGGGATCGCGCTGTGCATGTAGACGATCCGGAGCGGTGTCCTGTCACCACCAACGCTCGTCTCGGGCAGCCTGACCCAGTCATTCACACTTTCCGCGAAGTGGCAATACCCGATCACACGCAAGGTCAATCCGGGATCGACAAAGCGCCCCATCAACGGGACACACGGGATATCCAACACCCCCTGATCACTCACCCGCCAGGGAGCCTTGCGGCCCGCGGTCTCCCACGCCGACTCACCCATACCCGCCGCGAGGTTGTAGTCGTTGTACCGCGGCACGCCGCGGAGCGGGCAGGCGTCCCACTGACCGTCCCCGGTTGAGACATACACCGCGACTCTGGTATTATCGAAAAATCGGTCCTGAGGCGGCCCGACACCGGGCAAACCCGTTCGCTCGTTGACCCGACCCGCGAAGAGAATCGTGTCACCTTCGCGTTTCAGACCGCTGTAGTAGATGCTTCCCAGAGCGATCACCACGATGCCGGTATGAACGGTGAGCACACCGATGTTCTTGAATGAAAACTCGATACGCCGAACTGTGCTCACCACCATGTTCAGAACGAACAGGAGCAGAATCCACCGCAGCGGCCACCAGGAGTAGTACTCCAGTTCCGACATTTCAATGCCGGGCAGCCGGCGGAGAGTCACCGAGTAGTTGCGCTCTACAAACTTGTGAAAGAAACGCACACCGGTGCCTCGCTCGGGGCTGAACTTCAGCAGGGGCCAGATCCAGTACCACCAGGCGTAGGCCCCGGCGGCGGCGGCAGCGCCGCCGCAGATCAGCCGAAGCGACAAAGCAACAGCCCCGCCACCACGGACGATACGTGAGATACTCCACCAGACCAGCATCGCCGCGGCAGCGACCGCCAGGATCAACGTCATGGCATAGAACGCGAAGGTTGGCGCGAGCGCAATAAGGCCCACCGGCACACTCGCCGATATCCCGTACAGCACAACCAATACCAACAGAATCACGGCCAGCGTGATCGAACTGAATGCTCGGAGCAGGAACCAGACGGGCCGGAGTAACGGGCCTCGAAGATTCTCATCATCCCACTTCTGAACTTGTCGCCACTTTACACTCATCCGGTTCGCTTCTTTATCTCAACTTCAGAACGTTCTAAACACGATTGGAATTCCTGCATAAACGCATTATTTACCAATCAACAGCAATTCCGGCCTCCCTCCACCTAACATGATACGATCCAAAGCGAGATCAAGTTCTGACTTCGGGTTGAATTCTGTAACTGACACCCCAACTACTCCAGCGATGGTTGCCCCGCGTTTAAACGTAAAGGACAACGGGTCAAGTCCAAGTGCGGCCGCCCCATCCATGGTCGCCATTCCCAACACCGTGATCGCGGTCACGGCATCTCGGCGGTAAAGCAGACGCATTTCATCGAGGATAGAGATTCCGGATTCCGTCCCCCCGACCCATTCACCCCGGGGCAGGTTAATGATCGAATCCGTCCCGAGCGCGACCCGTGTGCCGCACAAGAGCATGTCAATAAATCGATGCGGCCCGAACGACGCCGCGGCATCGAAATACACGGCACTCCGGGGGCAATACACCACCGCGGTCCGGCTTTCCGCCAGGGATGTGATGTCCTCATTGCTCGCGTAGTTCACATGCGCGGCGAGAAAGTCCCCGTAGCGAAGAACCGGGGAAAGGTGCGCAACGGGAGTTTTTCCCCGACCAGCATCATCGAGGATGGACTCACTCCATACACCGAGCCGTTCCAGCAACTCTCGCTGAGGTCCGGCCCCGGATCGGATAAACTCGATCTCTTCCGGTGTCTCCGAAAGGTGCGTGGCCAGAGGCAGCGAGTGCCGCTGAGCCAACTCGATGGCCCGCATGTAGTTGCGCCGAGAGACCGAATAAGGAGCGTGGGGCTGCAAGCCCAGTTTCACCCGACGCTCCGCGTAACGACCGCGGGCGAGTGCGGCACCTTCCTGCACCGCATCCACGAGTCGATCCGCCCCGGATTCTTCCCCCGTACCGATACCGAAAAACTCGAGAAAACTCACACCCCACAATGGTGAATCCGTTAGCGCCTCATAGGCAGCGATCCTTGGCACGCCCCCCGCGGCCCCGGCGATGTCTCCTACCGCCACCACGCCGCCGAGCAGCGATTGTTCGATGCCCAACCTCACGGACGCCGCAATTGCTTCATCATCCTGCGCACGGCGACTGCGAACCAAATCAACGAAACCGATGAATCCTCGATCCCGGTCGTGCGGTTGCGGGCCGATGTGTGTCAGGTCCAGATGTGCATGCGCGTTGACCAGCCCGGGTAGAAGGACCTGGTCAGGTCGATTGATGCGCCGGGCGCGATTCGCCAAGGGGTGTCGATCCACCAACCCCGGCGGCCCCGCGGCGAGCACCTTTGTGCGAGCGTGCATGGCCGTTCGCCCCCCAAACACCACCTCCGACTCATCACGCATTTCCAGAAGCAACGACCCCGGAGAGGCTGACACCGCCAACGCATCTTCAATGGCGAGGGCGTCGATGCGGATGAATGCCGTTTCAGCGAGTGTGGGCGAATGCATGACTTCGGTCGCGGACCTGAACGCCGTCGGCAGGGTATGACCCCCACTCATCCCCAGCGGCATTCCAACCCCCATACCCGGCGATAACCTCTCGTTGACGGCGAAGACCGCAAGCCATCAAACCCTGCCCGGCATCATCCCACCGCGCCGAATGCCCCCTATTATCGACACCTTCGCACCCGCGATCCCACGAGCCTGCCCACGGAAGGGCCGGCGAACAGCACGTTCGCACAAGGAATCCAGATGAAGAACGACAACTCCGCACTTTCCACAAGAATCCCCACGTGCGCTGCCCTAGCCGTAGCGGCTTCGATGCTGACCGGCTGTGTGGGCCAGGGCCAGTACGACAATCTCTACGCCACCAACCGCAGCCTGACCGCCCGCAATGCCGAACTCACGCGCGAACGAGATGAGGCGCGCACCGCTCTCGAACTGTTGAAGAAGAGCCTCGGAAGCGGCGAGGGAGCCGTTGCCGCGCTGCAAAGAGAGAACGCCGAACTCCGCCGCCTCTACGACCAGGCCATGGCCAGCATGAAGGACATGGAGCAGCGCATGAGCGGGCTGAGTTTCGGCGACCTCGATCCCGCCACCGATCAGGCTCTTCAGGAACTCGCCGCGAAGTACCCCGATCTGATCAAGTACGACTCCGACAAGGGCATGCTCCGATTCGCCAGCGATCTCACCTTCGACTCCGGATCGGCCGTGGTCAAACCCGAGGCCAAGCGGGCGCTGGCCGCGCTCGCCGAAGTCCTCAAGTCCGCCTCGGCGCTCCAGTATGAAGTGGTCATCGAAGGTCACACCGACACCCAGCGGATCAGCGCCAACACGGCCAAACTTCACCCCACCAACCGCCACCTCTCGGCCCACCGTTCCATCGCCGTGATCAACGAACTCGGTGCCATCGGCGTTCCGTTCGGTCGCATGATGGCCGCGGGATGGGGTGAGTACCGCCCCCTGGTCCCCAATAACTCCAACGGCAACACGCCGCAGAACCGCCGCGTCGAGATCTTCCTCGCTCGCTCGCACGCCACCGGCACCCCTGCCGCCGCGTCTGAGTCCTCCTCCATCGCCCCAGACCGCTCGGCCCCTCCGGCAAGACCGATCGACCTGACCAAGTAACTGAATCCGCTTCGCGGCGATGACCGCGGCGACACTCACTCGGTTCTCGCTCCGCCCTGTTCTCTACAACGGGGCGTTTTTCATCATTGACACACCGGGTGTCGAAATCGGCGGGTACGCTCTCCCGAAGAAAGATCCCGCACCATGACCACACGCCTTCACTGCGACCGTTGCGACAAACCGTTCGACACCGATGCCCAGCCCGGCGACAAGGTGAAGTGCCCTCACTGCGCCGACGTCAACATCGTCCGCGCAACCGCGCACGGAAAACCGGTCACTCCGGCCCCTGATCGCGCCGCCGCCGCGGGCTATCCGCCCTCCACTGGACCGGAAACTGATGTTCTGCGCATCCGCCCCGCCATGCTGCGGGCGAAGCCTCTGCGCTTCTTCGGTCTTTGGGTCGGTGTTGTTCTGGGCGTCGTCGGCGGCATCATGTTGCTGGCTCCCATGCTGCCTGCCGCTATCGCCTGCTTCATCCTCGCCGTCGCGTGCGGTCTTGTTCTGTCGGTGTGGAAGTTTTATACCCTTCACGATCGGCTGCGGATCACCACGCGACGTATCGTCGACCGGGAGGGACTGTTCTCCAAGCGCACCAGCGAAGTCCTGATCAAGGATATCCGCAACGTGGTTGTCAATCAGACGTTCTGGCAGCGGCTCTGGGGCGTCGGGTCTGTCGCGATTTCCAGCGCGGCGGCGGACAACGGCATCGACATCGAGATGAGCGATGTGCCACGTCCGGAAGAGGTCAAGCGCGTGCTCGATTTCTATCGATGACTCGCCTGTCAGCGTCTGGATCATCGCCCGCGCCGGGTTGACCCCGCCCACAAGGCGCGGGTGCTGCACGCGGGCAACTCGTTGATGACCGCCTTCGGTTCTTCGCAACGTCCTCCACCTCCGCGTAAACGGGGTTTCATAGGCTTGTGCTCAGTGCCCCGTCATTCCTCGACCGCGTACGCCTTTCTCTCCGTCCCGCTGCTCGTGCTGTGGATCTTTACGCTGATGCCCACGCTCGGCGGCGTGCTGCTCGCGTTTATGTCCTGGTCCGGTTCCGGAGGCCCGATCTTCATCGGGGTGGACAACTTCCTGGCCCTTGCTTCCGACTCCCGCTTTCGTCCCGCGTTCATCAACACACTCGTCTTTGCCGCCATCACGATCCCGGTCTCAAACGGATTCGCTTTTCTCCTCGCCGCGGCGGTGAACGCCCCGTGGTTCCGAGCGGGCGCTGTCGCCCGATTGCTTCTCTTCCTTCCGGCGATCACTTCCCTGGTCGCCATCGGGTTTGCGTGGCGTTGGGTGCTGGATCCTTCCGGCGGGATCGTCTCACTCGCGTTACGAACTGTCGGGCTTCCGGCACCGGCGTTTCTGGAGGGAGGAACTCTTGTGCGAATCGGCAGCGTCGATCTGCTCAACTGGCCCCTCCTGACTCTCGCCGCTGTGCAGATTTGGAGAACTGTCGGGCTGGGCGTCCTTCTTTATGCCGCGGCGATGCGAGGCATCAACACGTCGATGATGGAGGCCGCCGAATCCGACGGAGCATCGCGTTGGAGAATCCTTCTGACAATTACGCGGCCCGCGGTCAGGCCCACGACACTCTTTTTGCTCTTCACCGGCCTGGTGGGATCGCTCCAGGCCTTTGACCTGGCCTGGGCATTGGCGGGCGGCACGGACTCGGCTGCGATCGATGTCCTGAACTGGTTCACCTACCGCCAGTTTCAGCAGAACCGTCTCGGGTACGCCGCCGCGTCGGGCGTGGTCGTGCTTCTCTTGTCCGCGCTCGCGGCCGGTATTCATTGGACAATCGCCGGGGAGAGGGAAACATGAACCACCGAGCACCGCCTCGCATGCTCCGCCTACTCGCCCACTCCGCGGTCTTCGGAACGGCGTTGTTGATGCTCGTGCCGTTCGCATGGATGGCACTCACATCCCTTAAAAGCGATACAGAGGCTCTTTCCGGGAGCGGACTCTTGCCCGCTGACTATCGGTGGGAGAACTACACGGCGGCGTGGACATCCGCCGGTTTACACCGCTACTACATCAACAGCATCCTCGTTGCTGTGTTCACCACCTTGCTGGGAGTCTCCTACAACGCCCTCGCCGGCTACGCGTTCGCCAAACTGCGATTCCGGGGACGGAGAGTGCTTCTCGGCACAACACTCGCCACAATGTTGATGCCGCCATCGGTCTACTTCGTGCTGGCGTACGTGCTGTGCGCCAGGCTCGGGCTTGTGGACAATCTGCCCGCCCTGATCGTTCCGTTCATCGCCAGCGGCTTCGGGATTCTCTACATGCGGCAGGCGATCCGTGCCGTGCCCGACGACGCGATCGAGGCCGGCCGTCTCGACGGCATGAATGAAGCCGATATCTTCTGGCACGTGGTCCGCCCGGCAATCGCACCGCCCCTTGCCGCGCTGGCCGTCATTACGTTCATGAACTCGTGGAACTCATTTTTCTGGCCCCTCGTGATGATCGATCGTGATCGGTTCAGAACGCTGCCCCTGGCGCTCGCCGACCTGGCATCCGGGCAATATGTCCAGAGTTGGCCGGTTCGAATGGCCGCCGCCATGATCCTGACTGCGCCACCTGTTATTGTTTTTATCACCTTCCAGCGTGCATTTCTCCGAGGCTTCGCGCTGCCCCACACCTGAGAAACGGCTCTGGCCTATTGCCGACTACTCTCTGGCCGATCTGCTTTCCCCGATGCGGGTCCGGGCGTATACTCCGCCCCACGCCGACGGGCGGTCTGTCTGGTGGGCGTCAGGCGTAGCCCCATACAGGGACTTCGTGGAAGGTCTCATCCAAAACCCAAACGGCAATACGGAGAGTTCAGCGTGACCGAGCAAGAGATTGAAGCGAAGGTTGTCGAGATCATTTCCCAGCAGATGGGGCACGACAAAGACAAGATCAAGCGTGAGATGAGTTTCTCCGAGGATCTCAACGCGGACAGTCTCGACCAGGTCGAACTCGTGATGGAGCTCGAAGAGGCCTTCGAGACCGATATCCCTGACGAGCAGGCGGAGAAGATCAAGACTGTCGGCGATGCGATCGACTTCATCAAGAAGGCCCAGGCCGGTCAGTAACCTTTCCGCGCAACCCGCGTCGGGAAGACTGGCGGCATAGTTGCCTTTGAACAGTTCCACCGGCATCACCGCACCTTTCACGAGAGGCCGCACCGAGTGAGCCAGCACACAGCCACAACCGGAGGCCGCCGGGTCGTCATCACGGGCATGGGCGCTCTGACGAACCTGGGTCTTGACGCAGCCTCGACCTGGCAAGGAATGCGTGACGGCCGCAGCGGCATCAGCTCCATCGAGGGCGATGACTTCAAGTCCTACACCGATTTGTGGGATGTCACCATCGGCGGCCAGATCAAGGGCTGGGACCCGACCAAGGTCATCGAGTTCCGCGAGGCCAAGCGTCTCGACCGATTCAGTCAGTTGGGCCTGGGCGCCGCCATCGAGGCTGTGCAGCATTCCGGCATCGACCTGGCCAAAGAGGATGCTGAACGCTGCGGTGTCGTCATCGGTTCGGGCATCGGCGGCATCAAGACCATCGAGGACGGCGTCAACAACCTGCGGGACAAAGGGCCTGCGAGGATCAATCCGTTCACTGTGCCGCGTCTGATGGGCAACGCCGCCACCGGCAACATCTCCATCAAGTTCGGCCTGAAAGGCCCCGCCTCATCGCACGCCACAGCGTGCGCCAGCTCCGGGCACGCGATCGCCGACGCGATGCACATCCTGCAGCGGGGCACCTGCGATGTGGTGCTCGCCGGGGGTGCCGAGGCGGCCTGCACACCCCTGTGCATCGGTGCCTTCATGGTGATGAAAGCGCTCTCGGCTCGCAACAGCGAACCTACCCGCGCCAGCCGGCCCTTCGATACCGGACGCGACGGCTTTGTCCTCAGCGAAGGCGCGGCCATCTTCGTGCTCGAAACCGAGGAGCACGCCAAAGCCCGCGGCGCGACCATCTACGCGGAACTCGTCGGCAGCGGCAACACCTGCGACGCAAGCCACATCACCGCCCCCGACCCCGAGGGCGACGGCGCCCTACGCGCCATGAAAATGGCGCTGGAAGAGGCGCGGCTCAATCACGATGAGATCGGCTATGTCAACGCTCACGGCACCAGCACCCCGCTGGGCGACAAGGCCGAACTCGCCGCGGCGATGCGCCTCTTCGGCGACCACGCGCGGAAATCCGCGGGCGGCAAGTTGCTGATGAGCAGCACCAAGAGCATGCACGGCCACTGCCTGGGCGCGAGCGGTGCGGTCGAACTCATCGCCTGTATCCACGCCGTGCGAGACGGGGTCATCGCCCCCACCATCAACCTCGACAACCCCGAGCCGGGATTCGACATCGACCTTGTGCCGCATCAGGCCCGCGAGCGTCGAATCCGGTACGCCATGAACAATACCTTCGGGTTCGGCGGGCACAACGTTTCGCTCATCGTCGGCGAGTACCGCGGCTAAGACTCACGCCCCCGAAGAACGCATCATCGACCGCAGCACGATTCTCGCCTTGGCGTGCCACGCCAGCGACACTCTTTCTCGCAAAACCCGGGCCGGGTCTGCCTCGATTTTCATCAGTATCTCACGATACAGACCCGTCAGCGCCCGCATCGCGGGGCGGCTCTCGTGTTCGATCATGGCATCCAGCGGTTTGGACTCGCTGAACAAGCCCGCCGCGAACTCGCACATCGCCGCCACCACTCTGGCGACTTGCTCCGGAGAGCGACCCTCAAGCACGCAATCCGCGGACAACCCCTCGAGCGCCAGGGCATCAAGCGGGAGATAGCACCTGCCGCGTCCGGCATCCTCACGCACATCACGCAGGATGTTGGTGATCTGGAACGCGACGCCCCGGCCCTCTGCCAGGCGCAACGCCTCTTCGCCGCCCCGATTGCCGAAGATCATCACGGTCGCCACGCCGACCGTTCCGGCCACACGCCGGCAATACCGCCGCAGTTCCTCGCTGTTCTCGAAGGGCCTGTGCGAGGCATCCTGGGCCTGCCCATCGAGCGCCTCCTCAAGGATCGCCGCGGGCAGGCCGTACATTCGAACCGTGTCCATCAGCGCGGGCCAGAGCGGCGACTCATCGGGCGGCACATCCCCAGAAAGCGCAAGCCGCGTCTTCTGCCTCCACGACTCAATCTCCGCGGCAATGTTCGCCGCGCCACTCTCCGCGCTGTCCGCGATGTCGTCGATACGCCGCATGTACGCGTACAACGCGAACATCGCCTTTCGGCGAGGCCGGGGCAGTAGTCGCAGCCCGTGGTAAAAGTTGCGCGCCGCCCCGCGCGTCACACGAGCGCAGTAACGGAATGAGGCGTCAAGGTCGGCGGAACGTACGACCGGAGGAGCGGAGTTGGCTGGTACCGACATCATCGAAGCAACACCGGTCATCAATTCACCGGGGGGCATGATATCCGTCGCCCTTCGCCGCTTTCACGGTTCTACATCGTCGAGTTATGAACTTGTGCCCGGGGACGTTGAGTTCGCCTGCATGGCAAGAATGCCGTACCGGGTGCCTGTGAAGCATGACGAGTGGGAGTTGTGCTGCCGTACCTAACGGCGGTCCATGATGCCGCCGGTGTACCCGTCGTTGTTGTACGGATCGGGAAGGCACTGTAAACCCTCGGCCTTCCGACTGACGAAGTACGCCACGGGGCTATCGCGCTGGGCGTCGAGCGAGTTGAACTCCTGCTCGAGGCCGTCCTGCGTGCTCTTGCGGGTGTAGATCGCGCAGCGAATCCGCGCGGGTGCCTTCGATTCGGGTCGCTTCTTCATGCTCCGGCCTCCGCCTTCTTCTTCCCGCGGGCCGACGGCAAGCCGAAGAAGCTCACCCCGTTCCAATGCGCCCCGGTGATCTTCTGCGCGATCGCCGTGAGCGACCGGTACACCTCGCCCTCGTACTCGAACCCGCGGGGCAGGACCCGTACTACGATCGCCCGTTCCTTGTACTCCCGGCGGATCACGGCCCCCGGCTTCGGGAACGAGTCGGGCCGCCCCGCGTCGAACGCCGCCGCGACCGTTCGCCCCGGGCCGTTCGCGGCCGTATTGGGGGGGCGTGGGGCGCTCAGGCGGATCTCCGCGTCGTCGGCCAGTTCCAGCGCCCGCCGCCGTGCTCGCTCGGACAACCCGCCCTCGCGGAGCGCCTGCATCCGCCAGACGATCCGCTTGACGAGGTACTGCTTGTGGCTGGTCCGCGTGGGCTCGCCGAAGACCTCGGCGTAGCGCTGCTTCAGTTCGGGCACTGTCAATCGGCCAAGGGCCTTCACCGTCGTGGGGATGTCATCGGGCGGGGGGTTCATCGGGACTCTCCGGTTCGCAAGGCGTCAACAAGCGGACGATCAAGGCGAACCGGTCCCAAGGGTTCAAGTCCATCTTCCTCTCTTTCTGACGGGGCCGAGATGTCGCCCGACTCGCCCATGCGGCGGGCATCCTCGTGCTGGCGGCGGATGCCTCCCGCCAGGATCTGGGCAATGGCGTGCAGCCGCTTGGTCGGGGTCAGCAGCGCGAGGTCATCGCGCTCGGCCCCCTCATCGAGGTCGATGGTCATGCGTGCGTCCGTGCGCGAGCCCAGTGGGGCCAGCGATGGTCAGTTGTGCCCGCCCGCCTGGCGGCGAGCCGTTAACCACCATCTACGCAAACGGTTCGGAATGTGGCGAAAGGGGCCGATCGGAACCTCAGAAGAACCGACCCCGTCCCAGCGCATTCCAGTCCTTGAACGCGTGAACGGGGTCACACAACGCCGACATGGCCGAACTTTGGCCTGCCCCGATCAGCAGGCCATGCACTCGGAGGTGCAGTGTTCTCCGCGCTGAAGAGACGGCGGAGGTCGTGGCCACCGGCACTGGAAACTCGCCGTCGCTAACGACGATGATGTCCGCCCTTGTCCACTTCTCAGTTTCGACTCGCTTCAGCGCCCGGCTCATCGGGTCCGCCACGTCGGTTCCTCCGTGGAACGAGCAGCCAAGGAACTCCAACAGAACCTGCACACCGCCGCGCTTGACGGACAGATCGAACTCGGCCACCTGCGTCGGGCCGCTGAACGCGTATAGGAAGCACTCGCGATTCTCGGCATTAGCAATTCGAATGGCCTCGAGCGTGACGGCCTTGGCGATCGTTTCTGGCGCGCCCTGCATAGAGCCGGAGGTGTCAAGGCAAACGATGATCGGCCCGCGATGCTGCTTCTTTCTCTTTCGCTCGGCGTCGCGGGCCTCGATGCCCGCGTCGTCGGCGATTAACTGTTCCTTCTCGACGCCGCGCACGTGGTACGTCGCCAGCGCCCGCTCCGCCCGCTTGGCATGCCAGAGCAGGCGCAGCGCCGGGCGGATGAACAGGACGGCTTCGGACGGGAGCATTCGCGCGATATCGCCCGAGCGCTCCACGCCGCGCGTGTCGTGCGGGACGATTGGCGTGTCGATGTCGCGGAGTTCGGCGGGGGCGCGGCAAACGGGGCCGAAGAGGCGTTCGAGGATCGGCGTGTCGTCGGGCTTCTCGGTCCTCTGCATCCGGCCCAGCTGCCGCACCACTTCCTGAATCTGCGGGAGTTTCTTGAGGAGGTCCGCCAGCCGTTTGGCATCCTGCCAGCCGGTGTGACGCAGGACGGTGCGAGAGAGGTCCCACCCCAGACCGCACATGCCCCCGAGTTCGCCGAACACTTCTTCGACGGCGGCCCAGGCGCGAAGGCGTTCGCCCCACGCGGAGGCCATCTGATCCGCCGCCTGCCTCGCTGCCGCCGCATCCGCTTGTTGCCTTGCTTCCGCCTCTTCCCGCTCGACTCGTTGATGTCTCGCTTGCTCGGACTCGGATGGTTCTTTGATCTGGCTCTTCCTCGCGGCCTCGATCTCCCTCAGCTCGGCGCATAGCCGGTCGGCCTCGGTGCTACTGAACCGATCGGCGGTGGCGGCGTGGTCAAGGACACTGAGTGTGACCTCGTCGGCCAACTCGGGGGACTCGGCGCATCGCTCGGCAAGGCCGGATTCCCTCAGCCATGCAAAGACTTCTGCCTGAACGCGGGTACTCGGCCACGCAGTTTCGTCCACGGCGGGGACTTGTCCGCGCCCAAGTGCGTTGCGGAGCACCCGCACGCCCTCGGCCCGATCGGCGAGCGTGCCTGCCGGATTGGTTGCGACGGCAGCAAAGACTGCAGGTGGTAGCGATGACATGGACGCGGTGATGCTGTCCAGCGTGCCCCGTGTAGCTGATTGTGCCGGAGCCTTGGTCATGGCTCAATCTTCATCCGTCAAGAGCCCGAGCGCGACCCAATCAAAGAAGCGGCCCGCGCCGCTTGCCAGTGACTTGGACCAGAACTGGTCGAAGCGCTGGGTCAACGATTCGCCGTTGCGGTCGTTGTTGCCGTAACGGATCGCCTGCACCATCCCGATGATGTGTTCGGCACTCTCGCTGCCATCCTCGGTCGTGTTGTCAGTGGCTACAAGGGCTTCGATCCCATCCAGACGCTTGAATACTGCGTCGGGTGCCTTGTCGATGACCAAGTACTCCCGGAGCAGCTTGAGATAAGTCCTGAGCGTGGAACTGTCGTTCCGTGCTTCCTCGTGGTAATGGTTGCGTCTGCCATTGAGGGAGAACTGGAGCACGCCGATGGCCTCACGCACGGCGGGCGGAACCTTCTCCTCGTCCTCCACGCCGACATGTCCCCGATGTGCGTTGCCCCAGTCATCGTGGCGAGCCTGAACCGTTAACGCCTCTTCAAGCGGCTTGCCGCTCCGGCGTTGCTCGCTCAACGCAAATGCCGCAAGCGACTTGAATGCTTGGAGCATCGACGGGGGCAAGGCCGCGAGTTCTGCCGGGAGAGTGCCCGATTTCTGCGGGAGGGTCTCGAATCCCGAAAGCGCAGCCTTCGCACGGCCGTCGAGCGAGGAGAGGAGTTCACGCTGTTGTGCTATGCGCCGCTGGGCGGGAATGACGAAGCCCGTATCGAGCCAGAGGTGCGACTTCACAGCCCGCTCAACATCTGTGGCGACCGCGTTCAGTGCGGCCTGTCCTGCCGCGATCTGCTCGCGGACCCATGAAACCCCGCCAGTCCGCTCCTTGATGTGTCGCGCGGTGTAGTGCCGCGTCTCGATCACGGGTTTGTTCTCGACCTGCTGCCGGTTGTCGTACCTGTGAGACTCGGTGGTCTGCTTTCCGTCGGCACCGATAAACAGGCGGTGCCCATGCTTGTCTTTCTTCTGCGGGCCTTGTTCGCGGTCGCCTTTCAGTTTCTCTTCCCAGGCCGCAACGTGTTTGCCGAGCTGGCCGGGGTCTTGGACCGTGGCCTCGCCGATGCGAGCTGTGTACCACTCGAAGAGTCCCGTGACTTCCTCCGGCCTGTGCCACAGGCAGTGTTGAAGCAGCCAGCAGTCCCACACCGATACGGCTGCGCGGCCGTCGGTGTGCGCGGCAACTTGCAGCAGGAACAGAGCCTTCCGCCAGCGACGGTCAGAGACGGGGATCTTCTGCTCCTGACAGTGCTTGCGCATCGCCTTCAAGAGCGACGCGACCTCGGCGGGGACTGTGACCTTCATCGCCGCCGCGTGGATGTGTTCAAGATCGCTGGGCGTGAGCATGAGGGCCGCGTCGATCGCGGGCTTGGCCTGGCCGCGCAGGTCCAGCAACTTGGCGAACCCCTCATCAGTGACGGGGCCGACGTGGTACCGCACCAAGAAACGGTCGTACAAAGCGAGCAGTTCTTCCTCTTGCGGCAGTTCGTTGCTGGCCCCGACCACCGAGACCAGAGGTGTTTTGACGCGCTGTGTGCCGTTGTCAAACTCCCGCTCGTTCAGAAGCGTGAGCAAAGCGTTGAGGATCGCGCTGTTGGCCTTGAAAATCTCGTCGAGGAAGGCGACTGCGGCGGTGGGCAGGTAGCCATCGGTCTGTCGCTGGTACTTGTCCTCTTCCAGCGCCTTGATGGACAGCGGGCCAAAGAGTTCTTCGGGCACCGAGAAGCGAGTCAGCAAGCGCTCAAAATAGGTCTGGCCCGTGAACGCGAGCCGCAGACGGCGCGCCAGCTCGCTCTTGGCCGTGCCCGGAGGCCCGATGAGCAGCACATGCTCCCCCGCGAGCGCGGCGAGAAGCGCAAGGCGGATCGGGTTGTCCCGCTCGATCAGCCCTTCCGATAGTGCATCCCGGATGCGCTGCAAGCGGAGTTTGAGCGCGGATGCGCTGAGCGTGCCATCGACAGAGCCCTTGGGCATCGAACTGGTTGCTGCCGCCACGAGAAGCCTCCTCCCAACCCATGAGAAGTGTAGTGTTGAGGCTGCCACATAAGTCTCTCGGGTTCGGCACCGTTCCGATCCTCGTCCACCCCTGATCGGAACCCCGCGTCAAATCGGCGGGGGCGCTAACCGAGAGAGTCAGAGAGTTTGAGAGGTTCTGGCGAGAGGCCGACCGGAACCCGGCGGGTTCGCGTCGCC
>ERZ761603.145-NODE-145-length-60915-cov-19.111091_pt1 | contig 60915 bp, 56 predicted proteins | sample MGYA00511879_ERZ761603 | MGnify/ENA primary metagenome ERZ761603 (study PRJEB28899, sample SAMN02850040) | bioreactor sludge metagenome | biome: EBPR Sludge; feature: EBPR Bioreactor; material: flocular biomat | place: Australia: Thorneside Wastwater Treatment...
GCATCTTTTCTGCAGCAGGCCAATACCTTACCCGACAAACCACCAAAAAATCGTTACTCTATATATCCGGAAAATACTCCATCCACTAAAGTCAGCTATGACCGAATAGTGTTCGATACATATGATTATATGGATCAAGTTATTTCTTTTTCTCTGTCTGACACGTTTATAGCTGCGTTTAAGATATATGAAGAGAAAACGGGAGACGAGCGCGCCGAACAAGTAATCGAGCTATTTCGTTACGGCACTAATAATCCTAAGCACATTCTTCTCATGAGATATGGCTTTCCAGCTGAAATGGTGCATGAGGTAGCAGATTATGTGGAACGCGTGGATGAAAGCGAAATTGTATTTAAAAGCTCACTTGATTCTGCACCCATAGCGATAAGAGAAATGGCGGAGTGGTATTTGCCTTCGATTTCTGAATAGAATAGCTCTACATAAATTGCGGGGACCTATATATTTATCAAGCCTTATCTGAAATTAATCAGACGGCTTGCGTTTGAGGCAATGTCCAATAGAAAAATCAATTTTTGAGCCATCCTCCCTAACGATCCAAAAGCACTTTTGCGTATAGGGTGGATACTCTGAGGGCGGGACATTTACCTCGAAATACTTTATTCCGTTCCCAATCTTCTCTAGCTTCTCTTCATGACGCTCAAGTAGTGCAGTCAAGTCTCTAGCATCATCATCTGAAACTCTTTGGCCTATTGTATAGCTTTTCAGCATATTTCTAAAAAACAAAGTTGCATCGCCCGCCTTTTCAAAGGTGCGGGTAAAAAGTGCTATTGAACGCACCATGTCACTCTCCTTGAGTATTTTGTTTGGGTCGGTAGAGCCATCTCTGTATTTTTGCGTCACCCATTTCAAAGTCCGTATATTGATTATTTGGTTTGTTGCGCTGTCACATTAACAATTAGGCACAATCTATCAATTTGGTAAAAATAAAGACATCTAACCGATCATTGCCACTAGATTTTTTGTTTATCTTATTAATATTTTCTACAAAAAATCTATCGACTTTATCTTGAAAGGAAGCGTGCATGTCTCCAAGGAGGTAGACATGCCAAGAGCTGAAAAACCGGGCGTAATGCCAATCGAAGAGCTGCGTCGCCAGTGGTCGGAAGTGTGGGGTATCAAACCGCACGCCAGAATCGGACGCACAATGCTGGAGAAAAGCCTAGCCTTTAAGCGCCGTGAGCTGGCTGGGCTGGGAATGACACCGGAGCAGCGTGCTCGGCTTGCTCAGCTCATAAAAGCATACAAGCGTAACCCGAGCTGCTTTAATGACAACCGCCCGGAAATCAAACCCGGCACTCGGCTGATTAAAGAGCACGGCGACAGCCGCCATATCGTCACCATCCTTCAGGCTGGCTATGAATATCAGGGCAAGACCTATAGCAGTTTGTCCCAGATAGCCTCTGAGATTGCTGGCACCCGTTGGAACGGCTGGGCCTTCTTCGGCCTTAAGCGCAAGAAGGGAGAATCAGCGTGAAACCTCCCATTCGTTACTGTGCTGCCTACACCCGTAAATCTACAGAGGAAGGGCTTGAGCAGGAGTTCAATACTCTTGATGCCCAGCGCGAAGCTTGCCTTGCCTATATCGCCAGCCAGAAAATTGAGGGGTGGGTCGCACTGATAGAGCAGTATGACGATGGCGGCTTCTCAGGCGGGAACATGGAGCGGCCAGCACTGCAGCGACTGCTGGCAGACATCAAGGCAGGCAAAGTTCATACAGTCGTAGTCTATAAAATTGATCGCCTGACCCGCTCGCTCATGGATTTTGCAAAACTAGTCGAAATATTTGATCAATACGGCGTTACCTTTGTTAGTGTGACGCAGGCATTTAGTACCACCACCTCAATGGGGCGTCTCACCCTCAATGTACTACTGTCCTTCGCCCAATTCGAGCGTGAGGTGATTGGCGAACGTGTGCGCGACAAGATTGCCGCCAGCAAGCAAAAGGGTATGTGGATGGGAGGTAATAACCCGGTTGGATATCAACGAGTTAATAAGCAGCTTGTACCATATGAGCCAGAGCGTGACACCGTGCGTATGATATTTGAGGGCTATCTGGAAACAGGCTGCCTGAATCTCCTGTATGAACGGTTACGGAGGGCTGGCGTCCGTTCCCGCGAATGGACATCAACCAAGGGGATAAAGCATGGGGGTAAGCTATTTAGCTATGGCTCGTTACACCAGATACTTACTAACCCAGTATACATAGGTAAAATCAGACATAAGACCAAAGTGTATGATGGTCTGCATGAACCGTTGATATCACAAGAATTATGGGATGGAGTTCAGACGGCGCTACAGAATCAGGCCCCACGCAAGCGCGGTCTGAAAATGGCCAAAGATACAAATCTGCTTCAGGGCCTGCTTTTTGATGAGGTGGGCGTCATTTACAGTCCCAGCTTTACTAACAAGGGGCCAGACAAGCGTCGCTACCGCTACTATATCAGCCGAAACGAGAAGTCCAAGAAGCCGATGCCAGCAGGTGTGCCGTTCCGTTTGCCCGCGCAGGAGACTGAAGAACTTATCGAGCGCACTATCCGGGAGCACCTGTCAGACATACATAGGTGTGCGGAATTACTTGGTGCTGATATCATAGAGAATCATCAGGCTCTGACCCAAATCGCTCAGAAACAGGGCTGTCTCAAGGTTGATGCTATTATGACTTGTCTTGAGCGAATTATCGTTGAGCCGGAAAAGCTGGTAATATCCCTTAGGCCCAGCGGGTTATGTGAGCTGATAGATGAAAATCTAGCTATTAAGGTGACCTCCTGCATCACCGAGCCAGCACACGTGATAGCCACTATAAAACCAGTCAAGGGCAAGCGTGGAGCACTGATAGTGGCGCCTCAAGCTGACAAAGCAGACATGTTTAGTTTGGCTCCTGCAGATCTGAAGAAGCTGGTACAGGGCTTTATGTGGATGGACGAGCACTTCGCGGGGAAATCACTTCAGGAAATTGCACAACGTGAAAAAGTATCAGATTCGCATGTTGGGAAGATTATTACGGCCAGACTAGATGGGAAGTACGCTCCCATTTGGAGCGCATGGTTGAGCAAATAATATTTATTGAACCTTCATAAGTAGACGCTGATACCTTTTCTTACTCACGCCAGCAGATATTTTAGGAATAGAAAGAATAAACGCACCTAAGTCATCAGACGACAGCATATCACTACTTAACAGCCATTCTTCAAGATAGTCATGGCATTTAGACTGAACCGCCATACTTCGTGAAATATCCACGCTAAAATTTCCTGCGTTTAATATAATATTGGGAACATACGCCCCCGTATTTTGGTCAAAAGGAAGTGAATGTATTTCTGTTCCTGTCGGAAGCGCGCCTAAAGAGATAGTTAGCGAGCATTGACCATTGTCAGAAGACCAAGATATAACCCCCAGTACTGGATATGAAGTCTCTGGCAAATCCATCAATTCCGAATCAAGGTGCTGCGTATAGTTGCGTGCTTTTTCAAGCTGAATGATATCGCGCTGCGCCAGTTTAAATCTAGGGTCCGAATGCTTTAAACCCTTAATTTGTCCAACACCCTTAGCAAATCTAAAGGCATGATCTATATAGAGCCAGGCATCATCAAGAGCAGCCATAGTTAGGCCAATTGTTACTCCTGTCTTTTCAACCATTTCCAAAGTTTCTCTTAGGCGCTTAAACGAACGGCTCATGGATGAGAATGCCGCACGCACATACCCAATGCGAAATATTAGTTTTCTATCTGTAATGTTCTGTAGTTGCCTCATGCCTGTTCCACATAGGGCTGTATTGATAATGCATATTTATTTGGAATTCTTACAGCATGCTGTACAGGTATATCTGGGCGTATAGACTTTATAATATCTGCGATGCTTTTTGCATTGGCTTGGCAGCCAATAATGATGCTCCCAATTGCTCCGTTTGAAAGAGAAAGCAGGTTATCCTTTGTTTTCAATGTTGAATACTCATTTGACGCGGCCGACTCCTGTGCGACCAGTCTGTACTCGTTTTCATATGCCCAGCTTGCTGATTTGCTAAGAAACGGCAAGAGGTTGCCCACAATACTTTCGTCATGAAGACAATATAAAGGAAAGGCATCGGAGTACTGAACCTCAAGAGCAGCACATATTTCCGGAGAGTTCACTTCATATTGGATGCATATGCCTTTATGGTTATTAGCATAGTGAGCCCACATTAGAAGATTATCAGGGTGGGTCGTCAGGCAATATACTCTGTACCTCTTTGCCGCTTCCTCATGCAGGCTTTGAGATATCAAATCAATGTGACTCTGAAGAAATTTTCTATCTTTTAGTTTTTCTTCAACATGGCTAAGAAACCCCGATTCATGCGGCCCCGGATTGTGCTTCAACCAAACTCTGAAGGCCCAGTCACAATGTAGTCGATATTGGGTTGGATCGTCTAGAAGACTTGTATTGAACCACGGCTTACAGTCCCATGGGTCATTGAAGTTTGCAGGATTTGATAGGTATATCCGGTTATGTTTTAATAGATCACAAAATTGCTCTGATCTTATTTCATCACTCAAGTCACAGCTCTGATAGTGATAAAGACTTCTGATTTTTCTTTCTGCGGCTGTTTTGAAGTCGTTGTTGTTCGTCATCGATAAACCTGCCACTGATTCCGTCGAACAGGAAAACCTGCTTCTGAGAAAAGTGGGCTGATTCGGGCGATTGTCACCAGCTCTCAGTGTTCGACGGAATTTGGGGGGCGCGAAAGGCCCCGGTAACGGGCCTGTTACTGCGATAGTTTCTCGAGATACGGCAAAGAGCAGACTGGTTGGCTGGGGCGGGAGGGATCGAACCTCCGAATGGCGGAATCAAAATCCGCTGCCTTACCGCTTGGCGACGCCCCAACTGGGGCACACTGATAGCGCCCATGTGCAGAAAAAGCAATGGTGCTGCGAGTGTCGGCCATCATTTTTTGCGCAGATTAATCCTTTTTGACCAAGGGCTTGAGGACGAAGCGCCGATGTGGAAACGGCTTTTTAGCAGATACCGGGTAAACTCGTCACAGAGAGGGTCCGTGGCTGATACCAGTAAATCTCCCGCCCAGCGGTTTGAACATCTACAAAAGGTGGTGCAGGGGCAGCGCACCTTACTGACCGAAGATCAAGGCATTGCCGGTACCGCACTCAGCGCCTTCAGTCTGCTTCGGTTGAGCAGCGATTATGATAATTTTCGCGAGGAATGCCTGCGTCAGTTGGGACGGTCACCCACCTGTACGGGCGCGTTCAATATCTCCGGCAAGCGTCTGGATGTTGAAGTGTCCTTTGCGCCCACGCCCGCTGCCGATCAGGTGGTGATCGGCATTACCAATACCGAAAATCCCACCGCGCGGCGCAAGGTGGTTTTCAAGGCCGAGTAGAGTGTGTCTGCTTAGGGCGAGTGGTGCTCGGCGCTCACCTGCACCGGGACGGCGCGGTCCAGCTTGCGGCGCAGATCACCGGCTGAAATCGGCTCACTCTCGACGGCATCCCGATAGCGCAGTGCGCGTGCCCACTGAAAACGGGCTTCGCGCGCGCGTCCTGCGGCCCAGTAGGCATCACCCAGATGGTCATTGATAGTGCTGTCATAGGGGCGTGTCTGACTGGCCTTTTCCAGCCACGTCACGGCCTCCGTCATTTTGCCCTGACGATAGAGCACCCACCCCAATGAATCCTGAATGGCAGCGCTGGACGGGACCCAGGCCAGCGCCCGGCGGATCAGGCTTTCGGCTTCTTCCAGTTTCTCACCCTGCTCGGCAAGCAGGTAGCCCAGCGCGTTGAGCAGATGCGGATCCTCTGGGCGTAGCGCGATGGCTTGTCGCAAGTCATGCTCGGCGGCGCTGGCATCGCCTTGCTGGTGCAGTAGACGGGCGCGGGCCTGTAGCAGGTCGGTTCGGTGCGTGTCGGCGGCCGTGCGCGGGAGCTGCTGCAGAGCGGCGGTATAGATTTCCCGCGCGCGGTCCAACGCTGTCCGCGGTGCCATCAAGCCAGCCTGCAACAGGCGAGCATCGCTCCAGTCGGGAAAGCGCTCAAGCAGCGGGGTAATAACCGTGTCATCCTGATCGAGTGCGGCCAGTCGTAGCGCAGCCTGCCCACCAAGGGCCGGGTGCAAGAGAAGGCCGACATAGAGGGTGCGGGCCAGCGCCGTCTGCTCGGCGCGTTGCAGCAGGTCAGCCAATGCCAAGCTGATGAACGGGTCCTGCGGCGCTAGCGCCTGGGCCAGACGCAGATAGGGCAGGGCGACATCCTGCGCGCCTTCTCCGATCAGCAGTCCAGCGAGATCATAAAACACCTGGGCCAGACCTTCAGCGATGCTGGGGGCGGCGGTGCCCAGCGTTCCGGAGCGCAGCGCGTTCAGCAAGACCGGGTCGGTCACGGTTTTCTCCGCACTCTGCAGCAGGCGGGCCAGGGGCTCCTTTAATTGCTGTCGGTGGTAAAACCGACTGGCCTGAATCAGCAGACGCGGGGTCGGGGGCGCACTCAGCAGTTCACGATAGACCGCGCGGGCAGTCTCTGTCTGTCCGGCCAATTCGCTCAACAGGGCTGTGTGTAACTGCAGCATGGGGCGGAGCAGGGCAACGGAGGCCACGGGAGACAGGGTCTGTGTCATCTCTCCGGTCTTGCCGGAGGCTGCGGTTAGCCATGCCGATAAAAAGGGTTTCAAAAATTTGCCAATACCATCATCGCCAATAGCGCTGAGGTCCCGTCGGGCAGCGTTGAGATCTTGTCTCCGGATATGGTCGGTAAACGCCAGCAGGCGCGGCAGATGGGCGTGCTCCGGTTTGGTGAGGAGCCTATCGGCACTGGCCAGAGCCAGATCAGCATCGCCCTGATTGAGTAGCAGCAGACTATAGCGGTGACGCAGATCGCTATCATCCGGGGTGGCAGTCAGCAGGGCTTGGTAGGCTTCTGTTGCGCTGGTCCAGTCGGCGCGTTGCTCGGCGGCGCGTGCGATCAGAAATTGCCCGGCCTGACCTTTCGGTAAGCTCTCAGCCCCTGCTGGTAAGTTTATCGCAAGCACAAGGGCAACTGCGGCTAGGCTTAGTCCCATAACGTTAGGGTACTGGCCGAATGGTTAATTTTCGGGCAAGTGAGCCGGGCGAAAAACCAATAAAGTCTGACTGTAGCGTGAGTTGCAGTCCTGATTTTATTAGCTGGAACTTTGGAGGCGCTTCGCGTCAAGTGGGATAAAATTGCCATAAACCATTGAATCTTAATGAGTCGATACAGTTATCCACATTGACCGACTCCAGCCGCTAAGGCAGTGTAAGGCCCATGCGCTGGATGAACCAAATCATTGTCGGCGATTGCATTGCCGAGTTGAACAAACTTCCCCCCAAGTCGGTGGACCTCGTGTTTGCCGACCCTCCCTACAATCTCCAGCTTGGCGGCGGCCTCACCCGGCCTGACCAGAGCGTGGTCGACGGGGTGGATGACGCGTGGGACAAGTTCGCCGATTTCGCGACTTACGACAAATTCACCCGCGAATGGCTGGCCGCGTGTTACCGCGTGCTGAAGGACGATGGCGCAATCTGGGTGATCGGCAGCTATCACAATATTTTCCGCGTTGGCACCGCCCTGCAGGATTTGGGCTATTGGGTGCTCAACGATATTATCTGGCGCAAGAGCAACCCAATGCCCAACTTCAAGGGCCGCCGCTTTACCAACGCGCATGAAACCATGATCTGGGCCAGCAAAGGCCCCAAGGCCAAATATCACTTCGCCTATGAAGGCATGAAGGCGATGAACGAAGAGCTGCAAATGCGCTCGGACTGGACGTTGCCGATCTGCTCGGGCGGTGAGCGCATTAAAGGTAAGGATGGCAAGAAAGCCCATCCCACGCAAAAGCCGGAAGCGTTACTGTACCGTGTGCTGATGTCCAGCACCCAGCCGGGCGATGTCGTGCTCGACCCCTTTAGCGGGACGGGGACAACCGCCGCCATGGCCAAGAAGCTGGGGCGCCATTATGTGGGGATCGAGCGCGATGAGGGCTATGCCAAAGTCTCGCGCGAGCGCCTTGCCAGCATCACACCCTTCGCCGAAGACGGCATGATGGATGGCCTTATCAGCGTTAAAAAGCAGCAGGCACGTATTCCTTTCGGCTATGTGCTTGAGCATGGGTTGCTCAAACCCGGCGCCACGCTTTACAGCACGGGCAAAAAGCATGCCGCGCGTGTGCGGGCCGATGCCAACCTGTTTGCCGAAACCAAGGATGCCAATTATATCGGCTCCATCCACAAGGTTGGCGCACAGGTGCAGGGGCTGCCGTCATGTAACGGCTGGACCTTCTGGCACTATAGCGAGAAGAAAGAACTCATCCCCATCGACGGCTTGCGCGAGCAGCTGCGGTTGAGCTTGGGCGATCTGGGCTAATTATCTATTCACATGAATAAGGCCGCAGGGGGAGTACCCGCTGCGGCCTTTTTTCTTGGTAATGCGTTAGCGTTGCGGGCGTTCGCGCGGCGGGTGGCGACGGTCAACCCGGTTTTCTAAACGGTCGCGATGATTCTCACGGCGGTCGCGCACATCTTCGCGCTTATCATGGGCGTCCTCGCGGGCATCGCGGCGGTCTTCGGCAGCGTCCCGTTTGTCCTCAGCCGCATCGCGGCGATCTTCCGCCGCATCGCGCTTGTCTTCAATCAGGTCACGCTTGCCGCCCTCGTGCGCGGCGTCGCGTGCATCTTCCTTGGCATCACGGATATCTTCGCGAGCATCATGCGCGTCTTCCTCCTCATCACGCACGTCCTCACGCGCATCGCGGCGGTCTTCCCGGCGGTCATGGCGATTTTCCACATGATCCCGCACATTTTCGCGGTGATCGCGCACATTCTCGCGGCGGTCATGCCCCACACCAATACGGGCGCTGTCGGTATTCGTGGCAGTGTCCTCGGCTAGGGCAGGCATACTCACAGCCAGAAGAGCACAGAGAGAAAAAAACGGGAGAAGACGCATGAGAAAAGTCCTTTCAGAAACAAATCCCGCTGACCCACCAGCGGAGTGTATGTGATTGTTACGCACGGCAACCCCGTTATCCTGCGCGAAAAAATGAAAGGGATGGTAAAACAGGCTCAACAGATTGATTTTTCAGGTCTATTTTCTTGGCTATCAGGCTGTAATTTTAACAATTGCTTGATTTAATTACGGTAAATCCCATTTTACCAAGAGGAGAGATGCTATGACTTTTCCGTTTTTCAGCGATTGGGACCGTACCCGCAGCCTGCCTGATTTCAAGGCGATCAAGCCCGATATGTTTATTCCGGCCTTTGAGCAGGCCATGGCCGAGCATCGCGCCGAGGTGGAGGCGATCCTGAATAACCCGGCAGCGCCGACCTTTGAAAATACCATCGTGCCGCTGGAGCTGGCGGGGCGCAATCTCGATCGCGTCAATGATATCTTTGGTATTCTCACCGGTACGCGCAGCACCAAGAAGTTGCAGAAGATTGACGAAAAAATTTCGCCCAAGCTGAGCCGCCATTCCTCCGAGATTGCGCTGTTGCCCAAGCTGTGGGAGCGCACAGATGCTATTTATCAGCAGCGCGATAAGCTCGACCCTGAGGCGCGGCGTTTGGTGGAAGAGAAGCACCGCGATCTGGTGTTGTCTGGTGCTCAGCTACCGCCTGAGCAGAAGAAGCGTATGATCGAGATTGGCGAGAAGTTGGCCAGCCTGCACACCAAGTTTGGTAACCGCTTGATGAATGAGGTGGATGGCAACCCGCTACTCATAGATACCGCGGCGGAGTTGGAGGGCGTAGCCTCGGCTACTCTCGAAGCACTCGCCGAGGCGGCCAAGAAAGCAGGCAAGAGCGGTTATCTCATCAAGCTCCAGCGCGATGGTGTTGAAGCTATTCTCAAGCAGTGCAAAGTGCGTGCAACGCGCCAGAAGCTGCATGAGGCCTTTGTCAGCCGTTGCGATCACGGCGATGAAAATGATACCAAGGAGCTGATCCCGCAAATCCTCAAGCTGCGGCAGGAAGAGGCGGCATTGCTAGGCTTTGCAACATATTCGCACCTTGCCACTGTAGCCAACATGGCAAAAACGCCGGAAGCTGCGATTGGCCTGATGCGCGATCTGTGGGAGCCTGCCAAGACGGCGATGGCGCGGGAGCAAAAGCAGCTGGAAGCAGCCGCAGCGGCCGAGGGCATGAATGAAAAGCTTCAGCCGTGGGACTGGATCTATTACGCCGAAAAGGTGCGCGAGAAGGAGTACGCGCTGGATGAAGCGATACTCAAGCCCTATCTGAGCCTGAATAACGTGCGCAAAGCCGCTTTCAAGACTGCCGAGAAGCTGTTTGGTATTCAGCTCAAGCCGCGCAAGCTCAAGGGCTGGCACGCCGAGGTGAAGGCCTATGATGTGTTCGATAAGGCGAGCGGCCAACCGATTGCGCTGTTCCTGACCGATTATTTTGCGCGCGATGGCAAGCAGTCCGGCGCGTGGATGAGCGAACTGGCCCATCAATACAAGATCGATGGTGGCCAGCTGCCTATCGTTTATAACGTGTGCAACTATGTGAAGCCCGCCAAGGGCCAGCCTGCGCTGCTGACGATGGATTCCGCCAACACGCTGTTCCATGAGTTTGGCCATGCGCTACACGGCATGCTCTCACAAGCGACCTATCCGTCACTCGCGGGGACTTATGTGTACCGCGACTTTGTCGAGCTACCCTCGCAGTTGTACGAGCATTGGCTGACCGAGCCGAAGGTGATGAAGCAGCACCTCAGGCATGTGGAGACAGGCGAGCCGATCCCCGACGAGTTGATCGAGAAAATCCGTAAATCTGCTCAGTTTAATGAGGGGTTCAATACCGTGCGGTTCCTCAGCTCCGCGCTTATGGATTTGGAATTGCACCAGCTCGCGCAGGCACCCAGCGATATCGCTAAGGCCGAGCAGGAAATTCTGGCGCGGTACGGCATGCCGCCTTTGGCGCAGATGATGCACCGCCCGGTCCATCATAGCCACCAGTTCAGCAGCGGCTATTATGCCTCCAACTACTATGTCTATATGTGGGCGGCGGTGCTGGATAACGATGTATTTGCGGCGTTTGAAGAGAAGAAGAATCCTTACCACAAGCCAACCGCCCGCAAGCTGCGCGAGCATATCTATAGCGCGGGCAATACCCGCCACCCGATGGAGCTGTTCAAAGCCTTCCGCGGCCGCGAGCCCAAGCGCGATGCACTGCTCCGGCACAAGGGATTTGTGGGTGACGGGAAGGCGGCGTAATGCCTACTGCCCCGCAACGGTCATTCCGGTCACCAGCACGCTTGGCGCATCCATGCCAAAGCGGCGGGTGAGGTTATTGGCGGGCTGCATGGCCTTGAAAATGTCAGCGAGGTTACCGGCAATAGTTAGCTCGTTCACCGGATAGGTCAGCTTGCCATTTTCAATCCAGAAGCCGCTAGCCCCACGGCTGTAGTCGCCCGTCACCATGTTGGTGCCATGGCCCAGGCAGTCGGTGAGGTACAGGCCTTGCTTGATATCAGCGATCATCTCCTCGGGTGAGGTAGTACCCGCTTGCAGCCATACATTGCTGGCCGAGGGGGAGGGTGGGCCGCCCACACCGCGCGCACCATGGCCCGTGGGCGTAAGGCCCAGTTGCCGGGCGCTCCGCAGGTCAAGGATCCAACTGGTGAGGATGCCGTTGTCGATCAGCTTGCGCGGCTGTGGCGCAAGGCCTTCACCATCAAACGGGCGCGAGCGCGGCCCGCGCGGCACAAACGGGTCTTCATGGATAACAATGTTGCTACCGCACACCGCTTGGCCAAGTTTATCTTTCAAAAAGGTTGATTTGCGGGCCACCGAGCTGCCGTTGATGGCGCTGACCAAATGACTGACCAGATCGCGGGCCTGCCGCGCTTCATAGATAATCGGCACTTGCTGACTGGCAACACGGCGCGGATTCAGGCGGCGTACGGTGCGCTCGGCCGCCTCGCGGCCAATGCTGGTGGCAACGCGCAGGTCACTCCAATAGGTGGCGCTATCGTAATCGTAATCGCGCTCCATCCCTGTACCGGTGCCTGCCAGCGCCGTGCAGGATATTCCACAGGAGGTGCGGGCATATTGCCCTACAAAGCCGTTACTTGCAGCGAGGGTGATGTCACTGCGGCCCCAACTGGCATCACCGCCCTCGGTGTTGGTAATGCCGCCCACGGCCAGTGCTGCAGCTTCGGCTTCGCCCGCGGCTTTTATCAGCAGATCTGGTGCTGGTTCCTGATTTTCGGCCAAGTCCAAGATGGGGATATTCCGGCAAAGCTGGGCTGGCTCCGCCAGTCCGGCATAGGGATCATCGGGGGTGGCGTCCGCCATATCCAGCACCCGGCGCACCAACTCGTCTAGCTTATTGCTGCGCAGGTCAGAGGTGGCGATGATCGCCTGCTTGTGTCCTTTAAAAACGCGTAGGCCCAAATCACTGCTCTCGCTGCGCTCGATATGCTCGACCTTGCCTGTACGGACCGAAACCGAGAGTGAGGTGGAGCGCACCAGAATGGCATCAGCCGCGGTAGCGCCAGCACGTTTGGCACGGTCGAGCAGGTCGTTGGTCAGGGCGGCATCAGGGGCGTTGTGTGTCATGCCCTACATATAGTGTGAATTTGCAGGCTAAGGAAGAGCGCCGCCGATAAAAGCCGCGAGGATCAGTAGCCCGGTCAGACGATTGAGCTTGAAGCAGGTAATGCAATCCGCCGGGCTATCCACCTTCCAGCTCCACACCAGATGCAGCGTTTGCAGTGCAGTGAGGAAAAGAATGGCATAGAAGACCCAGCCCATTTGTACACTCAGACCCGCCAGAAGCAGGAGTACGAAGAAGCCAGCGTAAAACAGGCTTACCCAGCGTTTGCTGTGCTGGCCGAACAGGCGAGCGGTAGACTTGACGCCCACCAGCGCATCATCCGCCGTGTCAGCATGAGCGTAAATAGTATCGTACCCCAGCGTCCATAAAATACCTGCCGCGTATAGCGGCCACACAAAAGGGGGCAAGGTGCCAGTGGTACTGGCCGCACCCAGCAATACCCCCCAGTTAAAAGTAAAGCCGAGAAACGCCTGCGGCCACCATGTCAGGCGCTTCATCAGCGGATAGGTGACAATCAGCAGCAGCGATGCCGCACCAACCACAACTGCCATACCATTAAGCAAGGAGAGAATGAGCAAGCCAAGCAGAAGCAACGCCAGCAGCAGCAGCAGCGCCTCGCGCGGCTTTACAGCGCCACTCGCCAGTGGGCGATTACGGGTGCGCTCAACCTGCTTGTCAAAATCGCGATCCCACAGGTCATTGATGATACAGCCAGCCCCGCGCATGATGATACTGCCAACGCCAAAAGCGAGATAGAGCCAGAGTGGCGCATGTGTAATGGCGAGCGCCCACCAGCCGGGCAGCAGCAGGAGCCACGTGCCGATGGGGCGGTCAAGGCGCATCAGGTAGCCGTAATTTTGCCATGGCTGCGGCAACAGGGCTAACCAGTGCTTTTGGCGGATATCGGTAAAGCCGGAGGTCATAGCGCAGGGTATAGCAGTTTTTCGTGAGACGGTCTAATCTGGGGCATGGGAAATTCACTCCGGACCCGTCTGTATGTATCCGCCCCTTTGCATACGGCTGTCACGGTGCCGCTGTCGCCCGAGCAGGTGCATTATTTGCGCAATGTGCTGCGTCTTTCCGCCGGCGTTGAGCTGGCGCTGTTTAATGGTGCGGATGGTGAATGGCTCGGCCGTATCGGCGAATTGGGGAAGGACAAAGGCGCGGTTGTGCCACTCAGACAACTGCGTGCGCAAGCGCAGACGCCGGATATCTGGTTGCTGTTTGCCCCGATCAAACGGCAGGGGGTTGATCTGATTGCCGAGAAGGCAAGCGAGCTAGGGGCATCGGTTATCTGGCCCGTGCTGACCCGGCATACGGATGTCGCGCGGGTGAATGTCGAGCGGCTGCTGGCCAATGCCATCGAAGCAGCGGAGCAATGTGAACGGCTGGATGTGCCAGAGGTGCGTGAGCCGGCCGACCTTGCTGTCATACTTGCCAACTGGCCAAAGGAGCGCACACTTATTGTGTGTGCCGAGGGAGGTGAGGGGCGAAAGCCACTCGCGCAGCTTGTTAACACTCTTCCGTCAGGTCCTATCGCCTTGTTGGTTGGACCGGAAGGTGGCTTCGCCGCTAGTGAGCTGGAGTTACTCGCACGTCAACCTTTTGTGCATCTTGCTCATCTGGGTCCCCGTATCTTGCGGGCGGAAACAGCCTGTTTCATGGCGCTATCCGTCTGGCAGTCGTTGAAGGGTGATGCCGCGCGTTAATCTTTCTTACTGACGTTATGGTTACTCATGACGGGATTGCAGTTGGTACATTGAATTTGCTAAAACTACCGCGCCAATGAGAGCAACTGTATATTTTTCAGATTTGAATCCCGGAAAGCCGTAGTTTTATGAGCCAACCAGATACACCCGAAGCCAACGACACCCCCTCTAAAACCCAGGCTAAGTTAGCGGCCCGCCGGGGCTTTTTGAAAAAAATCGCCTGGGGTACGGGCGGGGTATTCGGTATTGGCGGATTGGTTGCTGTTGAGGAAGCTTATATCGGGGGGATACAGTTCTCCGTGCTCCCGCGTATTGCGACGGGCCGGTTATTCAGTACCCGCCAGACTGGGCTTCCACCCGCGTATAGCCCACTGGATCTCAAGTATGCCTATAATGAAGTAGCCCGGTGGCGGGCTGAACTACCGGGGTTGAGTTATAGTCTCAACTCGCTTCCGGGCTGGAATCAGCATTCTTTTCTTGGAATTACTGCACCAGCACTGTTTCATCGCCCGCAACAGGCCGGGTTAACTCTGCAGGATGCCGATGGTCAGGAGATGTACAGCGGGCGCGACCCCTACCGTATCTATGAAAAGTTTGAAGATATCCCCAAAGTCCTGTTTCAGGCCCTAGCCTATGTCGAGGATCGCACGCCGCTGGAAGAGTTCCGCCTACCAGGCGATAATCCGGCCATCAATTATCAGCGCGCTCTACGCGCTGTGGTTGAGAACTCGGCACGTAGATTGGGTCTGCGCCGTAAAGCTTCAGGCGGCTCCACCATCCCGGTGCAGAATGCCAAAAACGAGGCATGGGCGCGAGGGCAGACCAAAAACAGTGCTGATAAAGCCAGCCAGTTTTTTATGGCGTCCGTGCGCATGTTTGATAGTGATCGCGGCAGTACCACCGATAATCTGCGCTATGAGTTTTTGAAGTACATGAACATCGTCAGCTTGGCCTCACACCCGAAAACGGGAGAACTGCGCGGCTGGAACGATGCCATGGCCATATGGTTTGGTAACACGACTTTTAATGAGATTCTCAAGGGCGATCTGAATCATCCCGAGGCTGCTCTGGCGTTTCGACAAGCCTTCACGCTAGTGATGGCAGTGCAAAAGCCAGATGCGCTCCTGCGTTACCGGGAGGGGTTTGAGGATGGCCAGCGCCGTGTCGATGCGTTCTTACCGGGGTTGGTAAAAGAAGGCATTATTCCGGCAGAGTTTGCTGACCGTGTTGGTAAAGTTGAGCTAAAATTTGAAGATGTTGGCAAGCATCCTGCGCTAGCGGTTGCGCCGAAGCCGGTGAAGCATGTCAGCACCGCCCGGCTGGATTTGCTCAAGCAGCTTGGGTTTAAGCAGCTGTATGACCTTGATCGGGCGGATGTGACAGCAACATCGACTCTATATGGCAACCTCAACGACGAGGTCGCTTCCTATCTGCGCCAACTTAATGATCCGGCTTTTGCCGAATCCGCCGGGCTGGTGGGGGCGCGCCTACTCAGCCCCGCCGCCGCACCGCGCGTAAAATGGGCTCTGATGGTACAAGAGATAATGGATGGTAACCGTGCACTGCCACGCATCAAGACCGATACCTATAAAGGTGCGCTCGATCTGAATGCTGATGGCAAGCTCAACATGGGCTCGACCCAAAAGCTGGTGATGGCATGGACATACTGCACGGTAATGGCCCGCCTCTATGATGAGCTGAAAGATAGGGATGCTTTCCAGTTATTAAGCACAGTCGCGCAGGAGCGTGATCATCTCACCAGCTGGGCGGTCGATTACATGCAGCGCACCGAGCCAGAGCAGCGCTCCAAGATTGATTTTCTCGAAAAAGCCCTGCAGCGGCGCTATTCCGCTGGTCCGCAATGCTTCTTCACCGGTGGTGGCCAGAACTGCCCGAGCAATTTTGAGCGCAGTGAGAATGGGGGTTATTATAGTGTTGAGCAGTCCGTTTGGCAGTCGGTCAATCTCGCTACCTATCGCTATACGCAGGATGTGCAGGAGCATGTAAAGTGGCACGTGCTGGGCAACGATCCACGCTTGTTCGACCCGGAAACCGATGATCCCGACATGCAGGCACTACGTCGAAAGAGGCTCGAAGAGTTTGCGCAGTATGAGGGGGGCGTGTATCAGAGCCGGGCCTTTGTGGCCATGCAGAACAAGTCGCCGGAGCAGATCCTGAGTCTGCTGGCAACACGGTCGCGTGGCACGCCTGTGGCTCTGATGGCGACATTCATGTCGGTGTACCCGGATGCACCGGTCGAGACGGTTCTGGATTTCGCGCTTAGCCGCTGTGTCCGCGGTTGTGAGCGCGACCCCGAAAAGCTGGCCAAGCTCTACACCAATATCAAGGGATTTGACCTGAATGATCGCGGGTATGTCGCGGGGGTGCACCCGCTCTGGCTGCAGCAGGCCAAATTGCGGACAGATAATCCGGTTATCACGCTTAAAGAGTCGCTCGCAGCAACCCGGCAGGACCGGCTGGATATTTATAAGTGGCTGCTCAAATCCAAAAAAACAAAAACACAGAACAAGGCCATCAGCATCATGCTGGAGCAGCAGGCCTGGAAGCATATTGAAGAACTCTGGCGGCAGGGCTTTGACTACCCCTATCGCTTGGTGCCATCCTTGGCGACCTGTATTGGCGTATCGGGCAGTAATACCCGCATTATGAGCAACTTTATAGCGACGCTGCTCAATGGTGGGTGCAAGGTGCATGTCACCCCGTTCAGCCAGCTGGATATTGCCAAGGGCACTCCGTTTGAAACAATTGCCAAGATTGATAAAGCAGCACCTGGCGAACAAGTGATGGACCCTGCCGTCGCGGCTGTGGTGGCCAAGATGGCACGCGGTAACACCGAGTGGGAGAAAGGGACTGGACGTCGCCTGAAGGGCAAGGCCCGTTTGCAGGATGGAACGGAACTACCGATTGGCGGTAAGACCGGTACCAACGATGAAGGCGAGACGCTGGGCGTACGTGTCGCGGCGTGGACGGGGTATATCGGCCCCAAACTGGCGATGACGATGATGGCCTATGTTGATGATGCCAAGTCGACGGATAAATTCACCAGCGGCCTGATCGTGCGGGCGGTCGAATTGATGCTCAAACCCGATGGGCCGTTGCAGAAGCTGATTGATCGTACCTATGGTACCACGGCGACGCCCCAGCTGCTGGCCAGTTTTGACCCGGTGCAGCGTTACAAAGACCGGCAGAGCGCGACGGCCAGCTTTGCCCTGCCACCGCTTCCGGCTGCGCCCACGCTACCCGCTGATCCGGTTTTGGCGGATCCACTCCTGCCGGAGGGTGATGTCAACAGCGACCGTCCCGGGTATTGGGATGTGCCTCCACCGCGTGGTCAGGATGTGACGTTGCCCGCGCGGCCGCCCAGTGTGATCCGTATTCAAACCGCAACGGTGGGGCCTAAGCCGACTTAGCGGCTTCTTCTTCGATCAACGCCTTTTTGTTGAGTTTGCCGATCATGGTTTTCGGCAGCTCAGCGCGGAATTCAATGTGCCGCGGCCGCTCCATGGGGGAAAGTTTGTCCTTGAGAAACTCGGTTAGCGTCTCGGCTTCCAGAGTGTGTCCGTTGCGCAGCTTGACGAAAGCTTTGACCGCCTGACCGGTTTTTGCATCCGTTATTCCAATCACAATACACTCGGCCACCGCCGGGTGCAGGTAAATCGCCTCTTCGACATTGCGGGGGTACACGTTATAGCCATTGTAGAGGATCATGTCCTTGATCCGATCAACAATGCTGATATAGCCCTGCTCATCCATGATGCCGACGTCACCGGTGCGCAGCCAGCCATCGGGGAGCATGACTTTGGCCGTATCTTCCGGTCTGTTCCAGTAGCCCAGCATCACCTGTGGGCCTTTGATGCAAACCTCTCCGCGCTCGCTCGCGGCAACCTCTTGTTCCGGATTGTCCAGCGCACGAATGGATATCTCGGTCCGGGGCAGCGGAAGACCGACCGATCCCGCCTTGTTCAGGCCAACAAGGGGGTTACAGGTGGCAACGGGTGAGGTTTCGGAGAGGCCATAGCCTTCCACCAGCACGCAGCCGGTAAGAGCTTCAAAGCGTTGCTTGATTTCTACCGGCAGTGGCGCGCCGCCGGAGATGCAACGACGGATGGAGGACAGCGAATAGCGGCCCAAGGCAGGATCATTCAGAATAGCGGTAAAGATTGAGGGGACCGCCGGGAAAAGTGTGGGCTTCTTGCGGGTCATGGTCTTGAGGACATCGCGCAAGTCAAAGCGCGGCAGCATAATGATCTCAGCCCCGAGCTTGATGGCCATGTTCATGGCCGCGGTCATGGCAAAAACATGAAAGAAAGGGATGACCGCCAGCAGGCGCTCCTGCCCCGGCACAGCGCCAACAAACCAAGCCGCGCTCTGCTCGGTATTCGCGTAGATGTTCGCGTGACTCAGCATGGCCCCTTTGGCAACGCCTGTAGTGCCGCCGGTATATTGCAAAACTGCCAGATCCCGGTGGGGCTCAAGCGCGACAGGGTGGGGTCGGGCACCGGTGGGGGCCAGTAACTCCTGCCAGCACAGCCGCTGGCTGTCTTTTTGCCATTTGGCAACATCGCCGCGTTTAAACAGACGGAACAGGATGCTCTTGGCGCAGGGCAGGCAGTCGGCCATGCCACCAATAATCAGCCGCTTGAGGGTGCACTGGCCAATCAGTTTGAACAACTTGTCATGCAGAAGGGCCAGATCCAGCGTAATGACCGTTTCAACTGCACTGTCATTGAGCAGATGGATCAATTCACGCTCGGCATACAGCGGGTTGAGGTTCACCACTACGCCGCCCGCCTTCAGGATGGCAAAGTAGCTGATGACATAGTAGGGACAATTGGGCAGGCACAGGCCGATGCGGGTCCCTTGAGTTACCCCCAGTTGTTGCAGGCCGACGGCAAGCCGGTTGACCAGATCGCCCACCTCACGATAGCTCCAGCGCCGTCCCAGAAACTCAAGACAGGGATGGTCCGGGTAAGCCGCGACACTGGCATCCAGCAGGGCGTAGGCCGGTGCATCGGTGAGCGGCATATCCCAGCTCACACCGGCAGGATAGCTGGCCAACCACGGGAAGCTGCGGGCACCGGACATCAGAGGTCTCCTCTTCGTCCTTGTTTTTATTCATAGATTCAAGGACCTGCGCTACGATAACCCAGTTTCGCCAGTTGCCAAGCCCGCGCCTTGCTCTTTTTCAGCTTTTCGCCCGAGGCGTGATTCAGCTGTGGAAAACTCAGGGTTTTTATGCCAGAGTCGCCTCGCAAAGCCCAAGGTGGGCGGTGCAGCGGTTGGCTCCGGCGTTAAGGGGCCGATGGAAAGGTTGTTGCTCGTGTCACGGTTCAATCAGTTCGGCGCCATGCCCATGGAGCCAGGTGTTCAAGTCAAGGCCAAGGTCAAGTGGTTCAATACAACAAAGGGTTTCGGGTTCGTCGCGCCGCAGGATGGCTCGCCGGATGCGTTCCTGCACACGTCGGTGGTAAGCCGCGCGGGTAAGCAGGAGCTGTACCCCGAAGCGGAAATTACCTGCGAAATCGCGCCGGGCGCGAAGGGACCGCAGGTGACCCGTATCGTCGAAATTCACTCCGAAGGAAACCCGGCGGCGGCTGGTGGTTCCGGCGGTGGTGGCTTTGGCGACCGTGGCGGATTTGGCGGTGGCCGTGATCGTTTCGGCGGTGGTGACCGCTTTGGCGGCGGCGACCGTGGCGGATTTGGTGGCGGTCGTGACCGCTTTGGCGGTGGTGATCGCTTCGGTGGCGGTCGTGGTGGCCCGCGTCAGTTTGACGATGGTCCGGCGCCGGATCTGTCGAATGCGGTCGAGATGGACGGCACCCTCAAGTGGTTCAAGGGTGAGAAGGGCTTTGGCTTTGTCTCCCCCGGCGATGGCGGTGCCGATGTGTTCCTGCATCGCTCGACCCTGCGCCGTGTCGGGCTGATGCCCGAGATGCTGCAGCCGGGCTGCAAACTGAAGATGAAGGTGATTCAGTCCGACAAGGGCCGTGAAGCCGCCTGGATCGCGATCCAGTAATCTTCTGTTAATCTGGTTCAAGACGCCCCGGACGAAACTCCGGGGCGTTTTTTATGGCTGATAAAGGCTTGGATACGCCTTGTACTGCTTTGTATTGCAGCTCCAGCGCAAAGCCTCAAATCCTTCCTGCAAGCGATGACCGACCCAGCGGGAATCTACCAGCTGAGGCTGATCAGGAAAATTCGCCAGCAGTAAGCGGCCAAGATATTGTCGCCGATCGTCTGCGTTCATCGCTACTGGGATATAGCCATGCATCGAACGGCCTGAGGAAAACAGCTTGAGCTTTTCTAAATAATCTGGTGGTAGAACTTTTGCGAGCTGCGGGCGGGGATCGCGCGGTGCGCCGTCAAAATCAATCATGCCCATGAAATAGGTTTGGCTGCCAACATACAGTCGCGATTGCAAGGCCAGCTCCTGCCGTGGCTCCTGCTGCCGCAGAGTAGCGCGTAGCCATGTGGGGGTAACGGAGCTAGCCAGTACCGTGAATACCTCGCGAGGATAAGGACCAGCGTGCTGCGGGATATAGGAATACCGCGCAAATTCCAGCCTCAGACCGCGAGCGGGCAGTGTCGCCCGCAGATCCTGAATCACCTGAAGCGGATGCGTTGAAAAATCCATGCCAGCAGAGTAGAATTTTTGCTCAGCAAATTGCAACCCAAAAATCTGTTAACCGTGCGTATTCGTCCACCTCAGTATCGGCTGCCTCGCCGCGCGGGTTTCATCGAGCCTCAAACGGGGTGTATAGCGCGGCGCTCCGGTAAAGTGCGTGGTATCGCCGGATTTAGCCTTTGCTGCCAGTGCACGCAGCACAGCAATCAGCCCGTCAAGGCTGCGTTTGCTTTCACTCTCGGTCGGCTCAATCAGCATCGCGCCATGCACCACCAGTGGGAAATACATGGTCATGGGGTGAAAGCCCTCATCGATCATCGCCTTGGCAAAGTCCAGAGTGGTAACACCCGTGTCTTTCAAAAACGTATCGTCAAACAGGGCTTCATGCATGCATGGGCCGGGGTAGGGCGCACTCATCACATCCTTGCAGCGGGCGAGGATATAATTGGCGTTGAGCACCGCATCGCCGCTCGCCTGCCAGAGGCCATCAGCCCCGTGGCTAAGGATATAGCTGAGCGCACGGATGAACATGCCCATCTGGCCATGGAATCCCTTGAGGCGGCCGCAGCTCTTGGTGCCTTGTGTGTGCTCGACAAGTTCGTAGTTCTCTCCTGTCTTGCGCACAAACGGTACCGGGGCATAAGCCGCGAGGCGCTCGCTTAGCACCACCGGGCCGCTGCCGGGGCCGCCGCCGCCATGCGGGGTTGAGAAGGTCTTGTGCAGGTTGATATGCATACAATCTACGCCAAGGTCAGCTGGACGCACTCGTCCGACAATCGCGTTAAAGTTGGCTCCATCGCAATAGAAATAGCCGCCTGCATCATGCACGACCTTTGCAATCTCGACTATTTCCCGCTCAAATAGTCCGCAGGTATTGGGGTTGGTGAGCATGATGGCGGCAACCTCGGGCGTCAGCGCTTCGCGCACGGCCTGTGCAGTGACGCGGCCATCGGCCCCGGCCTTAACCGGAACCACGCTAAAACCCAACGCAGCAGCGGTGGCGGGGTTGGTGCCATGGGCACTTTCAGGCACCAGCACTTTGGTGCGGGTGGCCTCCTCGCCACGGTCGCGCAGAGCTGCCTTGATGGCGAGCATCCCGCAAAACTCGCCATGCGCACCTGCCGCCGGACTCATTGCCACTGCGCTCATGCCTGTCAGGGTCATCAGCCAGTGTGCCAGTTCATCCATCAATTGCAGCGCGCCTTGAGCAGTAGCGGCAGGCTGCAACGGGTGCAGGTCAGCCAGACCCGGCAGCCGCGCCATCTTCTCATTCAAGCGCGGGTTGTGCTTCATGGTGCACGAGCCAAGCGGATACAGCCCGCTATCAATGGCATAATTTTTTTGCGACAGGCGGGTGTAGTGCCGCACTACCGCAGGCTCGCTCACATCAACCAGCCCAAGGCTGGTGCGCGGTTTAACGGCCCCAAGGCGCGGTGTATGCGCTGGCGCGGGCGGCAGATCCACACCATTAGCCCCCTCACTGTGCAACTCAAACAGCAGAGCTTCTTCCAGCATCAGGCCCTTGTGACCGAGAATGCTGCTGTGCTCCGGTGCTGGCGTGGCAGGCGCGGTCGGTCGGTTTTCGGTAAAGGTCGTCATGCGAGCACCTGTGCTAGCTTGTCCATATCGCTCTCGCTGGTTAGTTCAGTCGCCGCGATGAGCAAGAGGTTTTTATGTTCGGGATAAAAACGGCTAACTGGCACGCCAGCGAGGATTCCCTGTGCAGCCAAGTCGTCGACCAGCTTTGTCGCATCACGGCCCATATCGACCACGAACTCGTTAAAAAAGCTGGTGTTCAGCACTTTCTTACCCAGCTTCTCAGCGAGTTGGCAGGCCTTGGCGTGATTTAATTCGGCCAGTTGCTTGAGGCCTGTCTCACCCAACAAAGCCAGATGAATGGTAAAAGCCAGCGCGCACAGGCCGCTGTTGGTGCAGATGTTACTGGTGGCCTTTTCACGGCGGATATGCTGCTCGCGGGTGGACAGCGTGAGCACAAAGCCGCGCTTGCCGCTGGCATCAACGGTCTGCCCGCACAGGCGACCGGGCATCTGGCGGATGAACTTTTCGCGCGTGGCAAACAGGCCCAGATGCGGCCCGCCAAAGCCGAGCGGGTTGCCGATGCTTTGTCCTTCGCCCACCACGATATCCGCCCCCATGGCACCGGGCGGGGTGAGTAGGCCCAGTGAGACGACTTCAGTAAAGACGACCACCAATAAAGCGCCTTTAGCATGGCACGCTTCAGCAAGGGCCGAATAGTCATTCAGATGACCGAAGAAATCAGGCGTTTGCACCACTACACAGGCGGTCGTATCAGTAATTTTTTCAGCCAGATTTTCTGGTTTCAGTGGACTGGGGGCGCAGGCATCAAGTGTCTGGCCGGTCCAGTTGGCATGGGTCGCGATTACATCGCGGTAGTGTGGGTGCAGGTTGCCACTTATCACCACAGCGTTGCGTTGGGTGATGCGGCAAGCCATGGCGACGGCCTCTACCGTAGCGGTCGCACCATCATACATGCTGGCGTTGGCTACCTCCATGCCGGTGAGGGCGCACACCATGCTCTGAAACTCGAACAATGCTTGCAGCGTGCCTTGCGAAATTTCAGGCTGATAGGGGGTATAGGAGGTGAGAAACTCTCCACGCTGGATCAGCGCATCCACACTGGCCGGGATATGATGGCGATAGGCCCCAGCCCCCAGAAAACTCGGGGCGCGGCTGGTGCCAAGGTTGCGGGCGGCGAGCGCGCTGATATGTGCCTCGACCTCAATTTCACTTTTGGCAGTTGGCAGACCGGCGATAGGGGCTTTGAGCTTTGCGCTAGGGGGTACGTCGGCAAACAGGGCTGGAATGTCAGCCACACCAATGGCGGCGAGCATGGCCGCACGATCGGCAGCGTTGTGAGGCAGGTAGCGCATGTTAATCCTTATACGGTGTTGCAACGCGCGGGAACACTCTAGGCAGGGCAAGCAGGCTAAGGCAGAGGGTGATAAGAATACGCATAGCTTCAGCTTAGCCGAGTTTACCAATTTGGCCAGTGGGGCTGCCGATTCTGCTTGATCTTAACCAAACCGATCCGTTAGGTGTAGATATCATGAAACGCATGAAAATCAGTAAAGAGGCGACAGAGGGGTTGCTCTGGCTCCAGCAGCAGGATGCAGCGCGGGCAATCGCAGCGAGGGCGGGACGCAAAGCCGAACCTATAGATACTCTTGTAACCGACATTCCGCCTGTCGTTACGTCTGTCTTTGATTTGGCTGGGCTGCCGCCGCAGCATGACAGAGCCAGAAACAATCTCCAGCTCTCCTCACTCCCGCGTCGCCGCCAGCAGATTAAACACTCTGGTGGCGCTGGTTCTGCCATCGGCGTTTCGGATACATTTCTCTCGGCGCGGCGGGTGGCGCAGGCAATTTCGCGGCTTGCAGGTGGCGAGACTCTTGAGGTGACCTGCAGCCGGATGTTCAATACCGTACAAGTTGAGCGCGTGGTCGGGCGGCTATTTTTACCGCAGCAGGTGTCACCTCAGGTCCTGCGTGGCTGCCGGGTGGTAACGCTGCGTGAGGTGCGGAAGATTCTGGAGAATACCATTCCGCTGCATGTGCAGGAGATGCCGCAATACGTAGCTGATGCCTATGGCTCAGCGGCTGGGCTGGCGGTCGTACCGCACCCGCGCACGGACCCGAACTGGCTCAAGCCCAATAAATGTGCCGTTGTCATTTTACCGCCTTTGCTAGGGTAAGTCATGAAACGGGAAAAGCTCAGCAAAGGCGCGTTTGAAGGGCTGCTGGAACTTCAGAAGCTGGACGAAGCTGCGCGTGCGGCTGCGGTTCCTAAGGGGCGTCGCCGCAAGAAATCCATTGGATTAGGCGATCCGGCAAGTGCCGTTGCCTCAGTCTGGCAGGCAGCGCAAGGGGCGCCACAGGTAGGGGCTGTCGCCGCGCAAGCCGCACAGACCGCCCAAGGGCGCTTTCGCAAACGTCCCGATGATATGCTCGGAGTTTCATCTGCTTTCGGATCTTTGAGTAAACTTGCAGCCAGCGTTCGCGCCCCCCCGGCCGGGCAACCGCTTCGTATCTTCCGCCAAGTTCAACTCAACATGAATCCGACTAATCTGGTCGTTGGTCATCTTTACGCGCCGGACCAGGTGTCGGCGGAGCGTCTTGGCGCTACACAGCCCGTTAGCTGCCAAAAGGCGAACTTGCTTTTGATGTAGGCGATTTCTGATGATAAGAACGGCCCGGCGGACTTTTTTGATTTTGCCTACGGTGTGAACAAAGATGGCAGCGCCATTCCGGGCTTGCGAATTGTCGGGCGAGATAAGACAACCGTCGTTGCCGTTGTGTTGCGTCCTACCCTAACGCCTTGATCTGCGCGTCATAGGCGGTTTGATCAAGCAGAGCGTCGATTTCGGCCGGATTGCCAAGTTTCAGTTTGAAAAACCACCCACTCGCCTCCGGGTCGCGGTTAACAAGGCCGGGGTCGGCGGTGAGGGCGGTATTGACTTCGGTTACCGTGCCACTGACGGGGGCGTACACATCAGACGCCGCCTTGACGGATTCCACTACGGCGGCTTCCTGTTTCGCTTTCACCACCGCGCCGACTTTGGGCAGGTCAACAAAGACGATATCGCCGAGCGCCGTTTGTGCATAGTTGGTAATGCCGACAGTGGCACTCTCACCGCTTACCTCGATCCATTCATGGTCCTGTGTATACTTGCGGGGCATGGTCGTCTCCTATTTCTTGTAGCGGTGAGGGGTAAAGGGCAGGGCCACAACCTTGGCCGGATAAAGGGTGCCACGCACCTCGAGTTGAACGGGGGTATCGATCACGGCATGAACGGATTCAATATAGCCCATGGCGACTGGCCCACCAACACTGGGACCGTAGCCGCCACTGCTAATAAAGCCAATGGTTGTCCCGGCGCGATCGAGAATTTGCGTCGCGTCTCGCGCGATGATGCGGCCTTCGGGTTTAATGCCCACACGCTTGCGTGTGGTGCCGTTGGCCAACTCGGCCAGAATGCGGCCTGCACCGGCAAAATCGGCCGCTTCCCGACGATTTTTGCTGACGATCCAGTTCAGGGCTGCTTCAACCGGGGAGGTAGTTTCGTCCAGATCATGGCCATACAGACAGAGACCGGCTTCCAGGCGCAGGCTGTCACGCGCGCCAAGTCCAATCCAGTTGACATCCGGATGCGCCGCTAGTTGATCGACCAACTCAAGTCCCTCATCGGCGGGAAGCGAGAGTTCGAAGCCGTCCTCACCGGTATAGCCCGAGCGGGTAATAATTCCGCCCCCCATACGGGCACCTTGCATGAAGGTCAGACTCTTTACCTCTGGCACCAGCGGCGCAAGTACGGTTTCAGCCAATGGCCCCTGAAGGGCAACCAGAAGCCGCTCTTGTAGTACTTCGAGTGTCACGTTGCGGGGCAGGGCGTGGCGTAGCAGGTTATAGTCGATCGTTTTGCGGCTGGCGTTCACGACAAGGAACAGCAGGTCGGGCGCCAGTTTGAGCACCATCAGATCGTCAATAATGCCACCATGCTCATTTAGCAGAACCGTATAGCGCTGTTGTCCAACCTGAAGACCGGTAATATCACTCGGTACGAGAGCTTCCAGCGCGGCCGCCGCTTGGCTGCCCATCAGGTAGGCTTGCCCCATGTGCGAGACGTCAAACAGTCCCGCCTTGGTACGGGTCTGCAGATGCTCGTGCAGCACGCCCATTTTGTACTGGAGTGGCATCTCATAGCCAGCGAAGGCACCCATCTTGGCTTCCGCCGCACGATGGCGCTCGGTGAGGGGCAGGGTGCGCAGAAAGCTTTCATCATTGGACATGGACGGCAACTTAGGCCGAGTCAGCCAACGGCCGCAAGGCGTGACGGCGCGTTAGTACCAAGAGAAACGCTATCGACCGATTCACTATCCCCGGCGATGGTGACGGCGATATTGATGAATTTGGTGACCAGACCCTGCACAATCCGGTCTTCCGGCGAGCACCCGGCCGATTGCACCGAAACCAGCTCTAGTGCGCCATTCGCTTCACAGAAGAAGCTCGACACCGTCGCGCGGGTACGCGAGTCGGGCAAGCTGGCGAGAGAAATGATCGTATCGCGGTCCATCTGAATCAAGACGTTACGGGAGACTATTGAGTCCGGCAAGAAAGCTTTAACCAAAATTGACTCTTTGTTTACAATTCCTAATAAAGTGTTGCCAAGCAGTGACAGGACCCGCTACAAGCCGATTATGACTCAAGTACCTGAAAAGACTCAGCTTCATGTCCTCCTCGCGGCCCCGCGCGGCTTTTGCGCCGGGGTCGACCGCGCCATTCAGATCGTCGAAAAGGCGCTGCTCAAGTTTGGTGCCCCGGTCTACGTCCGCCACGAGATTGTGCATAACAAATTTGTCGTCGACAGCCTGAAGGCGAAGGGCGCGGTGTTTGTCGAGGAGCTTGATGAAGTGCCCGATGGGGCGCCCGTCGTCTTTTCAGCGCACGGTGTGCCCAAAGCCGTGCCCGCCGAGGCGAGCCGCCGCACCATGATCGGGATCGACGCGACCTGCCCATTAGTCACCAAGGTGCATAAAGAAGCCATGCGCCACTTTGAGGAGGGGCGGCAGATCATCCTGATCGGTCATGCGGGCCACCCGGAAGTGGTGGGCACCATGGGCCAACTACCCGAAGGGGCTGTTGTCCTGATCGAAACTGTTGAGGATGTTGCCGCGCTGGCGGTCCAAGATCCTGATAACTTGGCCTATTGCACGCAAACCACGCTATCGGTGGATGACACCGCCAAGGTGGTCGCGGCACTTCATGCTCGTTTTCCTAGCATCGCCGGGCCCAAGAAGCAGGATATCTGCTATGCGACTACCAACCGCCAAGCCGCCGTGAAGGAACTGGCCCCCAAGGTAGAGGCCGTACTGGTGCTGGGCGCTCCCAATTCCTCCAACTCCAAACGGCTAGCCGAAGTCGCCAAGCTCAACGGCTGCGAAAAATCAGTGCTGGTGCAACGTGCCAGTGAGATCGACTGGGACTGGCTCGGCCAGCCCAAGACACTGGGCATCACCGCCGGAGCCTCAGCACCGGAAGTGCTGGTGGAAGAAGTGCTAGACGCCCTGCGCGCCCGCTTTGCGGTAACGGTGGAGGAGCTGCGCATCGCGCAGGAGAATGTTGCCTTTAACATTCCCGCCATTTTGCGCGATGAGGAAGTGGCCTAAGCGAATCTGTGTTAGCCTTAATGCATGGCCGTTTACACGCAAGTTTCCGCTGCCGAATTGGATGCCTTTTGGGCGGACTACGACCTGCCCGCGCTGACTGGGTTTAGCGGCATTAGCGAAGGCACCGAGAACAGCAATTACAAAATCGAAACCGAAACCCAGCCCTATATCCTCACGCTCTATGAAAAGCGCACTCGTCGCGAGGAGCTGCCGTTTTTTCTTGGTCTCATGCAGCATCTGGCGCAGGCGGGCGTGAGTTGCCCCCTGCCCATGGCCGCGCGCGATGGGGTGGTGCTACGCGAACTGGCAGGCCGCCCGGCGGCGGTGACCAGCTTTCTCCCCGGCGCGTCGTTGCGGCACTGGCTGCCCGTGCACTGTGCCGCATTGGGGCAAGCGCTGGGGCAGATGCATAATGCCGCCGCCTCTTTTACACACACCCGGCCCAATGCGCTTTCGCTGTCTGGCTGGGGAGAGTTAGTGGCGGGCTGTGCCCAAGCTGATAGCGTACAGGCCGGTTTGCAGCAGATCATCATCTCAGAATGGACCTTTCTGCAGCAGTACTGGCCACGTAATTTACCTGCGGGCGTGATTCACGCCGATCTCTTCCCCGACAATGTGTTTTTTAAAGGGGAGGCGGTTTCCGGTCTGATTGATTTCTATTTCGCCTGCACCGATTTTTTTGCCTACGATCTGGCTATTTGCCTTAATGCGTGGTGCTTTGAAGACCATGTGGCGTTCAATATTACCAAGGCACGGGCGCTGCTGCGCGGCTATACTGCAATACGCGTCTTGAATGAGGGTGAACTGGCGGCCTTGCCACTGTTGTGCCGGGGGGCGGCGCTGCGCTTTCTTCTTACCCGTCTTTATGATGTGTTACATCCCAAGGGCGGTGTGCCGCGCAATCCGCTGCATTATCTCAAGCGGTTACAGTTTCATCAGCAGGTGGACAGCGTTGCGGCTTACGGGCTAGAAGTGAGCGCATGAAGCGAGTGGACATCTACACTGATGGCGCGTGCAGTGGTAACCCCGGCCCCGGTGGATGGGGGGCGTTGTTGCGCTTTGGCGATACCGAGAAGGAGCTGAGCGGCAGCGAGCGCGACACCACCAACAACCGCATGGAAATGATGGCGGTGATTGCTGCGTTGGAGGCGCTTAAGTCGCCTTGTGTGGTGCAGCTTTATACCGACAGCAAGTATGTGATGGACGGAGCAACGCAATGGCTGGCGGGCTGGAAAAAACGCGGCTGGAAGAATGCCGGGCGCGAGCCGGTTAAAAACACTCCGCTCTGGCAGCGCCTTGATGAGGCGATGAAGCGGCATGAAATGCACTGGCATTGGGTTAAAGGCCACAGCGGTCACCCGGAAAACGAGCGGGTCGACGCGCTGGCCCGCGCCGAGATCGAAAAACTGCGCGCGCAGGGTCTGGTTTAGGTCCTGCCCAATATCAGTTTGATTTTTGGCAGAAAACGATCGCGTAGGCGTAGCCCCGGATAATCAGGTAAATTACTCAGGGCGATCCAGCGGGTTCCTTTGATCTCACCCGCCTGCGGGGTGGTTTCGGTTTGGGTGGCAATCATCGCATAGCAGAAATCATGATGGAAATGCTCGCCCTCGTTCTTCTCCGGGCGGGCTGCAATCGGATGCGTATGGATATCAAACGGGATCAGATTGGATTTATGCCATGGATGAGGGCGCAGATCGCTCAGGCCCGTTTCTTCCCGCACCTCGCGGCAGGCGGTGTCCCACAGGGTTTTTTCGTTTTCGTAATGGCCCCCCGGCTGCATCCAGAAATCACTCGCCTGCTGGTGAATGAACAGGACATGATCCTGCGCTGCATTAAACACTAGCCCACTGGCGCAGAGGTGACCTCGCATATGCTTGCGCGACACCAAGCCGTTGTCATGGTCCTGTAACTGAGCTGTCAGCAAGGTCAGCTCAGCGGCTTCTTGAGGGTAAATCTCTAGATAGGCCCGGAGTGATTTCGAAATAACATTAAAATCAAGTGTCATGCTCTCAATCTAGGCTACGAAGTCCGCCGTTTTCAAGCTAATTCGGGGCTGCTGGAGGTTTAATTTCTGCCTGACCAGGAGATGTTGTCTCGGGAGTTAAAATTCCGGTCGCTGTGTTGAGTGCATCGTCGATTTTTGCCGCACTCAACAATTCCGGCAGCACCACGCCTTGGGGGGCGCCGGGGCCATAGACAATGTTGAAGGGGATGCCATAGCGGCCGAACTTGGCCAGATAGGCACCAATCGTATCGCTGCGGCTGGTCCAGTCCGCCTTCATGCGGATGATATGGGACGCGCTTAGTCGCGTGCGGGTTGGTTCGGCATTCAGCACAAAGCGCTCATTGACGTGGCAGGTCAGGCACCAGTCGGCCGTGACGTCTACAAATACGGTATAACCCTGCGCGATCAGAGTGGGGATGCTGGCTTCATCAAAGGCTTGCCACTGCAGGGGTGGTGAACTAGTGGCCTCGTCGCGCAAAAAGGGCAGGCGGTGGGCATTGAGAGCGATAATGGCCAGCACGGCAAAGACGCCGACACCCTTTACAAACAGCAACGGTTTGGCGAAACAGGCCCGGATCCACAAGGCGAGCAGGAACAGCACCACGCTACCGCTGACCATTTGGGCATCCTGCACTCCAATCTGCTGGGACAGCACGCCGGCAAGCCACAGCGCGGTCAGGGCGAGTGCCAGACCCAGTATGTTCCGGAGCCACAGCATCCAGCGCCCCGGTCGTGGCAGAAAGCGGGCGACATGGGGAAACGCAGCAATCAGCAGATACGGCAGGGCGAGGCCGACACCCATCGCTAGCGCCACTAGCAGCAGATCTAGCGCCGTGCCGGTAAAGGCAAAGCCGATTGCTGTTCCCACAAGCGGGGCCGAGCAGGGGGTAGCCAGTAGGGTCGCAAAGGCACCCGTAATGAAGTTACCCGTCAACGTGCGGTCGTGCGCTTCGCCGGGGCTAGGCAGACGATCGTTAATGGCATCGGCGAGAAAGCGCGGGAGCGGAATTTCGATCAGGTTCCATAGGCTGGCCGCAAACAGGGTGAGAATGGCCACCATTGGAATGATGAAGGCCGGGTGCTGGAATTGTACCCCCCAGCCCACACTGATACCGGCCTGCTTAAGCCCGATAGCCACCAGCGCCAGCAGCAGAAACGAGGTGATGATGCCGGCGGCATTAGCCAGAAAACTCAAGCGTACATGGCGGGGCGGGGCTCCAGCATGACTGACAATGCTAAGTACCTTCAGCGATAGCACGGGCAGCACACAGGGCATGAGATTGAGGATCAACCCGCCCAGTAGTGCTGCCAGCAATGCGGTCAGGCGTGAGCGGTGAGGGGCTGACTCCGGCGTTCTGGCAACTGGGCGGGCCTCTGCAATGTCCAGATTTTGTGTCGTATCCAGAACAGTCAGCCGATACGTCTCCCTATCCAGCGCTGCGCCGTCCCGCAGTTTACTGAGCAGGGGGATTTTATATATGTAAGCTGAGCCATCCCGGCCCGCTGGTTGAGGCTTACCAAAGCGGTATCCGGCCGCGCTTTCAACCAGAATATCGGGGTCTGTTAGCTCCGGCTGCGTATTAAGATGAACGATTAAGCCTTGCCCATCGCTCCTAAGCTCAATTAGGCTTTCGGGCGCTGGCCGCGGCACACGGCTAGACCATTTTGCAAGGCGTTCAGCAAAAGGCGTTGGCTGGGGCGCTCCCGCTGGCAAGTCGAGCGATAGATCAAAAGAATAAGGAATACACAGCTCGGCACACACCAGCAGGTCTAGCTTTGCGCGTAAGAGTAACTCTGCTGACTCCGGACTACGTGTTACGCGGATCGGCAGGATGAGCGGCGAGTAGTCATAGCCCACGGTTTCGATACCTTGCGAGACCATGCGTTTAGGGGCGGGCCAGAGGGTATCTGCCCGGCTCAGCCCGGTGGAGCCAGTCCAGTCAAGGCTCGCGGGAGCCCCCGCATCGCCGGGGCTGCGCCAGTAGGTGTGCCAGCCCGGCTTCATTTCAATCTCAAGGCCAAGGTCGAGCGTCGGGGCGTGACCAGCAGTCTGACTGGCACTCAGGAGCCGGACGGCGACTTCCGGCTGGCGGACCCAGTAACTGGCTCCGGACTCGGCGCGGGCAGGAATGGCACTCAGGCTCAGGAAGGCGAGAAAAATCAGGCGCAGCATAACGAGATATGATATAGATATTTTCAGAAAAAGGCACCCTCTTACGTTCCGATAGGGAAAGACAGTTTCGCGATGACGGATGCACCATCACTGGCCGGCCATTTCCTGATCGCCATGCCCAGCATGCCCGATCCGCGCTTTGCCCGCGCGGTGATATTTCTGTGCGCCCATACCGCCGAAGGGGCGATGGGGTTGGTGATTAACCGCCTGTTCGAGCCGCTGGATTTTGCCGAGCTGATGAGCCAGCTTGATATCGAGGTCGATGCCAGCAGTCAGGACGTCCGGGTCCATTTTGGCGGCCCAGTCGAAGCAGGGCGTGGTTTTGTGCTCCATTCGGCTGATTACAGTAGCGACGGGACGATGGCGATCAGCCCGGATATCTCCTTGACGGCAACGGTGGATATTCTCAAGGCGCTGGCCGAGGGCACTGGCCCCAAACGCTGCTTCCTCGCGCTGGGGTATGCCGGCTGGGCGCCGGGCCAGCTTGATGCCGAGTTACAGGCGAATGGCTGGCTGCACGCGCCGGGCGATGCCGATCTGCTGTTCAGCCCCGAAATTGAGAAGAAGTGGGAAACCATCCTTGGCCGCATGGGCATTAATCCGGCTATGCTGAGCAGCGAGGCGGGACGGGCTTAGCCACCCCCGTCGCCTTTTACCATCCCGAATAGGACATGGTCTTCCCATTGGCCGTTAATACGTAGATAGTTGCGGGCGAGGCCTTCTTCTTGAAAGCCGACGCTGGTCAAGAGTCTGCGGCTGGCAAGATTACTTGGCAGGCATCCGGCCTCAATTCGGTGCAGCGCCAGTGCGCCAAAGGCATGGGCGCACAGCAGCTTGACTGCCGCACTGGTGTAACCTTGCCGGGCAAAGGGCTTGCCGATCCAGTAGCCGAGGGTGCCCATCTGCGCCACGCCCCGGCGCACATTGGTGAGAGATACACCCCCCAGGAGCGTCTGATCGCTCACCTTGAAGAACAGCAGGTGATAGCCGACATCCAGCCGCCACTCCTCATACTGGCGTTTAAGGCGGCGCTGCCACGCACTCTTGGTCAGGCTGTCGGCGGGCCAGCTTGGCTCCCATGGTACCAGAAAATCCTTGCTTTCCTGCCGCAGGTCGGCCCAGCTCTGCCAGTCGCTCTCTTGTGGTGGGCGCAGCCAGACCCGCTCGTCGGAGAGTTGCATGGGCGAGGGCGGAATCAGCGGGGCTGAGAACATGACCTAGGCTACCAGCCGTTGCCGGGTGGCGTCAAAACTTTCCAGCGCCGCCACTGGCCCAACGGCCGCACGGGTGAGCCGACTGGCCAGTAGATGCCGGGCAATAGCGGAAATATCGCTCAAGGTTACCTTTTCCAGTTTCCGACGTGTTTCCTCCACCGGAATAACCCGGCCCTGCTGGAGTTGGCTGAGTGCGGCCCGCTCGGCCCGTGCACTGGTACTCTCTAAATCCATGAGCAGACTGGCAATGGCCCCGGCGCGGGCGCGATCCAGCTCTTCTTGAGAGGCGTTTCGGGAAAGGGCCAGAGTTTCAGCCAAAATCAGGTTGGCAGCTTCTTGTGCGCGCTCGGGGTCGGCGGCGGCATAGATCATCAGCTGGCTGGTATCCTGATAGCCACTGCTGAAGGCGCTCACGGTATAGGCCAGCGCGCGCTCCTCACGCACCTCGTGGAACAGGCGTGAGGAGGTACCCCCGCCCAACATGAGGCTCAACAAGGTCTGTGCGGGAAAAAGTGGATCGGTGACGCCCACCCCCTCAAGTCCAAAGCAGAGATGCAGCTGCTCAATCTCACGATCCTCCAGCGCATCACCACCCGTATAGCGCGCGGGTGCGGTGGTCATGGGTGCTGCTTTAGGTAGGCTAGCCAAATGGGTCTGAGCCAGTGTCAGGAGCTGCTCATGCGAAATAGCCCCGGCTGCGGCCAGTACCGCGCGGGAGCCAGTGTAATGGCTGGAAACGTAGCGACGCAAATCCTGTGTTGTCAGGGGGGTGAGGCTTTCGAGGCTGCCGAGCGTGGGTTGGCCAAGCGACTGGCCCGGATAAGCGGTCTGGTGAAACAGATCAAAAATCCAGTCGTCCGGCGCATCGTAAGCCTCGCCGATTTCTTGCGCGATGACAGATTTTTCCTTTTCCAGATCGGCTGCATCAAACTTGGGGTGCAGCATCATCTCGGCGACCATCTCAAGGGCCAGCGGGGCATCGGACGCCAGCACACGGGCGGTGTAGGCCGTCTGCTCGCGCGCAGTATAGGCATTGAGCGATCCGCCGACAGCCTCAATGGTGCGGTTCATGGTCTTGGCGTCGCGCTTGGTCGTGCCTTTGAAGAACATATGCTCGAGCAGATGCGAGATACCAGTTTGATTGGCTTCTTCATGGCGGGTGCCGACATTGAACCACAGGCCAAGGCTGACCGAGGCCACATCAGGCATGGTTTCGGTGAGGACCGTGAGGCCCGAGGGTAGGGTAGTGCTTTGTAATGACATGCGCGCAGTTTAGGGCTAGCGGCGGCTGTTTTCCAGCACAAAGCGGCTGAGTGCGGCATAACTCTTTTGCATGTCGGTCACCCGTTCGGGCAGGCCCATTTGCTGGGCTACGCGGGCAGGCAGCTGCGGGCGCTGGCCGGTTGCCCGGAGTACGGCGTCCGAAAATTTTGCTGGGTGCGCGCAAGCAAGGCTGACCACCGGATACTGCTGGTCGTATTGCCCCATGTAAACACCTGCCAGACCCACGGCGGTATGCGGATCGACCAGAATGGCAGAATTTTTATAAACCTTGGCCATGGCCTTGAGTGTCATGTCATCATCGGCGCGGTGCCCGGCGAAGAGGGAACGATATTTGCGGTGTGCGCCGGGTGTTAACTCATAAGCGCCGCTGGCGCGGAATTGTGCAAGGTTGCGAATAACATCGCCGGCTTTGCGATCGCACAGATCAAACAGAAGCCGCTCAAAATTGCTGCTGACTTGAATATCCATGCTCGGCGAGAGGGTAGGGTGTACCGCATCGCGTTTCATCTGCCCGGTTTCATAGAAGCGGGTGAGAATATCATTGCTGTTGCTGGCGCAGATGAGGCGGGCGATGGGTAGGCCCATCTGTTTGGCTCCGTATGCGGCAAAAATGTTGCCAAAATTTCCTGTGGGGACGGAGAATGCCAAGGCTCGCTCGGGGGCACCGAGCGCGAGTGCGGCTGTGACGTAATAGACAATCTGTGCCATCAGCCGCGCCCAGTTGATGCTGTTGATGGCACCCAGATTCAAACTCTTCCTGAGATTTTCATCATTAAACAGGGCTTTGACCAGCTCCTGACAATCATCAAAGGTGCCATCAATGGCGATGTTAAAAACATTGGCATCCGGCACGGTAGTCATCTGCTTGCGCTGCACGTCACTCACGCGGCCCTTGGGGTGCAGGATGAAAATGTCAACATTGGAGCGGCCCTTGCAGGCGGCAATCGCGGCTGAGCCAGTATCGCCCGAGGTAGCGCCAATAATCGTCAGGCGTTGCTTGCGTCTGGCCAAAACATAATCAAAGAGGTGGCCGAGCAGCTGCAGGGCGATATCCTTGAAGGCCAGCGTGGGGCCATGGAACAGCTCCATCAACCAGAGCTGGGTGTCAAGCTGCACCAGCGGAGCGACCGCTTGATGGTGAAAACCGCTATAGGCTTTCTGGATCATGAGCTTGAGGTCGCCTGCTGGAACAGCCCCGCCGACAAAAGGAGTAATGACGCGGGTGGCAATTTCAGTATAGTTCAGTCCGCGCATGCCGCGCAGCGTATCCTCGCTGATTTGCGGCCAGACCATGGGCACATAAAGCCCGCCATCGGCGGCAAGGCCAGCGAGCAGCACATCCTCGAATTCCAGCGGCGCAGTCGCACCTCGGGTGGAGATATATTTCACTAAAAACTCCGAACTAACCTTGCGGCAGTTTACACCGAGTTAGTCTTGCTGGCGAGAGCGCAGGTAAAACCCGTAAACGCCGAGCAGAGTTGCGGCCAGTGCGAACCACGTCAGGGCGTAGTGCAGGTGGTTGTTGGGCAGCTCGGTCAGCGTGGCTCCACCGATAGGCAACGCGCCGGATTTATCAGTTTCAATCACATAGCCGGGTTCGGAGCGGGCTAGAAAAGCATCCAGCACCGGCGGGGCCTGAATTTCGGCGGCGGCAAACATCGCCTTGGGTGCGTAGTAATACCACAGGTTATGAGCTGGATCGTTAGCGGGTGTGAATCGCCCCGGTGGCTGAGGGGCGCGGGCCAGCCCCGTCAGGGTGACTTCATCGGTTGGCGTGGGGGGGATGTTCTGCAGCTTGTCCTGCGGTACCCAACCCCGATTGATCAGCCAGATGCGACCGGTGTTTTGTTCAAAATACTCCAGCACATGCCAGCCAACCATACCGTTGTAAACACGCGATGGCATATGCAGACGGCCCATATTCATAAAGCGTCCACTGAGCCGCACTGGGCGGTAGTCAAGACCAGGCAGCACTGCCTCAAGAGGAATCCCATCAAGTTCAACCGGCGGGCTATGCAGCTGTGCCTCGCGTTTGACGATCAGCTCAGTTTTCCATTGCAGGCGCTGGAGCTGCCAGACGCCCAGGCTGCACAGTATCAAAAAACAAACGGTCGTTGTCACCGTAGGCCAAAGGGGAACGCGCATGGCTAGAGCTGTCCGCCTTTCTGGCGGCGGTGTTTGTATTGCAGAGCAATGGTGTAGGCTTTGAGCGGACGAATGGTGAGCAAGGTTGCCGCAATCGTCACCCCGCCCCAGACCAGCGCATGCCTCCAGATCGGCCAGTCGGTTTGAAAACCCACCACAATCGCAACAGGCGTAATGAGGAACCCTAAAAGAAAAATCAGGAACACCGCCGGGCCATCGCCGCTATCTTCGGCGGAGAGGTCAAGCCCGCAGTGAGTACAGCGAGGTGAAACCGTCAGAAAGCCGGTGAAAAGCTTGCCCTTCCCGCAATGCGGGCAGACACAGCGCCAGCCCGCATGAAGGGATGTGGGGGGGCTCAATGCCCGGCCACAGCTCCGGCGCTGCCCCACCAGTAGATGGAGATGAACAGGAACAGCCAGACCACGTCAACAAAGTGCCAGTACCATGCTGCCGCTTCAAAGCCGAAATGACTGGTGGCCGTAAAGTGGCCCTTGAGGGTACGGAAATAGCAGACCGCAAGGAAGATGGTGCCGATCAGCACATGCAGACCGTGAAAGCCCGTCGCCATAAAGAAGGTGGAGGCGTAAATATCACGTCCCTCAATCGTGCCATCATTAAAGCCAAAATGGGCGTGGCTGTACTCATAGACCTGAAAGCAGGTGAATAGCACACCAAGCCCAACCGTAATGGCCAGTGCTTTGGCGGCATCCTTGTTCTTGCCTTCAATCAGGGCGTGGTGCGCCCACGTTACCGTCGTGCCGGAGAGCAGCAGAATCAGGGTCATGATGAACGGTACATCAAACGGATCAAAGGTGTGCACACCCTGCGGTGGCCAGACAAAACCGGTGGCTTCGGTCGGATAGAAGGCAGCGGCAAAATAGGCCCAGAAGAAGGCAACGAAGAACATGACCTCGGAGGCGATGAACAGCGCCATACCATAGCGCAGACCGATCTTGGCGACGGGGGAGTGGGCCTTCTGCACCACTGCTTCCTTGATGACGTCGCGCCACCACATCCACATCACAAACAGAACACCAAGCAGCCCCAGTGCGGCTGTTTTGGCACCAATCGGCAGATCGCCAATGGTAAAGCCGTTCATCCACATGGCGGTACCTGCAGCGAGCAGGCCTGCTGCCAGTGAGGCGACCAGCGGCCACGGGGAGGGATCCACCAGATGGAAGGGGTGGGTAACATGTTCGTCGTGATGCTGTTCAGCCATGATGGTCTCCAGTTCTTTTGTTTGTACTGCTACTGCCCGGTTTGCTCAAGCGGGACCTTGTCGGCGGGATAAAAGGTGTAGGAGAGTGTGATCTCACGGATATCCGCCGCGTCCGGGTCACCAGCAATGGCCGGGTCGATATAGAACAGGACGGGGAAATCCATACTCTGCCCGGCCTCCAGACGCTGCTTTTCAAAGCAGAAGCATTGAGTTTTCATGAAATAGGCCCCGGCTTGCGGTGGTGTAACGTTAAATACGGCGGTGCCAACCACCGGCTGGCTTGAAAGGTTGCGTGCATGGTAAGCAAACAGGACCTCTTCACCCGCCTTCAGGCTGATTTCTCGTTGCTCGGGGCTGAACTCCCATGGCAGATCCATGCTGGTATCCGCATTAAATTGGATCCGAAAAGGTGGGAGAGCTGTACTGGTGCCCGGGGCTGTGGCGTTGAGCGCAATTTGCGGCGTACCACCATAACCGGTTACCTGACAGAACAGGCGGTATAGCGGTACGCTGGCAAAGGCCAGTCCAAGCATTGCGCCAGCTATCAGGAGCAGGATGAGCAATGTGCGCTGGTTCTGTGCGGCGGTTGATGCGCTCATAGCCCCTTCATCTTGATAAAGCCGATCGCGTAGATCAGTACACAAAAGGCGAGGATAATGGCCAAGGTCGCCAGATTGCGGCGGCGCAGATTGGCTTTTGGATCGGTCGTCATAGCAGACTCCGCAGCAGGTGATCCGCCCAGAGAGCCGCGAACAGGCTGAATAGATAAAACAGGGAGAAGAAGAACATCGCGCGCGCCGCGGCGTCCTCCTCACGGCGCAGAACGCGCAGCGCATGGGCGATAAAGCCAAGGCTCATTCCCAGTGCGATGCTGCCATAAAGGGTGCCTGCCATTTGCAGATAAACCGGAGCAAGTGAAAGGGGCAGCAGCAGCAAAGTGTAGGCCAGCATGTGCCGTTTGGTATGGGCTTTGCCTTTGACAACCGGCAGCATGGGAATGCCCGCACGGGCATAATCTTCGCAGCGGTACAAGGATAGCGCCCAAAAGTGAGGCGGTGTCCAGAAGAAGATGAGCGCAAATAGCAGCCAGGCTTCAACCGGGGTCGTGCCGGTGACAGCCGCCCAGCCGATGACCGGAGGGAAGGCACCCGCAGCACCACCAATAACGATGTTTTGGGGCGTACGGCGCTTGAGGCCTATCGTGTAGACAAATACATAAAACGCTGAGGCAAAAGCCAGCCAGAACGCCGCCACCCAGTTGGTGGCAAGGCCCATCAGCATGACAGCAAACAGTGTCAAGACTACGCCAAAAGCCAGAGCTTCAGCCGGATCAATGATGCCGCGCACCAGAGGGCGTTGTTGCGTCCGGCGCATCAGGGCGTCAACATCGCGTTCATACCACATGTTGATACAGCCGGAGGCCCCCGCGCCAACAGCAATCGCCAGTATGGCCGCAAGCGCCAGCACCGGATGCAGTTGACCCGGCGCGAGCGATAGACCCACAACGCCAGTAAACACCACCAGTGTCATGACACGCGGTTTCAGCAGTGCAAACCAGTCAGCCACGGGGGCTGACTGGCTCGGTGCAATCGGACTGACGGAGACGTCGGTCATGCCTAGTGCTGTCCGTCACCCTTGATAACGGGCTGCGTGTTGAAGGTATGGAACGGCGGCGGTGAGGCAACTGTCCACTCCAGCGTGGTGGCACCGTCACCCCAGTAGTTGGCCTCCACCTTCTTGCCCCATTTCAGGGTGTAGATCGCGATCAGCACGAACAAGAGGCTTGAGGCGAAGGCGATATAAGCACCGATTGAGGAGATCTGGTTCCAGTAGGCATACGCATCGGGGTAGTCGATATACCGACGCGGCATCCCCTGAAGACCGAGGAAATGCTGCGGGAAGAAGATGAGGTTCACGCCAATGAAGGTGGTGAAGAAGTGCACCTTGCCCCAGAACTCGGGGTACTGGCGACCGCTCATCTTGCCAATCCAGTAATACCAGCCGGCAAAGATTGCAAAGACCGCACCCAAGCTGAGTACGTAGTGGAAATGGGCCACCACATAGTAGGTGTCATGCAGCGCCAGATCCATGCCCCCATTGGCCAGCACCACACCGGTTACCCCGCCAAGGGTAAACAGGAAGATGAAGCCAATCGCCCACAGCATCGGTGTGGTAAAGCGCAGCGAGCCGCCCCACATGGTGGCGATCCAGCTGAAAATCTTCACACCCGTCGGCACCGCAATAATCAGGGTGGCGGCGGTGAAGTAGGCGCGGGTATTGACCGACAGGCCCGTGGTGTACATGTGGTGCGCCCACACGACAAAGCCAACCACGCCAATGGCCACCATCGCATAGGCCATGCCGAGATAACCAAAGATGGGCTTACGCGAGAAGGTGGAGACGATATGGCTGATGATGCCGAAGGCGGGCAAAATCATGATGTACACTTCGGGGTGGCCGAAGAACCAGAACAGATGCTGGAACAGGATGGGATCGCCACCCCCGGCCGGGTCAAAGAAGGCCGTACCAAAATTGCGGTCCGTCAGCAGCATGGTGATCGCACCACCGAGTACGGGTACCGAGAGCAGCAGCAGGAAGGCGGTCACCAGCATGGCCCACGCAAACAGCGGCATCCGGTGCAGGGTCATACCTGGCGCGCGCATGTTGAAAATGGTGGTGATGAAATTCGCAGCACCCAGAATGGAGGAAATACCGGCCAAGTGTAGGGCAAAAATCGCCATATCAACCGACATACCATCCTGCCCAAGGCGGGAGGACAGTGGGGGGTAGATGGTCCAGCCCGTCCCTGCGCCAACACCAACGAGGGCAGAGCACACCAGCAGGGCAAAGGCCGGGATCATCAACCAGAAAGAGATGTTGTTCAGACGCGGAAAAGCCATATCCGGCGCGCCGATCATGAGCGGGACAAACCAGTTGCCAAAGCCGCCGATGAGAGCTGGCATCACGACAAAGAACACCATAATCAGGCCGTGTGCCGTAATCAGCACGTTCCACAGCTGACCATCACGCTGACCGTTGTCGGTTGGTAGGCCGCGGGCATCAACTTTGGCACTTGAATCCATGGTGAGTGCATCTTGCGCCATGCGTTCCGCCGCGCCAAGCAGGCCACCCTTCACCCCCGCTGCTTCATCCGCAGCGACGAGATACTGAACGCCGGGTTCGTGTAACTCGGCGCGCATCATAACCGAGAACAGGCCACCGATGATACCGGCGCACAGTGCGAAGATGATATAGAGAGTGCCGATATCCTTATGGTTGGTCGAGCAGAACCAACGGGTGAAAAAGCCGGGCTTATGATCGTGTGACATGGTGCGTTCCTGTGGCAAGTGTTAGTTGGTGTGTGTGGCAGGGGTTGCCTCGGCGGGGGGCGAGGTCTCAGCTGGCTTGGTCAAACCTTGCTCAGCCTGCTGCTTGGCAATCCAAGCCGCAAAGTCGTCCTTGCTGACCACTTCAACCGCGATGGGCATATAAGCGTGATCGGTGCCGCAGAGCTCGCTGCACTGACCGTAGAAAACGCCGGTGCGATTGACTTTGACCCACGTCTCATTCAACCGGCCGGGCACAGCATCGCGCTTGACACCAAAGGCGGGTACGGTCCAAGCGTGCAGGACGTCTGCGGCAGTAATCTGCAGCTTGATATTAGTATCGACCGGCAATACCACGCGGCGGTCCGTCTCCAGCAGACGCGGTTCACCGGGTTTGAGTTCGTCATTCTTCTTGACGTAGGCAGAGAAGGTTACACCGTTATGATCGGGATAAACATACTCCCAATACCACTGGTGGCCGATAACCTTGAGGGTCATCTCGGTCTGCTCCGGGCTGCGCTCGGTATAATACAGCAGCTTAAGGGACGGGATGGCAATGACAATCAGGATCAGGATGGGAACCGCTGTCCAGATAATTTCGATCAGGGTGTTATGGGTCGTCTTGCTCGGCGTCGGATTGGCGTGACGGTTGTAGCGAATGACCACCCACAGCAGTAGCAGCAGGACAAAGATTGTAATAGCTGTAATAATCGGCATCAGCAGGTCATTATGGAACCATTCCATTTGCTCCTTGATCGGACTGGCGGCGTGCTGAAGCCCAAGCCCCTTGTCAACCGGTTGGCCGACCCCGGCCTCCGGTGAAAGACCCGTTGCGAAGGCGGGGACGCTCAACAGCGCGGCGCATAAGGACCAGAACAGACGCTTCATTGCAGACAACCTCGGAATAGTTAAAACGGCGCTAAACTATACCGCACCGGTCCGTAACGCAACAGGGGCTAACTTACCGTTACGACAGTCATTTTTGTCTGAGTCGGGCATCGTGCTCAACGGGGTGTCCGCTTCGACACGGTGCTGGTCAAAACCAGCAGATGCCCCCATATTAAGGGCACATCAGGAGCCAACATGACCCATCTATCCATTACCGACGATCTGTTCTTTTCCCAAGCCGGGCTTGATAAAAGCCGCACTGAGGGGCTGGTGGGTGAGGCGCTGCAAGGCGCGGAAGATGGGGAGTTGTTTCTGGAGTATAGCGAACAACAGGCTTTGGTGTGGGATGATGGCCGTATTAAAAGTGCCACTTTTGATAGTTCGCAGGGGTTTGGCTTGCGTGCCGTAGCGGGCGAGGCCACGGGCTATGCCCATGCGGCCAGTCTTGAGGAAGAGGCGATCAGGCGGGCTATTCCGACGGTCCGTGCCGTACTCGGTGGCTATACAGGCAAGCTGGCCGCTGCCCCGATTGGTACCAACCGCCAGCTTTATACGCCCGAGAATCCGCTCCATGCGCATGATGTGGCTGAAAAAACCAAATTTCTGGCTGCACTTGATAAGTATGCCCGCGCTAAGGACAGCCGGGTACGGCAGGTCAGCGCCTCGCTAGTGGCCGAGTGGCAGGCGGTGCAGATCATCCGCCCGGATGGCCAGCGTATTGCTGATGTGCGTCCGCTGGTGCGTCTCTCGGTGCAGGTGATTGTCGGTGAGGGTGACAAGCAGGAAACCGGTGTGTGGTCGGGCGGTGGGCGCGTGCCGCTGACCCGCTATCTCGACCCCGAAGTGTGGCACAAATCGGTTGATGAAGCGGTGCGGCAGGCCTTGGTGAATCTCTCCGCTGTGTCCGCTCCAGCAGGGGAGATGACAGTGGTGCTCGGTAACGGCTGGCCGGGAATTTTGCTGCACGAAGCGATTGGCCATGGCTTGGAGGGTGACTTTAACCGCAAGAAGACCTCGGCGTTTGCGGGTCTGCTCGGCCAACGCATTGCAGCGCCGGGTGTCACGGTGGTGGACGACGGCACCATCCCCGATCGTCGCGGCAGCCTGACGGTGGATGATGAAGGCACCCCCACCAATTGTACCACCCTGATTGAGGACGGCATTCTGGTCGGCTTCATGCAGGACCGCCTCAATGCCCGCCTGATGGGCATGAAGCCCACGGGTAATGGCCGCCGCCAGAGCTTTGCCCATTGCCCGATGCCACGCATGACCAACACGGTGATGATGAGTGGCACACATACGCCTGAGGAGATCATCGCCTCGGTACAGAAGGGCGTTTATGCGCCCAATTTTGGCGGTGGGCAGGTGGATATTACCAACGGCAAATTTGTGTTTGCCGCTAGCGAGGCTTACCTGATTGAGGATGGCAAGCTTGGCCCGGCTATTAAAGGCGCTACGCTGATTGGCAACGGGCCCGATGCCCTCACCCGCGTGAGCATGGTAGGCAATGACAGCACCATGGACCCCGGCACCGGGGTGTGCGGCAAAGCCGGGCAGGGCGTGCCCGTGGGGGTGGGACAGCCGACATTGCGCATTGATGGCCTTACTGTAGGTGGAACAGCAGCCTAATGGCGAACAGCCCGCCGGGTGAGGGCGGGCCGAGCTTTGAGCTACCTGTTATTAATCGAACGAGCAGGAGCTGCCGCTATCTGAGCTAAAACTGCTACTGTCTGAGCTAAAACTGCTACTGTCGGAACTTGAGCCCCAGTTGCTGCTTACGCTGTCACTGATCGAGCTGATACTGCGGCTCAAATCGCTTACTGTGCTGCCCAAGTCCAGCTTGCGGGGATCAAACTCGATCCCATTGCTCAAGGCGTTGAAGTCGACCCCGGTCGGAGAGATGGTGTCAAACTTTACGTCCAGATCGCGCAGCACCTCGGGTTCGATGCGCAGTCGCACAGGGTCGATACCGAAGCTGGCGGCATTCTTCGGTGTCACGCCCAGCATCTCCGCCCGGAAGTAACTGTTGCGGGCAGGTTCATCATCCGTATCCCAGCGCCCATCAGCGCCGCCGCCCCCAAAATCACCGCCACCGCCTGAGCGAAACGCCGGAGCCGCCGAGTGGCTGGGGCCGCCCTCATTCGTCAGTAGATACCAATAGAGCCAGCTGTTATCACTGCTGCGGGGTGGGGCACTGTCCACGCGCTGGCGGACATCCTGCGCGGCCCGCGCTCTCTGGCCAAGGACCGTCTGGTGCTTGTTCATCTGCTGGGTGCGATCGGGTAGATCAAACTCGATCCGCTTGCTGGCATTGCCATTTTGCATGGCTTCGTTCAGCTTGCTCACGGGGTCCTCGAGTTGATCGAGCGTCTTGCGGGCCTCATCACGGCTGCGGGCGATCCCGCTGGCCAGTTTGTCCAGTACTTCGACCTTTTGTAAGGTTGCGAGCAGGTCAGCCGGGAGTGGGAAGGCTGAAGCGACAGCCCGCAAGGCCTCCGGCTCCCGCAGGCCTTTCAGGGTGAGGGGATAGGATTCCTGAACGATCTGCGGTTCGGTATGCAGTCCCTGAGTTAGCCACCTATGCTGCGTAATTAGCTGGTCTGTTCGTGTGGCTCTGGCAAGAGCCTCCTGCCGCGCAGCTTGATATTCGCACCGCTGCGTGCGCAGTGTTTCCCGCGTCCGTAAGGCCTGAGGCAGGTTGATGCCCGCTTTGGCATATCTTTCGATCATCGGCGCGGCTACCTCATAGACGGGATCAAACAGTTTGCGCCACGCATGCTTCATCCAGCCGCTTTCCGGTGTGTAACCCCCAAGTGTCTCTAGGGTCAGTTCATCCTTTCCCTGCTGGGACAGCTTAGTGTTCACGCTATCAAAGAGGCGTAGTACGTCGTTGTTGTCATTGGCTTGCTGTGATAGTTCACGCTGGCTGCACTCATCGCTCTCTAGCTGCTGGCGCTGTGCTACCAGTTTTTGTGCTAACGCTTCAGGTGGGCCATGTTCCTTCGTAAATTTCTCGATCTCACGGGCGGCTTGCTGAGTCTCGTCGCGGCGCTGCTGCATGAGACTGAAGGGACGCGGGGCGCGAGGGCCACTGCTGGCCATCGCGCCTTCCAGTTTACGAAGCTCGGCTTCATTCCCGGCCTGGAAAAACGGCATTAAAAAACCCGCAAACTGCGGGGCGGCTTTATTGAGGAGGTCCTCGCGCTTGGCAAGGGTGAGGCGGTGTTCCCGCCCGAGGGCGTCATGTAGTTTTTGGTAGTTCTCCTGCTGGAGTGTCAACGCATCTTTAACATCGCTTATACTGGCTTTTGTCACGGGATTTCCTTTCGTTCGTTGTTCCCGCGGCAACGATACAAAAAGCCTGTGACAGCCGTATGACAGCGTGATGACAGTTTTGTGACAAGTATGGGAGACTTAGGCGCTTGTCGCCTGACGGTTGGTGCGGGCAAAAGCACCGATAAAGCCGCGGATGGCCGCATCGATCTGACCGATCTCGGAGTACAGTACCGAGATGGCCTGCGGCCAGCGGCGGTCAAAATGTTTGGCCAGATGCTCACGCACCAGCGGATCGTTCATTTGGTCGGCCAGTGCCTCGATCATCGCCTGCTTGAGCTGGGCGGCCCCCAGCCGCTGGGCCCAGGCTTCGGCATAGGCGCTCACCCAGCGCCGCTGTTCCTGCACCATCTGCTCGCGCAGTTCGGTGTTCTGCTCTACCACCACCAGCTCTTGCCGCAGCTGTGATAGGCGGGTGAGCTGACTGGCCACACTCTCGCCACCCTGCTCAAGCGGCGCCATCAGCGCCCGCATAGTGCGGTACATGCGTGAGGTCAGCCAGCGCAGGACATGGCGCAGGCCCGGTGCGCGGGCATAGCGGGCAGCGACCTCCGGTGTAATGAGGGTCTGCGTCGCCGCATTGAGGCTGGCGTTGTAGCGCAGCAGCGGGGCCAACCGCTCTTCCAGCTGGTCGCGGGTGCGTGCCAGCGAGCGCAGGCGGGCCTGGCTGCGGCTGAGCTGCTCCTCGCCTGCGGGCAGGGTCTCGGCCAGCTGATAGATATTCTGCTCGCGCTCATAGCGGCGGCAGTCTTGGCTGGCCTTCTCGCTGCGCTGGCGCAGCCGCTCCAGCAGCACACTGGGGATGACATCCAGACAGGCGATTTTTGCAGCCTCATCAAACGGTGCCAGATGCGCCGGGGTCAGAGTAGCCAAGGCACTGGCGAGAAAGCGGGTCTGCTCGTCTTCAAGTGTCGCGAGCAAGGTACGGCGCCGGGCCTGCAACGGAGCCAGTTCGGCGCGGCGGGCAGCCTGATAGTCTTCGCTACGGCGCTGGCGGGCTGGCAAATGATCGAGCGGCGTTTCCATGGGCGCTATAAAAGCACATTCGGGTGGGGGATTTCCAGCCTGTTTTCAGGAAAAACCGACAATTTTAGCTTAATGCGCAAGCCTGCAAGGCCTTATCGACATTCTGATCCCACTCATCATAGTAACGGCGCAGCAGATCATCGGCCTGGGTGACGCCGCTATCAATAATCTGCTCCAGAGGCGCTAAATAAGCGTCCTCGCCCAGCGCCCGGCGTTGCAGACCGTCACTGGCAATGCGAACCAGATCGCGGGCAATCTCTCCCACCGTGCGGCCCTTGTGCGGGGTATCCAGTCGCAGGCTATGGGCGCTGGTGTGCAGCGCGAGGTAATCCTCATGCTCCCACTCGCTCAGCAGTTGATCGGCCGCATCCAGCGCGACACTATCGTAAAGCAACCCGGTCCAGAGCGCGGGCAGGGCCATCACCATAGCCGGGGAACAGGCCATGTCCGCGCCACGCAGCTCAAGGTAGCGCCGCAGCCGTACCGGCGGGAACAGGCTGGCGAGGTGGTCGGACCAATCGGCCATGGTGGCGCTTAAGCCGGGATGATCTTCCAGCTCCCCGCGCATGAAGTCGCGAAAGAAACAGCCTGTGGCATCAAGATAAAAGCCGTCGCGGTGGATAGCATACATCGGGACGCTCAGGGCCCAGTCAACATAGCTCTCGAAGCCAAACCCCTCATCGAAGACCAAATTCAGGGCATTGTACCGCGAAGGATCGGTGTTCAGCCACGCGCGGGTGCGGGTGCTGCTCTCGCCGGTGGGCTTGCCATCCCGGAAGGGGGACGCCGCGAATAGCGCTGTAACCAGCGGTTGCAGGGCCAGCGCAACGCGGAATTTGGTGACCATATCGGCTTCATCGCTGTAATCAAGCGTCACCCGTAGGGCAGCGCTGCGCTGCATCAGGTCCAGTCCCTCGCGTCCGACATCGGGCATATAGTCCCGCAAAATACGGGTGCGCCCTTGCGGCATCCACGGAAGCTCCTGCGGGGTCGCCGTCGGATGAAAGCCCAGACCAAAGCTGGCAAGGCCGGCATCACGGCCTGCCCGGCTTAAGTCGTGCAGGTGTGTGGTTAATTCCACTTCGGTTTCACTCAGGCTGGCTAACGGCGCACCGGAGAAGATCAGCTGACCGCCGGGACCCAACGTCAGCGCCGCCTCGCCGCGGCGCGCGCCCAGAATCTGTTCCATCTCGTAAACGGGCTGCCAGCCCAGCGGCTCCAGATTGCGCAGCATGGCTGCCAGCGAGCGGGCTCCCTCATGTTCGGCGGCGCGGTGCGAGCGGAAATCGATCAAGAATTTTTCGTGCAAGGTCGCAACGCGCCAGCGGTCTTGGGGTTTGGCGCCCGTCTCCAGCCAGCTCACAAGCTGCCGCTTGTGCGTGACGGGCGTGGCATTGGGCTGGCTCGGCAAAAACATGGGCCGAGTATAGCGGGAGTCGCCATCTGCCCAGAGTATTTTGCTAACGGCGCCGGGCGGACTCTGCCTTGAGCGAGACGGTGACGGGCGAATATGCTAAAAGACAGATAGAGGTTTACATGTCTTTACCCTTTCGCACTCTGCTGATTGCCAATCGCGGCGAGATTGCCTGCCGCATTATTCGTACGGCTCGGGCGATGGGGGTGCGGACAGTCGCGGTCTACAGTGAGGCCGATGCGGGGGCCTTGCATACCCGACTGGCTGATCAGGCCATCAGCATTGGGCCAGCTCCGGCGCGGGATAGTTATTTGAACATCAATGCGATTTTGGGTGCTGCGGCGGTTAGCGAGGCACAGGCTATCCATCCCGGCTATGGATTTTTGTCGGAGAACGCCAGTTTTGCCGAGGCTGTTACTGCCGCCGGGCTGGTGTTTGTTGGGCCGCCCGCCCGCGCCATTCGTGCGATGGGCGATAAAGCCAACGCCAAGCAGTTGATGGCTGCGGCAGGAGGGCCGCTGCTGCCCGGCTATGATGGAGCCGATCAATCGGATGCTGCCTTTATTGCCGCCGCTCAAAACACCGAGTTTCCAGTCATCCTCAAGCCCAGTGCCGGCGGCGGTGGTAAAGGTATGAAAGTGGTTCATGCGGCTGCCGATCTACCTAGCGCGCTGGCGAGTGCGCGGCGCGAAGCCAAGGCGTCCTTTGGAGATGAAAAACTGATTCTTGAGCGTTATCTTGAACGCCCGCGCCATGTAGAAGTGCAGATCTTTGCCGATACGCACGGCCATGTGCTGCATTTATTTGAGCGTGATTGCACCCTGCAGCGTCGCCACCAGAAAGTGATTGAGGAAGCGCCCGCGCCGGATCTGCCCGAGCACACGCGCAGCTTGCTGCATAAAGCAGCGGTGCTGGCCGCCAAGTCGGTCGGCTATGTAGGAGCAGGGACGGTCGAGTTTCTGGTCGATCCGTCCGGTCAGCCGTTCTTTATGGAAATGAATACACGGTTGCAGGTCGAGCACCCGGTGACAGAAAGCATCACCGGGCTTGATCTGGTGGAATGGCAGTTGCGCGTGGCCATGGGGGAAGCCTTGCCTAAGACGCAAGAGCAGCTTATCGCGGCCGGGCATGCGGTGGAGGCCCGGTTATATGCCGAAGATGCGGCTAACGGGTTCCTGCCGCAGACGGGGACGGTTTCGCATCTGAAGTTTCCCCCGGATGTCCGGGTTGATAGCGGTATTGAAGTTGGCGATGCCATCACCATTCATTACGATCCGATGATTGCCAAGATCATCGCGCGCGGGCCAGACCGCACAACAGCCTTAGCCCGTCTGGCCAAGGCGCTGGATGAAACCGAAGTGCTGGGCCTGACCACCAATCGTGACCTGCTGCGTACGCTTGCCCGTCATCCTGATTTTACCCGGACTCCGCCGGATATCAGCTGGCTGGATCGTGAAATCGGTCATCTGGTTGTGTCGCCCTCTATTGATCCGGCTCTGGCAGTAGCCGCGGCATATGTGGTGGTTGCCGCGCACGCCCAACCCACCGATGACCCTTGGGAACAGGCCGACGCCTGGCAGCTCAACCTGACACGGCCACGCGTGGTGTTGCTGCGCGATGCCTCGGGCCAGCTGCATAGTATCCCCTTAACCGAGCGCGACGTGCCCGGCGCATATCGTTCGAGCGTGCGGGGAGACACAGTCACGCTCTTTGTTGGTGGCGAGCAGGTCAGCTTTACTCGGGTTGATCCGTTGGCGGACAGTGCCCGTAGTTTTGAAAGCGATCATCATGTGCGCGCCCCCATGCCGGGGCGTGTGATTGCTGTGGCCGTGAAGGCCGGACAGGAAGTGGAAAAAGGCGCGCCGCTGCTGGTCCTCGAGGCGATGAAGATGGAGCATACCTTGCGCGCCCCCGCGGCGGGTAGAGTTGTAGCTGTGCGTTATGCCGTCGGCGATCAGGTGAGCGAAGGGATGGATGTTATCGAGTGGGAGCCACGCACATGAGCGAACGCATTCGTCTGGTTGAGGTCGGCCCGCGCGATGGCCTGCAGAATGAACAGACGCACGTGAGCGTCGTCACGCGCATAGAGCTGATTAAAAAGCTGGCCGCGTGCGGCTTGCAGCAGATTGAAGTTGGCGCATTCGTCTCGCCTAAATGGGTACCCCAGATGGCCGATAGCGCGGCGGTGGTCGCCGCCGTTCAGTCGGTGGTGCCCCAGCCGTGGGTGCTGGTACCGAATCTGCGCGGGCTGGCCGATGCTCAGGCCGCAGGAGCGAGCCATATAGCCGTGTTTACCGCCGCGTCGGAAACGTTTAGCCAGAAAAACACCAATGCCAGCATTACCCAGAGTCTGGAGCGCATTGCCGAAGTTGCCGGTCAGGCCAAGGCCGCCGGGCTGCAGGTGCGTGGCTACGTCTCGTGTGCGCTCGGATGCCCGTATGAGGGAGCGATTAAGCCCCAGGCTGTGCTGGACGTTACCTCACGCTTGTTAGCTGTGGGGTGCAGTGAAGTGTCGATTGGGGATACCATAGGCGTGGGAACGCTGACCGGGGTGCGTGAGCTGTTCAAACAGCTCACGGCGCAGTTTGGCGCCGACCGATTGGCTGCGCATTTTCATGATACCTATGGGCAGGCACTAGCCAACCTAACGGCGGCACTGGATTGTGGGGTGCGCACGATTGATAGCTCGGTTGCGGGTCTGGGTGGTTGTCCCTATGCGCCGGGGGCAACGGGCAATGTCGCAACTGAGGATGTGGTGCGCTTTTGCGAGGGGCAGGGGTTGGCCACAGGTGTGGACCCGGGGGCGCTGTCAGTGGTCGGTAACTGGATCAGCGAGCAGCTTGGGCACCCTAACGCCAGCCGGGCAGGTCGGGCGATCTGCGCCACGTAAGCCGCGTTATACGCGGATATTGAAAATCAGATCCAACTCGTTGTCAGCTTCGGATGAGCAGTCGCTTTCAGCCGTACTGACACCAACGGGAAAGCTGGTACGGGCGGTTCCGCCATTCGCTTCAATACTGGTTAGTCCCAGTTCGGCTGAGCGGGCCGTCAGGTTCATCATGGCTTGGATGCAGCCACGTTTGTCGACACCATCAAGGTTGAGGTTAAAGGTTGTAAAGGGCGAGGTGTTCACGATGTTGACCAGAACCGCACCGCCATAAACATTGACCGGGTCACCACCCGCAACGCAGGCCGCATTACACATATCTTCCGGAAAGACAGAGCGGTCGCGCAGGGTGTCGGTAAAGGTTGAGGCAGTGATTTCCCCCGCCGCCCCGGTGGGCAGGGCGCGACCCGCATAGTAGGTTCGGATATTCTGTACCGTCAGGTTGATTTGCTGCTGCAGCGAGGTCGCCTTTGCGCTCTGCCGCACGCTGCTGGTGACCACCCAGATCGAGCCGAGCGCCATGCCGATGACGCCAAGGACAATCGAGGCCTCAATCAGCGAGAAGCCACTGGATTTGCGGGGCGTATGGAGAGGCATGGCAACACTCCTGATTCGGGGCAGAAAGGCAAAACAGACCGTAAAATCATTAACATGATCTGGCAAACTTACCAAGCTTAAGCTGGCCAGTCGATTCGTTGTGCTAAATTTACAACATTAACGAAAAAGGCTGTGCAGAAACGAGATTTGGCGCGGCAAACCCGTGACCGGTGTCCGGCTCTGCGTTATTCCAAATATCAAGTCTGGGCTGCGCCCTGTGATGTTGACAGCCCGTAACATGAGCTTGACCGAAGAGGATTGATCTATGACCACTCGTAATCAGCTGCTGGGTGCTGTTGCTGCAGTAGCGCTGTTGATGCCGTTTTCTGCCAGTGCCGACACGCACGAAGGCTTCTTCCTCGGTCTGGGTGCCGGTACCAGCATCAATGATGATGCGACGTTTGATAACGGCACCAATACAAATAGCGTCGAAACGGATGTTGGGTTCGCTGGCCTCATCATGGGTGGTTACCAGTTCTCCAACAACTGGCGTGTGCAGGCTGAGTTTGCCATGCGCTCCAATGGTGTTGATAACATCACCGGTACAGGCGCAGCCGCCCCGTTTGATGGTGATCTGACCGCGTACTCGCTGATGGCCGATGCCATTTACGGTATCCCGACCGGAACCAAGTTCACACCGTATATCGGTGCTGGTGCCGGTATGGCTTGGATCAAGGCCGATGGTGTAGAAACCGCGCTGAGTGCTACAGTGGACGATACCGATACGGTCTTTGCCTATCAGGGTATCGCGGGTGTCGAGTATGACATGACCGAGAACCTCAAGGCAGATCTGGCCTATCGTTACTTCCGTACCGCGGATGCAACCTTCACCCCGAGTTCGGGCGCTGATGTCGACGTCGAGTATGAGAGCCACACCGTCACTCTGGGTCTGCGTTATCTGATCCCGGCTCCCAAGGCGACCCCGGCTCCCGAGCCGACACCGATGCCGGTGGTCGAGGCCGCTCCGGCTCAGCCGACCGTGCCCAACAACTACATCGTGTTCTTTGACTATGACAGCGCCCGCCTCACCCCTGAGGCCGAGCGCATCGTGACGGCAGCCGCCATGAATGCTCAGCAGGCCGGAGCGACCACTCTTGAAGTTGGTGGTCACGCCGATCGTTCGGGCAGCACTCAGTATAACCTGCGTCTGTCGCAGCGCCGCGCTGATGTGGTCCGTAAGGCTCTGGAAGCTCAGGGCATCAGCGGCGATCAGGTCGTTGTTATGGCCAAAGGCGAGAGCGAGCCGCTGGTCGCCACGGCGGACGGTGTCCGTGAAGCGCAGAACCGCCGCGTTCAGGTTATCCTCAAATAACCGCTACTGCGTACAACTTTAAGGGCGTCCTTCGGGGCGCCCTTTTTGTTTTGGCACTCACAGCGCCTGAGTGCTGATGCCCAAAATTTGGGCATTTTTACCATTTTTTAGCAAGCAGCGCGAAACAATATAACTAAGCGGGCAGGACGTCTGGACAGAAAAAACTGCAACCGAGTTGGGTCAGGGAGACCGCACGATGGGCCGAATTGAAAGTTGTTTTGGCAATTCCGATTTTGAGCGCCAGCTTTATGGCTATCGGCTGACCACGGCCGAAATTCTCTATCACCTGCCGGACTATCCTCAGCTGCTGCAAAGTTTCGTTTGGCAGGAGCTGGATGTGGCGCCAAAATTCCCGGTCCTGCGTGGCTTTCTCGACTTCTGGCATCGCAATCTGGACGGCAAGTTGCACTCAGTGAAGATTGCCAGCGTGGGCCTCATAAAACCCGCCGAGTTCCGTTTGTGTGACGGGCTGTTTCAGATGCAATAAAAAGCCGGAAGGATTCCTCCTCCCGGCTCTCTGCTTATATCAGTTCGGCTGTCGGTTCGCTCAGGCCCATCTGCTGAGTCTCATAGAGGCGGCGGTATGCACCGTTCTCGCGATTCAGCAGCTCATCATGGCGGCCCTGCTCAATGATCCGGCCCTGCTCGAACACCAGGATCCGGTCCACAGCCCGCAATGTGGAGAGACGGTGCGCCACAATCAGTGTGGTGCGGCCTTCCATCAGGCGGTCAAGCGCATCCTGAATCAGCGCCTCGCTGACACTGTCGAGGCTTGAGGTCGCCTCATCAAGCACCAGCACCGGCGCATCCGCCAGAATTGCTCGGGCGATGGCGACCCGCTGCCGCTCGCCGCCCGAAAGCTTGATGCCACGTTCCCCCACCAGCGTCTCATAGCCATGCGGTAACCGGTCGATAAAGCCGTGCGCATGGGCTTGCCTGGCGGCGTCGATCACATCCACCAAGGCTGCGTCAGGGCGACCATAGCGGATGTTCTCGGCCAGCGAGCGATGGAACAATACCGGCTCCTGCGGTACCAGCGCAATGCGGCTACGCAGACTGCTTTGGGTGAGGGTGCGGATATCCTGCCCATCGATCCGCACCGCGCCGCTGTCCACGTCGTACAGCCGCTGCAAGAGCTTCACAAACGTGCTCTTGCCGGAGCCGCTGGCCCCCACCAACCCGATTTTTTCTCCCGGCCTGATGTGCAGGGAGAAATTCTCGTAGGTGGGCCGCTGCTGCCCCGCATAGGTGAAACGCACATTCTCGAATGTGATTTCGCCCCGCGTGATCTGCGCCACAGTGGCCTCTTGCGCATCAGCGACCCCCAGTGCCATCCGGTGCAAGCGCACGACATCCTCCAGTTCGTTGCTGGATTTCTGGATGTTCTGCACGTTAGTCACCGTGTTACGGGCACAACCGCTGAGCAGGAAAAAGGCGGTGATGCCATAGGCTACATCCGCGCTGCTGCCGCTGCCCTGCTGCCAGAACCACACGGGTGTGCCGATCAACACCGCCATGTTGAGCATGGTCATCATGTTCATAAGCACAATCATGTTGCGTCGCCGCTGCCAGTTGTGCAGCGTAACCTGCCGCCACTGCGTGGTCGCCTCCTTCAGCCGCGCCTCCTCCCGTGCTTCAGCGCCATGTGCTTTCACGGCGGCGTTGCAGGTCACGGCATCAGCCAGCGTGCCACTTAGGGCGCTGTCCTGAGCGTTGGCCAAGCGGTTGCTAGGCGCGACGTAACGTGTGCTAAGCGTGACTGAGGTGAGGATGAACAGCAGCAAGCTGCCACCGCTTAGCAGTGCCATCAGCGGATGCTGAAACGCCATTGCCGTCAGGCTTCCCGTGAGCATGACGAAGGTCGCTACAAAGCCAGTCAGTAACGTCTCGCTGAAGGTGTCAAATGCCCACATCCCGCGCGTAATCTTGCGCACGGTAGCACCGGCAAAGCTGTTGGCATGCCAGTCGGTGCTGGCGCGTTGCACCTTGGCAAAGCTGTCCTGCACCAGCTGCTGCATATGTACGAGCGTATCGCGGCTCAGGCGGCGGTAGGCAATCTCCCAGAACACATAGAACAATCCGGCCGAGGTAAGAAAAGTTCCCACCATCAGCCCCGCCCGTTGGCTGTTGTTCTGCTCAATTGAGCGCGCAATCTCGCGGGTGATGTAGGGTAGGGTCACGTCACATGCCACTGCGGCCGCAATGCCTGTGGTGATCAGGGCTACTGATCCCGGCGTGTGCCGCCAGTACCGCCAGACAAGATTGGCGATCTCTTTAAACTGTACGCGCTCCTGTTCTGTCTTACTCATTCCATCCCCCTGTTTTTTGGCAAAGCTCCGCCGCCGCGTTGTGCCAAGGCAAAACGCACGAGGGTGCCTGCGGTTACGGACGCAAAACGACGGATTGTCGGGGTTGGCTAACTACAACTTTGCCTGAAATCACCACCTGAACTTGTCGTCTGCACCCGGTTTGAACTGACCCGGATCATCTGCTGCTACTTGGCGTACCAAGTACCGACGACGACCGGGGACAGTCGATTAAGGCTGATAAATTCAATCATTTCTGTCTCCCTGTCTGGTGGTTATAGCGCACGCACATTGCGCATACCTGCTCTGACTATAATTGTGCAGCGCAATATTTGCAAGCAAATAAGGGTTAATGCCTTGATAAACTGCCGCCTTCACAAGCTGCCCGGCTTGGGGCACCTTCGCGGTCAGCAGGAGATGACGATGAAGATCGCCGTATTAAAAGAAACCCGTGCCGGGGAGCGCCGTGTGGCTGCTACGCCCGACAGCGTAAAGAAATTTCTGGCGCTGGGGGCAACCGTTGCGGTGGAGCGCGGCGCAGGTGAGGGAGCATCTCTTGCCGACAGCGCTTATGAAGCGGTGGGGGCGCAAGTCGCCGATCGGGCCAGTGCTTTAAGTGGTGCGGCGATCGTGCTTAAAGTTGCCCGCCCAAGCATGGAGGAAACGGCCAGTCTCCCCGAGGGAGCGGTGCTGGTGGCCATGCTTAACCCACATGCAGAGCCAGCCTTGCTGGTCAGTTATAACAGCCGCAAGCTGACCAGCTTTGCGCTGGAGTTGGTGCCGCGCATTACGCGCGCACAGGTGATGGATGTCCTCTCCTCGCAGAGCAACCTTGCGGGCTATCGGGCTGTAATTGAAGCGGCGCATCTCTATGGCAAAGCCTTCCCGATGATGATGACAGCTGCTGGTACCGTGCCACCGGCCAAGGTTATGGTGATGGGTGCTGGCGTTGCCGGCTTGCAGGCCATTGCCACCGCCAAGCGCCTTGGCGCTGTCGTGAGCGCGACCGACGTACGTCTTGCCGCTAAAGAGCAGGTGGAGAGTCTGGGTGGTAAATTTGTGATGGTGGATGATGAGGAAGCCAAGCAGGCCGAAACCTCCGGCGGCTACGCCAAGGAGATGAGCGAGGCCTATAAAGCCAAGCAGGCCGAGCTGATTGCCCAGACCATCAAAACACAGGATATGGTGATTACCACTGCGCTGATCCCCGGTCGCAAAGCACCCGTGCTGGTGACCGAGGCGATGGTCGCCAGCATGAAGCCCGGTTCAGTGATCGTGGATATGGCCGCCGAGGCTGGCGGTAATTGTACCCTCACCAAGGCAGGCGAGATGGTGATGGTGAATGGTGTGACCATTTATGGCCCTGTCAATCTCCCCTCCCATATTGCCGCCGACAGCTCGGCGCTGTTTGCCCGCAACGTGCTGGCCTTTGTTACCCCGCTGATTGATAAAGAAACCAAAACGTTGAAGATTGATCTGGCGGATGAAATTCTGAAAGCGTCTTGCCTTACCCGCGAGGGCGCCACTATTCATCCCCAGTTTTTGCCTAAGGAGAACGCAGCATGAGCGGAACTATTCAGGAAAAGATCGACGCGCTGAACGCGCAGCTGCAAAGCGCCACTCAGGGTTTGGGTGAGCTGTCACATCAGGTAGCTTCGGCCTTGGCTGATCAGGCGGCAAATGGGCACTCACCATTCTTTATTACTGGTCTCACGATTTTTGTACTGGCCTGCTTTGTTGGCTATTATGTGGTGTGGCGCGTTACCCCCGCGCTGCATAGCCCACTGATGGCTGTGACGAACGCGATTTCCTCGGTCATTATCGTCGGGGCCCTCATCGCCGCCGGGCCTGAGCATTTCGGCTTCAGCAGCTTCATGGGGATGCTGGCTGTCATGCTCGCTGCCGTCAATATCTTCGGTGGCTTTATCGTTACCCAGCGTATGCTGGCGATGTATAAGAAGAAGGTGAAATAACATGAAGCCGGGAGATTTTTTCGAAAAGCTGACGGGCACGCCGCTTCGGCCTGAGATGACCCTCACTCAGATTTGTCAGGCCGTCGAAGCAGCGCGCGGGCATTCTGAGCGGGCTGTTCCTGACGGTGTATGGCCAGTCGATACTCAAACAACATCAGCAGATTTAGATCGCAGGCTTGCTGTTGCCTTTTCTAGTTTCCCTTGTCTTCGGAGATAAATATGATCCCCACACTGGCCGCGATTGCCTATCTCATTTCCGGCGTCTGCTTCATCATGGCCCTGCGCGGGCTCTCCAGCCCCGAGACTGCACAGTCCGGCAACCGCTTCGGCATTGCGGGCATGGTGCTGGCCATTGGCACCACGTTGTTACTGCCGGGCATGCACACCTATCTGCCTATTTTGGTGGCGCTGGCCATCGGTGGGTCGGTTGGTACCTATATTGCTCTCAAAATCCAGATGACAGCGTTGCCGCAGCTCGTGGCGGGTTTCCATTCGCTGGTCGGTCTGGCGGCGGTGCTGGTGGCAATCGCCGCGTTTACCTCGCCGGAAACCTATGGCATTGGCCAGCTTGGCGATATTCATGTCGGCTCGCTGATCGAAATGGCGCTCGGTGTGGCGATTGGTGCCATTACCTTTACAGGCTCGGTAGTGGCTTTTGCCAAGCTGCAAGGTCTGGTTTCGGGTAAGCCGCTTCAGTTTAAAGGTCAGCATCTGCTTAATGCCGGATTGGGCATCGGTATTGTGCTGCTCATCCTGATCCTGTGCGGTACGCAGTCGGCAGGCGTGTTCTGGCTCATCATTCTGCTATCCCTTGCGCTGGGCTTCCTCCTTATTTTGCCGATCGGCGGCGCGGATATGCCAGTCGTAGTGTCCATGCTCAATTCCTACTCGGGCTGGGCTGCTGCTGGTATCGGCTTTACGCTGCAAAACCCGCTGCTCATTATTACCGGTGCGTTGGTGGGTGCCAGCGGCGCCATTCTCTCCTACATTATGTGCAAGGGCATGAACCGCTCGATCTGGAATGTGATTTTAGGCGGTTTCGGAGCCGAGGCGGGCGGTGACGCTGCAGCAGCGGGGGTAGGGGACAAGACTGTAAAGAACGGTTCGGCCGAAGATGCCGCCTACATCATGAAGAACGCAGCCTCGGTCATCATTGTGCCCGGTTACGGCATGGCGGTGGCGCAGGCGCAGCACAGTTTGCGTGAGATGTGCGATCTGCTCAAGAAAGAGGGCGTGAGTGTGCGTTACGCTATCCACCCGGTGGCAGGCCGTATGCCCGGCCATATGAACGTTCTGCTGGCCGAGGCCAATGTGCCCTATGATGAGGTGTTCGAGCTTGAGGATATCAACCGTGATTTCGGTCAGGCCGATGTCGCCTTTGTGATTGGTGCCAATGATGTGACTAATCCAGCGGCCAAAAGCGATCCCAAGTCACCGATTTACGGTATGCCCATCCTCGATGTCGAAAAGGCCAAGACCGTGCTGTTCATCAAGCGCTCCATGGCCTCGGGCTACGCGGGTGTCGAGAACGAGCTCTTTTTCCGCGCCAACACCATGATGCTGTTTGGTGATGCCAAGAAGATGTGCGAAGAAATCTGTAAAGCGATGGAGCATTAATGTACTGGCTCTTGGTCGTGCTTTTTTTGTTGCCCGCTCCGGTGTGGGCCGAACAGGCGCGTGGCGTGTCCTCTCTGCCAACGCCTATCATCCCGTTGATTCCCGACAATGCCGGGCCGGAGGATGCCCGCCTGAATGAATATGAGAATTTCATTGGCGGATTTGATGAAAGTGCGAAATCGACCGCGTTGCCTACTGTCGCCACCACGGCGGCGGCCACTCTGTCCGTACAGGCCGTGCCCAAAGTGGCTAAGCCCACTCGCCCCCAAATCCGCATTTATACGGGTAGCACTCAGGTCAAGCTTGGTCGCTCGGTTGAGAATGGCGTAACCATCTATCGCGGGAATCCGGATGACGAGGGGCGTAAAAAACCGGGGCGCTGACGGAGTGCCGGTTGGCCTGTTACCTTAACGTGTCACCAAGGTCAGCCACTCCTGTTCACTAATCACTTTAACGCCAAGCGCCTGCGCGTCTTTTAGTTTGCTGCCCGCATCCGCTCCGGCAATCACCAAATCCGTTTTTTTGGAGACGCTGCCTGAAACTTTGGCACCGAGTGCTTCGGCTTTCGCCTTGGCTTCCGGGCGGCTCATGCTGGTGAGGGTACCAGTGAACACCAGTGTTTTACCGACCAGAGCACCGTTCTGGGCCGGGGCCTGCGCATCCTCGACCGTCACCTCTTTGGCAAGCTCATCAAGAAGATGTAAATTGTGCGGCTCAGCAAAAAAATCTACTATCTCCTGCGCGATGATAGGGCCCATACGCTCTATCCCTTCCAGCTGCTGCCATGCCTCGCTGGCGTGGTCGGCGGCGATCATCATCTGGCTGCGGAAGTTCGCAAGACTGAGATAGTGCCGCGCTAGCAGCTTGGCATTCGCCTCGCCAATGCGGCGTATGCCAAGGGCGTAGATAAAACGCTCAAGTGAAATGGTTCGGCGGTTATTGATGGCGGTGAGCAGTTTGGTGACGGACAACTCACCCCAGCCGTCCCGCTGCTTCAAATTGGCCTCATGCCGGGCCAGACGAAAGATATCTGCTGGCTGTTTGAGCCAGCCCAACTCATGCAGCTCATCGACAATTTTATCACCCAGCCCCTCGATATCAAAGGCCAGCCGGGACGCGAAGTGAATAAGTCGCTCCTTCACCTGTGCCGGGCAGATTAATCCGCCGGTGCAGCGGCGTACCGCCTCATCCTCCTCGCGCACGGCATGGCTGCCACAGGCCGGGCAAGTGTGCGGGAACCTGTAGGGCTTGCTGTCTGCCGGGCGCTTGTCAAGTATGACACCGACCACTTGCGGGATCACATCGCCCGCCCGCTGGATGGTGATGAGATCGCCCTCGCGGATATCTTTTCGCTCGATTTCATCCTCATTGTGCAGTGTGGCATGGCTCACCATTACGCCACCTACGCCAATAGGCTCCAGCACGGCGACAGGGGTGAGGGCACCGGTGCGACCAACTTGAATCTCGATTTTCAGTAGTCGTGTTTGTCCCTGTTGGGGCGGGAACTTGTGCGCCACGGCCCAGCGCGGTGCCCGGCTGACAAAGCCCAACCGCTCTTGAAGGGCAAGATCATTCACCTTGTACACTACGCCGTCAATCTCATAGGGTAGCTCGCTGCGCTCGGCGCCGGTCTTTTCGTAAAACTTCAGCAGATCAGCGGCAGTCCGACAGTGAGTGGCACTATGCGTGGTGGTAAAACCAAAGCGCTCGAGCGCGCCGCGAATATCAGCTTGGGTGGTGCCAAGCGGAGCCGATAGCTCACCCAAGGCATAGGCAAAAAAGCGCAACGGGCGGCTGGCTGTAATACGACTATCCAGCTGGCGCAGACTGCCCGCCGCGGCGTTGCGTGGATTGGCGAAAAGTTTGTCCCCCGCCTTTTCCTGCGTTTGATTGAGCCGTGCAAAGTCGGCCCGGGTCATATAAACTTCACCACGTACCTCAACCACGGTGGGGGGGCTTCCCTTTAACTGCTGGGGAATGTCGCTAATGGTACGCACATTGGCCGTTACATCTTCACCCTCGGCCCCGTCGCCGCGTGTGGCGGCCTGTGCCAGTTTGCCCC